>Ga0256901_1001500_pt1 | contig 11679 bp, 13 predicted proteins | sample MC6MC0689MT_FD_190200 | JGI IMG/M metagenome (GOLD analysis project Ga0256901, IMG submission 190200) | Metatranscriptome of enriched soil aggregate microbial communities from Iowa State University, Ames, United States - MC6-MC0689-MT... | ecosystem: Environmental > Terrestrial > Soil >... | reverse complement strand
TTACGACCAAAGAATAGGAAACATTGATTTGTTAACGCAAGTAATGCTAAGGGCTACTAAATCAGCAAATAGATATAGTTATCTATTTGAGAGAGTTAACACTACTACTATAACTTTAAAGCATAAAAGTATTTAATTGTATGAAAAAATATATCACCATAATTGAAAACATTAACGGAGCACTTGCAGAATTTAACAAGTATATAAAAGATGAATATAAAATTGAGGAATTAGATATTAGAGAGATAGAAAATGATGCTTATTTTTTAAATATAAGGGAAAAGCGGTGGGGAGATTTCTCATTCCCTCGCAACAGGGATGTTGGTGGCGTGTATTTTTATTTTGGTTATAATCTAGAGAACCCTGATCATGTGGCTATATACATTGGCAAAGCTTCTTATAGTAGAAAAATAGGCCACCGCTTATGGAGTCATTTTCGTAAAATGGATGAAGGAAAAAATGAGCATCAAAATTTATTTATAAAAAATGGCTTCGTAATTGAATTGATAACATCTTTGCCTTTTGAGAACGAAGGAACATTGTGTTTAGCATCCTCTTTAGAAGAACACTTGATAAGATCGGTAAGAGGAGATAATATTTCACTTTTCAACTCAATTGGGAATTACTAGGATTTTTATAAAGAACAAACTTAACCATAGCAATAGACTGTAAACCAATTATGCAGTTTTAATATTTTCCTATTAAAATGATCAATAATGAAGTCTTGAACTGGAATAATCCACTAATGAAAAACTATTACCGAATTATGTTAGGTGCTAAAAGCATCTTTGCAGAAGAGGCTTACAAGGGCAGCTTTGTAGGTGCCGACTTCGATATTCATCAGGATTTAACGCAAGATTTGCCAGATGATTGGCGAACTTTTAATCATAAGTTTATACCTATATGGTTAAATAACCACCCAGACAAAAGCAAAGTAGCTGCAGGTTTAGCTTGCGGAGCATTATGGACTATTTCAAAGGGAGCGAATGTGGGAGATGTAGTTCTTTCTCCGGACGGTAAAGGAAGTTACTATGTTGGAGAAATTACGTCACCTTATAGTTACCATCCTTCATCCGTATTACCCCATAGGCGCTACGTCAAATGGTATCCAACTGTTATCGACAGGCAGTTGATGAGTGAAGCATTGAGAAATTCAACTGGTTCAATTGGTACAGTTAGTGACATTAGCAAATATGCCAGTGAGATTGAAACCTTTCTAGAGCATACAAAACCTGCCGCTATAATTGTTGCCGATGAAACAGTTGAGGATGCTTCTGTGTTTGCATTAGAATCGCATCTTGAAGACTTTCTTGTACAGAATTGGAAACAGACTGACCTAGGTAAAGACTACGATATATACGAGGATGAAAATGGTAATGGAAAACAATATCCAACAGATGATAAAGGCCGAATAGACATTTTAGCTATTAGCAAGGATAAAAAAACACTATTGGTTGTTGAATTAAAACGAGGCAGAGCCAGTGATGTAGTTGTGGGACAGATTCAACGCTATATGGGTTATGTAAAACAAGAACTTGCCGAAGCTGATCAGCAAGTAAGAGGTGTAATTATAGCACTTGACGACGATTTGAGGATAAGGCGATCATTATCTGTGACTCAAAACATAGAATTCTACCGTTATAAGATTAGTTTTAAATTGTTTAAAGGTTAGTAATAGTGCAAGGTCGGTGCCCTGAATTAAGAATTATTAGCTTTTGATAATTATCAAATTGCGGACTATTTAGTGGCAATGTGAAGTTTGGCAGTAAAATATTCGTCATTAAAACAGAACAGATGACTAAAGCAGATTACATAAGATCCCAACTTGCTAAGGGAAAAACTTTAAAAGAAATTTCAAAAGAAAAATTTGACGGAAAGAAAATTTATGACAGCGAGGTGCGCAGGTTATTACCATCGGAATTTACTGATGGAGTTGAAACAAAAGCATCTTTGAAAAGCAAGAAAAAAGATGGCGTCAAAAGATCTCCGGCATTGATTGATTTAAGCGCATCGGAAGCGAAAGCATTTATTGACGACGTGTTTTTGAAAATAATCAATGTAAAATCCATTTCTGATTTACAGTCTATTGAACAAACCCTTCAGGGAGATTTTGATGAGATAAAATACCCCAGAATCCAATATTCCATATTGAGGAAGGAAGCACATGATTTGATTCAGGGTGGGGTATTTAATAGTGACTTTTCTATTAAACAGGATGTTTTAGCAGAACAAAATGCCTTAACCAGGATTCTGTATTCGGTAATTTGGAAGAGAGGGGATTTAGCTAAAATTAAACATTTGGTTCGAGGTATACTTAATTCGGGAGAAGAATTGACAAGCCAGGACGAAGCGTTGGTCTTTTATCAATTTGGTAAACATATGCAGGATAAACAATCGGAGCCCATAATAGATCAACATACCCTGCGAGCCTTCAAAGTATATGAAAGCAACGATGAAAAGCAGATTGCTACCTTCCAAAAATGGTCTTCATTAACTAAGAAGGACAAAGAGGCCATGCAATCTTATAAAAGTTGGATGCTAAATAACACGTTACCAGAAAAGTTAAAAAAAGAGATGGACTATGGATACTATATCGACCGAATATTATTTTTAGCCGGTAAACGAATTAAGGTGTCGAGAAAGTTACAATAAAAATGATTTGTTTTATCGACATCTAAGCGATACTAGCTCTAAACATTGTTATATACTAAAAACTATACGAACAACTATAATCATGGATAATATTATAAATACACTGAAAACGAAATTTGCGGAAGATGGAGAAACGGTCAGAATTCCATTAATGCGTAAAAACAAATTTTTTAAAGCCTCGTTGGATAAGGACGGCAAAGGGATAAACGTTAGCAATCTAGCTGCGCAGCCGCTTTTGTCGTGGGAGACATTTGTAGAAACAGTCAAGCTACTGGAAGCAAATAATGGTTTTGCAGTGAAAGGGTCTGCGATGAAAGGGAAGTTAGGAGATGAGCTTCTTCCGCTTAATTCTGTAGAAGGCAATATAGCTTCAAAAATTCACAAAGTGAATGAAGGCAAAAAAGTATTTAGGAGGGTGTCACCCGTTTCAGGAATTTTAGTCTGGGCAGGAATTTGTGAACACGGAAGAGGTACGTTATTGCTAAAAAATAATTCATATGGAAATCAAAATGCAAACTGAGAATGATGTCACTTTAAGATTGGCTGAATACTTGAGAACGGAGGGCTACAGAGATATTAACCATTTGACTACTATTCAAAGAGGAATTGATCTGGTAGCCACTGATCCTGACGGAGTAATCCACTATGTCGAAGTCAAAGGTGAAACCAGCGCCAGCAATACTTCTAGCCGCTATGGAAAGGCGTTTACTATTAATCAGATAAATAATCACGTTGCCAGAGCGCTTTTGGCTACGTTCAAAGCTATGGACCAATATGGAAACGATGGTGCTCAATTCGGGATGGCTTTCCCCGAAAATGAAGGACATCTTAAAGTACTTGCCACAATAAAAGAGACCGTTAGGAAACTTGCAGTAAAAGTTTATCTGGTATCGGAAAACGGAGTTAGGGTCATGTAAGCTTGTTCCTTGAAGGAACATGCTATAGAGAGAAATTTTACCTTCAGCTTATAAAGATCTACGCCATGCTATTCTTGTTACGAAGCTCGCTGTACTGGCTATTCCTAATCACTGCTGTCTTTTTAGCAGAAGTTGTAAAAGCGAGGGAGCACTATTCCAGCAAATTTTGAACCCGTTGTTACACCCTGGCGAATGAATCAGATTCATTAATCTATTATATTCGTGCGCAGGCATCGGGAAGTATGGCTGGAACCCAAACCAGCGGATATATTATTCACCAAAAAGACGGAGTCTGGCATTTCGAGTATTATCGTTGGTACATGCAAGCGGCCCCCTTGAGTGGAAAACTGATTCCGGTATTCAACTTAACAATCCGAACAATAATTATTTATGATGCCAATTACTATCAATACGACGAATGCTAATACTGTTCAAGCTAGCTTTGACCTCATAGCTAAAAACCTATTCAATAATTATCGCCTTAAAGTAAACGATGCTTACTACCGCCTGCTGGACATTGAATTTTATTATTATGCTGAGGGAAATTATTTGGACGTTTATACCCACCAGCATAAGCAGCAGCTAAATTCTGGGAAATGGTATTTCCATGGGTCAGGTATTGACATTACGATAGGAAACAAAACTCATCATGGTGGAATTTTGATCAGGGCAATAGCGAAAATTTCAGAAAAAGGAGACCCAAATAAATATTTCATCGAAAATGAAATTCATGGTCCATTAAAGGTGAAGACAGAAATCTGTGACAACCTGCTTGGCGCTTTTGAAGAGGGGCATAACACGCTATATCTGGAAGATATTTCGTCACAAGAAATTGTGTATTTTACAAAACCGGATCGCTTCTTTAAAACTAAAAGAATAGGGCTAAATGCAGCAAAAGAAGGTGGAACTACGTTTCACGAAGCCAAGCTTCGATATGTAATTTTTCCTAGCTTAAAATTGAAAGACAAAACACAAATAGCGAGAGATATGCTGGCTGAGGGGCTGGAGATCAAAGAAATTAATAGCCTGCTGGGGTCTAAATTTCTATAATTTGCTTATATACAATTAATATAAGCTTAGAACTATCAACTAATAAAAATTTATTTACTGAAAGCACCTTTATTTTAACCGATAGATCTATTCCAATAAATAAACAGATTGTGATGAAATTATTTATAAACATACTCGTTTTAATAGCAGCACTATTTGCCAGCTGCAAAGGCGGGCCTCGTAAGCCAACTCAAGGACGTTATAAAAACAAAGTTGCTGTTGAACTTTCCGCCTTAGTGGCTTCAAAAACAGATGCTGATGAGTATGCTATGATATTTGTTGCCAAGCAGGATTCGAACCTGCAACTACCCATTGTAATTGGAGCCACCGAAGCACAGGCACTTGCAATTGCCATTGAACAAATACCTCATGACAATCCTCTGCCACTCGATCTTTTCGAAACGCTGATAAATCAATCTGGCTTCACGCTCAATCATGTAGTTATCGATTCCCTGATAGATAGCGTCTACACCGCTAAAATAATTTATACTGCTGCTGACAATAAAAAGAAAAAAATCAAATCCCGATGTTGCGACGCAGTTACTTTAGCTGTAAAATTTGACTGTCCTATATTTATGACTAAGGAGCTTTTAAAGAACTATTAAAGCATTGGTCGGTGTATAACAACAACCTTAGTTATAAATGAAACTTAGCTATTTCCATCAAATAAAATTTCTCTTTTATGTCGCGATATTCATTGCAGAAATTACCACATAATTTTAGCTATTTTTTTTCCATAAATGAAATTAAAGATTTTGAAGTGCTTGCTGGTATTCGCTTTCATTCTATTTCAACAGGAGCTATAAAAGCGCCAGAACATTTTGAAGGAGCAAGTCGTATTCAAAGTAGTATACGCGCCTTAAGTATTTCAGCAATGGAGGTTGCCGATGGGTGGACATTTAATATCTATCAAAGTGGTTTCAGAAGTGAATTAATACCAGAGGGGCTTTCAAGAGAGTTGAAACAACATGTTATAGAAGGAGCAATTGCTTATATCCATAAAATTCAACACGCTGTACCTACAGATGGCCTTCTATTACCCAGCATGTGGGTGCATGTCATGATAATTGAAGGCAAGCCAAAAATTTCTTTTGTCGAAAACAAAAAGTAAAAATGTTTTTCTAAAAATTGGAGTGTCCTGTATATTTAGATCTTTCAGAAAATGGGCTGATAACCTAATCCCTTTCAATATTTCTTGTTTGGCCTAAAAAAAATGTGCAGCAAATATAAATCTGCTGCACATTACTATATTAATAGCTTTATTATTTTCCCACTTCAAGCAACTTTTCCAGCCTAGCCATCATCTCATCTTTCTCTTTCAACATTCGTTCGTATAGTGCAATTTTTTCTTCGTGCAGTTTTTTTAATTCTTCAATTGGATTGATGTTAAACGTTGGATGTGTGTTTCCAATGTAGGCATCCTTCTCAATGTTAAACGTATTCGCAATCACATTCACTGCCTGTTCCTCATCAAAATTTTCAATAGCCTCCACAGGTATTTTCAGCACGGCAGATACCTGATGTAAGATAGCGGGTTCGATAGCTTCTTTGGCTTCCAATAAAGAAACTTTCTTTTGGCTCCAGTCGTCACCCAACTCAAAGGCAAAGGCTTCTTGCTTAATGCCCAACATTTCGCGGAAGCGTTTTATGTTGCGGCCCTGGTGTATTGTCGAATTGCTGCGCATGGTGTTCATAGCACAAATTTAATTTTTTTCTCGCTGATTAGAAAACAATTGCAAAAGAATGATTTATTCTTTTGCTGGTATTGTAGCTAGGGCATTTAGCTAAGCCTTTGTAGTTGCGTTAGGGCTTAACTGTACGACAATACTGATGAATTTTAATGACGCCTTACTTATTTATAAGCAGATCTGGAAAACAAGACGAATCGATTATTTTTTTGCTGCGGTGCTTTACAAAAGGCATATTAAGCTAATAGGGAAAGAGATCTCTCCACTACGCAATTTTACTCCGCCTTGCTGCGTAAAAAAGCTTCGGTCGAGATGACACCTTGGGCCTTTGTTTACTGTTTTCATTTCTGTTGCATGGTTATACGTCTATGCAATAGTGAGAGGTTATTGCGGGCTCGACCTACAATCTATTTCGTTACTGGTTACGGACCTTGCCTTGGAAACCCTTATAGGGGCTTGAAGCCCTATAAGGGTTGACCTTTACAATGCAATTGTTTTACAGGTAGATTTACAAACATGGATATCTTTCAGGGCAAATTTTCAGGGCTCCGTCACTAGCCATTGTGTTCTTGCTGCATGTTGAGCTAAGGTATATCCCGGCAGATTGCTTCTTATTTTTTGGTTGTAATGTCTTTGCTTTTTTAATCCCTCAATGCCAAAAAATAATCGCAATGACCGCGAGCGGGTTATGCGCTGTTTTGTTTCCTACTCCTCACTGTTATTGCTATGTTGTAAAACAACTATCTCAATGCTCGTCATCGCGATGCAAAATTTGGTAGGCTGTTTTGTGACAGGCAATGTCGTCCAAGCCAAATTTTCAGAAGCGATCTCTACTCGCTATTGTAATTTCTCCTGTTATCGTGTTCTTGCTGCATGTTGAGCTAAGGTATATCCCGGCAGATTGCTTCTTATTTGGGAGTCTTACGTTTTACTCTGTTTAATTCCTCGATGCCAAAAAATAATGGCAATGACCGCGTGCGGGTTAGACGCTGTGTTGTTTCCTACGCTTCGCTGTTATTGCTATGTTTTTAAAACTACCATCACCATGCCCGTCATCGCGATGCAAAATTTGGCAGTTCGTTTTGTAATGGCCAATACTGTCCAAGCCAAATTTTCAGAAGCGATCTCTACATGCTATTGTCATTATTAGAATTACTCAAAGCATCTAATATCAATCATTAGGGTTCGAGGGTAAACGGCATAGCTGTTTTTGTAACAAATATTTACTAAATTTGTTACAACGATATCGATTTAAAATGACAAAATCATCTAAAAATCAAATAGAAACGAAGATTATAAAGTCTTCACTGGGCGAAATATTTTTCGCTGAAGATTTTTCAAAATATGGTTCTCCTGGCAGCATCAGGTTAACCTTATATAGGCTTGAGCAAGATGGTTTATTAGAGCGATTAGCACAAGGCATTTACCTTAAACCCAAGAAAGATGCTGTATTGGGCATTATTTATCCCAATACAGAAACAATAGCCCAAGCCATAGCCAAGCGAGACAAAGCTCGCATTGCACCCACTGGTACCATGGCCTTGTACTTATTGGGCTTAAGCACACAAATTCCGTTAAAAGCAGTTTATCTCACAGATGGTTCGCAACGCGCCATCAAGATTGGCAACAGAACAATTTCGTTTAAAAGAACGGTTCCTAAGAGTTTTGCTATAAAAGACGATTTGCTGCAGTTAATTGTGCAGGCTTTTAAAGAAATAGGGCAAAAAGAAGTGTCATCCGATTTTTTAAGTAAGATAAAAAAGCACATTGTTGAGTTAAAAGACAATGTGGTGCAGACACAATTACGGTACGCTCCTGTATGGATTCAAAAACACATTAATCATCTTTATCAACCTGGCCAATATGTGGATTAAGCTTGGAAAAGAACAACAGCTTCAAGTGCTGGAACAAACGGGTGTCGCCAAAGGCTTGCCCGCTTTTGTGATTGAAAAGGATTGGTGGGTGTGTATCTTACTAAAAGCGATTTTCCAATCTGCCTACGCCGATGCTATTATTTTCAAAGGGGGCACTTCGCTAAGTAAAGCCTATGATATAATAGACCGGTTCTCTGAAGATATTGATTTAATTATCGACCGCCACTTATTAGGTTTTGATGCGTTGAACTCAAAAACAAAAATCAAACAGTTAAGAAAAGCTTCTGGTAGCTTTATCATCCATGAATTTAGGGAAGAATTGATAGCGCAATTAAATCAATTGGGCATCGATAGCTCATTTTACGACATCAAATACAATGCTCATGTGGATGATACGAGTGATCCTAATACTTTGGAAATCTATTACCAATCGGTAGTTCCCATAACAAATGCGTACATACAGCAAAGAGTTCTTTTGGAACTGGGGGCAAGATCGTTGACAGAGCCGGCAGAGCCTAAAGATATCCTATCTTTTATTGACGAACAATATAAAGATTTGCCTTTTGCCCTGCCTATATTTGAAGCACAAGTGGTAGTGCCCACAAGAACGTTTATTGAAAAGGTATTATTACTACACGAAGAGTTTTCTAAACCGATTGATAAAATAAGAACGGATCGGTTGACGAGACATTTTTACGATTTAGATAAATTGATGCAGGCAGGATATGGCGACTTAGCTATACAGGACGATGAATTGTTTGAGACGATCGTAACGCATCGAAAAACGGTAACGCAGGTAAGGGGCATTGACTATTCGAATCATGAAAAAGGAAAGATAAGCATACTGCCCCCTATAACGGTGCTTTCAAAGTGGGAAGCAGATTACAAAACAATGCAAGACAATATGATTGTGGGAGAAAGTTTGAAATGGGATGATTTGCTGAACAGTATCAAAAACATCGAAAACTTATTGAACAATCGAAAAGCGGAGGCATGAAATACACCGAATCCCAATTAGAGAAGGGTACAGTATATATAAGTTATGCCTCGCGCTCCCCTGAATGCGGTGCATAGATTTGCGGGTAATGACAGTAATACGTGGCGACCAGCTACCAAAGATACCGTTCCTGTAAATATCAGTTACACCTTACCGATTACATTTAAATAGAGATAACAACATAAGAATGTGCAGCAGATGAAGGTTTGCTGCGCACTCTTGTGTCAGGCAATATGTTTTTACTCGGCTATTGAATTACGCTTTCATTTCTGTAGCGCTCTAATTATTAGTGGCAGAATAAGATATGCCGATATAAAATAGGGTAGACAAGGCCATAGTTTTTGTTTTGTATAAGATTAGATGTTAGCCAAACAGCATAGATAGGCGTAATAATAGCATTAATTGTTTCCAGCCTATTTTGTAACTAGCATCGGTAACCTTTAAAGCTTACCCTATGCAGAAAGTGAAGGATAAATTTAAAACCTATTGTTGGCGAGGAGAAGTAGCCGGCAGTCCTTATGAGGTATTGGCTATGTGCTTCGATACCTACAGCGCAAAAAACTTAAAGGACATGTTGCGCATAGCCATACGCTCCATACCCAAACAAAAAGTAGCCTTCCAACATGCACCCATGCTGTTGATAGATGGCATGAATTTACTGAGCTCCTTACTAGATGCCGCATGTGCGCTAAGCAAGGAATACACCAAATCTGTTGCGCACTTATCTGCCGAAAGTCCTAAAGTGGAAAGCTTGTTCCAAAATTATAAAGACGAGGCATTATTATGGGATAATTTACCCGGCATGCTCTCTCTGGAAGAGTTCCGAAATCCATATATCGTATTCAAAAACTTTTGCCAGAAAACAACCAAGAAAAAGCGCAAAGCCGATTTGCAAGCTTTAGGAACAAAAGCATTGTCCAGGCATATAACAATAATTGAGGAAGACTATCTGGGCTTGTACATCAGCTATGTAAAACTCATAGAGGCTGCTCAACTAATCATTAATCGCCAGCATAAAAAAGCATAGCAATTGCCAAAACGTTTGATGGTGTTTGGGCTCCTACTTAAGCATACAATTAGTATAAAGAATATCGCTTCAACTGCTTGGTTACTTCACTATCGCTACATAAATATACTTTGGTCGAGATGATGTTGTGTGTTCAATACGTTTTGCTTATGGAACCCTTTTTGCCACTCCCGCCCGTCATATCGACCGTAGCTTTTTTTGTGTAATGAAATGGAACAAAAATTGCGAAGTGGAGATATCTCTGACGCTAGGAGTTTTTTAGCGTGTTTCGATGTAGTGGCGAAACCAATCGAGCATCCAGATCTCTCCACTCCGCATATTTACTTCGCTATCGCTACGTAAACATGCTCCGGTCGAGATGACGGTGTGTTTGGGGCCTTATTAAACTGTAATCCTACGCTGTCATGTTGAGCGTAGCTTTTTTGTGTAATGCAATAGAGCAAAATTGCGAAGTCGAAACATCTTTTTCGCTTGAATCTAGCAATTTTCATTATCACAATCCTGCTCATCCTAAAATCCTGAAAATCCTAATGCTGACAATTGATAGGAGGACCTTTCGCAGCAGAGGTTACTCAGGAATAAATAATGCCCAAGCCAGCATAATCGCCCAAGATCCTTCCTGCGTCAGGATGACAAAGCGGTTAATATATTGTCATGTTGTGCGTAGCTTTTTTTGTGTAATGAAATGGAACAAAAATTGCGAAGTGGAGATATCTCTAGCGCTTGAGTCTAACAATTTTCATTATCACAATCCTGCTCATCCTAAAATCCTGAAAATCCTAATTCAGACAATTGACTGCTAGAATAAAGTATCCTTCACCTAACTGGTATATACCAACAGCCTTACGGAGCTTTACTAAAGAAACAATTACTACTAACGCTAGATGAATGAAATTATGAAAAAGCATAAACACGCGAAAGTGAAATTTACATGGGGTACCTTAACCTTTGATGATCCTTATAAAGTAATAAAGGAAATTTTTTTCTTTGCAGATCTCAGCTTTTATAGGAAATTCTTAAAGGACGTATTATTATGCTGTGCTGCCAATAAACAATATAAGCAACAGCCCGCTGATGTAGTGTTTCGCTTAGAAGGAATCCACTGTTTATTAAATGCTGGTTATGCCATTAGCCAAGAAAAAAAGAACAGCCTACTGGATGTAAAGGACAGCGATGTGTTGAACAAAAACTTTTTCACCTTAGCTACCCAAGAAAGCAAACAATTTTCAGATTTTCCTAGAGCACTAAACAGGACCGAGATGCTGAATCCTTATAAAGCTTTAGGTAAACTATTTAAGCAGCATACACCAGAAAAGTGGTTGGAGAAATTCAGGTATTTGCTCGATGATGCTTGTGCAAAAAACGCTGATGTGTTCTATGAAAATCCGCTGGAAGTATACTTAGCGCTCAGCAAATTATTTGAAGCAGCACATTTAATACAGGTAAGAGAAATGGGGTATATTAAAAATTGGCG
>Ga0256901_1001496_pt1 | contig 11693 bp, 5 predicted proteins | sample MC6MC0689MT_FD_190200 | JGI IMG/M metagenome (GOLD analysis project Ga0256901, IMG submission 190200) | Metatranscriptome of enriched soil aggregate microbial communities from Iowa State University, Ames, United States - MC6-MC0689-MT... | ecosystem: Environmental > Terrestrial > Soil >... | reverse complement strand
TTTTACCAAAATTGTTTCCCCTTATCGATTTATTTATTGCCGAATTTTTTACATTATTTATAGCAAGAACTTTTTTTTTTTTTTTTGTTTTTTTTTTAAACAATTTTCGATTTTCAAATTTGAAGAAAATTTAAATCAAATCAAATTTCCCTAATTTCATATATGCTTCGTTCTCAGTCTACTAAGAGTACTGCTGCAACTACTGCAAAAGCTAATCATAAAAAACAACATGTTATGTTAAAGGTTAAGCAAAAAAAAACTGTAAAAAGGTTACATTCTGTTCCCATTGCTAATATCAATACTAAAAGTCCCCAATACAATCAAACTAATCAAATTAATTCGTCTTTATCCCAATCTCACCACTCGTTCAAACCAAACACCCCAGTTTTCATTAATAAAAAGGTTAAACCAAAATCGATTCTTACCTCATCACAATGCGGTATTTTGACTATGATCCGGCCTAATATTAATGAAAATTTCAATAAACAAATTAATTTGCTGAATTTTGGTCAAAAAGGACTTAATTTTGATTATTCTTCAATGTCAGAATGTAATAATACCGTTTTTTCACTCAAACCAGATAATAAGACGTTGCAAACTATGAAAAAGGGAAAGTTTTCGACTGGTATGTTAATAGTTAAGATATTATATTGTTATTTCAAGGTAGAAGGTGAATAATATTGATTTTATTATGCTTTTTTTTATTTTTTTATTTTTTTATTTTTATTGTAAAATTTTTTTTAGAACTTTTTCCATGATATTAAAAATTTACAAAACCATTGTCCCCATATCCCCTCATCAGCCCTATCCATCCCTTTCATAACTACCTTTGATTGTCTTTTTTTTTAGCCTTTATCCATACCATAGTTGAACCCCAATTTAGACTGGGGTTGTTGATTTGATTTTTTTAAAAAACAAACACAATTTTCCTTGTGTTGAACTTCCATCTCCTTTTCTTTTTATTAAATTTCCACGATATCATCATTTTCTCCTTCATTAACTTAACTTTCAACAATCTTTCCCCACATTGTTCCATTTTTTATTCTTTTTCTTTCACTCAACCACCACCACCACCACCACCCCTACTCCCACCCTCCATACTATCTATCCAGTCTCAATGTCCGTTGAACTCCCAAAGGAACTTGCAACAAACCCATTATGCAAGATTTCCCCACACCCATTCCAATCCCCAGATTTCCCATCAATCAAGACGGAACATTTTAAACCAGCAATTTTGGAAGGTATGCGTCAACAACTAGTCGAAATTAAAGCGATTACTGATAATACCGCAACTCCAAATTTTGAAAATACAATTTTTGCTTATGAACGTACTGGTTCTCTATTCAAGAGAGCTGCTGGTATTCTTGGTAATTTATCAAATTCTGATTCTAATGATGCAATTATGGAACTAGAGGATGAACTAACACCATTATATTCAAACCATTCCGATGATATCCATTTTAATCCAGTTTTATTCCATCGAATTGATACAGTTTTCCAAGATAAAGCTCAAAATCCGGAAAAATACGAATACTTATCATCTGAATCACGTCGTTTAATTGATATTACCCATCGTGAATTTAAACTTGCTGGTGCTGAATTATCCGAAGCTGATCGTACCACTATGCGTCGATATAATGAAAAATTGTCTTCATTAGAAAATAAATTTGCACAAAATTTGATCAAAATTTCGCAAACTGACGGTATTATTGTTACTGATGTCGCTGAACTTGATGGTTTAACCGAAGATGAAATTAATGAAGCGAAGGAAACTGCTAAGGAACGTAAATTACCTGAAGGTTCGTATGTAATTACTTTGTTTAATACCACCCGTAACCCAATCCTCCCAAATATTAAAAACCGTGAATTACGTAAACGTATTCATGAAACTTCCACCCGTCGTGGTTTACAAGGTGAGTATCAACAGGGTGATATTGTTTATGATATTTTAACCACACGCGCAAAGGTTGCGAATTTATTAGGGTTTGAGAACTATTCATCATATCAATTAGTCCAAGAAATGGCACAAACCCCACAACGTGCTCTTAAAATGTTAACTGATTTAGTCCCAAATGTTATGAATAATTTACAACGTGAAGCCGGTGCTGTTTTAAAACGTTTACAACGTGATGTCCCAGACGCAACTGCTGTTGAAGCACATGATTGGGAATATTATGCTGAAAAAGTACGCGCTGAAGAATATAATGTTGATCCAGATTCAATTAAGCCATATTTTGAATTCGAAAATGTTATTGAAAATTGTGTCTTTTTTACTATGAACAAATTATTTGGTATCACATTTAAAAAACGTACGGATATCCCAACACAGTTTCAAGATATTTATGTTTATGAAATTTTTGATCATAATGGTGAAACATTGGGTTTATTCCATGCTGATTATTTCAAAAGACCGGCAAATTCTGGTGTTACGAAGAGTGGTGGGGCTTGGATGTCTGAATGGGTTGGTAATGCTAAGGATGATGCTACCAAGGCTGTTATTATTAATAATATGAACATTTCTAAAGCGCCAACTACATTTCTTTCAAATGATTTTGTCTCAACTGCACTTCATGAACTTGGTCATGGTTTACATGGGTTATTTTCCCTTGCACAACATGCCAGCCTTGAAGGTACTAATGTTCCTAATGATTTTGTTGAATTCCCATCAACCTTTATGGAAGACTTTTCAGTACATCCAGAAGTATTAGCAAACTATGCTAAACATCATGTTACTGGTGAACCAATCCCAGCTGATCAATTAAAACGTGTTATTGAAGCTTCAAAATTTAATTTAGGTTTTGAAACTTTGGAATATACCGCGGCTGCTTTGATTGATATTGAATGGCATTCCTTATCGTTAGAAAAGCTTGAAGAGATATTTGCAAAATTCCCAACTAAAGGTGAAGCAATTGCACATTTTGAACATGAAATTTTAACCAAGCATGGAGCATATTCACCTTTTGTCCCACCACGTTATAAAACTCAATATTTTGCGCACTCTATGACTTCATATAGTTCTAGATATTATGCGTATATTTGGTCCGAAGTTTTAGCCGCTGATGCTTTCCGTTATATTACTGAATTAGCACCAAATAAAGGTCTAAATCGTGAAAATGGTGATAAAATCCGTAAACATGTCTATTCCACTGGGAATACTCGTGATCCAATGGAATCTTATATTGCATTCCGTGGTTCTGAACCAACTACTGATGCGTTATTATTAAGAAGAGGGCTCTCTGTTGAAAAACAATAAGGTTTGTTAATTGTGATTCGTATTTTTTCTTCCCTTGATTTCCCCATTCCAAATGTCTTCTTCTCGCTTCTTTTTTCTGTTTAAAACGGTTTAATATCGATTATATAATGGTTCAAATATGACATTTTGTGATATTAATGGTAATATTACATTGTAGTTGTTTATTTTAATTATTATTTTATCGCTATTATCAACCATCATTTTTGTTTGTTTTTTTTTTCATTTGTGGTTATAATCTTTGAGACTCCAATGTTTTAATGAGCTCAGGATAGCACTCCATTTATCTCTCAAAGCTTCGATTTCAATCAAGTTTTAATTTGTATAATTATCAAATATAAATCAATTTTTACTTTTAAAACACTGTTGGGAAGAATTTTATTACAATTGCGGGCTAAAGAAAGAGAGAGAGGGTTTAGAACAACAAAGATGAATTTATTGGCATTAACAAAACACCAATTTTAAAACGAAAAAGAAATTGTTGGGAATTAAGCCAGAGCTCAATAAAATGGTAAAAGAGTCAATATACTAGGATAAGGAAATAGTATAGATAGTGGTTTGAGAACATCAAAGCAAAGGAGATACTAAAAAGAGAAAAGAAGTGATTAAATTTGAAAAAAAAGAGACAGAAAATGATAAAAAATATGTCACAAATGGGGGCAATCAAGGGGTAATTAAGTATAAAAATTTCAACATTAGAATACATATTTACCAGGGAGGATAAACCGCATGAGATCAATGTACGAGAAATAAATGTACAAGAGAAAGACGAATTGAGTAATTAACGGTGAAAAAAAAAAGAAAAAAATTAGAAAAAGAAATTGCCACGGCAAAAAACCCAAACTGCGTTTGAAAATTTCCCTCCCATATGGTAAATAATGTTATAACAAGCTTGAATGGAGGATACTTATATTAAAAAGAATTAAATGAACTTATTTAGGAATGGGTGCAGCTGTAAATTTAAGAGCAAACCCAAAGTACCAAATACAAAAAAGTGAAATAAACGTGACAAATGGAAAACTCCATCCAAGAAGCCCGGGGTAGCCTGTATATGGTTTAGGACATTGTGGTGGTGTGTGACGATTATATTTTGGTCTCTCTTGTGCTGACATGGAGGGAGGAAGTGGCTAAATTGGGGTGGGAGGGACGAAACAGAAAAATTGCGGTTTTGTTGGGGGAAAAATGGCAATTAGGGGATAAATGAGCGGTGGGATTCGGGTAATGATTGCTGTATAATTGTGTATTTGAGAAATTAACAATCGTATTATGATATGACGAAAATAATAAAAATTGATGGGCAAAAAAAACGACGCTCGAAATGAACCAATCCTCGCCAAATTGAAATGAAGTGCAGGGTTAAGCGGTATTAAAACCAATGCCCACGATATAAAACACCATTGAGATTTAAACGCCATTGGTAGCGATTTGATGCAAAATATAGACAAGTATGCATAAATTGCTTGGTCGTGGAAAAAACGGTTTGACTTGAAAAAAAATGAAAAACATTGTTCAAAAAAGCACGGGGTAAAATGGCCGAATAATGAGCAGTACATGGGAATTAAATACACCAAATGAAGATGAATTAACGCTTGGAGATGATTTTTGGTGGTAGTTCGGACGTACTGTGACGATGAAACAAAATTGGAATGGGGGTGCGATTTCATTTTGAATTTTTGAGTAAAAAAAAAAATGAAAATTTTCTTCTCAATTTGGTAGACAAAAACAAAGCTGTTAGAGAGGCCATTACAAGCCTCTGTGCATCATAATTGCTATAATAGATGTTTAGAGCTGAACTTAGTTGTCCCTTTTGCCGAAATTTGGCAGTCTTGTGCCCTTGCTCGAAGTCTAAAATTCTTTTCTTTTTTGGACCACCACTCCAACTGCAATCCGGTCTCTGATATTGAACTACATGTATTAAATCGTATTAAAACTTGAATATGATTATATCAAACCTTATTGAGACTCTTACTAGTCAATTCTATAATTGAAGCTACAGAACCAAAGGAAAGACTCAATTTGTGTCATCTTAAGGGAGAGTATGGAGTAAACTGGGCTTTTAACACCTAAAAAGGGGTTGTTTATTGAAAATCATACAAAGGATGCCCAAAATGACATCAAATAGCCTTAAAAAACTTTTTTTTTTTGTGTGGAATAATAAACAAGAATACAATTTAACACGTATGAACGCAATCTATGTACAACAATTTACACAATTTATAATAATAATACTTCCATTTGATCCGAACATAAAGCCTGATTTGAGTAAATTAAAAAAAACAATGAAATCCAATCAAGAATGTAAAATAGAATATAAATCAAACTAAAGATACCCTATTCCTTAATAAGAACCCACCTATCATCTCTACTAACCTCAATAATATCCAAAGCGGTATAATCCAAAATAAAATTATCAAATTCTTCAGCTGAAAATGAACCACCCATTTGTAAACTTTCAGCCAAAGCTTCCTTTTGAAAACGTCTGGTTCTTTCAGTAAGGACCAAATTTTTAACTTTATTCCAAATACGACCAGATGGACCACCGGATTTAAGGTTATCAGCGTAAACACTTGCACTGGCTTTACCGGAGTCATTACTAATTGCAGCTTTTGACGCATCTAATAAACGCATTGATTCTTCCACGTCTTCTTTTAGTACAACGGAACGAAAATGTAATTTAGCAAGAGCTTGTGAGATGCGAATAATACCAAGTAATTGACGGGCAGTACAAAAACGTTCACGGGAATTCGACGTGGTGTTGTTTGGGTCGATAACAAGATCGGATTCATTAGACGTTTGACGTAAATTAACATACGAAGTAGAGATAAACTTCATAACATGGGCTGGGATAACCGGGGAGAATTGTTTCGCTTTTGCAATATATGCTCTAAAAACATCATTATCAAGACCGACATCTTGTGGGCTGGTTTGATTGGTATTACCGGATAACTGACCAATTGTAGGCGGGCGGCCATGCTTATGGACAAAGACAATATGTCTTGCAAGTTCAAGATCACGATCTTCTTGAGGGACATCAAGCAAGACAAAAACGAGATCAAAACGGGATAATAATGCCGGTGGCATGTTCATATTTTCAGATAATGAACGACGTGGGTTATAACGACCATATGCTGGATTTGCAGCAGCAATAACAGTAGTTCTTGCGTTTAATGAGGTAATAATACCAGCTTTGGAAATCGAAACAGTTTGTTGTTCCATAACTTCATGGATAGCAGTACGGTCCTCTTCAGTCATTTTATCAAATTCATCAATACAACAAATACCCATATCAGCCAAAACTAATGCCCCACCTTCTAAACTAATCTCACCAGATTTTGGATCACGATTAACACTTGCGGTTAAACCAACTCCCGAAGCGCCCTTACCGGTTGTATAAACAGCACGTGGGGCCAACCCGTGGACATATTTAATAATTTGGGATTTTGCCATCCCGGGGTCACCGACTAACATACAATTAATATCACCACGGATCTTCATCCCGTCAGGCATTGTACGGGTAACACCACCAATCATTGAAAGTAAAAGTGCGCGTTTAGTATCTGCATGGCCATAGATTTCCGGTGAAATGCAATTCGTAAGTAATTGATAGATATCATCACGTTCGGAAAGCTTCACTAAGTGATCGTTAACGGCTTCAGTAATAACGACATCGCTGTAATTTTTTTTAGAAGTTGAAATCATTTTAGCAAGAAGGTATTGTTCAGTAACTAACCCCGCACGGACACCTTTAAACCCGCTGAATTGTTCAGGTAAGAAAATGCCTGAAACAGTAACCAAAGCTCCAGGTTTCGCTAATCCAACAAGATCAGCAGATGATGCGACTACACGTAATGTACGTGCAACGCCACCAACTGGGACTTCTTGTTGTACTTCTTGTAAAATAATTGTTTGTTTTGAAACTAATTTTGATGAACGCAATTGGATACGTAAATCACCTTTGGATTGATTCTGTACGCATTGTGGGGATGGGCATTGCAGTAATGGGGTATATGATTGAGCTAAATCAATTGTTTGATAAGATTCATATGAACATTCAGAACAAAGATAAGTTTGGACCTCAACAGCGGGCTGAACATCACTGACTTTAATAACTAACCCACGAATCGTAACAAGTGAACCGATGGATTCAGCACCAACTGAACGTAATGGGACCGCTTGTGCAAGAGCTCTACCTGAAGGAATTTTGGGTAAAAAGTGAACAACATGATTTTGTAACAATTGCAACGGAACTGAAGAAACAGAAGCCCCCTGATCTCTCGCAGCTTGGATTAAATCTTTACGTGTTTGTGTATAGATATCAAACACTGATGCATTTGTTGATGATTCGATATTCGGCGGTGGCATACAACAATCGGAAGCGACTGCTGCTAAGCCTTGATAACGTAATGTATTGTGTTGAATACGTGATGAAAATTCACCATGGTCTTGGAAAAATATATCAATATCGTCTAAATGGACATCGAGGACTTTATCACCGTTAGAAATGGCTTGTAAAGCATCGACATATTTTGCGTTTCCATGTTCATCTTTGAATGAGCGAAAAAATTCACATAGAAGTTCTGGGGTTGAATATTGGAGGGGAAGTAAGGGCGGAGGGTTGAGGGGGAGGGTTGAGGAGCAAGGGGTGTTAGCCGGAGAACACAAACAAGGCGGAGCAATCCAATTTCGTAACAATACAGAGTGATGGGTGGTAAGACAATATCATACCCCGTATCATAGAATCAATACTGTGTATTTTAATGTAAATTTACCATTGGGGTTAGTTGAACCAAAAAACATACCAATTTCATCAGCTTTTTTCCATTCCTTTGGTTGCCCTTTGGAAAAATAGTTCATGATGGGGGAATAGGATTGTTAATTTAAGATGTGGTGATTATAACTATGATTATGATTGAAATATATGTAGGAGCTGGATTAACAAGGTGAGTATAGAAGGAGAAGAAAAATCTAACGGTTTCTAACGGTTTAATAAAAAATAAATATAAAACTCTTTGTAAGCGCAGTAGGGGGAAAATTGGTGCCCTGATGGTGGAAAAATATATTAACAAAGTGATGTGGAGAAGTGGTCGTGTGATGGGGAGAATAATATGGTGAAATCAAAAAAAGAGAGCAAAATGAACAATTGAGCCAAATCTTCCGCCAATTTGTTTTTTCTTTTTTTTTCTTTTTTTTTTTTTCCACATAGTATCATTATTGCGAGGTTTAATAACGTGTCAGAGAGATCTTTTATAAGCTAATCGTAAAAACGACATTGTGCGAGACTCAATTGGCTTGTTACTCACTAAAACTCCAGGCCCTTGGTTATATAAGTTTTGCTCGTCACTCAACCTTCCCATCGGAAATAGGTTGGGTTGCTAGTGGGGTCTTCTAGTGACTTTAATTCGCGTAAGCGCCTACGTCGCTTATTTCAACATTGCTCTCTCTGGTTACAAGTTTTGCTCGTAACTCAACGGTTTTCCATGGTTGACTCTACGCCTTCCGCCTGTTTCCATATAACCTCTGGAGCTGCGCGGACCGTTAAAGCCTTACCGAGACTTTTGCAAGGGGACCACCCACAATATTCCCAAAACTTCTTTCAATCAACTTTTACGAGAATGAAATAGTGATATACGAGTCAAAGCTCAAAGTTAAAATCCACTTGATGAATAATAGAATAACAGGGTTGCAATAAAAGATAAAAAAATTTATTTGGTTATATAATGATAATTTTAAAATTTTAATTTGGAAAGAATTAAATAAGTTTGAGTTATAAAAATCTTGCGATTTTTGTTTTGTTCGTCGGTGGGAAAAATTAAAATCAAAGAAACTAACTCAATTCAATGATTTGAACTAATTACAGGTCTCTCATATTACAGAGATTATGGTTAATAAATAAAGCGAAGTTTTAAATGTGAAGAGTGGAAATAAAGGAGTACAAAACAACCTTGTTTGTTTGTGTGTTTGTTTGTTTGTTTGTAATACCCCTTAATGGACTTCACCATTTGCGTAAGGATCAGGGCCAAGCATTTCGTGTGGGATTTGTAATACTTCTTTAAGGTCATCAGCTGGTGGGACAAAGGTTGGGAATGGTGGTGGGTTTTCCGGAGCAAAGGGCTTCTTATGAGCATCACAGGCATAAATATGAGTACCTACAGCGCCAGGAATTTGACCTTTGACAAAAATTAATTGACGTTGTGGGTCGATTTTAACAATACGGACGTTTTCAAATGTAATGTTATTGGACCCCATATGACCGGGCATTTTTTTATTTTTGAAAACTTTACCAGGATCTTGACGACAACCAGTGGAACCAAGTGAACGATGTGTAACGGAAACACCATGGGATGCTGGTTGACCACCAAAACCGTAACGTTTCATAACCCCTTGGAAACCCTTACCTTTGGATTGACCATGGACGTCAATGTATTGCCCAACCATAAAATGGCGTACATCAAATGCCCAGCCGGCTGGGAGAGCAGCATCAGCAGTAATAAGACCAGATTCGACATATTGTTTAGGTTGGATACGACAACGATGAAAATGACCCAAAAGTGGCTTCGTTACGTTTTTTTCGCGTTTATTCATGCTGCCTAATTCTAATGAATGTAAACCAAGACGGTTTGGGTTTGGATGCATACGCATAACTTGACAATCATTAACATCAAGGACAGTAATACCATGACGCATACCGTAATGGTCAAACATTGAGACCATACCAACCTTGGTAAGGATAAGACCAGAACGACGTGAGTTTGGTGTCCAAGTACCGGTTGGTGTTGGTAATTCTTGGTTGTTGACCAAAACTTGACCCCAAGCTTGGCCACGCGCGAATGGCATTGGGACTTTGTGTGAAAAGACGCGATCTGCCATTGTTTTTGGGAATTCCGTCGCTTCTTCTAATGATTCAGCTTGGGTTGTGGTTGAAAATGATGATTTTTGTTGAGTTTTAGTACATTTTTTGACGAGTGGTTTTTTTGTTGTAATTGAACGTTTTTGAACACGTGTTGGAGTGAGCTTTTTTGAAGCGGATTTCTTTTGAGTGGAGGTACGATTCATTGTTATTTATGAGTCGTGTTGGGATGTGGTGGGGAACTGTGAAATTCGGTTCGTGTGGGATTCGAAGGGTTAATTTTGATCTTCTCTTTGACAATAATGATTGCTATAATTATAACGCGGTTAATGGATTGATACGTGGGTAATGTAAAACTGTAAATTTAAAATCCGTTGGGGTAATTGTGAAATTAATTTTGATGGAAAGATTTTTAAAAATTAAAATTAATATTTTGAGCAAAGTCGTGAATCGTTTTGTGAGGCGAAGATGGGAGTTTTTGAAGTTGTGGGGAAATCTAGAAGAGTGTTTTATTTATCGAAGCGTGTAAAAGGGAGGAATAACGAAATTTCAATTAAGTAAGCGGGAAGTGAAAAAGTGGTGAAGCAAAAAGGATGGAAATTTCGGGGACAATGGGAGAGTTATGGGATAAAGACAATATTAGTAGTAATGAATCAGAATGTAAATAGTGATAATTGTGTGGTAAAGGAAATGGACGGGATTTGAATGGGAATTTGGGCAAAAATGAAATCGATGACAAAAACACAATTCCAAAATCTCAAAATGGTAGTGTCATTTTGATACAAAAAAAGAGTTCAGGGTTGAAAATCGAAAATTTAATCGAAAAAAACAAAGGCTAAACGAATATGACAAAGCTTAGGTCGGGAAATTGAACATATAAAGACGACAATTAAAACAATTTGGGGGCAAAAAATAATAAAAAAAAAAATCGATTCACTTTTCCGCTGAAATTGTTCAAATATAAAATATTTCACAACAATACTCTTTGTATTTTATCTCAGTTTTATTTCTACATCGCAAAATATTAATCAATCATCACCCGCACTCTTCCTTTTTTGAGCCATATTCCATTTAAGACCCTTGCTGAATTTTTTACCAATTTGTAACTTTTCAATGCCCACTGAGATTAAAGAGTTTGTCAGTATAATTCATTCTACGCGTTATCAATCAGAATTTGACCCCTTCACCACAATTACAAACGAAGTTGCACACACCTTGTATTTTTATTTTTCTAACCGTTGCCTAGTTTGTTCTACTTCTGCTTACCTTTCATTACTCCTTCACACTGATATTACTATGTTTATTTCCAACCCACCCACCCCTCTCCCATCGCATCTACCCCTCACCTTGATATACTTTTTATTTTACATTTCACCCCCGATTCATTATTTGCTCAATTAAACCTTCCCTTGTTGTTATCGATATTTCTATCCATTCACAACTTGGATTATATTACAAAATACTCCAATTATTATCCAAATTCCCCCCACAACTTCCTCCCATTGTTTCGAAATTTTCATTTCCGCAATATTTTTATTCCACAAACGGAAATTTTTCCAACTTTTGCCAAAACTTTCAAAATCCCATCCCTCACCC
>Ga0256901_1001492_pt1 | contig 11713 bp, 5 predicted proteins | sample MC6MC0689MT_FD_190200 | JGI IMG/M metagenome (GOLD analysis project Ga0256901, IMG submission 190200) | Metatranscriptome of enriched soil aggregate microbial communities from Iowa State University, Ames, United States - MC6-MC0689-MT... | ecosystem: Environmental > Terrestrial > Soil >... | reverse complement strand
TGTGAAGAGATAGAAAAAAGTATAAGATATAAGATAATTAAATAAAAAGAATATGTGTGTAGTTTGTTGATAGGGGTGGTGTTGGGTGTTGGGTTTGAATAAATGAGCGTGTATTATTGTTGATTTTTGGTGGGTATTTTTTGTATTTTAATGCAATAAAAACGTAATCTATGGGGGCTGTAATACCAGTGTCGCAATTAAATAACCTGGTTAGGTCGGAGATAATCTGTTTGTGGCTGTCTATTACGCAAAATGGTCGTTGTTGAGAAGGGATTTAAAATGAATTTTGATTGTTGCCAGGAAACACGGCCAAAGAAGTGGAGAATGCAACAGATAGATCAAATATATATACGATACAACTGAGTTATAAATGAGCTGCACGGGGGGGTTGTGTAAGGGGACAAACTGAGCTTTTGATATCGAGTTTAGAGCGACTAAATAATGGTAATAAAAAGGGGATATCTGGTGCAATAATATGCTAAAATGAATTAATAAAGTTATATAGAATAGATGAGGTGTTGTGATCAAAAGGGCGTTGTTATTATGAGAAAAAAATTAATTTTATCGGTGGGATTAGAGTGGAAGGTGTATATTAGGGTGATTATCGATTGACATTGATGTATATTACCATTAAGTAGAAATAATATGAGTGGATCTAATATCCTAAAATGATTTTTGTGGAAGAAAATTTGAACTGTTGGATTTTGAAGTTTTTTAACTTTTAATGGTCTAGGTGGAAAGCATTGGGTTTGTAATATAAACTACATGTATATAATTTTGATAGAACCCCACGCGGTTGATATCGTGGCGATATAACAATACTACATGGTGTTTTGAGAATTCAAAAAGATTTCAAGTTTTTTCTCACAAAATCACTCCCCAAAATGAAAAAAATAGGAAAAAAAAAAAAAAAACAACAACAACAAAAAAAGTTAATAAAAATTTATTCTTGTTTACGGAAAAAAGTATCGTAGAAATTTGGGCCATTGAAAGTGAGTAATACAAATAGGTCTAATGAAAAAGTAAATTAAGAATTGACATCCATGACATATAATTTGATTGTAGTACAAATTTAATCTGTGTGTTCTATCGATTGTAAATAAATAGGGTTTGTTGATTATTTAAACACAATGTGAAATGTAATAAAACTGATAAAATCAATTGATAATAAATGTTGTCTTCATACTTTGGGATGCGCAAAGCTATGGGTTGGGTTTATAACAAGCAATGTGATAAAAATTGATATAAAAAAATTATCAAAAAAAAAAATTGTGAAAAATTATCAACAACAAAAATTATAACAAAATAGTAGTGGGAAAAGTCTATAACATTGAGAGCAAAGTTAGATATTATGGAGACAAAATTGATGAAGTTTAGGAAGAGAGATGAGACTGTCGTTTTGAGCCTTAACAACATACAAAAAAGAAAAATAGGAAAAAGAAAAAAAAACAACAATTTTTTTTTTCAAAAATTTTAAAGTTGAATAGACGCGGTTAAACTATTCACCCCGGAGCTTTTATGTGGACACACAACAGTATCAATAAGGATAACTTCAGGCGCAACGGTAACATCCTCACCCAAAAAGCATCCCTCCAAATGAGCCCATGATTTGATATTCCCGCTCCAGCCAACAATAGAATTTTTGACCAAAGCCCCAGCACGTACAGTTGAGCCTTCCATAATAGTAGACCCAACTAAACGTACACCGCCTTCAATAACACAATTTTGACCAATAACAACATCTGGGCCAATTGTTGCATCAGGAGAGACTTTCGCAGAGGGGTCAATAAATACATTTCCTTTAACATTCGGTCCAGTTGCTAATTCAGCACATGAAGAAGCATGATTACGGAGAGATTTAAGATGTAATACTGTCCCTTTTAGGAAATCCTTTGGTTGGCCAACGTCCATCCAATAACCAGGTAAAACAAAGGAAAACAAAGACTTTTGAATGACTAATTCCGGGAAGATTTGACGTTCGATTGAAATATTATGTGGTTTTGGATTAGGTAATGGGATTAAGCCGAGGATTTTAGGTTGGAGGATGTAAATACCCGCGTTAATCTTATCAGAAGGATAACTACTTTGTCCAGCTGGTGGTTTTTCTAAAAACTGCTGAATCAAACCAGTTTCTTTATCAGAAACGACTAACCCGTATTTAGATGGGTCCTCAACTGGGGTAATGAGGATAGTTCCTTGTTCGCCATGGGATTTATGGAAAGATAACATGTCTTTTAATGGGAATTCGCAGGCAACATCGGAATTTAACATAAAAAATGGTTCATCTTGATTTTCAGATAATAATTCACGACATAGACCTAATGGGCCAGCAGTACCAAGTGGTTCGTCTTCGATAGAAAATGTCAATTTAATCTTGTACTTTTCTTCCAAAGGTTTCATGCCTTTAACCATCGCGTCTTCCATATGACCAACGGCGAAAATAACATGATTAACACCGACAGATACTAATGCTTTGATTTGGTGTTCAACGATTGGCATGTTGCAGAATGGGACTAAAGGCTTTGGGTGGGTGAATGTGAACGGGCGAAGACGGGTGCCGAAACCGCCGACAAGAATAACTGCTTTCATGATGTAGTAGAGATGCTAGAGGTCGGGATTGGAGGGGAAAAAAGTGGGTTTTTGTTTTTTTGGAAAAAAAAGGAGAATTGGGAAAGCGTGTTGAAAATGTTGTAAAGGTGTTGAAACGGTATAAAAAGAAAGGATTGCGGGTTTTAGGACGGGATGTCAAGGTTTGATTGGTGATAATGTAAATTGCTTTCGTTATCAAGGAATTATTTAATTATTCCCAGAATGGGAAGAAGAGTGAAAAAAGTGGGAAAAAAAGTGGACAAGATGGCAGAGTGTGGGAGACATAAAGCTGGGAATGGGGAAAGTGTAGAGTTTTGTGTTGTTGAACAGGTGAAAATATCAGAGATAAGTGATTATGATGAAATTTGGGCAAGAGAAAATTAAGTTTGATTTTTTTTATTTTTTTGTTTCAATTTTGGAAAGAAACGAAAACCATTCCAGACTTGATTCAAATTTATCATCATAACCATTGCACTCTATCAAATCCCCCCGCTATACAAATTAACTCCGAAATTTCTCCCCCAACATCAATAATCTCATCTATTCATCATCACCTACTCCCATTTTTGTCATTTTTAACACCACTTGTAAAAATCGCAAAAAATAAATCACAAAAAAACCCAACACCTTTTTTCGATTTTGGGTGCTCAAAATCTCATCATAATAACTACATCATTAACATCTATCCAACCTACAATGATATAATCCTTAAATTGTACCTTTCTATCATGTCTTATCTCTGAATTACTTCAACAATATAGTCATTTTGATCAATGTTTCAAGCAACTGGTATTGATGAATATAAACGCACAACGTATGTTTTTGAATTTTTTAAGCAATTTTTTTGAACAATCTTGTTTAGTTTCACCCCTCTTTTCATCCCCATTATACCCATATCATTATTAACCCCATTTTTGCTTTATAATACCCTTAAATCTGCCCACATTGAATTATTATATGAATAATTGTTCCAACGTCATCCCCCCCCACGAAAAACAAAAAACAAAAAACAAAAACCCACATCACCCTCTAGTGACCCTGTCGTCGTTGGTGCATCCGTTTTAGCAATGAAATATAAAGGCGGCGTCTTAATTATGGCTGATACTGCTGCCAGCTATGGTTCTTTAGCTCGTTACACTGACATCCAACGTATTGAAAAAGTAAACGCAAAAACTCTTGTCGCATTCAGTGGTGAATTATCAGATTGGCAATATATCCAAACCCAAACACTTTCTGATTTAGCCGTTGATGATGTCGTCTCTAATGACGGTATCTCACGCACTCCCTCTGAAATCCATTCACTCTTAACTCGTGTTTTACACCACTACCGTAACAAAGCCAACCCATTATATAACTCCCTTATTACCGCCGGTAGTGAAGATAATGGTGATATGTTTTTGGGCTTAGTTGATTTATATGGTACAAACTACGTCGATAATTACATTGCAACCGGTTTCGGTCTTCATATCGCAATGCCATTACTCCGTAAAGCATACCGCCCAGATCTCACATATGATGAGTGTAAAAATATCTTAGAAGATGCGATGAGGGTCTTGGTCTACCGTCATTGTCGCACTATTAACAAGTTTCAAATCGCAAATATCACCCCAACAGAGCATACCATCTCCGAACCGTATGAATTAACTACACAATGGTCATATCAGCGTTTTGTTAAACCTACTTATCAAGAACCTGTTACTACTGCTGCTGTTCAACCTTAAAATTTTTTGATTTTTTTTGGATGATCCCAAAAAAGATATTATAATAAGTACCATTAGCTCCACCCTCTTCTATTATGTATTTTACCCGCCCTTTGTTCATCTCTACCCCCATTTCAAACCTCAATTTATTATTCTTTAGAGTGAACATTTGTAAATTAATTTCACTTTTTTTTTTAAAAATAAATTATTTTTCACAATTTTTTTTTTTTGCAAATTGTAAAGCCCAAAAAAACCTAACGGAAAATGTACACTTGTTTAAATTACTCATCAAAAATCGCCCCATATGGATTTGATCTAATGCCCCGCTGATCTCGATAAGAATATCATTGTGTTCACATGTAATTAACCTGTCATTCTCGTATTTGGGATATTTTTTTTTAATAAAAACTTCACATTTATTTCATCAACTCTTACACATACCACCAGAAACTCAAATTATATCGTGTGTAGTATATACACCAATATTCACAGTCTCATGGCGGTCTTTATACCAATGCATCTTCCTATTATTACCGATTAAATTCAAATTGTGATAAAAATAACCGTTTGATATTTTTACATTTTTGATATTTTCTGTAAGATGTCGTCGCTACGATATCATCCTGAAGGGCCTCAATAACGTCACTATGGTACATCTATACTTTCATCTTTAACACATGGGGTGACTATTATGTCGTTCATTTTTCAAATCCAACGGATTTGTCTTTTTCACATTTGGCCCCATCACAATTATTCTTCATAAAATCGTCATATTTTGGGTTTTATCAAGTTTACAAACCATTTATCATGTTTTTATACGTAAATCCTGTTGTTATTATGTAAAACCTCAAACCTCGTTTCATTTCTCCCTTCCGATCCCGTTTCCGCCCCCTCCCCCTCCCTTTGATCTCGCCCCACTCATGTATAACTTTACTCAACATTATCTCGACCTTCTTTCACACTCACTTCTATATTTAGCTCGCTGCTGCCAACACCTTAACATACATCTATAACTCGGTGATATTAACGAGATATTAATAAAAATACAATATTTGCTTTATATATATATATTATTTATACATATATCCACTCAATACCACCAAGATACAAATTTTAAACAAAAATCTTCACAATCTTTGCAATTTTCGCTATTTCCAAAATTTCAACTCAAAGTCCACAGTTCAAACCAAAACATTCCATCATTTCTTCATACTTACACCACCATACTTCACATGCCACCTAAAAAACGCACTGGCGCATCTACCTCAGCTAAAGCTGCTGCTGCTGAGGAGCCAAAGCGTGTTACGAGAGCATCTTCACGTAGCAAGGCTTCTATGAGTGATAATGATGAGTCTGATGAAGAAAAAAAACAAAGTGAAGATGATGATGATGTTGAAATTGTTCTTCCCCCACAAAAAAGCAAAAAAAATACCAGTTTTAAAAAAAAAGAAGAAAATATTGTTGAAAAAAACGAAAAAAATGTTAAACCTGAAAATAATGATGATGATGGTGATGATGGTGATGATGACGATGACGATGATGATCAAAATTCCCCAAAATTCTTAGTAAAACAATACCAAAACGTAATAATCAAATCATTTGAATCAATGATAAATGACGAATCAACAATCCCATCGCAATTACGCCGTATTGCCCGCATTTATTTCAACTCATCCGAAGAAGAATACCAAGTCGTTGCGATACAATTTTTAGAAGCTATCTATCGCATCTCAACCCAACTTTTTTTAGTTGACCCAAAATCACAATCATTTCAGACCTACTCCCGTCTATTACCACGTGTATGGAAAACAATATGTGCAGATATGTTTATTCATTGCAAATTAGTCCAAGGATGGACAGAAGAACAATTCAAAGAAAGAATTGTTTTTTTACAAGAAAGGGCCACAACTGGTCTTTTTTCCCTTCTTTCCCGTGAATTATCAACTGGCCCGAAAGCAAGCAAACTTCTATCCCTTGAATTATTGCATAAATTCGGTCACGATTTAGATGAACAATTTGAAATTTCCGTTAAAGATTCATTAATGATCACCACCGCATTCATCCCGCGGTTATTAGACACAAATTATGAAATACGGAAACTCGCCTTACATTATTGTTCTCCATTTTTGCTCTCAAAAAATATGTTCGATGCTGTTCGTTACCTTGCAGTTACTGATCAAAATGAAGACATTCGTCGTTATGCATTATGGTTATTATATCGCCCTGCCTTTACAGAACAGTATAAAGACGAGCCTCAATTAGCTACGATTGACGCTCTCCTTATTATAGCGAGAATGCAAGATGAGAGTCCAGCTATTCGTTCAACATTATTGCAATTATTTGAAGAAAAAGAATTACGAATTTCTGCCATTTCAAATGATATTGAACAAACAGAATTTAAAGAAAATGATGTCAAATTTGTTAATAATTCTAATATTTACAAGACATATGGCCATTTATTTCGTTGTGATTATCAAAATCGTCGTTCTTCATCAAAATTAAACTATCGCCAGAAATTATGGGTAATTAAACAAGGTCTATCAGATCCTGATAAACGTATTGTATGGCAGACTATGAATATGTTAACTAAGCTCTTTTGTTGCGAAAACTTCGATTTGGTTGATTTTTTATATTATTTGGGCTGTGGTCAAAGTACCCCACCTCCAATTAACCCGGACTCAATAACTGACATACAACGTGATCTTATGAAAACTGTTAACGATGCTGTCCTATTAGCCGATAATGCTGCTTATCAATATAATGACCGAAATAATAATAAGATTTGGACATCGACGATTGCTTCATTAACCACTTCATTGAATCGTCCTGGTATGGGGAATAATGCAAATTCATCCGGTATTGACCCTACCGTATTTACTATGGGGAGTGCTGATGGGGCTGGTCAAGGGGTATCCAATAATAGTACTAACGACCCGATTCAATTGTTTTTAAGTTCTGGTTCTAGTCTTGGTAACGTCCTAAACAGTTCAATTTATCAAGATTTATGTTTAATTATTTCTTATATTGTCTGCTCTTATTCTTGGAGACATGAAATCAATCTGGGGGATGGTAGAATTGAATATCATGTTTATAAGCGTCGTCGTTTGGTACCAAATTATGGGCCTAGAGCTGCGTTAGATCTTGGTAAAGGTAGCAGTCATGTCGGTGGTGATGGCGGTGATGATAATTTAGTCGAAGATTTTGATGATGATGATGAATTAATGGAAGGTCTAATGGGTGAAAAGGGTAAAAAAATTGAAAAGAGAGATGATACGGGTGGGAAAAAAAAACGTGGTATGAGACACGACAATAATGAAAAAGAAAATGATAATAATAATAATAACAATAATAATAACAATCCTTCAACTTTTACACCAATTTTTAATACAAATAAAAAAAATCAAGAAATTTCGAACGATTCCATCGCCAATTTTATCCCATTAGATCAAATAAAGCTAAATACTCGTCAAGTTGTCCTTGAATTACCTCCTTTTCAAAAAATGCTCCGTCATACAATCTTTCATTTTCAAGCCTCATTATACCAATCCCAATTACAACATTATAACGTCGCTATTCAAGAATGGAATCAATTTATTGAACTCCGTCAAAGCGGTGATGAAGAAGCTTTAGCGATTGAAGCTACTGAACCGGTCCCGCCAGTTGAACCAACCTATGCTAGTGTCGTCTTTAACGATGGTGGTTTAGGCGACGACGACGAAGTCCATGATATTAATACACCTATTTTGACCTCCGGATTATGTTTATTATGGTACTTTTTATTATCATCATTATCTGGACAAAAGAGTACGAATTATATATCAATTTTGGAATCGTATCAAAAACAATATCAACAACGTCAAGGTATTCGGGCAAATATGGAAAAAAATGAACAAAAAAGTGCACAATTACTCAAAATGAAAAGTTTACCAGTTGTCGATTTTCAACAATTAAGCTCATCTCAACCACAATTATCATGTCCTGGTTTTTCTTCACCAAAAATTACTGTTGATTTAACAGATACTCAATATTTTACTGAAATTAGACCAGATATTTCATCATCTATTTCCTTATTACCGTTATTGGATCAATTCGGTCAACCATCATTAACATTACATATGTTATTATTAATATATCATGTTGATATGAAAGAAACGCAATATAATAACCTATTAACGTTTTATAACCATTTCGAATCATTCATTTCGGCCCCGGAATTTCACAATTCATTTTTACCCCTCGTATTTTTGTTTATTCGTACATCTCAGCCAATTGTTATGATTCGTTATTATCAGCATAATGATTGGGTTAATATGAATCGTACTGAATTTGAATTACAATATCAACAATCCCAACTTAAACATCTCCAACAGACCTACCAATCCCGTTACAACATTGATCCGATCTCAATCACTGATAATGATTTAGATCAATTACCAGCACCTTTACCAAAATTATCTGATATTGATATTGATGGGGTTGATTTTGATGATAATGTTGATTGTCAACTCCCCACCCAACCTCGCACTTATATCCAAATCATGACAGAGCTTGTTGGTTCATTTATGGATACAATCATGTTAACTGAATACACCCCTACTGATCCCAGTTATCAATTAACTAATCATTTTACCAAACATGTTGAAATTCCAACCGCCCCAAAAATGAAAAAAAATGCCAAAAAAACCCATCATTCTGCCTCCCCTGTTGATGAAAATCGTGACCCAAATAATCCTTCATTATATTCACAAGATAACATGGATGGTATTGACGGTGATAATGATGAAGATGATGGTATTGCTAAAGATGATGTTGAAAACGGACAGTATACACCTCATTCCTTACGTCAGAAGTATCGTTTACAAATGTTACTATTGCAAACATTTTATAATGAATTTCGTCATAACAAAATCAAGACAAATAACGATAATACTTCTGATTTTAATGATCCTAATACGTTAAAACGGGTTAAAAGAATGGCTTTGGTTAAAAGGGAATGTAATGAGTATAGAAAGCATTACTACTCCCATGTTGGTCAAGTTGAATTCCTATTAAAAAGGTTGTTGATTTTAATTCTAGACTTGTTCCAAAACTGCCCCGTAATTTCACAACCAAAATTACCAACTGGTTTACAAAACCCTGGTAAAAATGCAACCGGGATTGATTTGGATTTGGTTAGAAGTTATAAGGAACAAGTTGATGTTTTTTTTAGTATTAATATTTGTTGCACTGAAGATGTTATCCACTACCTCCTCCATTCAATCCTATACCCAATCTTGGGTTGGAAACGTTATTTATTAACACAAGAAGTTGAATCTTTGGATGATAACGGTGAAATCGTTTTGGTACCTCATTCACGTTTGTTATGGTTTGAATTAGACTTCTATTCAGTAGATTTGAATTTTTTATTAATTAATATTTTAACACAATCTGCTTTATTATCAACAAGCCCACAACATGTTACGATTGTATTACAATTTTTATTATTATTTACTACCGTTACTGTCCAAACTAACCCTAATATGAATATTACCGGTATTGATAATGATAATTTATACAATTTTAAACCGTTTAATACTAATATTTGTCAAACTATCGATTACTCCCCCCAAAATAACGGCTCTTTGGATGTTTTGAATTCCCAAGGTTTTTTTCAGCACTCGAAAAGATATCTGTGACCCGCAATTGAATCCAGAATTGAACAAAGATACTGATCTAATCGATAATAATGGTTTCTTAGATATCACACGTGTTAATGGCTACTCACATATGTTTATCCATCCAATATTACAACTGCAAGCTATTAAATCAATTTCTGATATTTTATGTTCATTTGCGAATTTAGTCCCAATAACATCACATCAGCACTCATATGATTTATTATCAAATGACGCAAAGGATATTTATCAACCACGTACTATTGGTATTAATATTAACTCCAACGATTCGATCCCATCGGTGTTAATTGCTGAACAAGCTGCGAAGTCCGTTATTGGTGTACCCGTTGATGTTGTTATGCAATGTCATCAAGTTTTACTTGGTTATGCTCAAAGCTATATTAATAATAATAATGAAATTAGTAGTAATTATCTTGATTTTGTCCAACAACATCCCATGTTGGAAATTGAACAAATTATTGGGAATATTTATCGTTCTTTAACTAAATTTCATTATAAATCCGAACACCATTCAGAGTTGGCGGAAAAAATTAAAAATGGAAAAATTGCGAAAAAAAATGTGGGCAAAAAAAATCAAAAATTTGCACAAAATTTTAATGAAGTTTTTTCTGACGATGATGAAAATACTGGTAAAAGTGGTAAAAGGGGTAAAAGTGGTAAAAATGATGATAATGACAATAATAATAATAATAATAATATTGACTCCGATGATTTATTGGAGTTTTCTGATTATGAATTTGAAGATGAATTGTTAAAATTACAATTAGATAATGCTGAGGATGATAGCACATTATCTAAACGTATAATTAAATATGCAAAACAAACGAAGGATTATAATAGAAAAAATAAACATGATATCCGCGATGCTTATAAATTTTCCCAAGAAAAGACATACGAAAAAATGTTAAAATTATCAACATCAATACATAAACTCGTCCAATTTAATCCCCAACCCGACGATCAAACTTCAAATTCCCCAACATTATTAACAACATCAATGACATCATCACTTGAAATCGCTAATGTTAATAGTATTGCCGATGTTCGTTATAATACCAATGCTATTTTCACCGGCGATCTCTTTTGCATTTCCGATCTCTCCTACGACCTCCAATCCTCCCTCAACCATGGTCCCACTGATAAATTTAGTCAAGTTTCACTTGATGGGCTTATTTTCCCGTTGAAAGATATGGTCAATGTGTTTAGGGATGAGGAAACTTCAAAGCGAATCTCTGATATTTTTTCCCAACTTGGTGAATCACAACCCCGTTTAAAAAACAGCGATAATATTGATCAAAATACAACAATTGGTATTAGTTCTAAACATCAAGGGAGTAAACATAGCCATACTAGTATTATATCACAAGAAACCTTTGATATGTTCCTTCATGATGATTTGTTCCTATTATTCAAATCGATCCAAAACAATCAACTCAGCCAAAACTCATCCCAATACCACACAACCCTCTCCTCAAACCCAACAACTCATAAACTTCAAGAACGCGCAATTAAACGCGCTACACCATTCGAACCCATTTCTTATGCACATTTTGATGACCCATTCTTGATTTTGCGTGGGATTGAAGATAAATTAGTCTCAAACAACTTTTTCCACTCCCTTTCCCCTGCTGCTCAACTCCAACAAGATTATAACCAATCTGGCGATGCGAGTCATGGCGCGAAGATGTTATTGTTGCATAATCATAACGCAACTATGAGAGATCATAGACATTTGAATTACCAAAAAGC
>Ga0256901_1001491_pt1 | contig 11717 bp, 11 predicted proteins | sample MC6MC0689MT_FD_190200 | JGI IMG/M metagenome (GOLD analysis project Ga0256901, IMG submission 190200) | Metatranscriptome of enriched soil aggregate microbial communities from Iowa State University, Ames, United States - MC6-MC0689-MT... | ecosystem: Environmental > Terrestrial > Soil >... | reverse complement strand
TTTCGAACATGCTCGACTTTGTCCCCATCTTCATATATAACGTAAAGTACTATACCTAGTACGTCCTGTGTTCGGTAGAAAAAGTTGAGATACTCTCTGAGTTGTTGTAACGTCATTATTTAATGATTTTTGCTAAGTAAATTTTTTCGTCAATATTTTTCACTAAAATTTCGTCGCCTATTTTTATTTTGCCTTTGACAATCACCGTAATATTCTGTCTGGTTGCTGTAGAGATTCTATATATTTGATATCCCCAAATAGCTAACGTCGGGTTTGTGTAGAATAAATTTGTTTTGATATAAATCCATCCTATAAGAACAAGAATTGTTATCAGCATTACAGGACTTCGGTCCTTATCCAAATCTATGCAAGCAAGCGGTACTATATAAGTAGCCAGAAAGGTAACGGATTCAAAATTTATATTTTCAGATGCGATTACTTTCGCAGGAAGATCCGGTGCGCCTTTCGCAAACTTGTATTGAAATCTATTGTAGAAAATTACGCCGAGAAACATAAAAACCACACACGTAGTTACCAATATATGAGTTGTAAATAATGCTTTCCATCCGACAAAATGACTTGTAGCTTCAAATCCAAATGGGACTTTATTAATGAATAGTAGTAGGAATAAAAGGAATAATGAAATTATATAAAATTCAAATTTTTGCCACATTTTTTGAGTATTTATCTGTTTTTCAATTAGATTTTCTTAATTACTTACACACCCCACAACTCCCACCATCTTTACTACAATGCTTGCAATATTTACAGTTCTTACAGGCAGTACAGGAGGAAGTACCGGAGCAGGTAGCCTCCACTTCCGTTTTAGCACAACAATTTTGGGCCAGCGCAACAGGAGGTGTTGGCGTAGTACAGCCAATAAGCAGGATAGCTGCCAGCAAGGAAGCAATAAAAAATTTCAACATGGATGATAGTTATAGTATTAAAGGTATATTTCCAAAGATTAACATTTCTTTTCAATAATCCAAAGCTTCTAAAAGAAATTAGGTTTTAACCTGAAAAGCAAAATGGCATTAATCTCAATAATTCTCCCGTAGTAACAATCTCCAACATTGCGTTGCGCCATATTTCACCTTAAATTGAACTAAAAATCCGCAAGCCTTGTTTACAACATCAAACCGCAACCCATGAATAATATGCACCGTTTCGTATGCCTACTCTCCATCCTAGCATATGGGAGTTTTACAGCAATAGCCCAACAAGCCACAGCACCTAAAGCCAGCAAAAAGCAAAATAAGGTAGCTACGCAAGAGCAAGCGATATAGGCCATCAGAACAAGCTATAAATAATTGATATAGAATTTTCACTTCTAATGAAGTGAAATATTAAATTTCAGTTCTTTTCGTCTAGTGGTTTTGTATTATTATTCAATAATTTAAACAAATAATAAACTACCCCAATTACCGCTCCATACATCAATTCCGTAACAAAAATCTCGCTAAATACTGGTTCATAATACACCCAGCGCGACGGCAAATAATCGCTGTATGAACTGATGAGATACAGGAACAATCTAGAAAACAATGATTCGGTGGCTATGCCAAGCCAAACCAATAACAGCATCCATTTGTTCCATCGCCATCGCTTGACCCAAAACACATGTGGTAATATCAATTGTCCTAAAAATATTGCCCAATAGGTATACCAATAAGGCCCCATCACTCGCCAACGGTAAAGGTTAGGCGTACCATCATCAAGAGAAAATGCACTCGTATCAAAAACAAATTTGATACCAGTCAATACAGCGGTGACTAACAATACGAGATTGCAAGTGAAAATCAAATTGCGCCAAAGACTGCGCAGCGGTTTATGTACTTTATACAATAGCAGCAAAAGAGGAATGCTGATTATATAACCACTGTTCAGCAGCATCTGGATTTGATATAGTAGCGCTTCGTAATCGATATCCATCAATTCCATTAAGCGACAATCGAAAATTGGCTAACGGATACGGAGTAGAATATTGGAAGAAAGGTCATAGCAAGGTGATTTTCATTAATGATTTGGTTGTCTCAAAGATTAACATTTCCTTGTCAAAAAGCAAGCTTTTGTGCAATTATTTCCAAAAAATACGGGAATTCCCGCATGTAATTTGGATGGTTTCGAGCATTTTTGTTTTCGTAAGAAAATTTCGATTACCAAGCGCCCTTCTCCAAGCGAAATAGATATCTCCATTTTGCAATTTTTGTTCCATTGCATTACACAAAAAAAGCTTCGGTCGAGATGACGGACTGAGTGGGGGGATGCTTAAAACATTTAATCGTGGGAATGGAAACTCCCGAAAATCAAAATCGCTTTACCATGCTGCGGCACGAAGCATCTTGAGCGTTTAGAGATGCTTCATTTCGCTACAATACAGGATGGCTATATAACATAGCTGCGCTGCATTGTTATATAACTATATTGCAATGTTGCAAAACGGTACCGCTATATAGCCTATCATCTGCCGGTATCTAAAACATTTATACAGATGCACCCTTAGTTTCTGCTCAGTTTTTTACTGACAATTATCTTCTTATTGTCCCTAACTTGTAGTAAATACAAGCCCTTCGGCAAGTTTATGGCTGATACCGCATGGGTGGAACCCGCGATGTGAGCCTGCAATACCAAACGACCGAGGGCATCGTAGAGGAATAGCGCTTGTCCTGCGTTAGTGCCCTGCAATATCCATTCCGATCCTGATAGCGGATTGGGGTATACGCTTATAGCGTCTACAGGGCAGGCACTTGGGGCTACTGCCACTACCGTGCTGTGCAGCCTTTGTTGGTCTGTAAGATTTACACTTAATCTATAGTAGGCATGTCGCCCATTTTCTAATAATAAAGTATAATCGGCTCCTTTTGATTGTTGATGGGCTATATGTTTTACAGTTTCAAAATCTTTACCATTGCTACTGCCTTGTAAAGTAAAAGAGGCAATCTTTGCAGGCTCACCCAATTGCCAGTGGAATGCTATATCACAATGGCTGCGTTGGGCATCAAATTTTGTCAAGGCTAATGGCAAGGGTGTAGCACATAATACCGCCAGAGAGTCGAGCGCTCCACGGGCATTAGCCCTACCACCCGAAACGGTATTGGTGGCGAAAGCTGGCTTTGCATCGGTTCCATTCAACAAAGCTTCTTTTACCAGTAGTGCAAATGCTGATGGATCCTGGTGCATCAAGCTGCCGATATTGGCGCATGGATAAGCATACATCAGCCCAATAATGCCGGCTACCATGGGTGTGGCCATAGAGGTACCCGTAAGATTGCTGTAATTACTGCCTGTAACGGTATTATAAATACTTGTACCCGGTGCAGCCAAGTCAATAGTGGTTAATCCGTAAGCAGCGCCTCCATTTTTTGTATCATTTCTAGTGGAATTAGTAACGCTTACCAAATGGTTGCTGGGACAAGCTGTTGGTATATCGCCCTGAATATCTACATTGGTATTGGCATTGGCAGTAGCACCTACATTGAGTATACCAGCGGCACCCATAGTGTCGTAGAAAGCACACCAGATAGGGAACGATGCTGGCAGACCCAAGTCTACACCAAACGAAGAATTGACCGCCACAACGAAAGCACCTTGTTCGCCGCTGGTAGCATTGTATATACGGCGTTGCTGCAAGGCATAGCTGTAGGCAGTAATCACTGTTGCAGTGTTTCCAGAGCTTCCGGCAATGTTCATAATCTTTACATTCCAGTTGATACCGGAAACGCCTACCGCATTATTACCCTTGGCGCCAATAATACCCGCTACGTGGGTACCATGCTGGTCGACAGGAAGGTTGCCCGTATTGTTGTAGGCATTCCATCCATTTACGTCATCGATATAGCCGTTACCATCATCATCTATGCTATTACCTGGAATCTCCGCATAGTTGCGCCATATATTTGCTTGTAAATCGGGATGGGTAAGCTGTACGCCACCGTCGACCACAGCCACAACAATCGTGTCGCCAGCTGCGGTAACACCACCCGTTGTTATATCCCAGGCTTCAGGTGCATCTACATCAGCATCTACCGTACCAGCAGACTGTCCTGTATTGTGCAAGGCCCACTGCTGGCTGTATTGCGCATCGTTAGGTGTTAGTCTTGGCTTTACCAAATAATTGAGTTGCGCCGCCTGTACTGAGGAAAGGCTGTTTAAGGAATTTATGAGGGTCAGTTCCTTATTGGTAAAACGGCTATCCTTTAGGAGGTATATGGGCACTACCAATGATATGGGTTCGATATTAAAATCTGAAACAGGGTTCACAGCAGTGAACTCTTTCTGGAAGTCAGCAACTGTTTTATCCTTGGCTAACATGATGATGATTTCTCCGTAAACAAAATCTTGTTGCTGAGCTGCAACAAAGCATGGCAGTAGTAGCGAGACGATAAATACAATCATCGTTTGCTTACATGACTTTGCGTAGTTGAATAGATTTGTAATCATATTGGTTTGGCTTTTGTTGGGGAAGACAAAGATAGATGTTTATAATATCCATTATATTATATTTATCGCTTTAATTTTATCCAATGACCAGGCTGCGGGTGTTGAATTTATGGATCTCCGTTTAAGGATGATTACTTTTTTTTGTCGATAATGGAAACTCAAAATTATATTGATTATTAACCAAAGAACAGCCACAGCGGGATGTGCAAGGACCTAAGAAGGCTATTTAATTGTGTGTCTGTACAAAAATAAATTTTGCTTATTTTACGAGCATCTACAATATCCTTTCCTATAAAAAAAATGTGTGCGCTATGCTCAAATTCTTATTGCTGCTGTTGTCTTTATGTACAAGCATGCCTGCATTTTGCTGTACCTGTACAGGCAGACCTGAGGATTCCGATGGCGTAATTAATCTGGAATGGATGGGTCAGTTTGATTATATTTTTACCGCAAGAATTGATAGCGTGCGGGCGCCTGAGGTAGATAGTAATGGCTGGTTCCTATCTTACAATAATCTTTATGAAGATGTGTACCTCAGTACGCAAACAGTGTATAGAGGTGCTGTGGATAAGCATATAAAAATTAATCCTCCCCTTTATGGTTCCTCCTGTGGATTTCGTTTAAAAGGTAAAGAAGGTAAGGTGTATATTTTTTACGGATTAAGGAATAATGATGGCAGCATACAAACCCATTTTTGCTATGGCTCAGGTTACCTGTATACCCTTGCGGAACTGGACACTTTATCGCATTATTATTGGGCTCCGGAAGCCAGACAAGAAATAAAGTTATTGGCAGCATGGGACAAGCAGCGTAATGGTAAGATGACCTTTACTTACAAAAATGGACAAACAATGGGTGGCGGGCAATTGCAAAACGGCAATCCTAATGGTATGTGGACCTGCTATAATTACTATGGCAAGGTGACCTCTAAAGGAAGGTATGAAAATGGGGAAAGAGTTGGCGCTTGGCAGGAGTACGAGTACATGGCCTTGCCTAATGCCAAAAAGAATGCAATGCCTCTTTATCTTATGTCCTATTCAAAAGGGAATTACGTACAAGGCAAACGTACAGGTATTTGGATGGATTTTGGCTGGAAAACAATCAGCAAAAAGATTAAGGGAAAATGGAAATCAGTCCCTATTTATTATCTGCAAGAAAGCGGGAACTATGTTGCTGGTTATAAACACGGCGAATGGACTAGGTGGAATGCTGAGGGGAAGCTTATTGGTAAGGATCGATATAATAATGGTAATATAGTGAAGTGATGGTTTTTAAATTAGGACATTAGAAATTGCTTCGGATTTTTAATGATGAAGTTTCCTAGGTGAATTGCTATGGCTAAAGGCTTGAGCATTCACTATGCCAAGATTTGGCATATAGCCATGCTATATTTGGGCTTTGTTCCTCATCATCCTACAGCTATGGCTAATGTAAAAGTAACTGCTACCAGTATTCGAAAAATATTAAAAAACTATAGTCCTAAGCAGGCCATTGCCGAATATATCTGGAATGGATTTGATGCGCAAGCGGATACTGTTTGGGTAGACTTTAGTGCTAACGAATTAGGCAGCCTTACAAAGCTGTCAATTGCCGACAATGGAACGGGCATTGATTATGATAAGCTGGCACTTAAGTTTCACCCCTTTTATGATTCTGAAAAAGCCATAGCTATAACAACACCTAAACACACCTCTGCCATGCATGGTAAAAATGGTGTGGGTAGACTTACCTTTTTCACCTTTGCTGGTGTAGCAAAGTGGCGCAGTGTGGCAGTCCAAAACAACACGCTCGTGAGAACGGACATCGATATTACTGCAGAGGGCTTGAATACTTATATAGCCGACCTTCATAGCCAAGTGTCGGATACCACAACGGGTACCCGTGTTTCTTTTCAGGAGCTCAGCCTTTCCCAGCAAGACTTAGAACAAACCGTAATTCCATTTTTGATACAAGAGTTTTGTTGGTTTTTAGAACTTCATAAAGAACAGCAGTACCAAATTATCATCAACGGCGCGCCTCTAACATATGATAGCAATATACTCGCCTATGAAGATGATATACATATTGATCATGCAAAAAGCAATACCCAATTCAAGGTGAAATTTGTGCAATGGAAAAACCCCTTGCACAGTGAATTATCTAAGTATTATTTCATAAACAAGGAAGGTAAAGAACTGTACAAGGAATATACAACGCTCAACAAAAAGAGCGACGAGTTTTACCACAGTATGTATATACAAAGTGATTTCTTCACAGAGTTTGATTTCTGGACATCAGAAAGTAAAATGCAGGCCGACCTTTTTGGTAAGGCTAAGTCCTCACCTGAATATAAGTTTTTGACCAAGGCTTTGCAGGATTATTTGCATAAGCGGAGAAAACCTTTTTTAAATGTATACGCCAACAAACTGATAGCACAGTATGCAGCAGATGGCCTATTGCCTGTTTATAAAAATGAAGTAGAAGAGGCGCATAAAAAGCCACGCTTACAACGTATACTTACAGGTCTTTACGAAGTGCAACCCAAATTATTTGCCAGCCTTAATACAGAACAAAAGAAAGTATTTGTGCACATGTTGGACCTATTACTGTCCAGCAATCAAGGTAGTAGTGTGCTGAGCATGTTGACTGCTATTTTGGAAGTAGACCCTGCTGAAGAACAATGGTTGGCAAAGTATTTTAAAGAAGCAAACAATAGGCAAGTGGCGGACGCTGCAGCACTTTATACTACTGATATGGATTAGATAGGGTTATAAAAGACTTCCTTATATTAGGCTTATACCATGAAGTTTAAACACAAACGGCGAGGTACTAAAAAGTACGCCGCCGTTTGGCTTAAGAAGCGATCTGCTCTAGCTTCTGCACCTTAGTTGCAGACAATAAGGAGCGATAATTTTCGATTAAGGCACTATGCCTATACCGCAAAATGTCGCTAATGCCCAATAGCGTGGCAATGGCACGTTCCTCTCGCCCTTGGTACAACTTACGAAGGGTCCAAGTGCCCGTACGCAATCCTTGCTGTACCTTCATCATCTTTATCATTCTGTTTATACGCTTCGTTACAAGCATGTCCAATCTCATCATGCTACAAAAATAATGCGCTTAGCTACACTTAAGTACAAGGAAACAAATTTTGTGAAATCCTTAGCCATCGCAGTCCTCCTAGAATATACTACAAATTATATTGGCTTATATTTCTATTGCATTTCGCTTGAATAAATTGTATAAAATTAGACAGTGCTACAATAGTAGATAGGACAAAATTATTTTGCTTATCACAAATAGATTGACTTCAAACTCTAACCTTATTGATTAAAATTTGTATTTACTAGCAACCCAACTAAGGACAAATTACCCATAAACACCAATTATGTCCCAGGATGAATTAGATAAGTACCTTACAGCGCAAGCTCAAGACTATGAGCGCGCCTATACCGAAATAGCTAAGGGTAAAAAATTAAGCCATTGGATGTGGTATATTTTTCCACAGCTGGCGGGACTTGGTTACAGTGATATGGCTAAGCGCTATGCGCTGCAAGATGTACAACAAGCTGCTGCCTATTTGCATCATCCCTTGCTAGGCCCAAGACTGCTAGACATGGCTAACTTATTGTTGCAACATAAAGGCTTAAGTGCTCACACCCTCTTTGGCTCGCCAGACGATGTAAAATTGCGGTCTTGCATGACCTTATTTTCCCAAGTGCCCAATGCCCCATCGGTTTTTAAGCAAGTGCTGGACCAATACTACAACGGACAAGCCGATGAAAAAACGCTGCAATTGTTGCAACAGTAAGCTAATGAAAAAATAGCTTGCTGTAAAAAATAACCTGAGCTATGGTTACGCAATAGTCGCCCTCAAAATTAATGGTAAATTTAACCACAGAGCTGCGCAAAGAAATACTAAAGGAGACAAGTGCGATTCATACGTAGCGTGTCTTTGCGATATTCTGTGGCAAATGATCAGAAAAATGCAGCGCAAAAATGCAGCGCAGCACAACAGCTTTCTTTAACAATGAAAAGCTTTAAGGCGATATATCAAATCTTTGGCTTACTGCGTATTTGTAGTATTTCGGATAGATATGGTGGATTGTCCATTGCGTGGTGCATAATGCTTTATACTTTCATATACACTAGCTGATTGCTTTTTACCATTGATGTACAAGGCATCATTCTTCATTTCTACATGTACATTATCAGTATCGGCTACTAGGTTACGGTTCTTCAATTCGTCCAATAATTTGTTTATTTCACAACTAGCCTTCTCCGAAGATTTGATGGCTTTTTCATGTTGCTTCCTGGCCGCTTTATGTTTCTGCATAGCAAGCTTATGCTCCTGCTGCGCTTTTTCGTAAGCTCCTGTTGCCGTGCTTTGCGCTGCAGCTGTCCTGGCACGACGCTGCTCCATTACCGCTTGCTGGTTGTTATATAGAGCTAAAGTCTCCCTTTCCTTTTTTACTTGTTCTGCAGCTTTTTTATTGAAACCCATTTTACTTGCAGCTTTACGACTTTCATCAATGGCCTTTTTTATTTCTTGCACCGCTTGTTCTACCTTATCTTCCTGTACCTCATCTAAGGATTGTAGGCCTTCCTCTAGGCGTTGACCAATAACTTCCCAATCTATTTGTTGTACATTTTTCAAACTTTGTTGTACCGTATGCTCCAATTCACGCATATCCACCTTTTCCAATTCGCTGGATGCTTCCTTCATGGCCTGACGTACCCCATCAGCGTTCCATGCTGTACGCGCTGTTTCCAAGGAAGCTTTGATTGCCTTAGGGTCTAGTTGTTCTATTTCTGCTTTGGCTTCCTGCAAGGCTTTGGCCACTTCTGCAGTAGCATTTTCATCGCTGTTGTCACTTTCATACGTGTGCAGCTGTCCATCATCATCTTGTACCACAATCTTGGTTGTACTGCGTGTTGTAGTCGTCTTTTGGGTTACTTTCTTGGCCTTGTTTTCTTTTGTATTATCCTGAGCGCCGGCTACAAAAAACCCAGCCATAATTATGGCCACCAATAAGGTAGCCACAGCTACCATAGCACTTTTCGGTTGTTTTGCTTTGTTGTTGTCCATATTGGTTATGCGTTTTATTCGGTGAAACAAAAAATGTTTTTTAGTATTCCCCGTGAGTGCCAAAGCTGGGTTGAGTTGTGGCAGACGGACTTCTTCTAATAGCAATAGTGCTTTTGCATAGGGTAAAGGGTTGCTAAGGTGCTTTAGGGTCATGTCATCGCAGGCTAATTCCCGCTCCTTACGGATAGCAGCCGAGAGCCACCACACCATGGGATTGAAAAACAAAATTGTCTCCATGAGCATTTGCAGCATATTGAACAAGTAATCATTGCGACGGATGTGGGCCAACTCGTGTAACAATATGGCTTCCACCTGCTGCCTATCCAATTGATTGGCCATAGCCAAAGGCAAGACTATTATAGGTTTCAGCAGACCCAGCATGGCCGGAACTTTTACTTTTGTACTAACATAAACCTCCATCTTCTTATTCAGCTGCATTAAAGTCTTTAAGGACTGTAACTGTTCTACAAGATGCAAAGGGGGTGCCAAGGTCTGCTTGCGCAGCTGGAATACATTGCGGAAAGCCAGGCCTGTGCGTAAGCACATAAAAAATATGCCTAAAGCATAACCCAAAGTGAGCAAAGGCAAACAACGCAGAAATAAAGTGCTGTGCTGCAAGTTTATTAAAGATTGCCACCAGAGCTTGTTTTGACTAATACCCTCTTGATGAATAAACGTTGCTGAACCTGGTGTATTTATAGCAGTTGATATAGCAGAGGCTATGGTTAGTTGCTCAAAAAACGTATAGATAAAGGCTGCAAAAATGGTACATAGCCCTAAGTACAGCATCCGATAACGACTAGCAGATGGACGCAGCCAGAACAATAGCGTTTGCAACAGACAAAATACAATAACCGCCTGCCAAAGGGAATGAAAGATAGCGAGACCCAAAGCACGAACTGCTGCAGCTTGCATAACAAGTTCTATATTCATAAAAAAAGCTTGTATGGTTTAGGAAATGATGTCTATTTATTCGTTTGCTTATCTAGTTCGGCTAGGTATTGTCGTATCTCGTCCAACTCTGCTGTTGAAGCTTTATGTTGTCCTAGTGCCTGCATCACTAATTGGCTGGCCGAGCCACTGAACATGGTATCAATCATTTTACGTACCAATTGCTGTTGCGTCTTTTCTCTTTTTATTTTGGCTTTGTAAATATGCAATTTACCTTGAGGCTCGCGGCTGAGCATACCTTTTTCAAACATGATTTGCATCAGCTTGAGCGTGGTAGTGTAACCAGAAGTTTTATGTTGTTCCAACACTTCATGTATTTCCCTTACGGTAGCGCTGCCTTTATCCCACAGAATGTTTAGTATCTCTAATTCACTTTCTGTTGGTTTATGTTGTACGGCTTTGGTCATTTCATTACGAATTAATTCGTAGCAAACTTACGAATACTTTCGTAATAGACAAATATTTTTTTCGCTCGGAATGTTAGGTAGTCTGAGTCTTTGTGCGCCTATGTTTCAATTCTGGCTATGGTGTTGATATGGTTCACAGAATGGAGTAGATATTGCTGGCGCTATGTAGCTAAACGTTTAGAGATATGATTAGAAATGTACAGTATCCGGGGCTGGCCTTAATTCCAATCGTCAATTTTTAGGTCATTGGGGCTGGGTGCGCCTTTGCCTGTTTCCATATAGGCTTTAAGGCTCATTAAGAATATAGCCCATTTGGTGCTGCAATGGTGCATAAATTCTGTGGCTTCCTTCCAGTTAGCTTGCTTGAAAAGCACTACAGTAGCACCTTCAACACTTTTTAAGTCCCAAGATATGGTAGTGCCAATCCACTCCTTTTCACCAGCTACGACCTCCCATACAACCTCTTGGTTTTCTTGTAGCGAACTTACTTTCATATCAAAACCGCCGCCCGGAAACCTAAATTTTAAAAGTCCGCCAACAGCGTAGCCTACCCCAGAAGTATCTTCCGTCCACCAAGCAGCTAGACCAGCAGTTGTGGTTAGCGCTTCATATAGTTTTTCCCTAATGGTGTTGTTGGCGGCAATTCTGTGTAAGATGTCAGGCATAGCTTTTGGTTGATAGCATAAAGATAATAGTTTACCATGAAATTCATACACCGCACTTGACAGCGCACAACCTTAATTAAGCCATGGATAAGGCTTTGATTAGGTGCTAACTATGGCTTGCGTTTGGTTTGTAGGTCGGCTTACCTTACCTTTGCATCAGTTTTTACTATCAAAAATCAATTATAA
>Ga0256901_1001490_pt1 | contig 11721 bp, 5 predicted proteins | sample MC6MC0689MT_FD_190200 | JGI IMG/M metagenome (GOLD analysis project Ga0256901, IMG submission 190200) | Metatranscriptome of enriched soil aggregate microbial communities from Iowa State University, Ames, United States - MC6-MC0689-MT... | ecosystem: Environmental > Terrestrial > Soil >... | reverse complement strand
CCGGATCTCCCAAAGGACTTTTGCGAAGAACCGAGATTTCGGCTCCTTTCACAAAGCCTAAATCTAATAATCTTCTTCTTAAAGGACCCTCGATATTTATTTCTTTTATTAAAAAGCAATCGCCGAATGAGCATTTTGAAAGTAATGTTAAGTTTTTAGTCATAGGCAGTTTTTGTTCCTTCCTGTAATAATATTTCCTGATGTATATATTGTTTCTTTAGGGAAACTTTATTAAAGCATATGCCCATAATATGACTAATGTCAATGATTTTCTAGTTTTTTTTGAAGTAGGCAGATGGTTAGAGGGGTATTTTCTCATTCAGCAAAGGCTAAACGATCCATTTTTATATGGTGTCTTGGTTTACAGGGGGACACATCGTATTAAAATGAATTTTTGCTTAAGGTATAGCCAGTTTTAAATTCTAATATTTTACTTATTAGACGTAATACCACTGCCCATTTTTCTCACCTAAATTAAGAAGTAATAAATCATTCTTATTAGGAACAAAATTGTATTGATATTTTGAATTAAATGGTAGGTAAATTAATCTATTTTGGAAAAAATTCTATTTTTTAACCTATTTTTAACCTTGAAACTGTAATGTGTTAGGTAAAGCAATATTTTTTGAAGGAGGTTTTAAGAATGGATCAATATGTCGGAGAAATTCGATTGTTTGCTGGTGATTATGCACCAGATGGCTGGGCTCTTTGTAATGGTCAACTACTATCTATTTCCGAAAATGAAATGCTTTTTTCTTTGATTGGTACAACTTATGGGGGAGACGGACAAACGACCTTTGCTTTACCCAATTTTCAAGGCAGGGTTGTTGTACATCAAGGACAGAATCCAATGACTGGCACTACCTTTGTGAATGGTCAAATGGGAGGGGGGGAATCTGTCACTTTAATCTCTTCACAGCTTCCTGCACATACACATCAGGTAAAAGCATCTTCTCTTGATGGCACAACACCTAGTCCAGAAAATGCTGTTTGGGCAAAAGATATACAATATTCGACGCAACCACCAAATGGCACAATGAATGCCACCATCGTTTCAAGTGTTGGAGGAAACACTCCTCATAACAATGTAATGCCATTTTTAACAATTAGTTACATTATCGCTCTTTACGGTATGTATCCAACGGAATAGGAGGTATGAAGGATGAGTGAACCATATGTAGGTGAAATTAGATTGTTTGGCTTTGGTACAGTTCCGAGGGGCTGGGCACGATGCGATGGGCAAGTATTGCAAATTAATACAAACCAAGTTCTGTATTCAATCTTAGGAGCAACTTATGGTGGTAATGGAACATCGACATTTGCATTACCTGATTTAAGAGGGAGAGTTCCAGTTCATGTAAGTAGTAGTATCAAGCTTGGACAAAAAGATGGAGAAGAGACACATGTATTAACAACTAATGAAATGCCAGCTCATACACATGTTGTCAATGGTAGTTCAGAAAGCGCTACGTTGAAAGTGGCTACTGGTAGTGTATGGGGCGCATCAACTAATAATATCTATTCAGTGAATCAACTAAATACTAATATGAGCACACAAGCTTTGTCAACTTCAGGAAATTCGCAGCCACATCAAAATATGCAGCCTTACAGTGTAGCGAATTACTGCATAGCTTTAGTCGGAATTTATCCATCAAGAAACTAGGGAAGAAAGGATGTGGGCGAAAGTGTCAGAAGCATATATTGGAGAAATTAGAATATTTGGCGGTAATTTTGCACCAAAAGACTGGGCTTTATGCGATGGTCAGCTAATAAACATTGCTTCGAATAGTGCATTATATGCAATTTTGGGTAACAGATATGGAGGAGATGGAAAAACAACGTTTGCTTTACCAAATTTAAATGGTAGAGCAGCGATTCATCAAGGAATAGGTGCAGGATTAACACCGAGGAATATAGGAACATCTGGAGGTTCAGCTACTGTTACACTATTAACAACTCAAATGCCTAATCATAATCATATAGCTGCTTGTAACAATACCCAAACATCAAATATTGATCCAACTGGAGCAATATGGACTGAACAACAAGGTAGGGGTTCTCTCCCTGTCTATTCAGCTTCAGTGGATACATCAATGAACGTTTTGGCTATTGATCAAGCTGGAGGTAGTCAACCACATAACAATATGCAACCATATTTAGGGCTGAGCTTTATTATTTGTTTATATGGAGAATGGCCTCCTAAGAGTTAGGAATTACTTTAACGAAGGGTGTGAAACAACCAAGAAGGAGAATATAGAATGGGAAAAAAGATATTAACAATAACCTTGTGTTTTGTGTTAGTCGTTTATAGTCAATTGGCAGGAATAGGGTTCGTGTCACCTTTAAAAGTGGAGGCAGCTGCTTGCGATACGCCCAATTTCCCAAGTTGTATACAGGATTTAACACAAGCTTCGTGGAAAAATGACACAAATAATGGTTTTGTAGTGAGTGGTATTCCTGGTGATAATGGTATTGATTTATTCACGTATAGCAATGGGTCACAATTTCCAGCTGGTTATTATTTTGAAGCAGATGAACTTTCACCACCAAAATCAATTAGAATTTCTGCTGGAGAAAACTTTGCGGGTGGTATCTTCGATTTAAAATCATTAAAAATTAATACTATTAATAAACATCCTGAAAACGATGCATTGTCCTTAACAATTCAAGGGTTTGATGGAGCAGGAAACCCAAAAGGAAATCCAGTAACTTTTAAGACAGTTGCAAATCATGAGCCTATTTATGATATTCCTATTAATATAGAGGGTATTAATTCATTTGTAATAACTGCGAGTGTTAAATTTATACCCGTTGTGAATGCGGGACTTTGGGATTTAACGTTTACTCAATTTACAATAGATATCCCAAATAATAATCCACCGACAATAACAAATGGAACTATTGCTACCTCAAATATTACTACATCAGAAGTAAAATTGGACTGGACTAAAGCATCTGATGATATAACAACTCAAGGGGATTTAGAATACCGTGTCTATCAATCTAGTAGTAACAATATTGGTACGGTTAGTACAATTGAATCGAATGGGACACCGTTAGGCAGCTATACCAGAGATATTAATTCCTTTAATGTCACAGGTCTTGCTGCCAATACAACCTATTATTTTAATGTCATTGTCAAAGATACTGATGGCAATAAGAGTGCATATATGGTGAAGCAGGTAACAACCCTTTCCTTAAATAAACCACCGATATCCAGTAATGGAACTGCAAATGTTAATGAGGGTCAAGTGTATACATTTAATAGTACTTCCTTTGCTTTTTCTGATGAAGATGCTGGAGATACTTTGAAACAGATTCAAATATCTACAATCCCAAATAGCGGGCAGCTCTTCCTCGATAGCAATAATAATCAGCAATTTGATGGTGGGGAAGCTATTACAAATGGTATGACAATAAGTAAGGCTAATTTAGATGCAGGTAAATTAAAATATATTACTGAAAATGGTTCTGCTTCATCTTTTACATTTAAGGTAAGCGATGGTATTAATTATAGTACTGTCTATACGATGAATCTAGTCGTCAATACACGTCCAGCCGTGACAATTTCATCAAATAAGCCTAGTCCAACAAATAGCAATTCAATGCCTATAACTATTGTTTTCAGTGAGCCAGTGACTGGTTTTACGGTTGGGGATATAGTTGTTACAAATGGAAATGCTATTTCTATGTCAGGAAGTGGTACCACATATACGGCCCAAATATCACCTATTGCGGATGGAGTTGTGAAAATCACAATTCCTGAAAAGGTAACTGCTAATAGCGGTGGTGCGTTAAATAAAGCATCAAATGAATTACAAATAATCTATGACGGTACACCACCCACTAATATTGACCTTAATAATACTATAGTACAAGAAAATAAGCCGATTGGTACAACTGTTGGTACATTGACAGCAACAGATTCAGGAAGTTCACAAACATTCACGTATTCATTACAGTCTGGGGATACGGGCTTCTTTATGATTAATGGAAATGTATTAAGAACCAATGCGATGTTTGCATATGATACGAAAAATAGCTATAAGATTACAATCAGAGCAACAGATGAGGCTGGCAATACGTTTGATAAGGAGTTTACAATCCAGATTACTAAAAATCACGCACCAACAGGCTCTATCATTGTTAACAGTGGGCAAATCTCGACAAGTTCTATAAATGTTACCTTAACTTTGACGGCAACAGATTTAGAAGGAGAAGCGATAGAAATGCGCTTTTCGAATGATGGTATTACTTGGTCCAGTTGGGAGTCAAAAGTATCTACGAAAAGTTGGACATTGTCAAATGGAGAAGGTAGTAAAACAGTTTATATGCAACTAAGGGATACTGCTGGCAATATATCAAATGCATTCTCAGATACAATTGTTCTAGATACAACACCTCCAGTCATAACAGGGGTTACAAATAACGGTGTTTATAACACTGACGTAACAATTAGTCTTAATGAAGGAACGGCTACCCTGAATGGAGCAGCCTTCACAAGTGGAGCCACTGTAAGTACATCTGGAAATTATACTTTGGTAGCAACAGATAGCGCAGGTAATACCACAACCATTACATTTGTGATTGATAAAACTCTGCCAAAGGCTGTAGAGGTGAAGATTAAATCGAATAATCTAGATCCGACAAAGGCTAAGCTAGGAGATACTATCACATTAACAATGAAAACAGATAAAAATATCCAAGCACCGACAATTACCATTGCGGGGAAAACTGCAACTGTAACGGGAGCCGCCACAAACTGGCAGGCAACATATGCTATAGCGAATGGTGATATAGAGGGAACAGCACCTTTTACCATTAACTTTAAAGATTTACTAGGCAATTCAGCAACGGAGGTAACTGGCGTAACTGATGGAAGCTATGTCATAGTCGATGGCATAAAGCCAACTGTAAAGAAGGCGACAATGGCTTCAAATAATACCAATCCTGCAGTTGCTAAAGTAGATGATGTTATCACAATTGATTTTGAGACAAGTGAGGACATTCAATCACCAAATGTAACGATCCTAGGACAAACAGCAAATGTAAGCGATAAAGGTGATGGGAATGCTAAAACATGGCAAGCAAGCTATACGCTGAAGTCCGGTGACGCAGAGGGACCAATTAGCTTTACAATTGATTATCAAGATATAGCGGGGAATGAGGGCTTACAGGTAACAGAGGTTTCATCAGGAACAATTGTGATGTTTGATAAAAAGCCTCCTGAAATAACAACCTATTTCCCAGCGCATCAGGCAATTAATGTACAGCCTGCAGATAATCTCATATTAACATTTAATGAAAAAGTCTTACCTGTAACTAGTAAAAATATTGTCATTCGAAATGCTTCGGATAATCAAATTGTCGAAACCATTGACGTTACGCAAGCAAATGTTTCTATCGTTAAGGAAACTGTGACAATAAATCCTACCGTGGATTTGGCACATAACATCGCTTACAGCATTCAAATTGATGCAGGAGCATTTACTGATTTAGCGGGTAATGCGTATGAAGGTATTACTGATAATACTTCCTGGAATTTTACGACTAGCATACTGCCAACATACACAGTTATGTATGATGGTAACTGGGCTGGCGGTGGGAAAGTGCCAACCGATTCGAAGCATTATAAAACTCAGGAGACAATCACAGTCCTAGGCAATACAGGTAATTTAATGAAAGCAGGATTTACATTCGTAGGATGGAATACGAAGGCTGATGGAAAAGGTGTTACTTATAAAGATGGGCAAACGATTCAAATGGGGAAAGAGAATTTGATATTGTATGCTTTATGGTCTAAAAACAATGTGCCCGGAGATGGAGGATCATCAACTCCAAGTCCTACTCCAACACCTGATCCAAGTCCTGAACCTGTTACACCAAGTAATCAATTAAAGGTGAATGTTGTAGATCCAAGTAAGCCAGACGAGGTGCTCCTACAAACAGTGTTAACACGTGTATTTAGCAACGGCAGCTTCCAGGATACAGTAAACTTTACAGTTGCAAATGCAAACGAGTTTCTTCGAAAATTAGCGAATAAGGAAGAAAAAAGCTCTAGACTTGTGATACCCGATATGGAACAACCAGCAAGTGAAACAAAGGTGATACTTGCTAGAGAGGCTGCTAAACGATTAATAGAGGGCAAATCACATTTTGGTATAGGTATGGGAATGGTCAAAATAGATGTTCCTTTTACTTCAATGAATGATTTCAATGAAGATATTTACTTCCGAATTGTACCAATTAAGGATGCACTGCGGCAGAAAGCTATCGAAGATCGGGCTAAACAAGCAGAAATAGTATTACAACAGAGTAATGGCGCAAATGTAAAGCTCGTTGGTCAACCTTTATCAATTGACACAAATCTACAAAATCGTCAGGTGACATTGTTGCTACCTTTACCAGCGAATCTCACATCAGCTCAACGAGAAAATATGATGGTTTACGTAGAGCACAGTAATGGAACACATGAATTAATACGTGGGCGTTTTGTAGAATTTACTAAAGGGCAAACAGGTATTGTCTTTGATGTACAGCACTTTTCTACTTTTTCTTTACTATATGTAGAACAAGGGCAGGAAGAAGAACAACCAGAAAAAGAACCAATAGAGGTAGACAGCACATTTACCTCCTATATTCAAGGCTACACAGATGGCACTTTCCGTCCGAATGCAAATGTCACACGTGCGCAAATAGCAGCGATGCTGGCAAGAAACCTGAGTGACAATGATGTACCAGAAGCGTCTAATCTATTTTATACGGATACAGCTGCTTCTTGGGCAAAAAATGATATTGAGTATATTCGTACACAAGGGATCATGCAAGGACGTCATGATCGTTCATTTGGTCCGAATGATATGATTACTAGAGCCCAAATGGCGGTTATTGCTGTGAGGTGGATTGATAAGCAATGTGTAGAAGGGTCTACAGATACCCCGTATTGTGAAATGACAGCAAGTGGCGAAACATATAGTGATGTGGCGTCCACGCATTGGGCAGCAAAAGAAATCGATCGCATAAGCGCGATGGGTATAATGGTTGGCTCTGGCAATGGTCAATTTAGACCTGAAGAGAAACTAACACGTGCACAGGCAGTAAAGGTACTAAATCGAATCTTTAATCGTCCAATACCGACTGAGGAAACAGAACAAATCTTCAAGGATATACAAAAAGAGCATTGGGCTTACTTTGAAATTCAAGCCGCAGCAAAATAAGATCACTAGAATAAGCACGCTAGGTGGATACTGCCTAGCGTGCTTTATTGTGTTGAAAACAAAATGTGGCAAAATGAATACCTTGATGTTATGTGAGGGCTTTTGTTTTGTTGAATACATAAGGAAATCTTAATTTTGAAGGGGGGATTGCTGAATTGATGGGAATATATGCACGATTGACTAGTATTTATGCTAGATAGAAGACTATTTATGCTTAATAGAATAACTGTTATAGGCTATGAGTATCTTCCTGTTACAAGACATCTATGCGAAATGTAGCGACAACAAAAACGCCTGACCAATATCATACTCACTGCCGTACCTTCTTCACACAGAAAATTTACTTCATTAATAATTATTACTAGAATAACTTCATTTGATTGACATAATAGTTTTTCAATAACATGAAGCACGCTAGGTGGATATCGCCTAGCGTGCTTTTAATTCGTTTGAAGAAATCAATTAATTTCTTACAATTTGGAATGTACCAGATGTAGTTGTTTGAATATAAATTCGATTGCCATCAACAGTATAGTCAGCTGGCATTCTCTCCCCGAATTCATCGATACGAACAATATAGGAGTTGGAAGGAATATTTTCAATAACGATTTCCATATCAGCCTCATATTTAACAGGCTTTTTATTTAATGTTGCCTGGAAATTGATACGATTCAAACTTCGTGTAACTTGAATATCCATCACGCCACTATCCTCATTCAGAAGAGTTTCTAAAGGTGGAATGATGACCGTCATATTGGCTTTGGTCGTTAGCACGTAGCGTTCTGTATCAATTTCAGAGTCTGCCACATTTATTTTAGCTTTATAGGTATTTTTGCTTTTAGTCATCTCTGTAGTTTTACCTGGTACCGCGGCTGTATCTGATAAAGTTGGCGTTTTTGTCCCGTTTCCATTCGTCGATAGTGAATATTTGCCGTTTACATAGTCTACCAATGTCCAAACATTTGGAACAAGCTGCTGTTGTACAGGTGTCAAAGCTTCAAATGCTGTTTTCACTGCTTGAACATCCTGAGCAGTGGCAGTTTTAGGTGATAGAGCTTTAATGGCATTTTCTACTTCCTTCGCTACTGTTTTATCTTTTGCAACAAGTTGCTCAGCATCTAGTAAAAGCTGTTCGATTCCAGAAGGTAAGGAGATGTTCGAATATTTTCGTAAAGCATTCAGCTCAGCTCTGGCATCAGCGACATCTTTATGGAAGTTAGTACGAGACGAGTTTAATAATTTAATTTTATTGACCACTTTATCGGTAGAAGTATTCGGCAAGATAGAAGATGTCAATGTCTTTTGTGTTTGTGCGCTTACATAGGTTTTTTGTGCAGCATTCAAAGTATTATACCAATCTCTTGTTTCTAAGACATTTTGATAATAGTTTACAGAAGTCGATTCAACAGAAGCTAATTTCTCTTCAATTTGCGCAGCAAGTCTGCGATACGCAATTCTCGTTTGTTGATGAGCAGAAAGCGTAGAATAATTAGTAACATATTGTTTTTCGTTTTCATTTAAGGCGTTATAGGCTTTGAGAGCAGATTCTAACGATGTTTGGAAAGAAGTTGTTGTGTTATTGATATTTGAAATAAGCTGAATAACATTGGCGACATTCGAGTTATAATTTGCAACATTGTATATGTAGGCTGCTGTAGGCTGGTTTGAGAAATCGGTTGCAGCAGCTGTTGTAGCAGGTGTCGTATAAATAAGTGAAGGGACTGCAACTAGGGCTAGTAATGCTAGTCTTTTTTTGTTTGTCATAATATAAGAAAACCTCCTATTGGAAAAGTTTGATGGCGAATTTGTTTGAAAAATCTTGATGCTCGGAAAAAATTTCTGTTATCCATCCCAAGATATGGTGATAAATCAATTTTAGCATAGCTTAGGATTTTTTTATGCGTATTTTGGAGGAATAGGTAGATAGTTTGTCTGTTTTTTAAAGGCGGTGTGACTTATGTACTTAGATTGAGCAAAATAAAAAATTAGTGATATGAAACGACATTTTATTGATTGGAGTATTAAATCCACTATGGAGACTTTATGTAAATGTTTTGTATAGGTATGTATTTTATAGTTAATTATGGGGGGATTTAATAGTTAGGAACCATTTATGAGGCAGGGGGGATAAGAAGTTTATTTTTGGTAAGAAAATCTACAGTGAGGAGGAAAACTTGTGCAGATGTCAAAACAAAAAAAACGGTGGCAACAATCTATAAGCGTTATGCTTTCTCTTATTCTTATTATTAGCAGTCTATCATTAAGCATCATACCTCAAAAAGTACAAGCAGCGAGTGGTCCAGAGTTAATTGTAGACTATGAGTTCACTAATCCGGGAACAGGTGCTATAGCTGTAGATAAAAAGGGCAACTCTTCATTGACAGGAGTTTCAGGTACACATGGTGAAAAAACGTATGGCAATACAACTGAAACGTATGGAACTGATAATACAGGTCCTTATTGGCAATGGACAACTACAGCAGATCGTGGTGGAGGGTTTACACTAGATATTGATCCAACTAAAGTTGGAGGAAAAGATATTGAAAAAAGCTACACAATCAGTGTTCGTTTTTCATATAACTCTTTTGCCCCTAACTGGACAAAAATTATTGATTATAAAAATAAGACTGCTGATACAGGATTTTATTTTAATGATACTAAGGAGTTAAAGTTTTACGACATAGGTAATGTGGGCTCAGCATCAGCAAGTCCTAATAGTATTATTGATATTATTGCCACAAGAGATGAAACTACAAAAAAATTCACAGCATATATGATAGTGAATGGTGTTTTCCAAAAAGAAATTGAAGTAAATGATGCAGGTGGACAGGCAACACCAACTTCAGTAGATGGGAAAATTCGTTTTGGCTTTTTCCATGATGACTATGCGTCGGGTGGGGCTGAAAAAACAACAGGTGGAAAAGTATACTCTATTAAATTTTGGGATGGTGCTGTAATTCCTGCAAATGTGTTAGATGTTACTGCTAAAAAGGGGACAGTTGAAAGTACAACAGATTTAACACTTCCAGCACCTCAAACATCAGGTAATACATTTAAAGTAGTGACTACAGATAAATTATTAACATTCCCTATGCCTAGAGAAGGGGTGCCAGCTGGTGCTATAGACTATTCTTCTGGGGATTTAGCGGGGGTTGACCCAATAGTAAATAAGTATGTAGGTATTTATGAAGTAGACACAACAGGTCAAATAGTTGGATTCCGTCTATTGACTTTAACAACAGATGAAATCAAACAACCGCTTGTAATAGGACCTGCGGGTATAGCAAATCCACATCTTTGGCTACGTGCAGATAAAGATGTAGTCACGAATGCAGGTAAAGTTGAAACTTGGAGAGATCAAAGTGAGAATGGGCATGATTTCACACAAATTGATGCTAATAAGCAACCTGAGTTTAATAATGATAGCAAACGCTTAAACTTTAATAAAGCCGTTACATTTAATGGAACTTCATCGTATTTAGTTAAAGAAGGCGGTGTTTTAGGGGGACAATCTTACAATAACTTCAATGCCTTTGCAGTAGCTGGGATAGGGCATTTAGCACAAAATTCCTTATTTTGGGAAAATATAAAGGGTAGTGGAGGCAGATTGAATGTTCATCTTCCTTATGGTAATACGGTTTATTGGGATGCAGGAAGTCAGACTTCAGAGCGAGTATTTGTACCTTCGCCTATAACTTTAGGACATTATTATGCTTGGAATTTTAATTATGGTACTACAGGTACAGCAGATTCTGGTCAATCCATTTATCGAGATGGGAAGGAAACAGTTTTATCCACTAATCGAACAAAAGTTATAGAAGGTGATGCCAATCAAAACATGTTCCTTGGTTCACAGTCTGCTACGAACGGCTTTTATAAAGGTCAGGTAGGCGAGTTAATTTTCTATTCAAAACCATTAACAGCAATAGATAGACAGAAAGTAAATTCTTACTTAGCGATTAAGTATGGTATTTCATTAGATATGATTGATTACTTAGCGGCAGATGGTACAACATGGTGGACTGCAGATGCTACGTATAATTACAATATTGCAGGTATTGCGCTTGACGATGCAGGCAGTTTGCACCAAAGACAAAGTCGTTCAGTAAATGATACATCCAAATTAACAATTGGTATTGGAACAACACTTTTACCTAAAAATGAAGAGGTTAATAGAAACGGAGATCTTACTAACGGTCAAGCACTAGTTTGGGGTAGTAATGACAAAGGGTTGAATTTTACTCAATCAATTGCTGGGACAGATATGAAGCATAGTGAACGTATTTGGAAAGTGCAGAATACAGGTAATGTTGGTCAAGTAACAATTGCAATTCCTAAAAATGTGGTAGGCAAGAATAAATTATCATTATTAACAGGTGCTGATTCAACAAATTTTACAGCTGTGACACCTATTCAAATGACAGAAACAACATTTGATGGAGAAGTTTATTTTGTAGCACAGGCAACCTTAGCCAATGGTCAGTATTTCACGTTTGCAGCGGAT
>Ga0256901_1001489_pt1 | contig 11728 bp, 7 predicted proteins | sample MC6MC0689MT_FD_190200 | JGI IMG/M metagenome (GOLD analysis project Ga0256901, IMG submission 190200) | Metatranscriptome of enriched soil aggregate microbial communities from Iowa State University, Ames, United States - MC6-MC0689-MT... | ecosystem: Environmental > Terrestrial > Soil >... | reverse complement strand
TTTACAGATGCTCAGGTTTTTTTAATAATCAAGATGAATACAGAAATTAATAAATCGTTGGCATCGGTATTAGAGGGTGGGATAATTCTCTATCCTACAGATACCATTTGGGGTATTGGCTGCGATGCTACTAACGAACAAGCGATTAAAAAAATATATGCGCTGAAGCAGCGGGATGATGCTAAAAGCTTGATAATGCTGCTGGCTGAGGCTAAGGATGTTTTTCAATACGTGGCTAATCCGCCTCCCGACATTGTAAACATTGTCATGCGTTTTGACCGACCCACAACCGTAATATACGAGCAGGCTGTGGGCTTGCCAGATAATCTGGTGAGTGCCGATGGAAGCATTGCTATTCGAGTAACTAAAGATCCATTTTGCAAAAGTTTGATTAAGCGAATGAAAAGACCATTGGTATCTACTTCTGCAAATATTAGTGGAATGCCTTCTCCACAATCTTTTGACGATATTAATCAGGAAATAAAAACCGGTGTGGATTATGTAGTCGATTACAGAAGGGACGAACAAACTGACACTAAGCCATCCCGCATTTTACGTATAAAATCTTATGGGGTAATAGAAGTTATACGGGAGTAATCCAATCCCATTTCATTACCTTCGCCATCCCTAAAAAATTATTGAATAGTATAAATATGTTATCATTTTCAGCTCCTGTTGCGGGCAAATTATCTATCTCTGAGAAACAAGTTATAGCCGTTCTGGAATTGCTTTCCGAAGGCGCCACCATTCCCTTTATTGCCCGTTACCGTAAAGATAAAACAGGCGATTTGGACGAAGTACAAATACAAAGCATACAAGACGAAGCTAAGTTTCAACAAGATTTTTCCGAACGTAAAATCTTCATAGAAAAAACGATAAGCGAGCAAGGTAAAATGACAGAGGCTTTGCAAGCTAAAATAGACGAAGCAGTATCGCTTGCTGAGTTAGAAGACATTTATCTGCCTTATAAGCCCAAGCGCAAAACCAAAGCGCAAACCGCAAGAGAAAATGGCCTGGAACCATTGGCATTATTGCTTTTAGAGCAAAAAAATATCGAGCTACTTACCGAAGCTACCGCTTATATAAATGAAAACGTTGCTAGTACAGATGCTGCTCTGCAAGGCGCAAGAGACATAATAGCAGAAACTGTAAATGAAGATGCAGAGGTGCGTGCAACTATGCGTAGACTGTTTGAAACTACCGCCACGGTGCAAGGCAAAATATTAAGTGGAAAGGAAGAGGAAGGCATCAAATACAAAGATTATTTCGACTTCTCTGAGCCGGTAGCTAAGATACCGTCCCACCGTATGTTGGCTATTATGCGTGGCTTTATGGAAGGCTTTTTGCGCATGGGCATTTCGCCTGAAGAGGAAGTAGCTTTGGCTAAAATAGAACAGCAATTCATTACGGCTAATAACGAAGCAGCAGACCAAGTAAAGAAGGCTATTAAAGATGCGTATCGTCGTTTGCTGCAACCAAGTTTGGAAAGCGAATTTAGAATGGCCTTAAAGACCAAGGCTGACGAAGAAGCGATCAGTGTATTTGCCGAAAACTTGCGTCAGTTGCTACTTTCATCCCCATTGGGCAGTAAGAAATTGTTAGCTATAGACCCTGGTTATCGTACGGGTTGCAAAGTGGTCATTCTAGATGAAAAAGGTGAATTGCAAAAGAACGATCTCATCTATGTGCATGAAAATAATTTCAGACTTACTGATGCGGAACAAAAGATTAAAGGCTATGTAAAGGAATACGGTATTGAGGCATTTGCCATTGGTGATGGTACTGCAGGTAGGGAGACAGAGCAGTTTGTAAAGAAACTAAACACAGGATTGCCCGTGTTTCTGGTGAATGAAGATGGTGCTTCCATTTACTCTGCATCTGAAATAGCACGTGAAGAATTTCCAGATTATGATATTACCGTAAGAGGCGCGGTGAGTATAGGCCGTAGGTTAATGGATCCCTTGGCAGAATTGGTAAAAATTGACCCAAAAAGCATTGGCGTAGGGCAGTACCAACATGATGTAAACCAGATAAGACTTAAAGATAAATTAGATCAAACCGTGGTGAGCTGCGTGAATGCTGTGGGTGTAAACTTGAATACTGCTGGTAAATATTTGCTGAGCTATGTGAGTGGTATTGGCCCCTCGATAGCTGAAAATATCGTAAACTACCGCAAAGAAAAAGGACGTTTCACCAATAGAAAACAATTACTGGAAGTGGCGCGACTAGGCAATAAAGCTTACGAACAATGCGCAGGATTCTTGCGGATAAAAGGTGGCGAAAATCCTCTGGATGAAAGCGGCGTGCACCCAGAAGCTTACAAAGTAGTAGAACAAATGGCTAAAGATGCAGGTGTGTCAGTAAAAGAAATTATAGGCAATGAAGCGGTAGTAAGTAAAATACCAGTGCAGCAATATGCTACTGAAACTATTGGTACGCTTACGCTACAGGATATTTTAAAAGAACTTAAGAAGCCTGGACTCGATCCTAGAAGCGAGGCACAGGTGTTTGAATTTGCAGCTATATACGGTATTGAAGATGTTTATGCAGGCATGGTGGTGCCGGGTATCGTAACCAACCTTACCCGCTTTGGCGCTTTCGTAGATATAGGTGTGAAGCAGGATGGATTGGTACACGTTTCGGAGATAGGTCATAAGTATATAAGTGATCCTAGTGAGGCGCTAAAACTCAATGATCAGGTTATGGTGAAAGTAACAGAAGTAGATATTCCGCGCAAGCGTATAGCCTTATCTATAAAGCAAACTCAAGAACCGCCAGCACAAGTGCCGCGCAGCAAAAAAACTAATGAACACAAACCTAAACCACAAGACAAGCCCAGCGATAATATACATGATGCGCTGAGTTTGTTGAAGCGTAAGTTTGGGAAATAGATTTAATAATAACGCTTTGTTACGAAGGTTATTAGTTACCGTCTAAATCATTAAATTTGCTACCCTATGAATAAAAGAAAGATTGACCCACAAGATGCTTTGGATTATCATAGCCAAGGTAGACCCGGTAAGATAAAAGTAGTTCCTACAAAAAATACTAAAACACAACGTGACCTATCCTTAGCCTATTCTCCAGGTGTTGCAGAGCCATGTTTGGCCATTAGGGACAATCCTGAGGATGTTTATAAATATACAGCAAAAGGTAATCTGGTAGCGGTTATCAGTAATGGTACTGCTGTACTGGGTTTGGGCGATATAGGACCTGAAGCCGGCAAACCAGTTATGGAAGGTAAAGGCGTATTGTTTAAAATATTTGCCGATATAGACGTGTTTGATATTGAGTTGAACGTAACTGATGTTGAGGAATTTATAAAAGTTGTAAAAGCGCTGGAGCCAACATTTGGTGGCATTAACCTTGAAGATATTAAAGCGCCAGAATGTTTTGAAATTGAGAAGCGGTTAAAGGCTGAGATGAATATTCCGGTAATGCATGATGACCAGCATGGTACTGCTATTATCTCTGCAGCCGCGCTCATTAATGCTTTGGAGCTCGTTGGAAAGCAAATTGAAGATGTAAAATTTGTTGTAAATGGTGCTGGTGCGGCTGCCATAGCTTGTACAAAATTGTATATTTCTTTAGGTGCGCGCAAAGAAAATATTTTGATGCTGGATAGCAAAGGTGTTATCAATACATCCCGTACGGGTCTTGATGGCATGAAGCAAGAGTTTGTGGTTGATACCCATTTAGAAACTTTGGAAGATGCTATGAAGGGTTCAGATGTCTTTATTGGTTTGAGTGCCGCAGATGTGGTGAGTGCCGACATGGTGCGTAGTATGGCTGATAAACCCATAGTATTTGCAATGGCTAATCCTAATCCGGAAATTGGTTACGATGAGGCTTTAGCAGCAAGGCCTGATGTAATTATGGCCACAGGTCGCTCCGATTTTCCTAACCAGGTTAATAACGTGCTTGGGTTTCCTTTTATCTTCAGGGGTGCTTTAGATGTGAGGGCTACGCAGATTAACGAGGAGATGAAACTGGCTGCTGTAAGGGCTTTGGCCAAATTGACGCGTGAACCAGTACCAGATATGGTGAACATGGCTTATGGCGAAAAAAGTTTAACTTTCAATCCGCAGTATATTATACCTAAACCTTTAGACCCACGTTTGCTCACAGCGGTGGCTCCAGCGGTGGCCAAAGCGGCAATGGAAAGTGGTGTAGCTCGTCATCCCATTGCCGATTGGGATAAGTATCATCAAGAACTATCAGCTCGTTTAGGATTAGATAATTATATAGTTCGCGTATTGAATAATACTGCACGTAAAGATCCTAAACGTGTAGTATTTGCTGAGGCCGATAATGTGAAAGTATTAAAGGCGGCACAAATTGTAAAAGACGAAGGCATCGCTATTCCTATTTTGCTTGGTAATGAAAAGCGCATCGAGCAAATGTTGTCAGACAACAACATAGATTTGAAAGGTGTGCAAATTATAGATCCGCGCAGCGAAGCCATGACAGCCACTCGTATCAAATACGGCGAACAGTTTTTTGAAAAGCGTCAACGCAGAGGTTTTAATTTCTACGAAGCTAAAAAGATAATGCGCGAACGCAACTATTTTGGTTGCATGATGGTGGAAAACGGTGAAGCTGATGCGTTGATAAGTGGCTTAACCAGAAGTTACCCAGATACTATTCGTCCGGCCTTAGAAGTAATTGGCTTGACAGAAGGCGTAAAAAAAGTGGCAGGAATGTATATAATCCTCCGACCGCAAGGGCCATTGTTTTTAGCTGACACTACAATAAACTTAAATCCTAATGCAGAGGAGCTAGCAGATATAACAATGTTGACGGCCAAAGCTGTTAAGCAATTCAATATCGAGCCGCGCATAGCTATGTTGTCTTATTCTAATTTTGGAAGCAGCCATACGCCAGAAGCTATGATGGTGCGTGATGCAGTACAAATGGTTAGAGAGAGAGACCCAAAACTTATTGTAGATGGCGAGTTACAGGCTTCTATGGCTTTCAATAAAGAAACCTTGAAAGATAGCTATCCATTTTCGCCTTTGATAGATGGAGAAGTTAACACGTTGATTTTCCCTAATCTTTCTTCAGGCAATATAGCTTATAATCTGCTAATGGAAGTAGGTGGATTTGAGGTTATAGGACCAGTTTTGATGGGACTGAAGCGACCTGTCCACATTCTTCAACTGGGCAGTAATGTAAGGCAGATATGTAGTATGGTTGCTGTGGCCGTTATGGACGCTCAAGGTAAAACTTCAAACAATCAAAAATAAAAATTAAGCTGAGGCAATATGGCGCTATTCACTGTAAATACTCCATTTAATATAGACCTGGAATTTTCCTTGGCAACTTTTGCCAAACGAATGTTTGCCTGGCTTATCGATTTGGCATTTATTTTCTTGTATAGCTACATAATGTTGCTTTTTGTTTACGATAATTTGATAGACGGCGTTCTTAACGACTTTGAATCTCAAAACAAGCTGGGACTGGCTTTGGGCTTATTTACCATTGTAATTCCAGTTATGATTTATCATTTGCTGTTTGAGATATTTAATAACGGCAGAAGTCCAGGAAAGATGATAGTGGGCATTAAAGTAATGAACAAAGAAGGCGCAGCAGCAACGCTTTCACAGCTATTAATCCGTTGGATTCTCTGTATTCCCAATTACTTTTTGATTGCTATAATTTGGGTAGCGCAGCCAGGCTTTATGATTGTTGTAGTCATGATTTTAGGTTTTGCCGCACTGCCTGATATTATCAGCATAGCAGCTACCGCAAACTCTCAGCGCCTTGGCGACCTGGCTGCTGGTACTGTGATAGTGGATACCAAGTATAAAATGAACATTGCAGAAACTATATATGTTGAAGTACAGGAAGATAACTATCAACCATTGTTTCCTCAAGTATTGCAGCTTACAGATAGAGATATTAATGGTATCAGAAACTTGCTTAATAATAAGATTACCAAAGACACGGAGAACTACACTTACCGTGTAGCCTACAGAATAGAAGAAGTGCTAAATATAAAAATGAATTCGGAACCGATAACCTTTTTGCGCACGCTTTTGAAAGATTATAATTACCTCACGCAACATAAAAACTAAGTTTTGTAAGCTTACAAAGCTTGACTAATAATATTTATAAGAATGAACTATTTAGGGCATGCATTGCTGTCATTTGGTCGCCCACAAATACTTGCGGGTAATATGATTGGTGACTATGTGAAAGGTTCGCTTATATTGGACAGCTTTCCTGAGGAAATAAAACGCGGTATACAGTTGCATAGAAAAATTGATGAATTTGCAGATAACCATCCCGCAACTTTAAGAGCTAAAAACCTTTTTAGGCCTTACTATAGACTTTATGCCGGTGCTTTTGTAGATAGTATGTACGATCATTATCTGGCAAATGACCCACATTATTTTCCCAATGAAAAGTCTTTGTTTGATTTTGCACAGCAAACTTATAATGACCTGGAAACCTATAAACAATACTTACCAGAGAAATTTCTTAGCATGCTTCCCTACATGGTGAGTAATAACTGGCTTTATAACTATAGAACTTTGAAGGGCATGGAAAAGTCGTTCAAAGGTTTGGTGCATAGAGCTAAATATCTGGAGAGCAGTGATAAAGCGTATGAGATATTGGTAAGCCATTATTACGAACTCAACCAATACTATTACGATTTTATAGACGACATAACTCAGTTTGTCAAAAATGAGTTAAACCAAAATACCCAAAACTTATAGACTTACCTTTGCAGGTCTATAAGTAGCCAATATTACTAATTTTAGCGCATTAGCTTTATGTCAAAACTATTATATAAAATACCTTTTTTCTTTTTTGCATTTGTATTTTTCTTTGTCGCGTGCCAAACAGTTTCCGAACAAAATGCTGAAGCTAAACCGCCGCTAGCACCTCCAGACAATGGGTTTTCAAAAGTTAAATTAACTTTTGGCGATACCAATTCGATAGAAGGACAAGCATTGATAAGAAGGCTGGACTCTTTCTATCGCAGAGAAATTAATGCCGGGTTCAATGGTAGTGTGTTGGTAGGCTACAAAGGTAAAGTAATGTATGAGCGCTACTTTGGCTACTGCGATAAAAGAGAAGGCAGCCAGCTTTGTGCACAGAATCCAAGCCAATTGGCAAGCACATCTAAGCCATTTACGGGAACTGCTGTGCTATGGCTGCATCAAAATAAATATCTTGATATTAATGCGCCAGTGCAGCGTTACCTAAGTGATTTCCCGTATCCTGATATTACGGTTGCGATGATGCTCAATCAACGCAGCGGTTTGCCAGACTACACTAAGATGGGTAACAAATACTGGAAGTCAAGAACGCCAATGTATAACGAGGATTTACTTCAGATATTTGCACAATATAAGCCAAGGTTAAATTCAAGACCTAACACAAGGTTTGAATACAGCAATACCAATTACGCCATGCTGGCTCGCGTAATAGAGCAAGTTTCTAAAATGTCGTACAAGCAATTTATGAAAGAGTTTATTTTCGAGCCCTTGGGCATGAGTCATACCTTTGTGTACGATCCTGCTGATAGGTCGAAATATGTTGTAAAACTAGCAGAGAGTTATACAGGCAATTGGTCTATTTTTCCTGAAACACATGAAGATGGAATTTATGGCGATAAGGGAATCTACAGCACTGTAGAGGATATGTATCGCTGGGATCAGTCGTTTTACAACCATACATTATTGAATGAAAAGACGCTGAGAATGGCTTACACAGGCTATTCCAACGAAAAGCCAGGTACTAAAAATTACGGTTACGGTTGGCGTATGCTCAACTTTGCTGACGGTAATAAAATAATATATCACAACGGTTGGTGGCATGGCAATAACACCGTGTTCTATCGTTTTGTGAAAGATAATTTTACCATAATTGTACTGGGTAATAAGTATAATAGCAAGATCTACGGTCATGCGAAATCTATATACAGCATAGTTCAAAATAACAACGAGCATACAAAGGTAGACTGGGAAGAATCTGGCAGTCCGAAGGAGGAATAAGCACAAAATCGCTTTTCTGTTTTATCTTGTGAACGTTCTGATAACCAAACCAGTATTTCTACAGTATGAGACGTATATTATTATTGCTATTAAGCTGTTGCCTTGTAGTTGAAACCAGCTATAGCCAAGTATTACAAGCAGGATTTAACAAACAGGAATACCTGGAACTGCTTAAAGTTTGTGCCAAACATGGCAGCCCAGAATATGCTAAGAAGATAGCGGAGCCCTTACATTCCAGTTTCGTTTATCGCTCGCCCGAAGTAGGTTTGGAGAACCAATGGGACTTATGGATGCGCGATGACAAAGTTGCTATCATAAGCTTGCGTGGCACTACTGCTAGTCAAACCAGTTGGTTGGCCAATTTCTATGCAGCTATGGTTCCTGCCTCTGGCAAGCTTCAGTTGGCCATTAATGAAGATTTCAATTATCATTTAGCCGATCACCCCAAAGCCGCTGTGCATGTAGGTTGGCTGGTTAGCATGGCATATCTCTCCAAAGACATTTTACCTAAAATTGATTCTTTATACCATGCTGGAATCAGGGATATTTTAGTAATGGGGCATAGCCAAGGTGGCGCTATCGCCTATTTGCTTACTTCTCATTTATATAATCTTCAAGCTAGGAAACGACTGGCTGCTGATATCAGAATTAAAACCTATTGTAGTGCTGGTCCTAAGCCCGGCAACTTATATTACGCTCACGAGTATGAAGCTAAAACACAAGCTGGTTGGTCATATAATGTAGTTAACTCTGCCGATTGGGTACCTGAAACCCCGGTGTCTATCCAAACGTTACACGATTTTAATAAAACAAATGCTTTTGCAGTTGCACCCGATTTATTTAAGAAGCAAAAATTTCCAGTTAACCTGGTAGGGAAATACGTATTCAACAGACTGAGCAAGCCTACCATTAAAGCGCAGCGTAAATACGAAAAATATTTAGGGAGAATGACTTCAAAGGCTGTAACAAAGCATCTTTCAGGCTTTAGAGCGCCTGCATATGTGCACAGCAACGACTATGTACGCACAGGAAATCAAATAGTGTTGCTAGCCGATGCACGCTATTACAAAATTTTTAAAGACAACACCGAAAATGTATTCGAGCATCATTTGTTCGAACCCTATTTGTATCTAACCGACAAACTGCCAGACTAAGCTAATTCTTATCAGCGGCCTTGGTGTCTATATTAAATAGTTTGTAAGCAAGCTGCACACCCGCCTCTTCAGACTTAGTGTAGGTATAGCTTTGGCGCTTTACGATGTCTTTGCCACCTTTAACAGTCACATAATAAGTGACTGTTTTTTTTGTGCCACTGGTGCTGAAATTAAGTGTAACTTCGGGCGCATCCACATTGCCTGCTACCCAATTGATATTACAGTTTTTGAGGCGTTTTATAAGCTTACTATCTACTGAACCTACTGTTACCAAACGCATATTGGCCTTAAGCTCAGAGTAGGGTAGCAACTGCGGAAAGTTTGTGTAGAAGGCATACAAACTTTCGTTGTATTCATTTTTGTTTTTACTTTCATTGGCACACTCCGCTAAGGCTTCATAGGTGCGGGCTACGAACAGTTTTTCGTATTCCAAATCAGTTTTCTCGTTTTGTAAAATATCGTACAATATCTTCTGTGCATCCTCATATTTTCCCTTCTTCATTTGCAGGCGCGCCATGTATAATTTAAAGTATTTCTTTACCAGTTTACGCTCATCCGTTTTCACTTCTTTCGCAAATTTTTCATAGAAAAACTTAGTGCTGAAATCGCGCATCAAGAACCATATTTCATCCCAGCTTACGGTACTTTCAGTAGAAAACAATTTGTAGATAACCATATCGCGCTCCGGGTTCAGCGCAAATTGATTTACGATTAAATACTGCAACAAATACTTTTCGCTGTTTTCTTTAGCCAACAAACTAATGGAAGTAGGACTGTACCACCAACCACTATTTTCGAATTTTATCTTTTGAATACGGCCTATGTTGTTCATCAGCTTTACGAGGTTCACACTAAAGTCATAGTGGCTCTGGCCAAGGGTTGTGCCAATATGCACTTCTTTAAATGCTTCCGCTTTTTTGATATAGCGTTCGCTTTCTTTTACATTGCCATCGTACAAACAACATCTAGCAAGCGCGATATTATACCACCCAAATCCGGGGGTAGAACCTACCGCTTTAATCATATCCTTCATGCTGGCTATGCCCCTTTCCGGATTGGCTTTATATATCTCCAAGATAGAGCCGTAATAAGCCCACTCCTGCAAACGCTTATCGCCTGCATCCTGCAGACTGGCGAGCTGATATTCCTTTTCGGCCTCTCTAAAATTGCCGCAAATGGAAAGAAAGGTAGCAAAGTTGTTATGAGAAATAAAGCCAGCGTCCTTCATTAATCTGTAATAGCGCGCTGCAGAATCTATCTTCAAAGCATAGCTGTACAGTATCGCTTTATAATGATAAACGCTTTGACGCGATGTCTTTTCAAAGCCAGGAAAAAATTGTGCATTCAGTGCTTTATCAATGTTTATTTTTCTTAGTGCAGAATCGAGGTAAGCGTTGGCCAGTGCTTCATTGGCAGGTATACTTGCTTTTAGAAATGGGTATTTGGAAGTGGTATAGAACCGATTGCGATGCACCGTCCATGCCAAGTAATTGTACGACTGCATATACATTTCATTTTGGAAATTCCATTTCATGCTCTTGCGTATTACATTATAGGCATCCTGCGGTTGGTCTATATTGTTGTAGCAGTCCATAAGGTTGTACGCCAGTTGGGTATAATCCTGATGAAATCTATAGGCAGGAAAATAAGTCATTAAGTCGGCAGTGCGGGTACGTAGCATTTTTGCATAGTCGCGCTCCAACTGGTACAGTGCACGTTGCAAAGGTATAATAGCATTTTTATAACCCAAAAAATCGGCAGCATGATTTACTTTATAAATGCCCTCATACATCCAGCCCACATAGTAAGAACTGTCTGTTCTAATAAACTCACGCGAGCGAGGCAGCGCATCGGCAGTATTTATATCGCTACCCATACGCTTGGCATCAATTTCGTACCGCTTAGTATTATTACGTGGATGCGCCACAGGTATCATCTGCGCCGCTGTGCGCTCTACGAAAAATATTAAAAACGTGAAGAAGTATAGTAGATATCTTAAGGTTTTGAATGGCATTAATTCTGTGCTGTTATTTTTTATTTCGATATGGCAGTGATATTCTGCTTGTGCAAAATATTGTTGGTTCAAAAATACCGAATTTAAAAGTAGTCAAGCCGCAAAATAAATGTTTAAAACGAGTGAAAAAATGATTCTGTACTCGTTCTTCAGAAGCCAAGTAGCAGGTTTGTATATTTGAAATAGTGTCTTAAAACAAGAGATATTAATTCTTTCCTCTTATTCTTCCTCCTGCATCATCAAGTAAGCCTTGATGAAATCATCAATCTCCCCATCCATTACCGGGCCTACATTGCCTACTTCATAATCTGTTCTGTGGTCCTTAATCATTTTATAGGGATGAAAAACATAAGACCTGATTTGCGAGCCCCATTCTATCTTTTTCTTTGTAGCATTGGTGGCGTCTTTCACCTCTTGTCTTCTGCGTAGTTCTTCTTCATACAAACGGCTTTTCAACATCTGCATGGCTTTCTCTCTATTACCTAGCTGACTTCTTTCTGTTTGGCATATTACTACAATGCCTGTGGCAATATGCGTCAGCATTACTTTGGTTT
>Ga0256901_1001485_pt1 | contig 11748 bp, 11 predicted proteins | sample MC6MC0689MT_FD_190200 | JGI IMG/M metagenome (GOLD analysis project Ga0256901, IMG submission 190200) | Metatranscriptome of enriched soil aggregate microbial communities from Iowa State University, Ames, United States - MC6-MC0689-MT... | ecosystem: Environmental > Terrestrial > Soil >... | reverse complement strand
TGCGCGTTTCGCTCCATTCCGATCGCTGATTACGGTTTTAACCGATCATGATTTTCGTTTTTAACCGATCACGGATTTCGCTCTTATCCGATCAAATATGGCATTTACCGAAATACGAGATCGGAATGCCGTAATTCGTGATCTTTAATCCGAAATCTCCCGCTTTCTGCTGGTAAATCAACGGCTCGTCTATCCTCACTCTTTACCTTCCCGTGAGGACCAGGGCCATGCCAAAGCAGAGAACGCCTGTGAGTAAAATTAAAGATGTTTTACGCCTTAAGTTCGACTGTCACCTGCCTAACCGCAGCATCGCCGCCTGCCTGAACGTCGGCTGCGCCACTATCTCTGAAGTGATTACCCGCTTCCGCGCCAGCGAACTCGCCTGGCCGCTACCCGACGGACTCACGGATAACCAGCTTGAATCCTGGTTTTATCAGGGCCGCAGGCCGGTGCTGAATAAACGCATGCCGGACTTCGGACTCTGCCATCAGGAACTCCGCCGTAAGGGCATGACAAAACTGCTGTTATCGCAGGAATACCAGCATGACGAGCCGGATACGGCCTGTGGTTACACTCAGTTCTGCGTGCTCTACCGGGACTGGGTGAAGAAGCAAAAGCGCAGCATGCGGCAGCTGCACATGGCCGGTGAAAAGCTGTTCCTGGACTACTGTGGCCCCACCGTCCCCGTGATTAATCCTGACACCGGCGTCATCCGCCACGCGCAAATCTTCGTCGCCACGCTCGGCGCATCAAACTACACCTACATCGAAGCCAGCCCGGCACAGGATCAGGAAAGCGGGCCTTTGGGTTCTTCGGCGGCGTGCCGCAGCTGCTTGTGCCTGATAATCTTCGCGCCGCGGTTAAAAAGGCGGACCGCTACGATCCGGTACTTAATGAGAACTATCAGAAGCTTGTGCGACACTACAACACCGCTGTGCTGCCTGCCCGGCCCTATCATCCGAAGGACAAAGCAAAGGTAGAGAACGCGGTGCTGGTCGTCGAGCGCTGGGTGCTGATGCGGTGTTCCACACCTTCGCGGCCCTGAACATGGCATTGGGCAAGTTGCTAAAGGAACTCAACAATCGCGCGTTCCGGCATTATCCCGGCAGCAGCCGTCAGACGCGCTTCGACGCGCTTGACCGTCCCGCCCTGACAGCGCTGCCGCGATACCGTTATGAATACACGGATATCCGGCGGGCAAAGGTAGGGCCCGACTACCACGTGCTGTACCAGCGTCACGCTTACTCCGTCCCGCACGCGCTCGTCGGATCCCATATCGATATCGAGGCGGGCCCGCGCCTGGTCAGGCTATACCACCGGGGGCAGATGGTTGCGCAGCATCCGAAAGCGCTGAAGGAAGGCGGCTTTACAACGCTCGACGAGCACATGCCTGACTCGCATCGCCATCAGCGCTGGAGCCCGGAGCGGCTGCTGAGCTGGGGCGAAAGCATCGGCAGCGCCACCCGCACGGTGGTTGCCTGGCACCTGAATGAGCGAAAACACCCTGAGCAGGCCTGTCGCAGCTGCCTGGGCCTGCTGTCACTGGTGAGAAAATACGGAGATGCGCGGCTGGAAACGGCCTGTCAGCAGGCGTTGCTGCTGGAAAGGCCACACCGGCAGGTCATCGTGAACCTGCTGGCTAACCGCCGCGAGGGCGAATCTGCACTGCCGCCTGAGGCAGAAGATGACGTCGCTGAGCACGAGAACGTGCGCGGCGCGGGTTATTACCACTGATGGAGAAAAACGTATGCAGGATAACAGGTTGCAGGAACAGATACGGTCGCTGCGACTGGGCCACATGCTTAACGCGCTTGAGCAGCAGTGGTCACAGCCGGGCACGTACGGTGAGCTTGGGTTCGAAGAGCGGCTGAGTCTGCTGCTGGAGCACGAGCTGCTTCAGCGTGAGGCGACAAAGGTGTCGCGGCTGCGACGACAGGCAAAACTGAGGCTGTCGGCAACGGCATCGGGGCTGGACTGGCGGCCAGAGCGGGGTCTGAAACGACAGCAGATGGGCGAGCTGATGACGGGCGGCTGGTATCACCGGCAGCAGAACATCCTTATCACCGGTCCGACAGGGTGTGGGAAAACGTATGTCGCCTGCGCGCTGTGAGAACAGGCGTGCCAGCAACACGTTGCGGTTGGCTAGTGGCGTCTGCCGCGGTTACTGGATGAGCTAAATACGGGGCATGCGAACGGCAGCTACCGTAAGCAGCTGCTGCAGTTGTCGAAAAAGACGGTACTGATCCCTGATGACTGGGGTCTTGAAAAGCTGACGACGCGGCAGTCATCAGATCTGCTGGAAGTCATGGAGGACAGGTACGGAAGAGGCAGCACGCTGGTAATCAGCCAGTTGCCGGTACCGGAGTGGTACAAAATGGTGAGCAATCCGACGGTAGCGGATGCGCTGATGGACCGCCTGGTGCATAACAGTCATCGGATAGAACTGAGGGGAGAGTCACTGCGAAAAGTGGCGCAAACCGATCACGCAGAGTAAAACTAAGAAAGGACAAAAAGTGCAGAAAGCGAGTGATCGGAATCACCGAAATCAGTGATCGCAATCAGCGAAATACGCAGCTGGAGAATGAGGTCAAGCCCCTGATAGCAGAGTTTATGCAGAAACGGGGGCTCGCGCTGTCTGAGGAAAAAACAGCGATAACGCACATAGAAGAAGGCTTCGACTTTCTTGGTCAGAACGTCAGAAAATACGGCGGCAAGATGCTGATCAAGCCTGCCAAAAAAAAATCTGAAAAACTTTCTGAGCAAAGTCAGGAGCATAATTAAAGTCAATCCGACGCTTCCGGCATGGAAACTGATAAACCTGCTCAATCCCGTGATCCGTGGATGGGCGACTTATCATCGGCATGTCGTGGCCAAAGATATCTTTAATTACCTCGATACCCAGATCTGGCGGGCAATATGGCAGTGGTGCAGACGTCGGCATACGCGTAAAAGCCGGCGCTGGGTTGCAGAAAAGTATTTCACGTTCGGGGATAAACGCTGGCTGTTCAGCGCAGCGACCCCGGAGGGTAAAATACTGCACCTCACCCGCGCGATGGATACCCCCATCAAACGCCATATCAAGATCAGAGGCGACGCAACACCTTACTCGCACGGCATGGAAATCTACTTTGAGCGTCGTCTGGATCTGATCTGGGCCGGAAAGCTGAAGAAGATGAAAACCGTGGCGGCATTGTGGAAGCGACAGGGTAAGTGCTGCCCGCGTTGCAGACAATTCATCACCAACCAGACAGGGTGGAATATACACCACCGGGTCAGGAAGGTCATGGGCGGCAGCGACGACATGTCCAATCCTGAACTGCTACATCCCAACTGCCACCGTCAGTTACACAACAGGGAGGCCGGTGCCCACAACGGGCATTTATAAAGGCTTGAGCGGTATGCGGGGAAACCTGCACGTACCGTTCTCAGGGGGCGGCGGCGCAGTAATGCGCTGCTGCTACCCGACATGCTGTTGCTGTTGCTGTTGCTGTTGCTGTTAAAACGTATTTTTATACGGCGGGCAGCCTGAACAGACAGAAGTAAGTTGGATGCTGAACCGGTTTTGAAGAGGGAGCTCATACGCATCCAGGCGGAGAGGGCCGGTGCGATAGCACCGGCTTTTCCCGGGCCGCATCGCGGCGGTGTTGCCGTTCCCCGGCAGGCAGAAAGTGCAAAGCAAAACCGCGCCAGTCGGCGCGGTGTTCGGTTTCATTCGCGAGGCCTACTTGCCTGGCCTGGCCTGTGCGGAAGCGGCCATCATGCCCGGGTGCAGGTGCACGCCAGAAACGTCCGTGGTTTCACGCGCCTTGTGTAGGTCGCATGCGGCCTGCATGGATAACCAGAGATGCGCCGCAATCCCCAGCCCCGCCTCCAGTCGCACCGCCATTTCAGGGCTGACGGACGCCTTTCCGCTGGCAACCTTGCTCAGCGCCGAGGCGGACACGCCCAGCTCTTTAGCCAGCACGCGCAGGCCGATATTGTTATCTTCAATGTATTCGGTGATCAGACCGCCCGGATGCGGGGGATTGAACATAGCCATCAGTGGTAGTCCTCCAGGTTGAGAATATAGGCGTCGCCGTCCGTGAATTCGAAGGTAATGCGCCAGTTAGCCCTGACCGTAATCGAAAACAGGCTTTTCCTGTCGCCTTTCAGGGGGTGGAAACGAAAGCCGGGATAGTTTTTGAACTCATCCGTGGAAAGCGCTTCATCGATGACCAGCAGGCGAAGCCGGATGCGCTCGGCGTCCTGCGCCTGTACGCCGCTGATATCGCCTTTTTCAAACAGCTTCTGTAATCCTTTGTGCTTCCAGCTCTTAATCACTTTTCGGCTCCATGTTTCCTGTCGAGAAACAGTATATCATGTGTTTCGCATCGAGAAACAGTATACGTATTAATTTTTATCAGTCCTGCTCTGACGATTACCGGGTCGTCAGCTTGTTAGGCACCAGCCAGCGGTTCATCACGGCACCGCTCATGCGCTGGCGAAACGCCTCGCCCCGGTGGTGGTAGTCTTCAAAATCGCAGCCGGTAAAGCTCTGCAGGGTGTTAAGCGTAAATTTTTCTTCTCGGGTCATGATGTTGTGCTCTGCTCGATGTGCTGTTGTCCGGCCCGCTTTGCGGGCCGGTGCGGTATCCGGCAGGGGCGCCCCTGCCAGCCGGGCCGGTTTTATTCCGGCTTGTACGCCATGAGGCGCACCACACGAACCCCGGTTCCCGCAAACATGCCCTCCATCGGCGTCCCAGCCCGGCAGCAGGTCTTTGCGGTCGATGCCTGCGGGCAGAATGGCCGCGAGGCGTCCGCCGTTCTTCACCAGTGCCGCCGCCGCGCTGAGGTGCGACACGGCGCGCCCTTCGCTGTACGGTGGATTCATCACCACCACGTCAAACCGCTGATCGGTCACATTTGCCCAATTCAGAAAATCGGCTTCGATCACATGGTGGCCTTTGGCCTCCAGCACGCGGCAGTGCAGCGGCGAAATCTCCACGCAGGTGGTTTGCGCCTGCGGCATCAGGTCAGCAAGGCCGCCCATGCCTGCGCTCGGCTCCAGGCAGGTTTCACCCTCGCGGATGTCCGCCTCGTCCAGCAGCTGCGCGGCGAGTTCGCCCGGTGTCGGGTAAAACTGGTGTGTTTTCTTTTCCGGCAGCGCGCCGGAAAGCTGAATATCTTCAAGCGCCGTGGTCGGGTCGTAATCGAATTCAAACCAGGTTAAGGCGTTGAGGTTCTTTTTTACGCCGCCCAGGCTCATCAGCACTTTTTCAGCTTCCGCACGCGCGGCCTTATCCTCGTCCGAATAGCCCTTAAAGCTGCGGTTAAAGGGATTTGTGGTCACGGGTGGGAGCGGATCTTCCCGGCGGTTGCGCTGCTGTGGCTCGGTGCGCTCTGTCTGCAGGTCGCTGAGCACGCCCAGCACGGAAAAAGGCAGCAAATTTGTGTGCAGCTCATAGGTATTCGGCTTCGTGCGCGGCTTCTGGCGGTGCTCCGCCGGGATGGCCGCCGGATGCAGGTAGGCCAGAATGTCATTCAGGCGCCAGGCCATGTCCGGATGAATTTCAAGATGAATGGTGCCTTTCAGAAAGGCTTTCACGCGCAGCGCGCCGCCGTCGATCGTTACCCACTCCCCCGAACGGTCGCGCGCGATTTTCAGAATTTTATTGGTCGTGTTAAGGCCGGTCGCATCATGCCCCATAAACTTCGCGATCACCTTGCGCAGGTCGTCCACGTAGCCGGTGCGCTCGTAGTTGCACATGCCCCACTGATCGAACATGCATTCGATAATCATGCGCTTGCTGAAGCCTTCCGGGCGGTTGGTCACGTGGCTGCGTGACAGGCTGTGGAAAATACCGTCAACGCGCTCGGAGAAAAATTTCTGACGTGAGAAAAGCAGTTCGGAGAGCGTCGCGCGCACCGCGTTTTCCTCAAAGTCCGGCGCTTTCTTTTCGCGGATCTGGTCGTTCCACTCGTTGCGGCGGTCGTTAGGCATGTACTCGTAAACGTCCGTCAGGTTCAGCGCTTTCTGCCAGAAATCGGCATTCAGGGCCGCTACCGCGCCGGGCATGTCGAATACCACGCGAACTGGCGGCATGTGAAAACCACGAGCGCTGTGAACGTTGCCATTCAGGAAGTACTCAACCGCCTGATCGTTTTCACCTTCGCGGATAGTGGCGGCTATGTGTTTAAGCTTTAAATACATGAGGGCATAGCGACCCAGCAGGCCGTCAATGACGTCAGTTTCAACGGGCGCAAAAAAGGTATCTGAAATCACTTCACCGGCGGCGGCGATCGGTGTGCGTTCTGTGGTCGCATCAGAGGTGACGTTCACGAGGGTGTTTTACATGGCATGGCTCCTTAAATCCGGCTGAATAGGTGCAGCTCGCGCTGCGGACCCGAAAAAGACCTTCTCTGACGCGGGTTTTATCTTTCCGGTCTGGCCTTTCGCGGCGAGGGCCGAGTAGCAACGACGAAGAGAGGGCATAAAGGGGCGGAGGCAAAAAGTTTTTGACGGAGTGCATTTCACCCCTTTTTGAACGAACCGGCGGTGCTACGAAAAGCCCTCTGCGAAAGACCAGGACGGAATGCCGTAAAAGCCGTCAGGGACCCGCCCCGGCGGTCCGCCCTGAAGCCCCGAAGGCCTTTTCCGGGGCGGTTAACGCACCGGCGCAAGCCGGTTGCAGCCGTTGACTTTCGCCATCAGACCGAAACCACGAGCTGATGGCTGAGAAAAAAGTGTCCTGCTTAACTTGACCAGTACAGGACATGCCGGAGAGTCTGGCAGCAGAGAGCCGTTCCCGTCGCGAATGGGGGCACTTTGTGGACCGGCACTACCGCAGGAAGTGGAACGTGCAGGTGTCGGAGCTGATGGACAACGCCACGCATGTGGCGATGTACTTCGGATCTTATCTCAAAAAGCCGCCGCTTGCTATGAGCCGGCTGGAGCACTACGCCGGTCGTGATGACATCACATTTCGCTACCGCAGTCACCGGACCGGGAAGGAGGAGAGACTGGTGATGAGCGGAGACGAATTCATGGAGCGGTTTTCCTGGCACGTGCCGGAGAAGCGGTTCCGGATGGTGCGCTATTATGGACGTCAAAACGGGCTGTGCTGGATGTGGTGTACGTGCTGACGGAAACCGTGCGCAGAACAGCGCGGAAAATAACCTGGCGGGGGCTGTACCAGCGGCTGGTGAAAACTGACCCGCTGAAGTGCATTCTGTGCGGAAGTCAGATGTGCTTCAGTGGCCTGAAACGGGGACTCAGACTGCCGGACCTGCTGGCCTGCCATGAGCAGCTGGCGCAGATGAAAATTTGCGGTTAGCCGCGAATGCAGGGAAGATCCGTCCGCAGCCCGGGAAACGTTTAAAAAGTGGCCAGTCAATCAACATCAGCGATGAAAATGATGTTATTGATTGTTTTATTGATAAAGGAAGGGCGCGACAGAGCTGGCCTGAAGGCAAAAATTCTGGTTATTTGTTGTCCGTTTTTTGGTTTTAACTCCTATCAATGGACATCGATGTCTCCGTTGGGATAAAAATCAGCAACGGAGACCGTGTGAGAAAGAGTTAATTCCCGGAGTGATCGGCAGGATGCCAAACCATGATCGGAGATGCGTGCCAAATCGTGATCGATAGTGATGCCAAACCTTGATCGATTCAGACGCCATTTTGCACTAGCCCCAACGCCTAATACGTATCATGTTTTCCGCCAGCTTGCGGTTCCCAGTGTTGTTTGTACTTTAAATTTTTCCTGAAAAGGAAAATAATGGTTAAGTGCATCCTTGTACTCTTGTGCGACTGCTTTTATCTGCACGACGGAAGACGGATAGCTTTCTGATACAATATGTGCATCAAAATAATCTGGTCTCATCCTTTTGACAACTTTACTCATGAGAACAGGTCCGGCGAACTCCATAAGCAGATTTCTGTATTCATCAAATTTCTTTTTATCAACAATTTTTTTCACACCGTTCTCCCAGATATAAACGTTTCCATCTCCATCCATATAAGGACGAGGATTATCAACCATATTTTTGAATTTTTGCTGCTCAGCATTTCTTTCAATTTCGGATATCATTTCCAGCATGATCGGATTGTCAGGAAGAGTAGCGAAGTTACTGTTCCCATAGGAACCCGGATGGTCTCGTAAATGAACTTGACTTAACAAAACATCTCCTTTTGCTGCCTTGAGTGGTGAGGCGTTAATTATTTTGTCATCAGCATCTAGATAGATCCCATCATAATGATAACGCACGACATCAGATGCTAAAGCGCAGTTTGGGTTGTCTCCATTTACTGCTTTTTCATACATTCTTCCGGTCGCTGTCTCTTTGAATTCATTAAAGAATGGCTCACACCTGATATGACTTATCTGGATGTTCGATTTCTTGCTTTTTAGTCTATTCTTTATGCTGTTATATATGTTTTCTGGCAAATCAAGATGAAGAATGGATTTATATCCTGTACTTCTTTCAGCATTGCTGACCAGATTATCCAGCAATTCTTCAGGTATATCATTACGTACCCAAACGTAATTTATTCTTTTGGGAACATCAAACATCTCTGAATTATGGGGTAAAACCGGAAGATTGCCCATCGTCCGAACCCGTGTTGTCTGTACAGGGTCGGGAACGCGGCCTGCTCTTTTAGCCTTTTTAAATTCATCTATCGTACCGGTTTCAAAAGATTCTCCGTTCCACCAGACCGGGTCATATAACTCCCCCTTAATAAACCCTGTTTCTCTCCATGTTTTAAGCACGCCATCATAGGCCACATTATGCTGATAGCCGTTTCCATCCACATAGTGAGTTAATGTGTTTTCGGGGAAACCATCGACCGGCAAATCTTCATAAAGCGTAGGTAAAAGAGACTGTATGTTTACCGGTGATGTTGCACCTTCTGTCTGCCTGACCAGCCCGGACAGGTATTCCGAATAAACAAACTTGCGGTAGCCGTTCTCTGTTTTTTGCCAGAATTTCGTGTTCTCGGCGCCATCCTGTTCCAGCTCGATACCGACTTTTTGGCCATTCAGCTCCCCCGCTTCCGCCCAGACCAGGCGGCGCCCGTCACGGCCCCTGCCTTGCGGATCAGAATAAAGTCCGTGCAGCGTGTTTCCCTGCTCATCCAGCAAAGGCGATATTTCACTGCCCTGTGTTGTAAATTCGGAATGCTGAACATCCATAAAGGCTTCTTCTTTCGCAACAAACTGATTCCAGACGCCGGTTACCTCATCATAACTGACCCTGATATTGGGTAATGAGCGTTTCAGTGTAGCCATTTCTGGCTGACTCAGCCCTTCCGGAAAGGCCACTCTGACCGTTCTGAATCCCTCACTGGTTCTTTCCAGATGATCAAGGACAATCCTCCTACCCAGAAAATCATTTCCGTAATAAAGCTGGTAATATTGAACAGACCGATCTGCAGCCAGATTTTTGTCGACCTTATATAAACCCGGTGATGATTGTTCAGTCCGGATCGTACCTTGTTCAGCCGGCAAAAAGAGTGACAGCGAATTACTAAAATCCTGGCCAGCTGGCTGAACAAGATTGAGGTATTCCGGTGAAGAATCTGGGACAGGCCTGATTATCCCGCCGCCCGGCATGCTGAGGACACGGCCGTCAGCATCAATGGTCTTCCCGGTCTGCCGCCAGAGGGGAGGAGGGCCGGCCTCATAGCGGTACGTGCTCCTGCCGTTCTGCTGCAGCGGGCTGCTTCTGTCCGCCTTCGGCGCATACTCCACCGTCCGCGCCCCGTCCCGGTTTATCACATACACCTTTTCATAATTTCCCGCATTCAGGGTGGCCTCTGAAGGCAGCTGCGCCGCCCGTTCACGCGCCTCACTGGCCGTCAGCGGACGCAGCCGTCCGTTTTCCTCCCGGAACAGCTCGCCCGACCCCGGAACCTCATACAGTTTATATCCCGCGGAAGCCGTGCCGGTGTCGTGCAGGGCCACGGCCCGGTCCGCGATGCGGATACCCCGAGCATCCGTATCCCGCACATACTGCCAGCCGGTCCGCGGGTCCCGGTACAGATTCTGCGGCACATCCTCCCCGGTCACCGGTACCGGCTCCCGGTTCAGGACAGCCTCCGTCGGGGTCAGCGGACGCAGTTTCCCGCTATCCCGGCAATAAAAGGTTTCACCCCCCCCCGCCCTGTGGACATACAAATCCCCCTCCTGCATAACCCGGACCGGTGAGCCGCGACCTTCCTCCGGCATTATCCAGAGCCCACCGGTATCCCTGTGTGCAAAGACGTTGTCAAGGCCGTGCTCCGGCGTGCTTTCCAGCCGCTCCGTAATGGCAACCTTTTCTGCCAGCCGCTGGAAGTTTCGCGCCGCTTCCGCCTCTTCCGGTGTGCGGTCCGGAAGGGGACCGTTGATAAGTTTCTGTATATTGTTCAGAAACCCCAGCACATCCTCCACCACCTCTGTCCCGGTGGGCTGACCCGCCATCATCTTCCCGACAGCCTGCACGTAATATTCCATGGGCTTTTCAAAGAGCATGGACTCCACAGAGAGCAGGGAAATCGCGGACAGGTAAATATCAGCGGCCTTCGCCACCACCGGCCCGGCACGGTTATCTTCCGGCCACTCTCCGCGGAGGACCGACTGCCACAGCCGCTCCTGGTAGTCCGTATCCCCGCGGGCCGCCCGGATGGTGCCCCAGGTCGACAGGTACGGGGCCTTAATAAACAGGGTGGCGGCCATCAGCATGACCCCCACTTCCTGGCGCAGCGTCAGGGAAGGACGCAGGGCCGGGTCCGGCGCTGATGAATGCACATAATACTGCCCCGGCAACCCGTTTTCTCCGGGCAGCGCCGCGGCCTGGTTACGCCACGTCAGCGGAACCGGTGGCAGATGCCCCGCCGGGTCAGTGACGGCAGGAAGGCCCACCGACCAGGTCAGGAGTACGTGACGGGAATACGGAAACACATAACCACCGCGCCTGAAAGCGCCGCTGGTGCTGACCCCCGTGGTGTTGCCGGAGATGCCATAGCGTCCCGTCTTTGCCAGACTGTCCAGAAAGGCCTGTCCGTGGGCTTCCGCCGGTCTCATGAGCCATTTGCCCCCCTGACGTTCAAACATCAGGGGGGGCAGGCCCGCCCGCAGCGGACTGCCGGCGGGAAGCTGCGCGGTATACTTTCCCTCCGGGGCTGGTCTGACAGCACATGTTCCGAAGGCCGTCTCCGCCAGAATATCGCCGGCATTATTCCGGATAAGGCCATCGCCCCCCGTGGTGGTGTAGCCCGAAAATGGCCCCCTGAGCTGGTAATGATGCCCCAGAAACGCATGCAGGAGCGGCGTGTTCGTGGCCACGGTTATGTTCCCGGACTGGCCGGTGGTGATTTCCAGTGGAGAAGCACCGGCTGCATCGGTCATGGCCATGGGCAACTCCCGGCTGACGGCAAAAGGCTGCAGGCTGACCTGGTAAACCCGGCTACCGGCAGAGCCGGGGACCCTGATGTTATAACGCCCCTCTGTCTGGTTGCCGGAAAGCGGCGTGTTGAGCACGCTTTTCATCTCCGACGACAGGGCATAATCCTCCAGATGCACGGCGGCATGGTGACTGAAGGTGAGGGTGCCGTTTGCCTGCTGCTGAAGCGTCCAGGGTGCCGGGGCGGTGGCCGGGGGCGGGATGGTGGACGCCCGTCCGGGGCTCTGAGCCAGCCTGGTATTACGTATTTCTTCCCAGACCCGTTGCTTATCCGACGTCACATTTCCGGCGGGATTGCCCAGTGCCCCGTGCCACAGCCCGGGTG
>Ga0256901_1001481_pt1 | contig 11776 bp, 2 predicted proteins | sample MC6MC0689MT_FD_190200 | JGI IMG/M metagenome (GOLD analysis project Ga0256901, IMG submission 190200) | Metatranscriptome of enriched soil aggregate microbial communities from Iowa State University, Ames, United States - MC6-MC0689-MT... | ecosystem: Environmental > Terrestrial > Soil >... | reverse complement strand
TGTCCTGATGGTGGTTATTACTAGAGCTATGATTGTGAGTGTTTGTACATTGGTGGTTGCTGTTGCGATTGGTATATTGTCGGTTGCTGTTGTGATTGGTATATTGATTATTACCGTAATTGTCATTGTGGATGGTATGGTTATGTTCGTTTAAATTTGAGCTACTGGGGTAATTAAGGTTCCTGGTATTGGAGGCATTGTGAGAGCTAAGGTAGTTATTACTGTGATTGTAATTATGGTCATGTTTTGGGTTATTTGATACATTACCAGGGTTTTGATAAGTATAGTTATTGTTATTATTAACCTGGTTGTTATTAACATTGTTTAATTCATGGCTTGGGCTATTTTGACCCGTAACTTGGTTGTTTTGATGACTCACCAGATGATTTAGATGATTTAGATGATTTTGGGTCGCATTATGGTGGTTATTGTGATCATTATGGTTTATTTTGATATTATTCTGACCACTTTGGGTATTATTCCCTCTCCCTTGATTACCATTATCCCTCTGAGTGTTCATACCATAATTTGTACCAATCTGGTCCGGTTGACCGCCCAAAACATCCCCATGGTTTGAATTGTGCAAATTGTTATTGGTACCGCTTGTCCGATCAGCATTCTGTTCTTGTTTTGGGCCCATTATATGATTATTATTTTGTTGATGCGGTGTTGAACTACTCAATGACGGGGGGATCCTGTCTTGGCGTTGTGTTGGGGCCTTTTTGGCTTGAATATTACCCAAGTTTTGATTGTTATTATTATATTGACCACGTTTATTCCCCTTCCCTTCAATCTGCTCCTGCAAAGAAGATATTAAACTATTCTTTCTCTCGATTTCAACCTTAGCAGTATGGAAAACCGTGCTTAAATTCCTCAAACAGACCGCGTTTTGATGGACAAGCCCACTGATTTTCTTTTTTTGTATTTCATCTCTTTGCGTCAGTCCTTCAATAATCCCCTTTGCATGTTCAAGTAGTTGTAATAGTTTCCTCTCTCTGATGGATTGTAGGGAACGATTTGACCCTTGAAATACGGAAAAGTCCTCCAAAGTACTGTTTTCCGCAGTGTTCAATTCAAGGTTGATCTGATCTAAAGTCATAATGATGTCCTCACCACCGTTTATACCCTTGATTACAACATCCTGAGGGTTTTGCGGTTGTTGAGGAGGCGGGGCTGACATTTGGGGAGACTGTGAGGGAAAGAAGTGCGGAGGGGGGGTTTTTTTGGGCGAGGGCGAGGGGGGGGAAATTTAAAATAGAAGATGGAGATGAAGGGGAATTGTACGAGATTGAGATGTGATTTAGATCACGGTAAGTGCTTGAGGACGCGATAAGAGTGATGTTTACATTTTAGAAATATTCAGTTTTTTAATTGTGAGTTTCAATCAGACTTTATTGGGGCTGGACAAATTCCAAACCGAAGAACTTTTCCAAATTGTGTTACATCGTTAATTTTTCAGCGCTAATCCTTATCAAATCGAATTCTTTATGGGATTCCCCCGATGTACTTGTTAATGAACTTCACGTTCCCCAAAACTTTTCAAATATCTTTTTTCTCAATCCCCCAACCGATTTTTTTTTTTGTGATTAAATTAATTATTTTTCACCATTAAGAGTATTCTCTCACACAGACCAATTCAACACCGATTAGTTTATGATTTTCACTTGTTGACTTGTTTTGATGACTTAACAGCTTCATATCCTCCTTATTTTCTTTTTTTTTTTTTTCTTAGTTTTAAATTTTGTTCTTTTTTTTTGTCAAATTGTTTGTTTCCCCCCTCATTAATTCCTACCGTCTCCTGATCACTTAACATCATTAAGATTTAGCTCCTACATTCATAATTACTCCCCTCTATTGGCCATAAACTCCTCCTCTTGGTATAATTACTCATACATTACCAATCCAAACCTCAAAACAATTGTTGCACTAGAACCCCCCCCCACTTCATCAACATTATACCCATTTTCAACAATGCAACGCACTTCTCAACTTCTCTTCCGTAAGCAATCTAATAGGTTTCTCGGTGCTGTTTTGGCCGGCACAGCACTTTCCGCAACTAAACCATTGCCAACCGCTCATGCTGCACCACCACAATCTCCACAATCTTCACAACCCCCACACCCACTTGCATCTTCACAAGCTTCAATCGGACAACAGTTATTGGATCAAGCTGGTGTTAAGAATGGACAAAATTTTGAAAAGTCTTCTGCTCGTCAAACCCTCTCTGAAGTCATCCAAAACAACCCAGCAAGCATTCAATCCGCTTTAACTAACGATGAGTTTCAAGAATTAAATTCGATGACTTTGGATAAACAAAAACAAGCAATGCAAGAGGCCAAGGAAAGATTAGAGACTGAATATATTGTCAATACTCTTGCTCGTCGTGATGGTCTTGCAGCTGGTTCCCAAACTGTTCAATTAACAAAGCGCGATATTGAAAAGATGCAACAATATCAATCCCCGTTAGTTATGGGCAATAAACAAGTCCACGCGTATGAATCCTCATTTATTTCCCCAGTCCCCCATATGATTTATGAACCCGCACCAGCTGGTGAGTTCTTTATTTGGCCAAACGATATTGAATCATTGGCATTATATCTTGTTAATGAAGCCGGTTATGAATTATTACGTAAACCATGGCATCCAAATCGTTTTATTAGCGGTAGGAATCACCTTTATGGGAGGGAAGAATTTGAATTGTATGGTCGTACATGCCCATCTCATCCAACTAGACCAAAAGCATTACCACATTTACCATTTATTGATGACCGTTTAAAACAACACCCTGCCATCCCGCAAGAAAAACACGTCTCAACAGTATTCGGTATCGCTCATTGTGGCCCATTTACTGAAGCCCTCGTACAAGATTATGTTGATGAAGGGTTAATGATGTCAGTTTTGAACCGTGTTGCCCATTCGACTTTATTATTAAATAATGTTACTGGGAGACCAGAATCAACTGCGTTCCATTTTAAACGTATGCCAAATCCCGGTGAAGCGATGTTTATTAGTGCAACGTTAGAATATAGTGCAAATAAAGATAAAGCGTTAGTCTGCGCGGCTGTTTTTGATTCCGATATCGATGCGAGTTATTTAGATGCAAAAGCTGTGTTTAAAATCATGAAGTCGACTGATTTTGATCAAAATGAACTTGAATTTATCGATAAACAAACATTACCATCATTACAAGTGTTTAAACAAGATTTAAAACTCGAACAAATGGGTGTTAATTCTACTGCTAAGAATGTTACTCAACAAAGTGGCCAAGAACAACAAACCCAACAACCAGAGTCTAAGGGGTTATTAGGAGGTATTTTATCCGCTTTTAAGTAAGTTATGATATGTTTATTCCCTAGTTTTCTCTCCTTTCTTTGCCAAATTGTCACTTTTTTTTTATGGTTCTTTTCTATGTATATTTAACTATATCTCGCCATTACCCCTGCTGTGGTCCCATTTAACATTTCTAGCACTCTATTATCATTTCTATTCTCGTTATTATTCCTAATAAACCTTATTTTTGTCAAAAAACAAAAGTTCATGTTTTTTGCTTGACAAAGGAGTATCAAAGAGCATCAAAGACAGTTCAAGATGAAAAAAGTATTTATTTCAAAGACCAGTTTTGAAAAGAGTAGGTAATTATAACGTTGAGTTATTATTGTTTATTCACCCTGTCCAACGTTTCGTTGTAATTAATCACAGAATCATTAATAATCAATTATGAGAGGGGGGGGCGAAAAACATAATAAACTAGATAACACCGTTCATTATTGAGACTCTCGTACAAAGGGTAAACAAAACATGGAAGAAGCAAAACCAATTAAACACAAAGGAAAGTAAATTTAATCAGATTCATCACTAAAACTATCTTCTTCGCAGTCTTCATCAATAGAATAATCATCACCACTATCAGGGAAGCCATCCTGGTGTTGATATTCGTGGAGGTTATTGCTGTTTGAGTTTTGAAAACCTTCAAAATCCTCAAAATCCTCAAAATCCTCAAAATCCCCATCAAAATCGTCCAAACCATCAACACCATCTCGAAAGCCATTAACAAACTGACCATTTCTGATATTAGACGTGTATTGAACAACTTCGTTGATACCATTCTTTGACAAACCAACATCCCACCCATCAAAACCATTGTCCTTTTCTAAATTCTTTCTATGTCGTTTCCTATCCATCTTGGAAACAAACATATGTTTGTGTGCAAGTTTTTGTTTGCCGGCCCTTTGAGGTTTTGCATAAGACTGATATGTCCGTGTGTATTTCACAGTTGTGGGGCCAGCACGTCTTTTCGATTTGTTACGATTAAAAGCATCAAAATAAGAAGACAATAAACTCGCTATTGGTACACTGAGACTTTTCCAAAGCGGGGTCTTGCCCTTCCGTGGTTCATCAGGTGCGTCTTTTATCAATCTTTGAAGCATCATAGGGCTCGTATATGCATTATTCTCTGGATCTTTTAATTGTTCAATTGTGAGATGATATAATAAATATTTGTTTACCTTTTTGACCCAAGCTAACATCAATCTTGACGGTTGTAATTTACTACCATTATATTCATCTTGATTAAAACCACCCGTATTATTGGATTGTTTGTTAGGGGATAGTTTTCGAGATAAACGAGCCATCAACATTTCAAGAGTTGTATTGATTTGAAAACCCTTATCAATACCTCTAGTCCTAAACAATGCATCCCTGATGACATGCGATGAATTTGAAGCATATGAGGGGGAACTATCAGCAGGGAAGGAGTATGAAGAAGGAATTGATTCACTTCGGAATTCTTTGTCTAAAAACGAAACCAACAAGGTGGGTTTTTTGGTGGGTTGTTTGGTGAATTGTGTGGGTTGTTTGGGAGTTTCGTCATTCCTAACACTTATATCCTCAAGGTTGCTTTCCTGGCTTCGTAAATTGGCATATTCGTCACCTCTGTGGTGTTTACGGGCAGATAGTAAAGAGGTAGTGGAACTTTTATCATTTGAGGAGCTATTTTGTTCAATATGATGCTGTGTGATTTGATCATGTGAAAGATGATTGTTTTCATCGTTTTTGCTTTGGTTCTGCTCGATTTTACCTTGATCTCGGTCAATATCGTCATTACCAGCCATTAACAGGCCCATTTGGAAGTCCACAACGCGTTGGCGACGTAGATCTCTGATTAAATGGCAATGGCGACGATATGACTGATGAATATGTGCGAATTTCAAAATTGGTACACAAATTGAAAAAAACAAAACCGGAAGGGAAACGTTGAACAGATAAGATAATATGAACAAATTCCATAAAATTTGGTCGATTTTTAATGGAATTTTAGAAATGAGAGCGGGGTTATACACTACTTCATTTTCAGGCAGAGGGGAATCTCTGAGGTGGGAAGGAGTCAAGGGGGATGTCAGAATGTGGTGTAAAATTTGGAATCTTTTGGAGTCATGGTCAGGAGTTTGATTTCCTACATTTTGACCATTTTGGCAATTCTGAGAGCGTAAGGGTGTGTTTGTGGTATGGCTAAACATTGAAAAGGTGTTAAAAACGATTGTTGAAAAGTTAGAAGCAAAAAAAGCAAAGAATAAATAACTTAAAAACGTACTAGTTTGTAAAGTCTCAATCTGCACGGTGTTGAATAATGAACGGGATTGAGAAGACAATCCGGTGTTATAATCTGGTCCCATTTGGTTAATATCATTACTTATTTTGGCCGTTAAATCATAATTTTGTTGTTGTTCGGAATTAATACCATCATTTTGATGTGTTCTTTTGAGAGGTTGTTGACTGTGTTGTTTGTGTTCTAAAGAATAATTCAAATTATAGAATTCATTCTCAACATTGATACCCCCGACATGAGTCATAGAAAACAAAGGAAACTGCACATGTTGTAACAAATTATACAGCTCCGTAATCGTATCAACATTTACAGTATCATCTTCAACCACACTTTCTACATTATTCCCACCGCTTTGGTTTCGCTCTTCTCCACCATTGTCATCCTCCCCTTTCAATTTCCCCTCAGTTGTGTTTTTTTCCCCGCTTTCAGCCTTGACCGTGAAACCAGCATTTACCCCGTAACTCCTATTCCTATACGAATTGATTGTATGCGAGTTCTTCACAAAGTGCAAGAGTTGAGGCACCAAAATCGCAAAAGGAAAAGTCAATTTTGAAAAAGAGCTCATAATGGTGAGTGAGTTATGCACGGATAATACGTATGAGTTGAGGGAATAGTATGGCTTAGTGTAAGAGGGGGGAGGTATTGGACAAATGGTGGCGTCGATTTTGGAGGAATTGGAGTGAATTTTGGAGTTTTCTGGGTGATCCTTTAGGTTTTTATCGTTTTGGGGGCTGCTATCGAATTGGTCAGGTTGTTGCGGGGGAGATTGTTCTATTCCATTCACGTTAAAAGTATCAAGGTTTGATAATAATAGCAGTGAACATTTTAGAGACAATTTGTCAGCGATGGATTGTAGATTTGAAGTAAAATTGATTATATTGATCAGGTGAAGGGAAATAGAATTTAACTTCCCAATTCTACCGTCGTTAGTCCCGGCGTTTTCGTTAACCATATGGTTATGTTTGCCGTCTTCATCAGTCAGGAAATAATCGCTAATATCGATCATAGTATTGATTAACGATATACAATGCTTTTGATATTGCTTATACATATTTAAATCAACCGGTGCGATAATAGATGTATGTGTATAAGTCGATAGAAATGGTTTTACAAGAGTTAAAAAGAATTCGTCAAAAGTACCCTCATGGGGTAAGGATATATTCTCAAATTCACAACCACCATATGACTTCCCGCCATTTCTTCCATTTATACAGCCACTGAAGAGAGTTTCAGCAGTTGGCAGAAATAAAGGATAGCGAAATTCACCATGTTTGGTATAATAAGCCAAGTATTCAGACTGTTGTGAAGGACTGTCTCGAGTTTGAGAGTTTTTGCGGCTTTGATTATGTGTGTCAAAATTCTTTTTAATTCCAATTTCTTCAGTTTGAGTATTTTGAATTCCATTTTGAGCTTCAGGCACAAAACTCAATGAATAATCAATCAAATGTACCATAAATGGTTGTAGGTTATCAGATTTAGGCGGATAATCCTTTTCAAAATGGAGATATTTATCCAAACCAATCAAAGCACTCGTAGATAAAGCACTGATTCGTCCTGGGCTATGTAATGGGTCATTACAATTGTAATACCTTTGGCCAATATTATTTCGATCACTTTTACGGGTCAAAATGTCCTTTTCAAATCCCTCCATTTCAGAGATACCTTCAGGGAAATCCCTCATAATATCTTCCACAGTTGAGTACACGACCATATCCTTACCGTATCGCGCAGTGAATGAGTTTTCATGAAGAATTTGACCATTTTCAAGAATGTTGTTGTCCGAATGTTTGTTCGCGTCGATATTTTGCACTTCCCCACTACGATGGGAAGGAATAGCTACGTTATCATCACTACCATCAAACAGCTCTTCATCTTCGCACGAAACGTGGGTGGTAATATTTAACACTTCCTGTTCGAGAGAGCCCATTACAGTATTAGCATCCAAGCCAATCCCCTTGCTTCGATCAATAATGAGTAAATGTGACGGATCCATAATATGATACGGTATTTTGAATAGGATTGGTAAAAATGGATGATAAAAAAGTGGTAAAAACTGAAATAAGTGAGAGAAAATCATCTGTTTAAGATATATCTGAGCTAATCTCATTACAGAGACGGATACCCATCCATTAAAAATACCAAATCGATGTGATATTGCTAGCGGAGAGGTCATCATGGAGAGAATTATGGGGTTATGCATATTTGGCGCAAGGAATTGAAAATTAAAGTCTTGAATGTTGATGTCCGTTTCATGCCGCCATAAAGAACCCTGTAGTTTAGGTGATAACTGTAGAGAAATATGGGACTTTAAAACGGGATGAATCGTAAGGGGATTGAAAGAGTAAAGGGATTGGAGAGAAGCAGAGTGGGAGTTATCAATATTGGAAGAATTAAAGCCAAAATTTGCAATTTGTTCGCGGTTGTTTGGATACCTTTGATACCTTTGATACCTTTGATAATCAGTCTCATTTTGAGGATAAGGATTCAATTCCTCTTCTTCATCGCCTTGATCGTCACTGCCTTTTCTTTGCCCTTCCGAGTTGTGAAATACTGATCGAATTGGGATTGGAATAGAGCCAGCAGTGTTACTGTGTGAGAGAGTAAAATGATGTCTGAGGGTGTAGAGAGAAAGAAGAATTGGCAAAAAAGTCTTTTTGGTTACAATAGGTGGGAATTGATCACTTTGTTGAGCTTTGGATGGGTTTGTTGGGGAGTTGTGGAATGAATTTGAATTCTTGGGGGGATTTCTTTTATTAGAGATCAATTCCCTCATCGTTGTTATGCACAAATTAATAAAGAAAGGGAGTTTAAGAGGTTTAGGTAAGTTGAGCGCGGGGGTATTATCATTTAAACCAATTTGATCTTTATTTACGCGGGAAGTTCTTTGATTATCGTTTTGATCATCCCTTTCTTCTTGTTCTTTCCGTTCTTCGTGTTCTTTTTGTCTTTTTTTATCTTTTTTGGTCTGTTTCCGAGTCAAATTTGTGACAAATTCGATATCAAATTCTTCAGGAATAATCCCAAATGCTTGGTTATATTCGTATTGCTGGGCTATCATGGCTTCAATCCGTAATAACAACCCATCATTGTTAATCATAATATCTAAGAGGTCAATACCTGCAAAAAAAGAGACGGGAATTTTAAAGATTTCAACCAAAAAGATAATTAAGAATTGGAAATAAATTGATTTAAATATTAAAATTAAGGAGTTATTTATCATTTGAAATGAGATTAAGAATTCATTCAAATCTGTCTTTTCGGAAGTAATATTAGCATTGTTATTTTGGTGAGGTATATTCTCACCAGTCCCCTTACGATTTATACGATCAGTCATCATGTTGCCCTCTCCATGATCAAAACCCAAAGTTATATCCCAACCAGTCATATTACTATAACCATTATTAGGAACCACCCCATACGGGCGTTGAAAGACAGTATTGTTTTGAATCAAAAAGGTTTGATCAAAATTTGTCAAATTTTGCTCAAACTGGAAAAGTTTAGAATTTGGGGAGATTTCGGAAAAGACAGCAAAAGCGTTTTGTTTTTTGGGTTTATTGGGGAATTGATTTGTTAAAAAGTTGGAAATCATAGTTTCGACCCCAAATCTATGTTGAATATTGATATCTTCCATTGTATAAATCATTCTTTCAATTACATGGAGCGGTACCATTGTGATACCAAAGGATAGCTTCGTTAATGTATATACAAAGGCATTGTGGAGTTGTTTAGAAAAGAATCGGGCCCCGATAGTATTATTAACTCGAGATTTTGATCCGTTTTGAGGAGTGAAATGATGTGTTGGACATTTCTTATGCATTAATAAATTTGGGTCATTACGTGAGGGGACAACAAGTGAAATGCGGGAGTTAGAGAGTACAGAATGGATATCTGACGCAACGAGAGAGACTGAAATCGGGGTTGAAAGATTTTGCTGGGAAATTGTTGATAAAAAGTGGGAAAAGTGTAAATTTGAAGCAATTTTGGGGGGATTTTTGGGGGGATTTTTGGGGGGATTTTTGGGGGGATTTTTGGGGGAAAAAAAGTGATCAAAATTGCACAAAGTTGAAAAGAAATGAAAATTTGTTTTTATCATTGTTGAAAAATATAAATGTAATAGGACCTGTCCTTGTGTAGGGAGTTGAGTAGGTTGTGAAATAGCAAATAATACCCTTTTAAAGTAATTAACAGAGTTATATAGTGCGGGAAGGTTATATAGGGGAGGAAAGAATGGTTGAGGTTGGGGATTAAACGCGGGTTTGAATTTCGAATTGTGATTGCAGTAAGAATCATCTCCTTGACTTGTCAATCCTTTCCCAAAATTCCCTTGACTGTTGGATTGAGCGAACCGCACCAAACCAGTATTAATAAAAGAATTTACCCTTAGATTATACGGAATCCAAATAAATCTATCAGGAAATACGATATGAGTCCCAGGTAGCTGAAATATACTCGGTGTATAGACAGGAAAACATATTTTTTCTTCTTTTCGATTGGAAATCTTCTTTTTGGGGGCAGTTTGACCAGTTTTATGATTGGTGCTTTTTTCAACCTTTTCATCTTGAGGATTTAACTGTGCATTAAAATAATCCCCCACATCAATATCCGTATATAGACTTGATATTGAACCACGATATGAGTAACTAATAACCATATCCAAATGAAAATTTGTCAATTTATTTAAACAAATCCATAATTCAAACGTATGGGGGCAGTTTTTTGAAAACTCAAAAAACTCAAAAGCGATCTTTTGTTTGTTTTGGCTTTCGTCTTTGCCAGATTCAATTTCTTCTTCTCCGTTTTTTTTCGATTCAAATTCTGTCATTTCTGTCGTCGTTTTCCCCTTCCTGTGAATGATTTCGGTAGACTCAATCATAATCAACTGATCTTGGATAATTGATGATGTTGAAGCAGAATAAGTTGATCTCGGTATTATATCAGGGCGAGTGAGACGGGAAAGATAAGGGCCGGAAACAAATGTATAAAACCCCAATAGAAAGAATACTCTTCGATAAGACACAACTTCATGTTTAACTAACACACTTGATAAATCAAATGTATCAAGAAATCGACAATATGAGTGCGTTTTGGGGATTGACCTGTCAAATCCGGTGGGATTTGTTAGTTTTGTGTTGTTGAAGTGAGAATTTGGGCTTGTTTGGGAAATTATTAACTGAACAAGGGTTGGGAAGGTTGCTGAAGGGGTGGTTAGGAATTTTGAACAAATTGAAAGGATTAGCGGTAAGTGAAGTTTTTGATAGCATACATAAATGCAAACACGTAAAATAGCATTATACTGTGATAATACAGCACTGTATATATCCAAATGAGCATTTTGATGTGAATATTGACCAGGATAGAGGGAGAAATATGAAAGAAGGGGGGGCAAGTTGAAATCAGTGCTGTCAGACGTAGAACACGCTGTCATTAACATTATATAATATAGCGAAGGCTTTTGAGGGTATAAAAACAGAGGGGAAGATTTATCGCGGGATGGGAGAACAAAGTTGTCATAATTTTGGGCAGTTTTGGTTTCACTTTCATTCTTTCTTTCATTGTTTCCAATTTCTATTATTTGATCGTTAAGAACAACTTCTTCAGGATATGGGTTTGTTTGACGATGTACAAACAATGGGAGCTGATCAAATGACTCGGAGGTATTGATATGTAATAATTGTAGTAATAATGCGACATGAACGGGATAATATTTGCCAAAAACAAATTGCGCCGGTGTTTTTCCATCTGATCCACCTCTAACATCATCAACCATATCACCGCTATTGTTTGCAGTCAAGTCAACCTCAGAAAAACCCAATACATCACTTATATTACCAAGTCTTTCTGGTAATGTGTATGGGAAAAAACGTGTCCTTTCTTTAAATTCTTCAGATTCTGCTAAATGTGAACCAAATAACGACTTGGGAACATTACTGAACATGATCAGTGGGGACTTTTCCCTCAAAATCGATGATCTTGGTCTTTTTTCGCGATTTTTTTGACCGTTTTGGCCCGAATTGGAGGAGTTATGACTCAAAATTGGTTTAAAAAAGTTCTCAAGGAGTAAATTTTCACGGTTACGATTATCATCATCATCATCATCATCGTCGTCGTCGTCGCCATCCCGAGCGTTATCACTAAGCTTGGTGTTTGATGGGGACTTGGACGAAAAGTAAC
>Ga0256901_1001480_pt1 | contig 11778 bp, 8 predicted proteins | sample MC6MC0689MT_FD_190200 | JGI IMG/M metagenome (GOLD analysis project Ga0256901, IMG submission 190200) | Metatranscriptome of enriched soil aggregate microbial communities from Iowa State University, Ames, United States - MC6-MC0689-MT... | ecosystem: Environmental > Terrestrial > Soil >... | reverse complement strand
GATTTTTTTTGCTCAATTCTCATTAATCCTTTTTCGTTTTTATTTGTCTATCCTGGTTAACAACAAATGTAAACCAACATTAAATGAAATCAATTTACGCTAGTTTGCTTTTTACCTTTTTGGGCTTAAATGTAGATGCTCAGAAACTGCCAGATATACAGACTGCTAAGATTTCAGCACCTGCTTCAGTTCGTATAGACGGAAAAATTCAAGAGTGGAGTGGCTTTGCTGCCGAGAATAAAAGAACCGACTTGTTCTATACGTTAGCTAACGATGATAAGAACTTATATTTAGTCATTAAAGCATCGAATAACGAAACCATTACGAAAATTATGGTTGGTGGCATTTCTTTTACCATCAATACAAAGGGAAAGAAAAAAGTAGAAGATGGATTTACGATTACTTATCCTATTGTAGCTAGAGTTAATGCTGCAAATAGACCAGCGGGACAAGGTGGCCAGAACAGGCAACGAATGGGGCAGAATAGAACTGAGCAAACTCAAGAACAAAGAGATTCCATTGCTTTAGCACAAAGAAAAACACAATTGGCTTCGATTAAAGAAATCAAGATTTTGGGTTTCAAAAGTATTCCTGATTCGTTAGTGTCTATCTATAATGAACACGGAATTAAAGCTGTGGGAAAAATGGATGAGCAAGGCGCTTATGTATATGAAATGGCGGTTCCTTTTAGCATAATGGATGTAAATGTTAGTGAAATAAAGGAATTCGCCTATCAAATTAAATTAAATGGCAGACCAGAAGCGGCTAATTTCAATATGAGAACTAATGCTGGCGGCGGTGGCTTTGGAGGTGGAAATAGAGGGAACTTCGGCGGAGGAAATGCTAATACGGCTCGTCAAGATTTAATGGTAGCTACAGATTTTTGGGGTAAATATATTTTTCAAAAGTAGTAGCAATCCATCATGAAAATTAAAATTACTTCTCTACTTAGCTTAGTTACGCTAAGCTTGCTTTTGTGTTTCGCATCAATAACTTATGCACAAAATCCACAACAGCGACCAAAAAATGTTCCTCCTCCAATTGCCAGCAGAGAAATTAGTGGAATTGTGAAAGATACTACCGATTTGGGTGTGCCAGGAGTAACGGTTCGTTTAACTTCTGAAAAAGATACGTTAGTGACCAGCACTAATCCAGATGGGATTTTCGTATTTAAAAATGTGAAGTATGCCACATACACCATGAGCTTCACGATGATGGGCTACAAACAGCAAATCAATAAGTACAAGCAAAATGATGCTATTCCGAGAATTGTGATGGATCCGGTAGTACTACAGACTATGTCGAACACTTTAAATGAAGTTGTGATTAGTGGTACGCCGTCCATCACTTATAAAACAGATACGGTAGAATATAAAGCAAGCGATTACATTGTAAGGGAAAATGCTACTGTAGACGAGCTTTTGAAGAAAATGGAAGGCATGGAAGTTGGTAACGACGGAAGCTTAATCCATCAAGGAAACAACGTAACGAAGGCAAAAATTAACGGAAAGGTTTACTCTGGCGGAGATGTCGCTACTGCTATCCAAAATTTGCCAGCTGAGATTGTAGATAAAATTCAAGTGGTTGACGATTACGGTGACCAAGCTGCCAGAACAGGTATTAAAGACGGTGATCCTGAGAAAATTTTAAACATTGTAACACGTTCGGATAAATCTGTAGGTAACTCGGCAAATATCAACGCTGGTGCAGGCAATAACGAAAGATATGAAAGTTCACTTTTTGGTACCAGGTTAAACGGCAATCAAAATCTATCACTCAACTTGAGGCTAAACAACACAGTAAATGGTGTTGCTGCCAATAATATGGGTGGAGATATGGGAAATGCTGGCGGCGGAGGTAATCGTGGAAATGGAGGTAACAACGGCGGGGGTGGCAACCGGGGTAATGCTGGTGGCGGGAATAATAACAATTCATCTAGCGGTAGCGGCGGAACAACCAATAGCGGCGGTTCAGCTTTTTCTTATAGAGATCAAATTGGCAAAAAAGTGCGTATCAATACCAATTATCGCTATAATTTTAATAATGTTAATTCGCTTAACAGTAGTGTTTCAGAGTTGTACACTACCAACGGAACTATCTTTTCTACTAACGAAAGCGAACGAGATAACAATACCAAAAACCATAATTTTAACTTCGAGTTAGAGGCAGATTTAGATAGTAACAACTTTTTAAGAATAACTCCAGAAGTTACATTTGCTTCAACTTACAGCAACAGCTTGTCGAGCATAGGTCAGTCGGGGCAATTGATTACGCAGAACCAATTAGGAAACAGCATGGGTAAAAACACACGGCCAAATGTTGGTGCGACCGTTTTCTACCAGCATATTTTCAGTAAGCCGAGAAGAAATGTCTCTATGCAGTTCAGCTTTAATACTTCAGACCAAGAATCTGAGCAAGAACGAAATACTAAGTTTTACAAAGACGACATCAATGTGCTAGATTCATTGGTTCACCGATTAATAGAACGTAAGAATTTGACAACTAACTATCGTGGAAGTTTGACTTACGTAGAACCGATATCAGCCAACAGCCAGTTTGAATTTAATGGACAGATTAATTATAACGGTTACGATAACAGAGCCATTACCAGTAACATAGATGCTTTCGAAAATCGAACCGTAGTAGATTCATTAAGTAATATTTACGATTATTCGTTTACTCAGGCCAGATTAGCTTTAAACTATCGCTATGGTTTGGGTAACGCTTCTAAATTCAGGTTTTCTGTGGGTATTACTGGTGTGCCAGCAGTATTAAGTGGAACAAAAGTTAGTTTAGGAACTACTACACATCGTAACAGCTTTAACCTTATTCCAATTGCAAGGTTCCAATACCAATTTTCTAAAACCCATAATCTGCAATTAAACTATTCTGGTAATGCTACCGAACCAACGTTTGATCAAATTCAGCCAGTAAGGGATGTTTCAAATCCGCAAAATACCATTGTCGGTAATCCAAATTTAAAGGTAACTTTTAATCATTCTATTAACACCAGCTACAACAATTACATCGCCAATCAGAAGTTAAATTATTCTGTAAATCTTAACGCCACCATCGTAGAAGATGCTGTAGTAAGAAACGTAGTACAGATTTTTAACAATAACAATCAATTACTACGCAACGAAACCCAGTTTGTAAACATGGATGGCGGTTATCGTATAGGTGGCAATCACGCTGTAAGCAAGCAGTTAAATAATAGGAAATACAATTTGGCACTCAGTGGAAATGTGAATTATACTCATGGCGTTTCTATGAGTAACAACATTCAAAGTGTAACCAATACCTGGAATATTACCGAACGTTTCGGCCCTCGCATTAATCCCAACGAGTGGCTAGAAGTTAATCCTAATGTGTCTTACAACATCACCAAATCTAAAAATACCATAAGTCCAAATGAGATTAATACCAAGACTTTAGCACTAAATATAGATGGTAAATTTTACATGTGGAAAACGCTGATTTTCGGTTACAATGCCAGCAAGAATTTTGTGAGCGGTATCAATGCCAATATCACCAGCAATCCATTGGTGATCAATGCTTATGTACAGAAAGAGTTTTGGAAACGCAGGGCATCGGTTACTTTCCAAGCATTCGATATTTTAGAGCAGAACAATTTTGTAAATCTTAATGTAACCGATTTGGTGAAGACAGAAACACGTACCAATGCACTGAGCAGATATTTCATGTTAAGGGCAAATGTGCGTTTGCAGAAATGGACCGGCGCAAAAGGACGTAATGGCCGTCAGATGATGCGTAGAGGAGACGGTAGTTTTTATTAAAACCTGAGCGAACTCTCGCCCTTTGAGGAGAGATACCGATTATCGAGAGAGGGATTTTGAAACATTTGAAGAGCACTCATAGTAGCTTCAAACTACCGAAAGTCCTGCTTTTACTCCAAGTCCGCACTCATTTCACTCGCTTGCGTACTTTCCGTTCAATCAGGTCTATTTTGCAAAATGAGTAGTACTATTAGTGGTTTATTTGCAAAAGCCTAAGTAAAATCAACCCGAGTGTAGTGGATGCCGATTTTTCCTCGAAAGAGACAAAAAAGCGGGACTAACACTAATAATTGTAAATTTATGGATGCGTCATTGCGAAGCAATGACGACCGTCAATAAAAAAGGTTCGAGAATTAATCTCGAACCTCATCTTTGTTCTTTTATCTTATTCCTTGTTCTTATTTGAACTCTCTAAAATCTTGTCCGTCTTTAATAGCTAACAAGCTTTCGTAAATTAAGCTAATCACATTGTCAACATCTTCTTTATGGATCATTTCTACCGTAGTATGCATGTAACGTAATGGTAACGAAATCAATGCAGAAGGTACACCACCGTTTGAGTAGGCAAAAGCATCAGTATCTGTTCCAGTTGAACGGGAAGACGCTTGTCGTTGGAAAGGAATGCCTGCTTTCTCAGCAGCTTTGATCAATAATTTATTCAAGTTGGTTTGTACTGCAGGCGCATAAGATACCACAGGACCTTTACCGCTAGCCAAATCGCCTTGTGTAATTTTATTGATCATTGGCGTAGTGGTATCGTGAGTTACATCGGTAACAATTGCTACGTTTGGTTTAATACGATGCGCAATCATTTCGGCACCTCGTAAGCCAATTTCTTCCTGTACAGAGTTCACAATGTACAAACCGAAAGGTAGTTTTTTCTTGTTTTCTTTTAACAAACGAGCAACTTCAGCAATCATAAAACCACCAGCACGGTTATCTAAAGCACGACCAACATAGTAGCGATCATTCAATACCATAAACTCATCTTCGTAAGTAATTACACAACCTACGTGTATGCCTAAAGCCTCAACTTCGTCTTTTGTGGTACAACCACAATCTAAGAAAATGTTCTTTAACTCTGGCGCTTGCTCTTTTTCGCCATGACGAGTGTGGATTGCTGGCCAACCAAACACAGCTTTCACAAAACCATTTTCTGTGTGGATGTTTACACGTTTTGATGGTGCAATTTGATGGTCGGAACCACCGTTACGAATTACGTAGATTAAGCCATCGTTAGTAATGTAGTTAACATACCATGAAATCTCATCTGCGTGAGCTTCAATAACAACTTTGTAATCTGCTTTTGGGTTGATTACGCCAACTGCGGTGCCGTAATTGTCTACAAAAGTTTCCTCAACGTAAGGTTTTAAATATTCTAACCAAAGTTTTTGCCCTTCCCACTCGTAACCAGTAGGTGCTGCATTATTAATATATTTTTCGAAAAACTGTAGTGACTTTTTGGTAACTACAGGCACATGCTTTTTATTTTCGTCTTTCTTTTTTGCCATAGTTTTAATTTATGTATTGTGGTAAATGTACAATTTAAAGGTATATAATGAAACCTAATTGTTGATTTTTGACATGAAAATCATTATATTACTAGAAACTATAAATCCATACCATTATGAACGTAATCAAAATTTTTATTCCTGCCGCACTCTTTGTTTTAATCGTTATTGTAGCTTTAATGTGGGGCCTACCGAAGTACAATGTTTGGCAACAAGAAATGGCTGGTAAGGCCGAAATGGCTAAGGCGGAACAAAACCGCAGAATTTTAGTAGAAGAAGCCAAAGCTAGGTTGGAAGCAGAGAAGTTAAATGCAGCAGCAGAAATTGAGCGGGCTAAAGGTATGGCAGAAGCAATGAAAGTTGAAAATGGAACACTTTCTACCATTTATAACCAATATTTATTTATCAGAACTTTAGAAAAATTGGCAGATAAAGGTAGCTTGCCACAAATTATTTATGTGCCATCTGAAGGCTTAACTCCTGTAATGGATTTGAATAAAGCATTACCTAAAAAGTAAGTTTTTTTTCCAAATTAATACCTAAAATTAGCTAGGTGTTTCTTTATCGATCTCTAATTTTAGATAATTTTTATATTCTAAAATGTGATTTTTATACTCGAAAACTTGCCTGTTAATGGAAAAAGCCAGAAATATGAGTATTACAGCTAGTGTCGCATATTTACTTTTTTCTAAAAATAAGGTTACCATAATTAATGCAATAAAAAAAAAGATCTCCGTGTTAGCTATGTCATAGTCCTTTTTTAAGAAGATCTTAAGCCATAGAATAATTGAGAATAATGTGAGTAGTACAATTTGTATTGATAATCTTTTCCATCGTTCTAGCTTTAAATCCTTCAATTCCGCTAACGTTATAATGGCAATCGGAAATAAAAATAAATAATGTCTAATTTCTAAGCACATTGGCGAATAACTGCTTATTTTTATACTTGCAAAATTTGAAACCAATAAAAGTATAATGAGGTGCAAAGATTTGATAGAAAGGTTTTTGTTTTTCGTATATTGATATAATGGGGCAAAAACCATTATAGAAAGCGTAGAAATTATCATAAAGGGAAAGCCTAATGTTAATCTTTTTAACAATTCTATTTTAGGAAGAATATCATAGCTACAATGGCTAATGTATTGGTTTTTAGTAAAAACATTAGCCCTATGAAAGATGTCATTATACCTGTTCCATTGCCAAGCGAAGTAGATGGATAGAAGTATGGCGCCGAAAACTGAAAGATAGGCCCAAAATTTTAATTTTTGTTTGTTTTTTAGATCCAGTACAAAATGAAAAAACAGTAATGGAATAAAGAAGACTATTAACTCTTTAACAAAAAAACCTAAAAATAGGCTGGAGCATAATAAGATTGCATTTATCCAATTTTTACCGTCTTTTTTCAAATATCTATTTAAAAAGAAATAAGATAACGTGAAAAAAAACATTAAAGATGTGTCTGGTGTACCCTGAAATGATAGGGAAAAAACTGCGGGACAGAATAGGAATAAAGCCGTAGCTAAGTTTTTTATATACACGGACATATTATATACAAAAAATGCTGTTGCTAACGTGCTTAGCATTGCTGGGAAAAAGATGGCAAGAGGTTTTGCGCCAAAAAGTTTAATACCCGTCCAGACTAAGAATAACCAAACCGTTCTAAATTCGAATATGTTGGTGGATATGTTTTTTGCATTTTCGTGATAATAAGTACTGGGTATATTGGAGAAAATATTTTTAGCCATGTTCAGGTACACGACATCATCCATTCCTCTTAGACTTTTTGGAAGCGCGATAAATAGCGTAGAAGCTGTTATGATTAAAATACAAAACCATAAATGTCTTTTTAAAAATTCACAGAACTTAATCGCAACTTCCATTAGTTTACAGCTCAATTTCCATTTTAATATACATTATTTTGTTTCGCTCGTAAGGTTCGCCTACGATTTCGAAACCAATTTTTTTATAAAAGCCAATGGCGCTGGTTCTAGCGTTGCACCATAGGTTTTTAATGCCTTGGCTTTTGCAATAATCAACCAAGTATTGTAATAACTGTAATCCGAACCCTTTACCTTGGTCGTTAGGCAAAACTGCCATTTTTCTAAATTGGGCAGTAGTTCCGTCAATAAATAAAGAGACTACTCCTGTAAGCTCATATTGATGGTAAAGCCCAAAATGCATTCCATCCCAGTCTTCTGGTAATTCCATGTCGGTAATTTCCTTTTCGGGATACATAGCTAATTGCCTGATACGCCAAGTGAGGGCTGGAAATATTTGTTCTACAACGGCATTCATTTATATTTTAGCTCTCTTTCTTCGAATATAATTGATAAATGAACATGTTTAAAATAATAATACCAGTTACACCACAACAGAACATTGCCCAACCTCCTAAAGACCAGAGCCAAAGACCTAGCGCCGAACCGCAAGCTGCACCAACAAAACTTACCGACATAAAAATGGTGTTCAATCGGTTTCTAGCTTCGGGCACCAAGGTGTAAATTCTAGTCTGATTGGTAACGTGTATTGCCTGCTGACCGATATCGATAAGAATAATACCCACAACAAAAAGGAAAACGCTGTGTCCTGTAAAGTAAAACAGTCCTACGCTGATGAGTTCTAAAATAAAACCAATCATTAAATTTTTACGAGGATTGCCACCACCACTTAATTTGCCAACTAGTGGTGCGGCCAAAGCTCCGGCAGCTCCAGCAATGCCAAACAAACCAATTTGTGAGGTATTAAACTCGTGTGGTGGATTCGCTAAATATAAAACCATGGTGGTCCAAAAACCCATGATAACGATAAAAGCAAAGAAGTTGATTAATGAAGCTTCCCTTAGTACAGGTTGTGTTTTGATGTAGCCAAACATTGAGCTCATTAGTTCTTTATAAGTTCCTCTAAAAGTTGGCAGGTTCTTCGGGAAACGGATGGCCATTAGTAAAATTAGTAAAGTGCAAATTGCCGCCGCAATTAAAAACATGGCTCGCCAACCCAATAAATCTCCAACAATACCGCTTACAGCTCTCGATGCTAAAATACCTACGAGCAATCCACTCATCACAATACCAATATTTGCTCCTCTATTTTCATCATTACTTAAGGACGCCGTTAGCGGTAGAATGAGTTGTGGTACAATGGAACAAGCGCCAATTAACACACTTGAAATTTCTAATACTAGAAAGCTTTGTGCAAAACCAGCAATGACTAATGCGATAATAGCTAGTGCTGTTGTGAACAGGATTTGCTTCTTCTTTTCGAACATGTCGCCCAATGGCACGAGAAGAAATAAGCCAATGGCATAACCTGCTTGGGTTAAAAAAGTGATACTTCCGGCATCGCTTTCATTCAAATTAAAATCTTTGGCAATTAGTATCACCAAAGGTTGACAGTAGTAGATGTTTGCAACGATAAGCCCTGTACAAAAGGCCATCAAAACCACATCAGCTCGTTTTAGTATATTTTGCATTTCGATTTCCTAAAGCGGAATATTGCCATGTTTTTTTCTGGTCGTATTTACCACTTTGTTCTCTAGCATTTTAAATGCTTTAATTAATTTTTCTCTGGTTTTAGACGGCTCGATAACTTCATCTATAAAACCACGTTCGGCAGCGCGATAAGGGTTGGCAAAAATATCCGAGTATAATTTCTCTTTCTCCAGCCATTTTTCTTCTGGGTTTTCGGCAGTGCTAATTTCTTTTTTGAAGATAATTTCTGCAGCACCTTTTGCACCCATTACTGCAATTTCTGCACTTGGCCAAGCATAGTTCATGTCGGCGCCAATGTGCTTAGAATTCATCACATCGTAAGCACCGCCATACGCTTTACGGGTAATTACCGTGATACGAGGAACGGTAGCTTCGCTGAAAGCATATAATAATTTTGCGCCATTGGTGATAATGCCATTCCATTCTTGGTCGGTGCCGGGCAAGAAACCAGGAACATCTTCCAGTACTAAAAGAGGGATATTGAAACAGTCGCAGAAACGTACAAAACGGGCGGCTTTGACAGAAGCATTGTTATCTAAAACCCCAGCTAAATAAGCAGGTTGGTTTGCCACAATGCCAATACTTCTTCCTGCCAATCGGGCAAAGCCGACTACAATATTTTCTGCAAAAGCTGCGTGTACTTCTAAGAAACTCTCTTCATCTGTAAGTCCTGCAATAACCTCTCTAATATCATAAGGTTGGTTGGCATTTGTAGGTAAGATTTCATTTAATTGAGGTCTTTCTTCACTGCCTAATTCATAAGGTGTAAATGGGGGAGTATCCTCGCAATTTTGCGGAACGTAACTTAAAATTTTCTTTAACTGGTTGATGGCTTCGATCTCGTTAGCACAAGCAAAATGTGTTACGCCAGATTTAGTAGCATGGGTACTTGCTCCACCTAATTCTTCAGAACTTACTTCTTCGTGGGTAACGGTTTTCACTACGTTTGGCCCAGTAACGAACATATAGGAAGTGTTTTCTACCATCAGAATAAAATCTGTAATGGCTGGGGAATACACGGCGCCGCCCGCACAAGGGCCCATAATTGCAGAAAGTTGAGGAATAACTCCAGAAGCCTGAACATTACGGTAAAAAATATCGGCATAACCGCCTAAAGAAACTACCCCTTCTTGTATACGAGCGCCACCACTATCATTTAAGCCAATTATGGGAGCACCATTTTTCATAGCCATCTCCATAATTTTGCAGATTTTCTCTGCATGAGTTTCGGATAATGAACCTCCAAAAACTGTGAAATCTTGGGAAAATACGTAAGTTAAACGACCATTTACCGTTCCGTAGCCCGTAATAACACCATCACCTAAGTAACGTTCTTTTTCCATCCCGAAATCGGTGCTGCGATGGGTAACCAGCATACCAATTTCTTCAAAACTACCTTCGTCCATTAAAAAATGAATACGCTCTCGAGCTGTAAGTTTGCCTTTTTTATGTTGGCTCTCAATACGAGCCTGACCACCGCCTAATTGCGCTTGCTGTATTTTGCTTCTTAAAATGTCGATTTTGTTATTCATATGTTTTTATTGGTCAGTGGTTAGTCCTAAAGTCCGATGAATTGAGTAGACAAGTTATGAACAATAAAGCAATTCATTGTACTACCATTGATATTTTCATAAGTAGCATTTACCGAAGATATGGACGTTAATGTTGACCCTATGAATTTCTTCTATACTCAAACATGTGATTTACGTTTGGCTAATTTACAGTAATCATAATTTTCCTTACCATCTGTATTGTAAACGTGTTGTAAACACATTATCCTTCGCATCATTTTGGTAATTGGCGAGCTGTGTGCCGTCGTTTTTTACATGTTCGTTATAAACTGTTAGTTTTAAGCGGCCATTTAAGGCGTAAGTAATGCCATAACCTAAAGTGCTAAATTTAATATCTCCAGCTGTCGTATTATTGCCAGGTTTTCCTATCTCAGCATCATCAATATCTGTGTTTGGGTCATAAACATCGTAGCCAACTATTGCGGTTAGTTTACTGTCGGCAATTTGCTGCGTTAGCCAAAAGAAATAACCGTTAAAGTTTCGCAGATATAAGTTTCCCGTAGGCTGCGCAGAAAAACTGGTACTTGCGGCTAAGCCAGAAATACTGCTAGTAGCGGCCACGCCAGGTTGTGTGCCTTGAATATACTCTGTTTTAAATGAAGTAGCACCGAAGGTATTTTTATATTCTACTTGAAGGTTTGCACCGTAGTAATCTCTTCTAAAATTATAGTTTTCGTTACTCGCATCTGTAATTGGAGCAAAGCCGTCTTCTATTGGCTTTAAATAGGTGGTGGTGTTATTGCGTACAGTGCCTTTGTAGATTGAAGCACCAAAACCTAGGTGTAGTTTTTTGTTGGCTAAGCTATCAAAGTTGAAACTTAAATTGCCGATTATATCTTTGTTGGAGTCATAATCTTTTGCATTTAGGCCACTACCATTTACCACAGCAAGTTCTGCTGTAATAAACGGAACAATTTTACTGGGTTTATAGGAAACCATAGCACCAAGATCCCTTTCCCTAGGCATTAACGTTTGAAAAACACGTGCTCTTTCCGGGAAATCTCTATAGCCAGAAGAATATACGATTGAGTAACCAAATGGCCGGTTAAATAAGCCTGCAGTAAACTTTAGCGATTTATTTTCTGGGCTATGGAACTGAATAAAAGCATCCATAATTCTCAAGCCATCTTGCGTACCATCTAATTGAAAAACAACCGAAGAAAATTTATCAACCCGGTCTACTTTTAAACGGCCCCTTCTTAACATAAAACGACTAGCGGAATGTTCGCTAAAATCGCCTCCCGACCATGAGTAAATGCCTGGAGATTGCGCAACCTGAAATTGTGTCTGCAAATAACCTGTAATTTTTATATCATGTGGGTCATAAGAAGAAGGCGCATTGTTATTTTGGGCAAAAGAAAACGCTGGAAATAAAAGAAATAGATATAGTAAAAAGCTCCTCATTGATTTG
>Ga0256901_1001475_pt1 | contig 11800 bp, 11 predicted proteins | sample MC6MC0689MT_FD_190200 | JGI IMG/M metagenome (GOLD analysis project Ga0256901, IMG submission 190200) | Metatranscriptome of enriched soil aggregate microbial communities from Iowa State University, Ames, United States - MC6-MC0689-MT... | ecosystem: Environmental > Terrestrial > Soil >... | reverse complement strand
ATTGAAACCAATGGATGGCTTTTTCGCAAGGATGATTTTATTTAGCTCGTCGCTGATGCGTTCTTTTGAAACAATTTTAATGCGTTCTTTCTGAGATGCAATCGCATCTATGGCTGCTTGGTCTATTTTAAAATTCAGCTGTGTTGCAAAGCGGATGGCCCGCATCATTCTCAATGGGTCGTCAGAGAAGGTAACTATGGGATCTAACGGTGTGCGTATCAATTTATTTTCTAGGTCTTCCAAACCGTTGAAAGGGTCTACAACATCTCCGTAATTCGCTTTGTTTAATGAGATTGCCAAAGCGTTGATGGTGAAGTCTCTGCGCAGTTGGTCATCTTCTAAAGTGCCGTTCTCTACAATTGGCTTGCGAGAATCTGCTCTATAACTTTCTTTCCGTGCACCAACAAATTCGACTTCTAAATCGGCGGTTTTAAGCATTGCCGTACCAAAGTTTTTAAACACAGCGACATTAGTTTTTAACCGCTGGCCAACTTTTTCGGCAAATGCAATTCCATTACCTAAAACCACCACATCAATATCTTTAGATGGCCTGTTAAGATATAAATCACGTACAAAACCACCAATTACATATATTTCTGTATTTGATTTTTCTGCAGTTTCGGCTAAAACTTTAAATATTGGGGCCTCGATATTCTCAAGAAGAGATTTTGCTTTAGGAGACTGTGAATTGATTTGCATAAGTAGCAAAGTTAAGAAAAAGCTTAGAGCAATTGACTTGGAAATCGTAACTCGTTAATCTAAAATCGTAAATCAATTTATTTTCTTATAAACTCAAACTGTCCGCCAGAACCCAGTTTTACAATGGTTGAGGGTTGTTTTGGTGTTCGGTCTTCTTGTTCTAAATCTACAATGTAATCCACTGCTTCTTTAACTTCATCACTTATTTCATCAAAGAATTTAGGTGTAGGCTTACCACTGATATTTGCCGAAGTAGATACAATTGGTTTACGGAAACGCTGTATCAATTGTTGGCAAAAGTCGTGTCTTGGTATTCTAATACCTACGCTTCCGTCTGCATTAATCACATTTGTGGCTAAGTTTTTGCCATTTGAAAAGATAACAGTCAATGGTTTTTCAGCGTATTCAATTAATTCGTAAGCAACCTCGGGTATGTCGTTTACGTAACTTTGCAACTTGTTGTCTGTATCTAATAATACAATTAAACTTTTATCCGCAGAACGACCTTTAATCTCATTCACTTTCGAAACTGCTTCAAGGTTAGTTGCGTCACAACCTAAACCCCAAACCGTATCAGTAGGATATAGAATTACGCCACCGTTTTTTAATATTTCTAATGCTTTGTTGATTTCTTCTCTCATCGCCATTTGACAAAGTTAAGCATTACTGCTTAAGCTTATCTACCTAATTTATTACATTTTTTGCGCTAACATTTGACTTCCAGATGTGTTAAATGATATGGAAACCAAAAAGTTATTAGTAAATTTATACTGATAGATATTGTATAACAACACACACAAATGTTATGAACTCGATTAAGAAATTTAGCAGTTTTATGGTAGTCGCTGTACTACTAGCTGCTTGTACCAGTTTACGCGTTGCATCAGATTTTGATAAGGACGCAGATTTTAAAAGCTATAAAACCTATAACTTTTACGAAAAAGGGCTAGAAAAATTGGAGTTAAATGGCTTAGATAAGAAGAGGATAATGGCTGCTGTTGATGTAGAGATGCAAGCTAAAGGCTTTACGAAAGCTGCGAAGCCAGATTTGTTTGTCAACTTAGCAGTTGTAAAACGCGAACGTACCGATGTTTACGATAATGGTTTCTACGGCGGTCCTTGGGGATGGCGTGGAGGCTGGGGTTGGGGCTGGGGCCCGTATTGGGGCGGTGGTATGAGAAGCTTTGACCGTTACCAAGAAGGGCTATTTGTGATAGACTTTTTAGACCCTAAAACCAAGATGCACGTTTGGCATGGCCGTGGAGATGGTTTTAATTTAGACAATTTTAAAGGTAGGGAAGAGCGAATTAACGCAGGAATAAAAGAAATTTTAGCGCAGTATCCGCCATATGCTACGGATTAGGTATATGATTTTATTATAAGCTATGGGTTATGAATTGTAAGTTTTATCTCGCAACTCATAACCCAAAACTCGTAACTGTTGTTAAACAGCCACATTATTCTCTCTCAATGCATCATTAAGAGAAGTCTTTTTGTCTGTAGATTCTTTACGCTTACCAATAATTAGGGCGCATGGCACTTGAAATTCTCCAGCTGGGAATTTCTTAGTGTATGAACCAGGAATTACTACCGAACGCGATGGAACTACACCTTTATATTCTACCGGAGTTTCGCCAGTTACATCTATAATTTTAGTTGATGCCGTTAATACTACGTTTGCACCTAGTACTGCTTCTTTTTCTACACGTACACCTTCTACCACAATTGCTCTAGAACCTAGGAAACAATCATCTTCAATAATTACAGGAGCTGCTTGCACTGGCTCTAAAACGCCACCAATACCAACACCACCGCTTAAGTGAACGCGTTTGCCAATTTGCGCACATGAACCTACTGTAGCCCAAGTATCGACCATTGTACCTTCATCTACATAAGCACCGATGTTTACGTAAGAAGGCATCATAATTACGCCTGGAGCCAAGAAAGCACCATAACGTGCGCTTGCCATTGGCACTACACGCACACCTTTTTCTTTATAATCGGTTTTTAAATCCATTTTATCATGGAAAACAAAAGGACCAGCTTTTGTTTCTCCCATTTGCTTGATGGGGAAATAAAGGATTACCGCTTTTTTAATCCACTCATTAATTCCCCAGCCATTTAAAATTGGTTCTGCAACTCTAATTTCGCCAGCGTTAAGTTTCTGAATAACAGTTTCAATAGCTTCTGAATATTCTTTGTATTGTAATAAAGCTCTGTCTTCCCAAGCTTCTTCTATTTGTTTTTTTAGTTCGGCAATCATTGTATTTTAAAATTTATGCAAAATAAGCGTTTATAAGTTAAAAGTTAAAGGTTAAAAGTGGAAAGTTTAAGGCGCAGGCTGCAAGATCAGGTAAACTTCATGTCTAATTAATAAATACTAACCTCTAAATACTCAATATTGTTTAATTTTGATGCCATGGCAGAAGCAGAAAAACTACGTATCGATAAATATCTTTGGGCTATTCGTGTTTTTAAAACTAGAAGTTTGGCAACTGACGCTTGCAAGGCTGGAAGGGTAAAACTGAAGGGACAAAATGTTAAACCTTCGGCCGTTGTGAAAATTGGCGACGTTTACCAGATCAGTAAGGGTGTAGAAAGAAAGGTGATAGAAGTGGTAGATTTTTCCTATAACAGAACCGATGCTAAAATTGCAGTAACTAAATACAAGGATTTAACACCAGTTGAAGAAACTCATGCTTTTAAATCGGTATTTCATGCACCAACCTTAAAAAGAGATAGGGGGGCGGGCAGGCCGACCAAGAAAGACCGACGTGACACAGATGATTTAATAGGTAGTTTTTGGGCTGATGAAGATTAGGAATTAGTGGTCAGGTAATAGGGATCAGTTGGCAATTGGCCAATTTCAACAATTAACCAACTAGCCAACTATTTCTTTTTCGCTTTTGCTAAGTTTTGTGCTACACAAAAATCCACTATCTTTTTAATTAAATCCATCGGTAAAGGTTTATCAATAGGAAATTGAACGGTTCCCTTAGAAGTATGATAACCTTTTAGATCTTCTGCTAAAACTTCAACAGCCTTGCCACCTGGATATAACCCGATATGATTTTTGTAGCCGGCAAAATGGATGAGATTTCCATTTAGGGTAAAAGTTGGTATGGCATAGCTGATTTTCTGTTTCGCATCAGGAATCAGTTGCTGTAAATCTTCTCTTAATTGCTGCAGAATTTTTTGCGTTTCAGCCGGAAATCCAGCAATGTACTCATCAATAGTAGTAGGTTTTTCCATAGTATTAACTTATTGTTGAGACGCATAATCATGCGTCTTTACTGAAGTTTCTTTGCTTCGTTCCAATATACATCCATCTCGGCAAGCGTCATATCTTGCAAAGCTTTTCCGCTTTCTTTCGCTTTTTCTTCTAAGTATTGAAAACGTTTAATGAACTTCTTATTCGTTTTCTCTAATGCATTTTCTGGGTTGATATCAATAAAACGAGCGTAGTTTACCAAAGAGAAAAGTAAATCTCCAAATTCTCCCTCTGCCTTTTCTGCATCTATTTCTTTGCCTTCCGCAATGTTAAATTCATCCTTAAACTCTTGAAGTTCTTCTTCTACTTTTTCCCATACTTGCTGCTTTTCTTCCCAATCAAAACCAACACCGCGGGCTTTTTCTTGTATACGGCTAGCTTTTACCAATGCAGGTAGAGATGTTGGTACACCACCCAAAACCGACTTATTACCTTCTTTCAATTTCAGTTTTTCCCAGTTTTGCTTTACTTGTTCTTCATTTTCAACTTCAATATCGCCATAAATATGCGGATGTCTGCTAATCAATTTATCACATACGCCGTTTAAAACATCGGTAATATTAAATTCACTTTGTTCGCTGCCAATTCTTGCATAAAAAACCAAGTGCATCATCACATCGCCCAGTTCCTTTTTAATTTCCTTCATGTTGCCTTCTAAAATGGCATCAGAAAGTTCGTAGGTTTCTTCAATAGTGAGGTGACGCAAAGTTTCCATGGTTTGCTTTTTATCCCAAGGACATTGTGTACGTAAAGTATCGAGTACATTTAATAGGCGTAGAAAAGCGCCATCAGGAGTTGGAGAACTTAAAGGTGCGATATTGGCTGGCATAATTAAATAACGTTAAAAGCTATCAAAATGGTGGTTAAAAATAAAATGATTAGTCCACAAAGAAATAAAACATCTGCCAGTTTTTCTAGTTTCGTCGAACGAATATGATACTTACTTCTAATCGCTAAAAAGGAAAGTAAACAGCTACTCATAAAACTAACAATGGCTAGTGTTGCGCCTTCGTCAATGTAGGAGGCTTCATCCATTTTGGTGATTTTACTGGAAGTAAGCACTACAAAACAAAAACCCAATAAATTTGCAGAGGTATTAAGAATGTGAGGTGATTTAGATGATTGGTTATTTAAATCACTCATCAGCTTTAATTACTTTTTTTCGTTTAAAGAAACCTAATCTTTTCTTTTTACGATGTGGTTTTTCTTCTTCCCCCAATAAAATTGCCCATGAATCTAAACCATCAACTTTCTGGAAGATGATTTTAAACATCGCCAGGTATGGCATACATAAGAACATGCCAGAAATTCCCCAAAGCATTTCGCCTACAACTATTCCAATGAAGGCCATTAGCGCATTAATTTTAACCTTAGAGCCTACAATTAGCGGCATCAAAATATTACCATCAATGGTGTGTACGCCAGCATAGGCGAAAAGTACAAAAAGCGCCTTCGTTGCTCCAGCAGTGGCAAACGTAATTAGCACGCTAATAATCAATGCTATGGAGATGCCTAGATAGGGAATGATATTAAAAATACCTGCTACCAAACCTAAAAGTATCGCGTATTTTACATCTAAGATAGAAAGTGTAAGCACCATCAGTACACTTACAATTACCATTTGAATAAACAATCCAGTAATATATTTCTTAATAATATATTGAATTTCATTAACTGTTTCAGTTACTTTGATACGATGCTCTTCTATAAAAACAGTGGTTAAAAATTTGTAGAGTAACCTTCTGTAGTTAAGTATGAAAAATGTGAAAAGCAATGTAAACGCGATGAACAACAAACTCGACGAAAGGGTAATTAGCGTTGTGCCCACCACTGTTGCACTTGTTGCCAAAGCTTTTTCGGCGCTATCTGCTAAATAAGTTTCTTGTTTACTAATGTTAACATGAAAGGTCTTCGAAATCCAGTACTGTAATTCGTGGAAAGAGTTGGTTACCTGTTTCTGCAACAAAGGCCAATCGCTCCAAAGCTCGCTCAATTGCATTGCAAAGAAATGTCCAATGCCATAAAGTATCGCCAACATTATAATCACAGTTAGCAAAGTGGCAAAACTTCGAGTTAAACGCAGTTTGGTCTCAACAAAACTAGCTAATGGTAGCATCAAAAAAGCTAGTAATAGAGAAAACAGTAGAGGTGAGAGGATACTTTTTCCGATAATAGCCAGATAACCCAACATTAAAATGGAAAGCAATGCGAAAGTGAGCCTAACTATAAAAGGTAATTGTATTTGCATCCTACTTAATTATAGATGTAAAGTTAGGTATTAATGCTATATTTTGGCTATCGTAGTTAATCATTTTTATTTGTATATTCAAGTAATATTAGATTTAGTCGTAAAAACATATAGTCTACTATTATGGTAGTTTTTTTGTAGTTTTGTTTTTCAAGCATCACTCAACTATTCAATTAGCCTCTCGCTAGTAGTTTTATGCACCTATGGCGTATTAAATGAATAAAGAAGCACTTAAAAAAAAGCTATTTACGGAAGTCTATGAAACTCATTGGCTTAAACTTTATCTGCATTTATTGAAAATGTTAGATGATGAGGATGATGCAAAAGATGTAGTTCAGGAGGTTTTTACTAGTTTATGGAATAATTTTGATAATGTTAGCATCCGCACGTCGTTTGCCTCATACTTATATTCATCGGTTAGAAATAGGGCTATAAATTATTTAGCACATAAGAAGATTGTCATTTCACATGAGAAGTCGGAAGAACTTAAAGGAGTTAATTTATCAATCGCTCCAGATATTGTTCTAATAGAAAAAGAACTAGAATTTCAAATCAATAGCGAAATTGATAACCTGCCCCCAAAAATGGCTGAAATTTTTAGAAAGAGTCGATTAGAAAACAAATCGTATAAGGAAATTGCAGAAGAATTAAATATTGCTGAAAATACTGTAAAAAAGCAGGTTAGTAGAGCGTTAGTATTAATGAGGCAAAAATTTCTTCATATCAAGTACTACCTTTTCTTTCTATAGCTGTCCTATTATTGTTTTTACCCAAACAATAATATGTCAATAAAGATTTCTAACGATTTACTAAAGAAATATGCCGAAAATCGATGTAGCGCAGAGGAAAAAATCTACGTGGAGCGTTGGTATAATGAATATGCTTCGAAAAAGCAGTCTAAAATTCCAGATATAAATGAATTAAATGCCGCTAATGATGAAATATGGAGTGGCATTGTTGCTAAAATGCAACAAGCTCCTATTTCGAAGTTTTCTTTTGTTAGAGTTGCGGCGGCAATTTTAATTTTAGTTAGCGTTTCATTTGCTGTTTACAGGCTTAGTAATCAGAATAGTTCTAGAGACGAAACACGAGCAAACTTTGTAAGCGGTAAAGTTAAGGCAGAGGTCTATACTTCTTCAAATCGTTCTACTGTTTACGATAACTCCGATATCAAAAGAATAATGTCTGAAGCGGACGATAGTGACGAAATTACTATAAGCACACAGATTGGAGAAGAGTACCATGCTGTTTTACCAGATGGAAGTGAGATTTGGTTGAACGCCAATAGCGAAATTATTATTCCTGCGAATTTTAACCAAACCTATCGCGATTTAAATCTAAAAAAAGGTGAAGCTTATTTTAAAGTTGCAAAAGACAAAACCAGACCATTTAGGGTGTTCGCTGATAAAACTAAAATACAAGCGCTAGGTACTGAGTTTAATGTAAACTACTATGGCGAAAACAAGGGGGTAAAAGCATTCTTGGTGGAAGGCTCTATCAGTGTTTCCAAGAAAAATGAACAATCTGTTATCAAACCTAACCAGCTTTATGAGGGAGATGATTTAACAGGTGCTTCGTCAGTTAGCGAGATAGAAAACCCTACAGCTCAGTATGCTTGGAAATCAGGATACTTCGATTACTCCAATACCCCTTTGCAAGAAATTCTTGAAGACCTATCACGGTGGTATAATTTCAGTTTTGTAATTAATCCGAAATATAAAAATAAAACTTTAACAGGGAAAATATCTAGAAAGCAACCTTTTAATGAGGTGCTAGCAATTCTAGAATTTTCAGGAATTAAATATAGAAAGGAGGGGGCGAACTTAATATTAGAACCTTAAGCAATACCTTGAAGCAACCAACCATTCAACATAAATAACTGCAAATTTTAACCTAAACCTTTTTTATGAAAATAAAGATCTACTTATTGCTTTGCCTGCTGTCCTACTTTGGGCAGGCTGCGGCTGCTCAAAATTTAACACTTAATGTCTCGAACGCAAAATTTCAGCAAGTGGTTAAGGAAATTGAAGAGCATTCAAAATACAGATTTGTCTATGATCCTAGCGAGATAGACAATAGTAAACTTTATACCATCAATGCCATTGAAAAAAGCATTGATGCGGTATTAAATCAACTGTTTAAAAATAGTAACCTAAAATATCAAACATTTGAAAATACGATTGTTGTTAAACGAAAAATTGCTAATGCTAGCAATGTAGTTCAAAACAGCATTGTAGTTACCGTGTTAGATGAAAACAATAAACCTATTCCAGGTGCTACTTTAAAAATTAAAAACAAACCCGCTGTTTTTGGTACAAACGAAGAAGGTAAAGCTACACTTAGTGGGGTGGCAGTAGGTGATGTTTTAATGATACTATACATTGGCTACAAAACGCAAGACATTAAATTAGATGGAAATAATCTGAATGTTGTTCTTATCCCAGATTTAAGTAAATTAGATGAAGTTGTAGTAGTAGGTTACGGTACCTCCACTAATAGAAATAACGTAGGTTCTATATCTAGTGTAACTGCTAAAGATTTAGAAACACAACCTGTCATAGATCCTTTGGCAGCTTTACAAGGCCGTGCTACAGGTTTAATGATATCTTCGAACAGTGGTTTACCTGGCGGCGGCTACAATGTTCAATTACGTGGCGCAAATTCATTGACCAATGGTAATAGTCCACTGTATATAGTTGACGGAGTGCCTTTTGCTGATGATAATATGAATCAATTTATTGCAGCTAATGGGCGTCAGAATGCGTTGGCTATGATTAATCCAAAGGATATTGAGCGTATTGACATATTAAAAGATGCAGATGCTACAGCTATTTATGGTTCTCGTGGTGCAAATGGTGTAATCTTAATCACTACTAAAAAAGGCCAAGCGGGAAGCTTAAAGGTAGACTTTGGTACAAACTTAGGAGTTTCTAAAGCTGTTCAAACTTTAGAGATGCTAAATACCCAGCAGTTCTTAGAATTAAGAAAAGAAGCTTTTGCAAACGACAATAATACACCAACCTTAACAAATGCACCTGATTTACTAACTTGGAATCAAACAGATAATACGAATTGGCAAGATAAATTATTTGGCCATTCGGCACCTTTCAGTAATTATCAATTATCAGTAGGAGGTGGGTCAGATCAAATTAAGTATTTGTTTAGTGGTAATTACACCAATCAGGGTGATCCTCTACCAGGCGATAAGGCTTATAATAGAGTTAACGGATTATTTAATATTACTAGTCAATCTAAAAATGGCAAGTTTAAGTTAAATGCCAGTGTTAACTATGCATCCGATAAAAACAATACCGTACCAACCGATTTAGCACAATATTACAATTTAGCACCAAATTATTATCTGTATAATCCAGACGGCAGCTATTACTGGTTTGGTACTTCGTTGCAGAATCCATACGCTTACATGGAAAGAACCTCTATTTCTAGAACTAAATCGTTATTAGCTAATACTGTTGCATCTTATCAAATATTGCCAGAACTAGAAGCAAAAGTAAGCTTTGGTTATAATTTGAAAAAGATGGATCAGTTACAAATGTTGCCATCTACTGGTTTTAATCCGGCAAATGCAACTGGCGGGCAAGCGGCATATGGTTTTTCTGATTATAACTCATACATCGTTGAGCCGCAGTTGAATTATTCTAAAACTTTTGGTAAGCACGATGTAAAGGTATTGTTAGGTGGAACTTGGCAAAAAAGTGTAAATGATGGACACTATTTGTTGGGTACCGGCTATGCAAGTGATTCGCAGTTAGAGAATATGGCTGCTGCAGGAACTTTGAGAGTAAATAGTTTTCAATTTGCCGATTACAGGTATCAATCTTATTTTGGTAGAATTAGCTATAGCTTCGATAATAAATATTTATTAAATCTTTCTGGTCGTCGCGACGGATCTTCTAGATTCGGCCCAGAAAACAAATACGGAAATTTTGGTGCAATTGGCGCCGGATGGATTTTTTCGAATGAAGATTTCTTAAGAGATAATAAGATACTTAGTTTCGGTAAATTTAGAGCAAGTATAGGCTTAACGGGTAGCGACCAAATCGGTAACTACAATTATCTTAATACTTGGGGTTCTAGTAGTTTTCCTTATCAAGCTATTGTAGGCCTTGCACCTGGACGAGTTTTTAATCCATTTTATGGGTGGGAGGAAAATACAAAAAGAGAAATAGGATTGGAATTAGGTTTCCTAAAAGATAAGTTGTTTTTAAATACTACTTATTATAATAATCGTTCTGGTAATCAGCTAGTAGACATCACTTTATCGCCGCAGACTGGATATTCATCATATACTGGTAATATGCCTGCGTTAATCGAAAACTCGGGATGGGAATTTGACTTAACGTCTACTAATATTAATCAGAAAGATTTTAGATGGACTTCTAGTATTAATCTTTCTATTCCTAAAAATAAACTTCTTGAATATCCAGATTTAGCGAAATCTGTGGACGCAACTAAATATATTATTGGCGAGTCGACAAGAATTGTTAGAGGTTTTCAATTTACTGGTGTTGACCCAGCTACGGGTGTTGCACAATTTTTGGATATTAATGGAGATAACCTTTTAACTACAGCTGACCATGTAACTCTTGGCAATTTAATGCCCGAATTCTATGGAGGTTTAAACAATACTTTCACTTACAAAGGCGCAACGTTTAGCTTTTTATTTCAGTTTGTTAAGCAAGAAGGACCCGGCTTGGCTTACGGCCCATTAGCTGGTAACTTGGGTGGTTTGACAAATTTTGATACTTCTGTTTTAAACCGTTGGAAAAACCCGGGCGATGTTACAGACATACCAAGGGCATCTACCTTAACTTCTTCATTGGCTTATTCTAGATATACGAGCAATTATAGATACTCTACAGCAGCTTGGGAAGATGCTTCGTTTATAAGGCTAAAGAATGTGGCATTGTCTTACGATATTTCTAAATGGACTGAAAAAATAAGTATAAAACGTGCAAGCGTGAACTTTAATGCACAAAACTTAATCACTTGGACTTCTTTTAGAGGTTTGGATCCTGAAATACAAGGTTTCGATAGAAGTTTTGTTTCTGGAGTTAATCCTTACGGCTCTGTGAAAACATCTAGCACACCAACAATGAGAACGTTTACATTTGGTTTGCAAATGACTTTCTAATGGGAAATAGATATAAATCACAGAGAATGGAAAAGGTATTAGAAAATAGAGAAAAGTCAACTGGTTCTATCAACAAAAAACTTATAATGATGAAAGCTAAATTTATTCCTCTATATATTATTGCACTGAGTTTATTTAACTTTTCGTGCGAAAAATTTTTGGACGCTGACCCTCCAAAAAATCAAACTGCTGCTGAAACAGCGTTTCAGGATGAAAAGATTGCTACCTCTACTGTGCTTGGAATTTATACAAGTATGAACGGTTTCAATGGGCAATTTGCAAGTAGCTTGTTAACTACACTAACAGCTATTGCGGCAGATGACTATTATTATTCTACGGCTTCTGCATATGATGCGTTTAAGCAAAATGCTTTGCTACCTACTACAGATTATTTAGATCGTATGTGGAGCCAACCATATAGTCTAAT
>Ga0256901_1001472_pt1 | contig 11816 bp, 4 predicted proteins | sample MC6MC0689MT_FD_190200 | JGI IMG/M metagenome (GOLD analysis project Ga0256901, IMG submission 190200) | Metatranscriptome of enriched soil aggregate microbial communities from Iowa State University, Ames, United States - MC6-MC0689-MT... | ecosystem: Environmental > Terrestrial > Soil >... | reverse complement strand
CCCATTATTTGCAGTATTGGGAAGCCCACCAAAATTACCATTATTAATACTATTTTGCGGTGGGACTCTAATAGCATTAGCATTGTTTGCATTATTAATAGCATTAGCTGGGTTAGCTGGGGTGACTGGTACAATAGCAGCATTCGTAACAACTGCACTATTATCACCTTGATTTCTAACAGTTGGAATAACCAATAATTCACCATCTCTCGTACATTCAAACACACTTGGTGAATAACATAAGCTTTGACCGGAAGCTAAACGACATTGACGTGGTAATTCAGCTGGGCAGATTAAATCTTGTCCACATAACATTAAAGTTGAATCAATACATAACCATGATGTACCGACATGACATGGTGATAAATTACCAGCGCATTGAATTGCATTTACACTCGTTGATGATGGTGGGGTAGTGCCATTTGGAGAAGTTGCTGAGGTAATGATTGGTGAACCAATTGAGAATTGGTCAACATTGTTATTCCCCTGGTTAACACCGGAAGTCGCGGTGTTAATAATGCCTGGATTGATGAAGTTGTTGTTGTTGTTATTATTATTATTATTATTGAAATTTGGAATGGTGCTAATTAATGGGTTTGGGGTGTTATTAATACCATTGTTAATACCATTATTATTGTTATTAAAGTTATTAGTATTAATTGGATTAAATCCATTGTTGTTATTGTTAAAGTTATTATTGTTATTTAAATTATTATTAGGATTATTATTATTTAAATTGGTGCTAACAAAAGCCCCTGGGGTAGTGTTAATATTAGCTGGTCTAACATTCGCATTGGTTGGTTGATTGACAAGTGGTTGATTAACAACTGGTTGAACAACAACGGGTTGACCTGGCTGAACAACGAGCGGTTGAACTGGTTGGGTGGTTGGGATCGCAACATTTGGATTTGCTGTCAAGTTTGGAAACTGACCATTGGATGTCGTAATAAGAGCCAATGCAATAGCAGCAACACCAAGATATTTTGCCATTTTGGGTTTGGGGGTTCTGAACGAGGGGATTTCGGTGTGGTTTTTTGTCGAATATTGTTAAGGAAATGAGGTTCGAAATTTGGGCTTAAGATGTATATTGAGCAATCAATCACTCAGGTTGTAATATTTAATAACTATTTTCATCCCATGTACGAAGTTTAATCATTCACAAATGGCAACCTGAGAAAGAAAAACTGAGACGAAGTGTGACAAAAGTGGTTTTTCTTGAATAGTGAGAAGTGGGGAACAGTAAAAAGGTTGTAATACGTTGTATGCTATAATATTAACCAGCAGTATTGAGTAATAATTAAGAGACGCAGATCTAATATCATGGAATCAAAATGACCAGCGCAAAATTAAAACCTTTTTTTTTTTAGTATTCACGTTTAAGATGTCGGCATGTTACAATCAATAAGGGTTAGAGAGGCTGATAGTGATGCGGATCTATTGGAGAAGACGTTTACAATGCTAAATTCTCAAAGATTGGGAACGCTTTAATTTCTTGCAAGATCTCACAAATCTGACAACAAAAAACAATTTTTTTTCAGCTCAATAAAATAACTGATTTAATGGTATAAACATCCTTCTTGGCAATTCAAAATCAGTCAAACACCGATTACATACATTTAAACTCATAAAACCTCCCATCATGACTTTACAACACAGCCTTGGTCCTTTTTCTTTTTCATTTTTCCTCTTCTCAAACCCATTTCGCCATTACAATAACAGTATACCACACAGTTAACACCATCAATAGCTGCTAAATCTTGATAAACGTTTATTGACTTTGGTACATCATATAATACCCTTAATAATAAACAAAATTACAATTAAATAACTTTTCCAGAATTACCCCAACCAATCATTACCCCTTTTCTCTCTCTCAGACATCTTCCACCCGCCCCAAACGTGTCTACTACATCATTGTCGCTCAATACCCCACATTCATCATGCAACGCTCCAAACCTGTCAAAAACAGGTCAACTTCATTGAAAATAAAACCAAAACAATTACATTTTCCCCTCAACACTCAAAGCTCCACCACTACTACTCTGCAAACATCCAATGCTGCGTTTTCAGTCAAAAGTGGAAAAAAACTGGGATCGCTGGGGGTAGGGTTGACAAAAAAAACCAAACTTAATTCGGGTAATCAAGGGGATGATGTTGATTATGCTGAATATGATAGAGTATTTCGTAGCTCATTTGATAAAAACGGTACACACACACTAGAAGCGACTTTTTTAAACCAACACTTTTCTCACACCCCAGATGCACGAAAAAATGTTCACCAAAATAACAATATTGGGAAAAATATTTACCAAAATAGTAATAATAATAATAACAATAATAATCAAAATTTCAGCAATTCTCACCATTTTCAAAAAACACATAACGTTGACTTGAGTAATCTTGATGAAAAAACAAAAAACACACTCGAAAAAGACCCAGATTATTTTTATAAAGAATTATATTTTTCTAGTTATAAAAAATTATCTACCGAAGCACTAATTGAACCGTTGGACTCAGCTCCAATCCCGCCAGAAGTTATTGAAAGTGTTTTTGATTTCAAAACAAAGCTCTCATTACCGCCTGTCCCACCCAAACTCACTTACCATCACACAGTTGTCAAATCTCATCTCACCCCACAATACTCAATCGATCATACAAAAATTAACTCCACAATGGATCTCTTAAAACAGCTAGGTGAAAAAGATGATGATACTGATGATATTAATAGCGATGATGATAGACAAGACGAAAGAGCGGTGAGAAGTGATGTTGTGTATCTCCCGGGGTCGTTAAATAACAAACCCCTAGCTGATTTAACCGATGTGCGCGTGGTTGAATTCAAAGTCGGTGATGATATTCTCGACCCTTTAATCAAAATGGCAATTTCTTCCCCACTTGTAAAAAGTATTGAAAAAAAAAGATCAAATGCGAAACGACAACGAACTGCATTGGTCAAAGCTGAGGAAAATTTTCGTAAAAAGAATCGTGGACAAATAAATCAAGATTTAATCAAAGCAATACAAGATTTTGATAATGAACAGATGAAAAATGATTTTGTTTTACAATGTTCACATTTTCTTCATACAACAAATTATGAAAATGCATTAACGTCTTTCCTCCATTATTGTTATTCAGAACTCTTAGGGACACCAGATCCTTTATTCCAATTCAATCTTGGACCAGGTGGTATTCAAAATAACCCTAATAACACCGCCCCCTCCCTCTCAACAACTTCCTCGTTTTCCTTCACGCAAACCCCGATTGGGTCATATTTCCTCAAGCCAAATCCCCCTAAATATCATGGTAAATATTTACCCGATGGTAAAACAAAGGTCAATATTACTGATAGTAGTCCTTCCCAATATAATAACCATTATTATGATATTATAGAATATCGATTAAAAGCACCAATGGATCGTGAAGGTATTTACAGCCCCAACCCTATTCTTCGTAATAAAAACCTACGTCTTGTTGCTGAATCCAATATGGAAATGTTTTTTCGGCAATGGTGTGTACGGAAATGGAATCGTGGTAATACCGCTGATTTCCCAACGGGGTTAAAATATGTGTTATTATCATTATCCCAACCAAAACTAATCGATAAATCCCAATTTGAACCATTTTTAGGTATGCTGAGAGACGACCCCAAACAAGTTTCATATCTTCGATATTTTAACTCAATACTTGAACAAGAGCTTGAATATATGAATGGTAAATATAAATTACCGCCATCTGTATTAGATGATGACTTTGAAGGCGGTAGTTATGGTGTAAGTGAAGAAAAGATGGAAGAGAGGGCGAATTATGAAACTTTATTAAAATCGAGTCGTAAAGCTATGAATAATATCATAATTCCAATACAATCGATGTTAAAAAGATTAAATAATCCAGAATTAGAATATGAAGATGTTTTGCCAAAATATTCCCCAGCTGCACAAACTATTATTGATAAAAATTTAAATCAAATATATCGTCAATTTGAAGTTCTAGATGATACCGATGAACAACTCGAATCAATTGAATTATTAAAACAACAATGTGAAAATGATTCTGATTTGGATGTGCTAAAACCATTGGTTGAAAAAATGGAAAATTTCATGATTGAAAAATCGAGAAATTCATATATGAATGATATTAATAGAGCTAAAAAAAAAAAAGAAGCTCAAGAAAGGGGGGAGACGTTTATTGGGGATGAATCTGATCAAATCGATGAAAGTCTTGGGCCGGATTTTGTCAAAGCAAAAAGGGCCATTCAGATTTTCAATATGGATTTGGATACCTATCAAAATCTACCACCTGAAGAACAATTAAAAATTACTAAAGAACTCCCAACACTTTTTGGGCGGGAAGACAACGGCGAGGTTACAATGGAATATGTTCTTGAAGCTTCTAAAAAGGCACGAGCAGATGGACTTGATGACTTCGTGACGGGATTTCAACAAATGCTTGAAGAAGAAGAAGCAAAGAATGTGGAAGCTCGGAGAGGGTTGAGGAGAAAAAGTGGGAAATTTGGAGAGGGTTATGAAGGGGATGAAGGGGATGACTGGGATGAATTAAGTCCAGAATTAAAAAACTTTAGCCAACAACTAAAAGCAATTGAACAGTATCAAAATAGTCAAATGGTTGATCAAGATGGGAATTTATTGCCAAGCAGTGATGAAAACAATCAAATTGATCCGGAAATGAACAAAGCTGCTGAAGATTTAATGTATGAGACCGTAGCTGATGCTGGTATTGATATTGAAAAGTATAAAACTGATGGGCAAATTACTGAAGAAGGAATGGATAGATTGCTTGAAGAAAACCCCAATTTGGCCTCATCGTTCAGTGATTATTTCAAATCTATGGAAAACCAAATATTTGCACATTATTTGAGAAATTCGGGGCTTGATTATGACAAAGATGAAGGGAATGGGGGGAAGAAGATTCAAAAAGAACAACAGTCATACCCCACTCAACACAAAATTGGTAAAGCTCATCAAAATGAACTCACGAATGAAGAGATAAGCACAGTTTCTAAGCTTATTCACAGCGCAGATGAAGAAGGTAAATGGTTATTTGATGATATGAATAATAATAATAATAATTTTGAACCAAATTTTCAACAAAAGCTTCAATATAATCCCGACAGTCAAGATCCATCATTATATACAATGCGTCATCGTGATGATATTAAACATCCTCGCTTTTACCATGATCAAGACTTATCACAAGCTCAATATTTCCCTAAAAATGATGATGCCCAGACAATTACCCAAAATTACTCCCAAAATGGTCAAAACTTTGATGATTTTTTAAATAAACAATCTTTTGGTTTACATAATGACACTCATCATTATGATGCTCCTAAAACCATTGCGATCAATTCCCGTCAAAAGATAAATCATGGTTCACATATTGAAACACGTGTGAAAAACCCACCTCCGACTGTATTTCATACAGAAGATGATGGCTTGAGCTTGCCTGAAAAAAAGCATTAAATTTGGATTTATCTCTGTGATTGTTTTATCATTTTATATCTTTTTTTCTTTTATCAGCATGACCTTTTTTTTCAGTTTTGTTGGAGTGATAAATCTTGTCTGCCTCTTTCTTATTTAGTTACTGATCCTCCTCAGTAGGTTTGAGAAGTATGACACATCAAACTTAAGACATGAACAAATTTATTAAAAATAAAACAATAAATTAATGATGATACCGGGGGGGAACTGAATATTGAATAAATTATAGACTATACAAGGGATATTTATAATATCCCATCTGAAGGGTGTGATGTAAATTACAGTGATACAATTGGGGAGAAAAAAGACAAACAAAAACAAAAACAAAAAAACTTCAATGTGTTTCATTATTAATTTTAGCATTAGTATGACTTTCTTCAATAAAAGCTCTTAAATGTTGTAATTTATGTTCAAGTTCTGGGATAATACTATATAATAGAGCTCTATTTGCACCAAGGGCTGCAACAAATGTCAACGTTAATGGTGAAAATCTGGAATAAATGACTTGATAATCTTGATAAGATGTAGTAACAGTTTTAACAGTCCCACACCCAATTCTCTGCCCACGTTCAACAGTAGCAACAAATAGAATCGAACCTGGATCAGTTGCTGGCACGACAATACTTTTGCTCGGATTTTTAACATCGGGGAGTTCCATTTGAACAGGATAAAGTGGTAAATAAGAAGGCGAATCTTGACGCATTACACGAGAATATACAGCACCTTCTTGATCGGAGATAACAATACCATAAAGCCCCTCAACACGGGAAATGATCTTTTCAAGAGAACTGTTGATTGTTTCAGCAGTATTTGACAGTGTTACTGACATTTTGGTGCAATATTAATTCGCTTGGAGATATTGTTTAAATATATGTATATATATATATATATGGGGTAAATGGGGAGCGGAAGGGGGAGATCCTGGGGTTTTGGTGAGTCTTCAGTGTTTGTTTTTTTTTGCGAATTTTTGAAAATTGTTAATTGCGATTTATTTTCGTATTTTAGGGTTACAATGAATAAATATAAGGAATATAACCGCGGAATAATATACGTATAATCATTTACAACAACAACCTTTACATAGAAGGGATACGGGGAAAACTGTGGGGGAAAAGATGCCAATAAAGAAACTGCAATTTTCAAAACCCCGAAACGGAAATAGAAAATAATTCCGTAAAAAATGATAAATATCACTGATATTACCTTAACGCGGGAACTTAAACATATATTAGATGCGATTTGGCATTGTAAGGGGGTAAATCGTATAGTAGAGAACATTACCTTATTCTTAAACTGATTTTGAATTTTTTTAAGAACTTTATCATTGTTCAACCCAAAACACAAATTCAATCGCTGGGAAAAAAAAAAAGAAAAAAAAAAGAAAAAAAGTGCGACTTTTGTGAACCTTAAAACTGCCGAAATTTGCTATCACTCCGGGATATCTCTTAACCATTATGAAGACTCTCCGCTTATAAACCAGGTGGTCAATTTTTAAAAGAATTCGTAATTCTTTTAAACCAAATAACAACAATTAAACTCGTTTTTTCCTTTCAAAAAAGACAAAAATGGAATGATTTGCCTTTAATCCAACATTGGTAGACCAACCCCGGTATATTTCGCTCTTAAATCAAATGTTATTCCAACGAAACCTCATTTTAAACTCATGCCTTGCCTCTAAACAATTTTTTACGTCAAATTTTTTATTCTCATTTTTTTGTTCAAAATTTGGAAAATAATTGCAAAAAAGTCAAACAGCGAGAGTTTGTTATAATCTCGTTTTTGGCTTGAATTTCCCATTACTGTTCGCATCCTTTTGCCATGATGTACAAATCAATACAACTCCATATTCACCTCCATATTCTCCCATTTGTTCCCATTTCCGCCATCTAAACCAGGATTTTTTCACCCATTTGCCCCCATTATGGGTATTGTTTATTATTACGCAAAGAATTGCGTTTTTTTGGTTGATATATAATCGTTTATTCTTTGATATTGCACTTCATATCGATTATAACCCGTATTCTTTTATAATTTTTTTTTTCTCAAAATAATCCCAACCATGATCAAATCCGCGTTTTGATTTTATTTCCGCATTAATCGTTAACCATTAGGATTTAATTATAGTACATTTTCTCAAAACGTATTTTTGTACCCATTGGGATATTTATCACTCATTAAATCAATATTTACACCTTGTTTCTAATTTGTATTTAAAATTTGAAATTTTTTACGGTACATTTCTCCTGTATTAAGACTTGTCCTTTTAATTTTGAGGTATATTGTGTTTATGAGTAGAGAAATACTGATATACTTTTACTCTATCACCATATTGAACCCAAATTTCAACTTTGACTCATTTTCACTCATTTTTTCTTCCCGTCTTTATGATTCAAATCCCCCCTAATGGTTATTATTGTATACATTATGTATTTTTAACGCTTATTTATTGCCCCGTTTAACAATATCTATTCGTATATACCCCCAATTTTGGATATTGTGCGTTTATCAATTCGTGCAGTAGCTCATATTTCTCCCGCAAAGACGTCATAATACTATCATTCTGACTGGACAATATTGTTGATATCCTTATTATTTACTCTTACGGCGGATTAGTAGACTTATTAACATCATTATAACTTGAACCGAAACAAAATCTGAATTTTTTTGTTCTTTTTCAAAACAGAACCGTTAATTTATTTTTTTTTTTTTTTGTGACAATTCCGTCACAGCTTATATTTATATACCAATTTTTGCTCTCCATTATTCGTTTATAGTAATTATACTTATTTAGTACCTCACCAAGTACGTTTGTTTGTACTTTATTTTTTTTCTTTTCAATAATTTTCAAAAAAACTACAACTTGCCTCGAAAAATTAACTTAACCATGTCCACACGTCGACAATTAGCTCTTCTCCAACAAGAAGCCGTTTCTGTTCCACCATCAACAACAATAATACCAACCAACACGCCCCAATCCACCCACTCTTTTCAAAATCCTTCCCCATACCACCACCACCACCCCTCTCTTCTCCCAGCTACTTCCCTCCCACTCACAAATCAACCCCCATCAATCTCCCCTCTTCATTCCACACTTCGCCCACTCCCTCAACTGCACCCCCCTGATCAATGGCAGCCCCTCCCACTGTCCCCTGGACTGTCGACTCAATTTACGCCACCTGCCTCCATACCCCAACACTCTAGCAATAACAGCAATAACAGCCATACTAATCTTACCACTGCTAACCAATCCCTCAACCCCCCTCAAATCCCACAAATCCCACTAATACACACGTCCCCTTCAGTCCAATCAACTCTCTCACAAAATCCACCAACACCTGTTATACCGCTTGGAAATAATGTTAATAATACCGCTGCAACATTACTAACCGGTTCAGGCAAAAATGGCCATACTACTCGATCACAAAGACAAACTCAAATTCGTGAACATGCACAATTATATTCTGCCGCAATGGCATCGACACCGCAATTTTTTATTGAGGAACCACTTGTGGTTGATTTAGAACCCGATATGAGCATTGTTTGTTTTATTTGTAAATTGCCCCCAAAACGCCCAACTGATTCTTATCGTATTGCTGTCCCAGAAGCAGTCCAATATTGTTTCGCATTACGTGAATTACCATCATTTTCAAATCGTCTATGTGCTCGTCATTATCATTTGCTGCGTTTACATAATCAAAACCGTGCAAAGATATTTCCGTTTGAATGCGCTCGTAATGTTACCGATAGAAAACGTATTGCATGTACTACAGTAAATTCAATTGTTCCAACACAAGTTATCCAACCAGATCAAACATGGAAATCAACGGTTTCAATCCCATCGCAGATTACCGCATGGTTATCCGATGGGACCTATTTTGATGAACCGTTGGGAGATGTACAAAAAGTTAATACACTTATATGGGACACTGATACACAAGTAGCTGTTCAGTTAGCGATGAGTACTGGTACACCGCTTCAACTATTACCTTCTTTACAGCCCTCAGATCCGGACTGTTTAATTATCCCGCCATTTATTATTGATGAAGAAACTACTCATCCCCCAACAAAGACGCCAAAAAAGAAAGCAGCGGGGAGTGGGGGTAGTACTGGTAAGGGGAAGGAATCTGGAGCTGCTGGTGCTCGGAAAACAACCCCAGGTGGGAAATCTAAACAGCCTTACGGGGGGTATGATGATGACTTATATGTCTCAAAGCGTGCCAAAGCTTCACCTCCCCCCCCTCCTCATTCACGTACTACAAGACATAGTCAACAGTTATTAAATCAACAATCTTTACAGGTTGGTAAGGAAGGGAATAGTCCTGTTGTTGATGTAAAACCAACCCCAGATACCTCCCACAAGCCAAAATTGCTCTCCCAACTCTCCCAGCTCTCCCAACTCTCCCAACTCTCCCCACCGACTAATACTCTTCATCATCATCATCATCATCATTATTCAAATAATATACAAAATGAATTTTTATCTCCGCCTAATGGTCCAGTATCATCAACACAATCAAAATTATTACCACCACCTACAAAAAGTAATCAACTACCGCCGCTTTTCAACGCCAACAATTTGAACAATTTATATACACCAATGCCAAATTTTGTTAGTAATCAATTACATAACGCTCATAGTAGTAATACTAATCATAACCTTGCTAGTTTGAATAATTTACCCAATTTTGTCGCGACAACAGCTTCTGCAAGTGGTTTATCCATTCCCATTCAGGCAAATTTTTTATCAAATTCTGCAACAACAACAACAGCTACTACTACAACTACTACTACTACTACTACGACTAACAATCAAACAAATAATACTAATCCATCATCATTGTTACAGATTTCTGGTTTGAACGGTGGTAAACATCAACTATTATCAACTCTTTGCACAAACACAGCGACCAGATCATCACCGCATGAACCAAATCCATCGACACAACACCAAACAACATTATCTACACTTCATTCACTTCCTACACCTTTACAGAACAAATCTCCTGAGGGTAGTGGGGGAAATTTGCAAAATTTGTTTGGGGGTGGAAATAATCATAATCATAATAATAATAATAATACCAATCACAATACCCATGTTAATACAAGTTCACAATCTGGTGCATTAACTTCTGGGCTATTTGCTGGTGGTTTAGGCGGGGTTAGAGGTGTTAGTGGGATAACCAAACCAAACCTACCCCCACAAAATTTATTCTTTCCAAAACGCAATGAAAATGATAATAATCAAGGTAATGGTTCGAGTACGGATACATTATCTCAAATTGATCAACTTGTTGCTAAACCCTTGGTTAAAAATCCATCTAACCCAACTAACCCAACTAACCCATCTAACCCAACTAACCTTTCTCAACAAGGGAATAATACAAATAGTATTCATAATGTTAATCACCCACCTCAACTTTTACATCATCCGGGTTCTACAACACTTAGACCATTATCAAATAGTAATCAATTACCACATTTAAATGCTCAATTAACGACTCAGCATCAAAATCCTGTCTTAAATTCATTATTTGCTTCTCCAACCCAAAACAATCTATTAAATAACCTTACAAACTATACCAAAATGACCCCAATAGCTGGACCGGCGACACTACCAGCGACACTACCCGCTACTAACCCCGCTATGAGTGTCAATACGCCCGGTTTTCATGATTCTTCCTCCTCTCTTCTAAATAATCATTTTAATCTTACCCCAGTTAGTACAAACCCATTCTTAGCGTTGCAAAATTTTTCTGGCAGTAATGGTAACAATAGTAATAACAATGGGGGTAATTTAATCCCCACTTTTTCACCAAATTTGACAAATCCTTTGGCTTCTTTACAAACTGTTAATTCCCTGTTAACACCTTCTCAGTTGGGACAGAATGGGGCTAATACTAATAGACCTACTCTGGTCCATCATCATAGAGCTGGTAGTTTTGGTTCACCACAAGTTAGTGGGTTATTCGGCTCGAATTTAAATTTGAAGAATGATGATAAAAATAAAAATTTAACAGTGACTTCGGGTAATATTTTGGGGATGAACAACCGACAGCCTTAATTTAAAATGTTCAATTTGTTACGTTTCCAATTTTTGATTTTTAAAGAGAGTTCAAAATTAACAAAATGGGCAAATTTGACCTTTTCTTTTTTCTGTTCTTGTTCACATATACGTATAAGATATATAAAACCGCGTTAAGTTTGATCTCTAAGTAGATTATTTTGTATCATATAAGTCACAAATCAATGCTACTTTATTATTTTTATTTTTTCAGTTTTTTTTAACTTTTTCAGTGTTTTCCCATTTTTTTTTTTTTT
>Ga0256901_1001471_pt1 | contig 11831 bp, 11 predicted proteins | sample MC6MC0689MT_FD_190200 | JGI IMG/M metagenome (GOLD analysis project Ga0256901, IMG submission 190200) | Metatranscriptome of enriched soil aggregate microbial communities from Iowa State University, Ames, United States - MC6-MC0689-MT... | ecosystem: Environmental > Terrestrial > Soil >... | reverse complement strand
GTATGAAAGTTCATTAAATAATGAATGAATACAAGTTATTTGAAAGCATTCGGTTAATTGATACTGTGTCAATTCTATTGATTGACTATTAAATCCAAAAGAATTTAAAGGTAACGTATACGAATAATATTCTCTTAGCTTTCTTAATTTAGTGAAATTCTCTGGTATGTTCGATTGGGAAATCAAGTTTCTTCCTGTACTAAAGCTGTTTTTGAAAATGCTACCTAATTTCTGATGAGAAATTTTGTTCAATTCATCAAGTGAAATACTTGAATCAAAACATAAACAAGATAACTGAGCGTGAAATAGACTATAGTATAGCGCGAAAAAGAATGATGCTTCACAATTATATTTATAAGATTTTCTAGCCTCACAAAGTAAAATTGAGGAAGCATACATTTCTTTTATTGCTTTCCATTCTCTAATTTTCCATTCTACTATTTGAAAACTATCTCCTTCCTTAAATATCTGATTATAACGTTTCATCCACCTTTGATAATACTGGTCCATCTGATCACTACTTAAGTTATTTGATAGAACACTTATATTCCCACTGTATGGATTAATTTTATTAAAAAACACACTAACACCAGCCTTTTACAAGAATGAAAACCTCTTACTTCAATACGTTAAAATACAGTTGCGTAGAAACCAGCTCCCCTTTTAAAGAGATCACAATAATTTTACCCCTTATGCCCAACGAGTTCCATTTTTGTGGTTTGTGCTATGCTAATCCAAAACAACAAGAGCAGCTGACCACCAAGTGGTCGCTGCCCCTTTCATAAATACTAAATTAATACCCTACTCATTACGCTAACAGTGCTTTGATGGGTCTTATCAAATAAAATTCGATTAGTCGTTCCAATGTCCGAGTGACCAAGCAACTCCGATATAGCCTTTAGGTCAACACCCTCAGAATAACGAATACTTTAAAATGAATTTCGCAGATCATGTAGTCTGATCAATGGCAGACTGTTCTTTTCAAGAATCTTTAAACTGTTCGGTTACAGCGTTCACTCGTGCAGTTTTAGATGTTCTATTTGGTGAGCTCCCAACTGAGCTACGCCCCTGCTAATTAAGAACAAACTTAGTTCTCCAGGCTACGAATATCTCTTTGGATACTCCGAGTCCAGTTGAGCCATCCCATTGATCCGTGTGACGCTATACAATAAGTTCATGCATTATATCTTTTAATGGCCGCCCATATTTTTTCTCAACTTCCTATTGGAATTCTCTATTTGTCTTCATGGACTTCCTCCTCTTTCTTTATCCGAAGAGCATCTTCAACATGAATATCTACATACTTATTTCTCTTCTTCCCTTCCAGAGCTGCCCAAACAAAACGGACTTCGTTCCCTTCTTCATCTACGCTCCACAGAGCATACGGGTCCTCTACAATTGCTCTAAGCCCAACTATATCCGAGTAATCATGCAAAACGCCATCCGAAGCATGCTTATGACCAATAGTTATCAAATCGCCCTTCTTCAGTTTACCATTTGTTTCATAGAGTAATTCATGTAGCCCTTCTAGTATGTTAACGATCTCCTCCCTGGCTACAGATCCGAAATAAATCAAATCATTATTTGAGGCAATCAATTTAATAGACATGATGTTGTCGTCGTCTGTGGTTGCAATAGATGCTATATCATTATTGGGTAAAGAAATACGTACGTCCATTTTTTAGCCCCTCTATTTCCATCATCTTCACTTAACTTTAGAGATGGATGAAAAGTAGTCTCTAAGTAGAGTTTGATGCTCCTGTAAAAAAGTGACGCATAACGGATTCTTCTCTTCAAATGATGTCCCCTTCATAACTGCTACAGAAAAGCAATCTGCAAAAACTTCGGCTAATACTTCTTCGGAGCACGGCTTAAACATTCCTCTTACCGCTTCCTTAAATGAATTGGGCACATTTGTTAAACCCTTCGTCATACGCACTTGAACTACATGCCCTAACTCATGCATGAAAATATATTCTGGGTTGGAATTGCTATCAAGATCATTCTTATAAATGACCACTAAATGAAGATGCGGGAAGTATGCTGCGTTTATGCTTCTGTTGCCATACGGAACAAAATAGAAGCGAATAGGCACACCATTAGTATTACGAGCAAGAAGTCGGTTTACTCCAAAGTGCTCGGTTATTTGAAGTAAGTTTTGAGCAGTTGTCATTTTCAATATTGCTCGTTTAGATTCATGGAGTTCATCTAAATCTTGTAGCAAGCTTTTCAATAACTCAGTCTGCTTCTCATAATCACGAACCGTTACATAATTAGATAGAAATCCTGCAACATAACAAGACAATCCCCTTTTAGGCCCTACCATCATAAATGGAGTCGCTACACTGACTTTTAATTCAATCAGAAATTGTTGAAATATACTATGATATGAGCTGTTACTCTGCTTACTCTCTGATCGGTCAATAAGAAGCGAAATGAGATTCCTCTGGGAGTATAGTGTACCCTGCATTAACAGCTCATAAATCTGTTTATCCATCAAGAAACTCCCGCTTATTTTTGAATTTTCATTGATAATGCCGATAACGGCCTAACTTTTCTGTGCTTGCTTTCTAGCCCATTCCATCCCTGGAATGGCTGCTTTAAGAACAGCAGCTACCCAAAGCAGTTCGCAAGTGTCCAGTATGAGTTGAGCTAGAGGTAACTTAATAAACTGGCGTTGCCGTACAACTATCGCTTCCATTAAATTCCTTTTATCAAACTCACCTAATTCTGGTGTCTTCGATAAGAACTGAGCAGTCAACATGCCATTAATTCTCTCGAGTTCCTCGTTTGACTCTTCCAATGTTAAACGATATTGTTCCCAGTCGATATCTAGGCCTGAAATATAAAGGTGATCTGCCTCGCGCTTCGCTACCCATTGTTCTCCGTGTTCATTTTCAAAATACCAGTAACTATGCTCCTGTTCTCCCAGTGCCCACTCTGGGGCGTTATCACGTTGTAACCTGAGCTTTACATTTGGCTTTTTCATTTGCACTCTCCTCTATCGTAGAATCATTATTTCGTACTACGCAGTTTCCGTATCCTCGAACAAAAGTTCCTGATAGGGCTCATTGAGCACTTTTTGGACAATGGTCGAGTCAGTATATCCTTTATACCGATCATCTAGTTGCTCCTTGAGGCGCATCAACCGCTGATTCGCTGTACTCACCAGTTGTCCGAAAGTAGTCGCTTCAATACGGCCCCGCTCGGGATTATCGCCAACTTTACGGATTCGGGTTATTTTAGGATCAATCTCATGACCTACAACAAATGCGTTAATGAATGGTGTACCACTTAGATGACTCGAATTAAGAAGGTCTTCTACATAATGTCCCGCCTGATCCATCTCATTGCGTCCGATGGCAAAGCCACCTCGTTTCAATTCAATAATTAGTATTCGCTTCATCATCAACAGAGGGCTGTCATCAACGAACTCTTCTGAACAAATAGCAGATAGTGTTGCATTCTCCACAATAATAATGTCAGGACGATTACGCGCATTGTAAAATGTATCCCTGCTTACTTTCCTCTGGAACAACTTACTCATGGCCGACGTGAGCGACACATTGGACGTATAATGCGGAGAATCGAACTCTGGCCCAAACAACCATCGTGCTTGAAGAACCAATGGATGTAATGTCTTTAGTTCATCTGTCGTGGGGTCTTTTGAAAATCTGCCTAGAGCTTCGATTACAAGCAAACGCTTATCAATTTCATCGAGAACAACCAAGGCATCCTTAACACTCCAATCATCTAAAAGCCGATTCAGCCCTTCAACATCTTCTTCAGATAACATGGATAACTTGTGAATCAAGTTGGCTCCACTTCTCGACTTCTCAAGTTGAATAACAGCTTGTACCGCTGCTGACAAATGCTCTTGATTGATCGTCGGCTGTTCTTCTGTCAATTGTTCGACAAAATGGGACACCTCGACCCTTCCAAGGGCATGTAACTGAGATAGCTCCGTTCGATGCTGGTGCAGTACCGCGTGCTGCGTCTCTTCAATCCTGTCCTTCATTGAGTTCTTATAGATAGTCTCAATATTTGATGCCACAATCCGATAAACTTCATCAATTAGCGGCCATTTTTTGAATGCCGACCAATCAGGCATAACTGCATCAAACAAATCATTCGTTTTGATAACAATAGTATGTCGCTTTGCGAAACTTGTTCTGCCGTCGATGGAATAATCACCTAGTGTCCAACTTGGTTCACCAACTAGTCTATTGCCAACCCAAAAGGCAACTCCATGTTGACGGGCAGTCTTCGCCGTTTTCGATGAATCGATGATTACAAGTTCGAGAGTCACCTTATCGTTAACAATTATCTGTCTTGAATCTATCAGCCCTTTATGCTGCATTAGTTCAATTGACGAACCATTCACGGTCACTTGAAATCTCGGGTCTTGCATAAATCTCGCCGAAAGCAGATCACGAACCACTTTCGGATTAGGCAAGTTTCGTTCCACTTTCGCCCTTAATGTCGTGCCGTGACCTACTATGTGGGTACGCTCCTCACGCAAAAGCGTAAACGGTTGCTGCCCACTCGTAACCGCAACAACAAATCTTGAGCCTACTCCACTTTCATGAACAGTTTCAACGATATACTCATTTGAAAAACACAGCATACCGTGTCTGCCAACACCGTTCCTGCCAAATGCCCGACGATAGCCACTGCCATTTTCATCAGGGAACTTTACCGTATCGCCTTGATGTTTCAAGCGATTGTAGCCGAGTGTCATCCATCGAAGCTTGAAATCTTCTGGTGTAAGGCCTGTTCCATTATCTACCACTACAATTTCATTGGAATATTCGTTTGGGATCGTAATACTAACCTGAGAAGCACCAGCATCCCATGCGTTCGCCACCAACTCGGTCAGTGCAATGTCTGGTGAATTCGCAAGTGCTCCGAGAGTACGTAATAAATAATCCTCTTCAAAAAGCGATCCATGTAGATAATCCACGCCAACACCGCCTCGCTAAAAATGTTAGTAGATCCAACAAATACTTCGAAAGCCCTTATGAAAACAACAATTCCTTTTTCGTTACATTTCGACTAAATGCGTTTATTTCCTGCATCTGGATAAAAAGAAAAGTACTGCGAGGACTCTGTTGCTACTTTGTCCTGCGCGCGGAACGCCCCCAACCGTCCTCCTTCGGAGTCAGGGTAATCGACTAACCCTCGCTCCACGCAAAAAAGCCAGCCTCGTGCGGCTGGCTTTGATGATGGTGGAGCCCAGGGGGGAGTCAACCCCCTGTCCGAAGACAAAGTCACATGTGCTTCTACGAGTGTAGTGACAGATTTAATGTCACTCTGGAGATTTCCCTGTCACCGGATTCTCTTCGGGTCAGCCTGATTGTCTTCTTCAGCCAGCCCCAGGCGGAGACTAGACAGCGTATCCCACTAAAGTTGAACTCTCAACACAGCACATGGCTATGAAAAATAAAAGCACGCGAACAAGCAGTTTATTTAAAATATATCGCTAGCGCTTCTTTAACCCATTGAGGTGTTTCATCTTTATAAAACACTATTTTCGATTGCTTTATTTCTGCCACAATTTCAGGTTTATATGTATTATCGATAATAATCACTTCATCCGAAACCTGCAGAGCCGGAATTAAGTTACTCAGTGATTGACCATACCTCCAGCGAATATCTTTTTCAGCAATCCAGTGCCCTCCCTGCTCCACCCTCGATGTTACTCGATCAATGTGCATTTGAACATCTTGTAAACCAATGTAATACAATACGACTCGATATCCTTGTTCATTTGCCATTTTCATATGTCGCAATGCAAAGCTTCCAGATAAAGTCGTTTCTATAGCAAAATTGTCCCTTTGGCTTATCAACTGTCGAATCAGCTTTACCGCTTCTCTTCCTGAGGACAAATCTGCATCCCTCGGATTTGCCGGGTTTATCGCTCTAGCAATTTGATCCGGATCAATGATGACCCCGACGTATTCTTTCATCTGAGCACTAATAGTGCTCTTACCCGCGCCATTGGTGCCAGCAAAAACAGTCATTATTATTTCACGATCACTCATGGCTCGCAGTTTCAACACGCTGTCCGTCTTCATCAAAAGTAATCTCAAATTTCCTACCACTCGCATCTTCTCGAATCCGTTTATCGTTTTCTATATAATAGATTGAAGCCCCAAGCTTTTTAGCCTGTGATACCGCATGCTGATTGGCCTTTTTTAGCAAACGTTGAAGCTCTTCTCTTTCAGGTAACATTTGAGCATCCCTCTCCCAATGTTAATTGATGACTGTTTTTATTATACCATGGTCTCCAACTTGCTGATCAAATTTACACACTTGGTCTAGAATATAAATTTGCTACGGACTCGCCCTTTCCACTTAGCACGATCGAACCCCAATTAAGCTCCCCAATCGAATCCGACCATTTCATGTCGGAGTTCTCGTGTCGCAATTTATGGGAGGCTCGGGGGTATCTGACTTCATTGATTGAACTTGCTGCCGAGGCTAATTCGACGAGGACAACCTCAGCGGTAGAATCAGATGCCGTGCTCGGTTTGCTCCGCAAACCTGCGCGCGGAACGCCCCCAACTGTCCTCCTTCGGATTCAGGGTAATCGACTAACCCTCGCTCCACGCAAAAAAGCCAGCCTCATGCGGCTGGCTTTGATGATGGTGGAGGCGAGGGGAGTCGAACCCCTGTCCGAAGACAACGCCACATGTGCTTCTACGGGTGTAGTGACAGATTTGATGTCACCCTAGAGACTCCCTGTCACCGGATTCTCTTCGGGTCAGCCTGATTGTCTTCTTCAGCCAGCCCCAGGCGGAGACTAGACAGCGTATCCCACTAAAGTTGAGCCCTTAGCCCGCCACATGGGCGATGGAAGGTAAGAGCCTGGTGACCGTTATTAGGCGGCCAGAGCCAGAGTTGGTTGTTTAGCTTTGCCGTTTAAATTGGCTTCCGCGTTAGTGAAGCAGACGCAGCCCTACTACCCGCTACCCACGCTCGTCCTGTCCCCGTCGAATCCATAAACGCCCCCGAATTTGGGTTGCCGGACGATAGTATCGCCGGAACTCCACAAGGTCACCCGCGACGGATGATTAGAATCAAGCTGTGTTGCAAAATCTATTATAACACGAGCGGCTTGCCTTTACCGAAAATGTTGATGCCAGCAATGCCACTTTATATCCGTAAAACCAATCCCACGATAATAACCCGGGATTGCCAATATTCACAACCCGATTTAAACCTTCTGCTTCTCCCGAAGAATCCGCTGAATGTCGCGCTGAGCATCCCGCTTGGCATCGGACTCTCGCTTGTCGTACAGCTTTTTCCCTTTGCCGAAACCGATCAGGCATTTGGCATAACCGTTGCGCACGTACACTTTAAGCGGAACCAGCGTATAGCCATCTCTTTTCGTCAGTCCAAGCAGCTTATGAATCTGCTCCTTATGAAGCAGAAGCTTGCGCGCTCTTGTCGGATCGGAAGGATTGTGCCGATTGCCTTGTTCAAACGGGCTGATATGCATGTTATGCAGGAAAATCTCCCCATTACGGATCGTCGCGAACGAATCGTTCAGGTTCGCTCGGCCAGTTCGCAAGGATTTGATTTCTGTTCCTGTCAGCACCATGCCGGCTTCGTAGGTATCCTCGATGAAGTAATCATGGGAGGCCTTCTTATTTTGCGCCAATGGCTTGTCATACTGGCTTTTCTTGCCCACTTTCCTTCACCTGCTCTCTTAGAATTGCCGGATTTCCATTATACCATGCAGCATACCGCACCTTCAACCGACCGCTTCAGTTAAATCATGTACCTAACTGCCTAACTGCATCCATAATCACATAAGTATATACGTATGTTCGAATTTCAGAAGCATAACACATAAGAAAGGGACGGCGCAAGAAACGCCTCCCTCTCACAACACCTTAACCTTGCCGGGATTCCGTAATACACTTGTCCACGAGCGCCATCCGGATATACAAGCCGTTGACGGCTTGACGGAAGTACGCGGCGCGAGGATCGTCGTCGACTTCCTCGGCGATTTCGCCTGCGCGAGGCAGCGGGTGCAGCACGATCGCATGCTTGCTCATCCGCGACATTAGCTCTGCATCCACGATAAATTGACCTGAGGCTTTCTCGTACTCCTCGACGGAAGGGAAACGCTCCTTCTGAATACGAGTCTGATACAGCACGTCGATCGATCCGGCCACCGAGTTCAGATCGTTCGTTTCTTCGTACCGCACGCCCTTCTCTTCCATATATCTCTTGACGTTGTCCGGAATCCGCACATTGTCCGGAGAAATATAGTACACCATGACGTCCTCATAGTTGGCCAGCATGTAGCTAAGCGAGTGGACCGTTCGTCCGTATGCAAGGTCGCCGACCATCGCGATTTTGAGGCCGTCGATCTTGCCGAATTCCTTGCGAATCGTATAGGTGTCAAGCAACGCCTGCGTCGGGTGCTCTCCCGCTCCGTCTCCGGCGTTGATGACCGGAATCGAGGCAACCTTCGCAGCGCGCTTAGCGGCGCCGATCTCCGTATGACGCATAACGATGACGTCGCTGTAGCCGCTGAGAATGCGGATCGTGTCTTCCAGCGTCTCTCCCTTGATTGCGGAAGAGAACTGAGAAGCATTTTCCGTCCCGATAACTCCTCCGCCCATCCGATGCATCGCCGCTTCGAACGACAGCCGGGTTCTCGTACTCGCTTCGAAGAACAACGTCGTCATAATCCGTCCTTCGTGACGTCGATCCCCGCCGCGCGCAACGACCTTCTCCATGTCCAATGCCGCGTCAAACAGCTGCTCCAACTCGTTCCTCTCGAATTGCTTTGCACCAAGCACATGATATAACTGTTTCATCTAATGTCATCCTCCCGAGCCTGTCCAGTGCACACCAAATATTATCCTATAGGATACGGACTCGGTTGTAAATCGGGAATCAGGAGCAATTTGTCGAATGGAGCTTCCCAAATCCGACTCTTCCCGCAATGGGGCGCACCGCTCTAGACTTCCCCAGCCATCCATTCTCGCAACGAAGGCATTAGCTCTCTCGCATCCTTCATTCCCTGCTCGTACAAGGCCAACAGCTTCGCCGGATCCCGCTCCATCCGTCCGACCTCGAGAGGAACAGTAGGCCGAATCACAAACGCTTTCCTCTCTTGCGCGCGTCTGTCGATATAGCTCAGCGTCTCATTATAGATTTCGTGTCTCCGAAGCAACGTCTTCACGAATTCGGGGTATTTGCCATAAGCGGTTCGTACTAGCCACGGAAAACGATTCGGAGACTTCCGGTAGCTCTCATTCCTCGTCAGAATAAGAATATTGCGATCGCAGCCATCCCGTTCCGCTTGGCGCAACGGAATCGGATCCGAGATGCCTCCATCCATCATCGGACGTCCGTCATATTCGACGCTCGGAGCGATAAACGGCAATGAACTCGACGCGCGCAGCGCCCTCAACACCTCAAAGCCGGGGGCGTTCTTATAGCCGTACACGGTTTCTCCGGTCTCGCAATCCGTCATTCCGACCGCAAGCTCCTCCGAGCTCGCAGAGAATGCTGCGAAATCAAACGGAACAAGAGAATTCGGAATTTCATCGAATATAAAATCCATGCCGAACAGCTGCCGATTTCTCAGCCAGTTTCTCCAGGATAAATATCGCGGGTCCGCCACCCAGTCGATATTGACCACTTTATTCCTCCCTCGTTGCCTGGATAAATAGCTTGCCGCAGTGCAAGCGCCGGCAGACACTCCAATCGTATAGGGCAAATAAAACCCCTGCTCCGCAAAATATTCCAGCACTCCGGCCGTGTATGCCGTGCGCATTCCTCCACCCTCGAGCACCAATCCGATCTTTTCCAAAATGACAGCACCTCCCTGCGTCCCCTCACCATTTCTTTCCACACTAGCATCTATGCTGTGCACATGCAAACAGACGACTCATCGCCGATCGACCGCTGGAACCCTCCGTTCCAATCCGCTACAATTAGGAGATACGAAAGGCGGTTGAGTACAGATGACGGAACGAATTAAACGACTGCAACAATATATGGAACGGCAACAGTTGGATGCAATGCTGATCACCTCTCCGAAACACGTGTATTACTTAACCGGCTTTGCGACCAATCCTCACGAGCGGCTGCTCGCTCTCCTTCTCCCTAAAGGAGAACAGGCTCGGCTTCTTGTACCTGCTCTTGATTACGAAGCGGCCCAAACGGCCTCATCCGTCGCAAGCATCCACACTCATCAGGATACGGACAACGCATACGAAATTCTCGGACAGCTGCTTCCTCCCGCTCTAACGACACTTGGGGTAGAAAAGGACGATCTCAACGTCAATCGATTCGAAGCCATCCAGGCCGTTGCTTCCGCAGCACGATTCGTTGACATGGGTCTGCCATTGCGAGAGATGCGAGCGGCGAAAACGTCGGCAGAAGTTGCGAGCATGAAGCAGGCGGTGCGTCTTGTAGAGGAAGTGTTGCGAGCCGGCGTCGCTTTGGTTAAGCCTGGCGTGACGGAGATCGAGCTTGTCGCCGAGCTGGAGTACCAGATGAAGAAGCTTGGAGCGGAAGGCCCCTCCTTCGATACGATGGTGCTAACCGGGCCGAAAACGGCACTCCCTCACGGCTCGCCAGATCAACGGACGGTTTCCGAGGGCGAAATGATTATGTTCGATCTTGGCGTATATGCCGAAGGCTACGCCTCGGACATTACTCGTACGTTTGCGGTAGGGGAAGTATCTGAGGAACTGAAGCGAATATACGATGCTGTGCTTCAAGGCAACCTGCGTGCAATTGAGGCGATACGCCCTGGCGTATCGCTCGGTAGTCTCGACCGTATCGCTCGGGAAACGATCGCCTCGGCTGGCTACGGCCCGTATTTTAATCACCGACTCGGCCACGGTCTCGGCATGGACGTTCATGAGTATCCTTCGGTTCACGGAATGAACGAAGACCTTACGATTGAAGGTATGACGTTTACCGTCGAACCGGGCGTCTACGTTCCAGGCGTAGGCGGCGTGCGCATTGAGGACGATGTTTTCGTCACCGCTAGCGGCGTCGAGGTTCTGACCTCGTTCCCCAAGACATTCACGACAATAGGGGGCTGACAAGAAAAAACCTTTCGGATAGAGCAAGCGGTTAGGGCATTACAGCCCCATCCCGTCGTTCAACCGAAAGGTTTTTTTCTATTCCTTCTTTTTCTTCCGCTTCCGAGGCTTCTCGCTTCCGCCCGGCTGCTGCGGAACCGCCGCGACGGGTTTGACCAGCGGCTTCGATGGTTTGGATGGCTTGCCCGTTCCGCGGGCGCCTCCGTCTCCGCGGCCCTTGCGTTTGCCGTAGGATTTACCGCCGTCAGCCTCATCGTCGATCGTCTTATAGTTGCCCGAACGAGGCAGCCCCCACATATCGAGCCCAGGACCGCGTCTCTTGCCTCCTGCGGCTTTGCCGGTCTCACGATCCGCTCTGACCGCGTTTTGGGCGTCACGACCGCCGCGGCTTCCGCTTGAGTCGCCGTTCTCGCGAACTCCGCTATCGCTTGCGTCATTCCGAATAACAGGCTTCGCAGCCTCATCCGACACAGTTACTTTCACCGACTCGGCTCCACCGCCGCGCGGCTTCTTCTTCCGCTTCCCGCCGCCGGAGACGACGCTGTTGTAGAAGCCGCCGTCCAGCTCATCCGGCACCGACTGGCCGCGACCTGTACCCGCACCGGAGCCACTGCCCTTGCCGCCATAGCGTTCCCCACGCCCGCCGTCTCCCGGGTTATGTCCATCGCCCTTGGCGCCTCGTCCGCCAGCGACTTGGCCGCGTCCTTCGCCGTTGCTACCGCGTTCGCCACCGCCTTGGCTGCGTCC
>Ga0256901_1001464_pt1 | contig 11877 bp, 9 predicted proteins | sample MC6MC0689MT_FD_190200 | JGI IMG/M metagenome (GOLD analysis project Ga0256901, IMG submission 190200) | Metatranscriptome of enriched soil aggregate microbial communities from Iowa State University, Ames, United States - MC6-MC0689-MT... | ecosystem: Environmental > Terrestrial > Soil >... | reverse complement strand
AATAGGTTTTGAAGCTACGCAAGCTACCAATGGCAATAGCAGTACGGCATTAGACTACAAATTTGTAGATGAAAAACCAATGACTGGTATTAACTATTACCGCTTAAAACAAATGGATATAGACGGTAAATTTGTATACAGCGATATTGCTTCTGTAAGTTTTGATAATACTACCCAACAAGTGATAACTGTATATCCTAACCCTGCGGTAAATAGTGTGACGGTAACGGCACAAGAAGTATCGAGAATAGAAGTGTATAACGTGATGGGCCAATTGGTAAACGTGCCAGTAAGCTACGAAGCCAATAGCAGCATGATAAACACATCAGGCTTGGCTAATGGCAATTATACGCTGCGTGTAGTAAGCGGTACAGTTGTAAGCAACCACAAAATGGTGATTAAAAAATAGTAAGCTAAAGCAAAATAAATTCTAACAAAGGACTGAAATTTTTCAGTCCTTTGTTGCTTTAAACATAGGGCTTGGACATAGAAATTTATACAGATGGCAGTTGCCACACCCAAAAACTTGTAGGCGCCTGGGTGGCTATTATATTGGTAAATGAAGAAAAGACAATTATTTCTGGAGTGGAACAAAATACTACGCACCAACGCATGGAACTCACCGCAGTAATACATGCGATAAGCCATGTGCAACAACACTTTGGTTATGAAATAGCTTTCACCATCGTTACCGATAGCCAATATGTAATAGGCCTAATAGACCGCACTGAAAAATTGATAGCTCAAAATTTTACCTCCAAAAAAGGCAACGAAACCCGGAATGTAGATTTGGTGAAAACGTTTTATCAGTTAAGAAAAAAATCAACAATTTCTTTCCAAAAAATAAAAGCCCACCTAAAAGAAAGTAAGCTCACACCCAATTTCAATAACGAAGCCGACCAAATTGTAAAAAATTTGGTTCGTAATGATTTGAAATAATTTTATTTAAGTAAAATAATAGGTTAGCCTTTATATACAACAAGGCTCGCCTTCATAATCAACAAGGCTCACCTTCATATACAACAAGGCTCACCTTCATATACAACAAGGCTCACCTTCATATACGACAAGGCTCACCTTCATACACAACAAGGCTCGCCTTCATATACAACAAGGTTAGCCTTCATCTATAACAAGGCGAACCTATAAAACGAAACCCAAGACCTTATTTAAGCCTTGGGTTTCCGCACAAAAAATAAAATGCAATTACATAATAATAGAAAATATACTATTTCGCCACTTCCACTTTTACTTTTTTACCTTTAATTCTTTCTTCTTTTATTAAATGAAGAGCATGATTGACTTTTACCTTGCGCACCGCCACAAACGAAAAGAAATCTTTCACCTCTATCAAGCCTATGTCTTCTTTTTTCAGTTCTGCCTTTTGCGATAGGAAACCTACGATGTCTATTTTATTCACTTTATTCTTTTTACCTAAAGGAATAAATAAAGTAGACCATTTTGGCTTTTCGGGCAATTCGTAACTCCCATCCAATACTATTTCGCTTACCTCATCGTTTATGTAAGTAGGCAGTTTTTCGTCTGGCGAAAGGATGAGAATAGCAGTACCACTGGCATCCATCCTGGCTGTACGGCCATTACGGTGGGTATACACATCTTCGCCTAGCGGCAAATGATAGTGTACAATGTAGCGAATGTTGGGAATATCTAAACCACGAGCCGCCAAGTCGGTAGTGACCAAAATATTAGTTGTACCATTTCTAAATTTACACAAAGCACTGTCCCTATCGCGCTGCTCCATGGCGCCATGGTAAAATTCGTTTACTATGCCCTTGTCCCATAGCAAGTGGCTGGTGCGCTCTACAGATTCGCGGTGATTGCAGAAGATGATGGTAGACCTATTACCCAAATAGCAAACCAATTGAAACAAAGTCTCCAATTTGTCCTTATCTGATTGTACCGTTTTTACAGCCAAACCGGTAGAAGGGTCATTAGGGTCGTCGGTCAAGAAATTTAATTCTTCATGCTCGCTCAAACCCACAAACTCAGGAATATCTACAGCTTCGGTAGCCGAGGTAAGTATACGCTTTTCTAAAGCAGGGATAGCACCTATTATCGCCGACATTTCTTCCACAAAACCCAGTTCCAGCGATTTGTCAAACTCATCAAGCACCAAAGTTTTTATATGCTCGGTCTTGATATTTTCTCTGCGAATATGGTCGGCCAGGCGGCCAGGAGTGCCTACTATAACCGCCGGTGGCTGTATAAGGTTGTTTTCCTCAATCTCCCTTTTATGGCCACCATAGCAACAAGAAATTTTGTAACCCGTACCCATTTGCTTAAACACCTTTTCTATCTGCATGGCCAGCTCGCGCGATGGCACTATTATTATAGCTTGTGTATGTTTATTGTCGGCCTGCAAACTGCTAAGGATAGGCAGTAAGAAAGCTAGTGTTTTTCCAGAACCAGTGGCAGATAAAAGTACAACATCGTTATGTTGTTCGTTGGCGGCGATGGCCGCCACTTGCATTTCGTTGAGCGCTTCAATATTTAGGTTAGCCAATATCTGCTCTACCGAATAATTATTTTTTTCCATTTGTGCAAAAGTACACTATTTGTGAACAAGGATTATTTTACCGTTTGGGCTTATGTTGTATAGGTTATAGCTAACCAGCGATAGGCTTAAGTTTTACAAAATAAACACGACGTCAATTCGACCGACGAGGTACCAGGAGTGGAGAACTTTTATCACCGAAGGTAAATCTAATCACCCGCAGTGTCCAAGCGCTGTAGATGTCTCCACTTCGCAATTTTTGTTTCATTTCATTACACAAAAAAAGCTTCGGTCGACATGACGGCGTGTTTAGACCTAATTGCGTTGTGGTTAAATAAAAAAAGCCAGCATCTCCTTAATGGAAATACTGGCTCACCAATTACAATGCTGCTCGTTATCAGCATCAAAAATTAGCCTTTAATCAGTTTGCTTTTTAGTACCAGCGCACCAATAAACACAACAAGGGTTACTGCACTTAATATGGTCATTACCAACATGATTTTTTACGTTTTTAGAATTGTGTAAGGTCATTAACTAATGTGCGCCATTCAGCAAGTTCAGGTATGCCTGGCTTGCGTTTGCCAAAGAACTGAACGATCATTTCGCCAGCAGCATCATACACTTCCAAAGAAGTAATCATGCCATCTACCGAAGGTTTCTTTACGATATAACTATTGGCAATAGCATTCTCTCTTACATGCAAATTGAAGTCGGGGTCAAGCACGTTAAACCATGGTCCAGCTTCCATCACTTTTTTAACTTCACCTGTATGTATTTGAATACAACCACGATTGCCAACGAATACCATGATAGGTACATTGCGCTCAGCCGCCATGGCAAGCACTTTGCGCATAGTATCGTTAGGCACTTGTTTTACAAAATCGGCAGGAGCCAAGCGCATAGCCTGATGGCGACCTACACCATGCTTGCCCAACATACCAAAGAACTCATGCGTATCTTTAATTTCTTGCCAATCATTTTGAAAAGCTGCAACATCTATATCGCTATCCGCTTTGTCTGCAGCCTTTGCTGGATAAGGCGTTACGCTTAGTGTAGCGCTTTGCTCTGCAGCTGTATATTTTTTAGCTAAGGCATGATAGGCTTCCATATTGGTATCATCAGTAGCATAAATTTTATGCGTAGCCTCACCAGCTTTATCAAAAAACTGAAAACTGTAGCGGTCATTTTCATTTACTGCAAAACCAGCACCCCAGTGCATCATAAACAAACGAAGATCGATATCGGCATTCAAAGCCGTGCCTACAGGGCCTTGGTAAGTAATGTTGTCGTAAATACCTTTGCGCTCGTGTACGGCATCATCGTTGCGGGTAAGCGCCATTACTTTTCCTAAGGCTAATACTTCTACTAAAAATTCTTTCCAGTCGCCTTCCAATACCGTTACGCCATTGCCCACATTGGTAGCCAATAGTTCTGCCTCACTCACGTTCAAATGCTTGGCAGCATCGCGAATGCGCATCTTCGGGTTTTCCGTCTTCAATTGCTCCCACTGCTCTTCTATAGAAATCGTTGCTGTACTCATGATATTATCAGATTGTATTTTATAAAAATTAAAAACTATTTCGTCGCAAAATTTTGATACTGCTTCAATACCGGGCAAACCGTAATGAAGGGATGTGGATAGTTTTTGGCTTGGTGCAAAGATGCTTGCACGCCAAAGGTTTCCATTATGTTTTCTTCGTTCAAAGAAACTTCTTTGGTATCGAAGCTTATGTTGTTTCCTTGTTTCAGCAGCAATACATCGTCGGCATACTGCATGGCCAAATTCAAATCGTGCAATACGGCTATCACCGTGAAATTGGCTGTAGTCAAGGCTTTTACCAAGGCAAGCAATTGATGTTGATAATGAATATCCAAAGCACTTACTGGTTCATCCAACAATATCAGGCGTTGGTCAGACGGGGTGTCCCATACTTGTGCCAATACCCTTGCCAGTTGTACGCGCTGTTGCTCGCCACCCGAAAGCGTTAGGTAATTTCTGGTCAGGAATTTATCTACGCCCACATATTCCGATACTTTCTTTATCACCTCTTTGCACTGCGCCGTTAGCTTATTATTAAAGTGTGGGTAACGACCCATAGCAATAATATCGTGTACGCTAAAAGGCATTTGCATATTGTACTGCTGACGCAATACGGAGCGCGTTTTTGCCAATTCCTTAATATCCCAATCGCCCAGGCCCTTACCGTTCCAAATAATGCTGCCCGACAAAGGCTTAATTTCTCCACTTATTATTTTAAGTAAAGTAGATTTACCGGCACCATTGCTACCCATCAAAGCCGTTACAGCACCAGGTCTTATGCCAACACTTATGTTGTTGAGCAAGGTACGCCCCTGTACTTTATACGATATGTTGGAAAGTTGTAGCATTATTGATTTATAAAAAAACGGTTTTCTTTTTTTCTCTTAATAATAAATAAAGGAAGAACGGACCTCCTGCCATGGCAGTAATAATGCCAATGGGTATTTCTATCGGTGGTGCTATGGTTCTGCTTACTAAATCTGCTAAGACCAACAAAGTGGCGCCGGTAAAAGCAGAGGCAATTAATAATCGTTTATGCTCTGGGCCAATAATCATTCTGATAATGTGTGGCACTACCAAGCCCACAAAGCCAATGATACCAGACACTGCTACCGATGCACCCACACCCATAGCACACAACAACATAACCATGGTCTTCAGGCGCTCGGTGCGAATACCTAAATACGCTGCATCGCTTTCGCCCAGGCTAAAGGCATTCAAGGCTTTGGCAAAGAAGGGCATGATGATAATGCAGCTCAAGCAAAAAGGTAAAATACCACCAATAGTTGTCCAGCTGGCACCACCCAAACTACCCATCATCCAAAAGGTTACACTACGCAACTGTTGGTCATTGGCCGACAGCGTAATGAAACTTGTGGTGGCGCCCGATATGGCGTTTACCGCAACACCCGCCAGCAGCATAATGCCCACATTGGTTCTGCCCTGCTGTTGCGAAAATTTATACACAATAAACATCGCCAACAAAGCACCAACGAAGGTGGCAATGTTCAAACTATATTGACCCAACATAGATTGAAAACCTTCAAAGAACGTACCACCCAAAACGATAACCAATACCGTAGCCGTAGATGCTGTACTGCTAATACCAATCAAGCCCGGGTCGGCTAAGGGATTGCGAAACAAACCTTGCATGGCCGCGCCGCATACTGCCAATGTACCGCCTATGAGCATAGCCATCACCACTCTGGGCAGCCTTATAATCCACAACACACTCTCTTGCTGCTCATCAAAAGGAATACCAATGGCAAAACCCATTTTATGGCACAAAATGCTTATCACCTCACCAGGACTTATAGACAAAGCACCTTTGCCTACTGCCCATATACAAGCTGCTAGCAGCACGGCAACCAATAAAATAAAGAACCTATTCGTTTTCAAAAATGGGGTGATTGTTTAGTTTTTTAATGGCAATTAAATCACCTTATCAATTTAATTATTTAGCAGCAACAGGCTTAGCAGTAGGTTGCGTATGTATTTTTTCGCCCAATAACTTAATGGCTTCTACTACACGTGGGCCAAAGCTCGAAAGCAATTCACCATCCATTACAATAAAGTTTTTGTTTTTACCAGCATTAGTTTGTGCTACACCAGGCACTTTCAGCATACCTTCTGGTCCGTCAAGGCTCTCTAAACCAGAATCAAAAAGAAGGATAGCGTCAGGATTTTGTTTTACCAAAGCCTCTGCAGTCAAGGGTTTGAACCCTTGTATTTCTTTAGCCGCATTTACGCCACCAGCCAAGGCTATCATTTTAGCCATAGGCATATCATCACCGCAAACAGATAAGGCACCTGCTCCACGCGCATAAATAAACAATACCGAAGGTTGTGTTTCGTATTTAGGAAGCGCTTGGTAAGCTGCATCAATATTGCTCACCAATTTTTGTCCTTCTTCTTTCTTCTGGAAAGAATCGGCCAACATGGTAATTACTTTTTTAGTACCGTCGATAGAATATTCTTGGTCTATCATCCACACTTTTACACCAGCTTGTTCTAGCTGCGTAGCCTGTTCTGGTTTCAAACCCCTTTCCTTCATGCTAATAACATAATTGGGTTTAAGGGCAAGAATGGCTTCAATATTAAGGTTGTGCGTGCTACCTACTTTAGCCTTAGCTTTTACAGATTCGGGAAAAGTACTGGTAACGTCAACGCCCACAATATTGTTTTCCATACCAATACCAGCCAATGTTTCAGACACAGCACCACTTAAGGAAACGATACGAATTGAATCTGTTTTTGCTTTATCTGCACCAGCTTCGGCACTTGTGTTTGAATTGCAAGAAAAAAGAGAAGTGCTTACAACAGCTATAGCTGCTATGGATAAAAATTTACGAAACATATTGCGGTTTGATTATTGTTAGTATATCGCCGCAAAATTAGTGTCATAGAAATGTAAAGAATTTCAAAATCAGGAAAACTTCTTTCACAATCGGGAAAATGTGGTTTTTGAACACACAAAAAAAGCGACAAATCCAGGATTTATCGCTTTTTGATAATTTATAAATTAATTATTTGATACCCAATTTAGCCTTTACTGCTGGCAAAATGTTTTCACCATCTTTAGCATAAAGCAATTGTGCACCATCAAAAATGTAGTCATAACTACCTTCTGAACCTACGGCTTTGATAGCAGCTTGTGCTTTATCTAAAATAGGTTTGAACAATTCAGACCTTTTTTTAGCGATTTTATCTTCAGCGCCAGCTTGAAATTCTTGAGCACTTTGCTGTAAACGTTGAATGTCTTTTTCTTTTTGCTCTTTTACAGCATCGGTCCAGGTTTTGCTCTTTTCTTCGTACTCTTTATATTTTGTTTGAATTTCAGTGCCCATTTCTCTCAATTGCGTTTCAATACCAGCACCATATTTTTGCCAAGTAGAATCTGCTTTTTTAGCTTCTGGCATAGATTCTAATAATTCTTGAGAATTAATATAACCGAATTTTTTCTGTGCTTGTGCGCTAAGACCTAATGTAACTCCAATGGCAAGCAAAAAAAGGATTTTCTTCATTTTGTTTTCTTATTTGTTTTTCTTGTGTATGCCCGCTTCAGCAGGACTTATTATTAAAAATTAATTGCTAAAAATTGTCGCGAAGTTAAGCGAATTATTTAATTCCGGGAATGAGTTTTACAACCTCATCACTTTTATCCAATTTTGGATCGGCGTAAAAAATGGTGATACCACCCGCTTTATCATACACCATATCGTAGCCTCTTGCTTGAGCATATTGTTGCACAGCATTGTACACTTTATCCTGAATTGGCTTTACTAAACTTTGGCGTTTTTTAAACACCTCACCTTCGTAACCAAAATATTTTTTCTGCAAATCTTTAGCTTCTTTTTCTTTAGCTACTATTTCATCTTCACGTTTTTTGCGCACTGCTTCAGATAACATAGGACGCTCTGCCTGATAGCTTTTATACATCTGATCTATCGACTGCATTCTGGTATCCACTTCTTTTTGCCATCCTTGTGAGGCAACATCCAATTGCTTTTGGGCATTATTGTAATCAGGTATTTTTTCTAAAATGTATTTAGAATCAATAACGCAGTAACGTTGTGCGGTGGCTGCTATACCACTTGCTATAACAATGGCAAAAGCCAAAATAATCTTTTTCATATTGTTATTTGAATTTAGTCGCTCTTTGATGATTAAAATTAAACTAAGTTTAAATGAATAATTTAAAGAAGGCGTTAATGTTAATAACACATTTATCGCTCAAACAGTTCTAATCTGGTTCGAAACCTAACATAAAGGTGAACTTAGTTCTGTTGCCAAAGCCCATTTCGTTTCTATCAAATCCATAGCCATAGTCGAGACCCAGCAAACCAAACATTGGTAGAAACACACGGATACCTACACCCGCCGAGCGATATACCTTAAACGGATTATACTCCTTAAAGTTCTGCCAACCATTAGCACCTTCCACAAAAGCCAAACCAAATATGGTAGCACTAGGGTTGAGCGAGAATGGATAACGCACCTCGGCAGTATACTTATTGAAAATAACCGCATCTGTAGCATATACCTCATAACCACGTTGGGCAATGATATCGCGACCTACAAACATATTGAAACCAGACAATCCATCGCCACCCACATTGAAACGCTCAAATGGTGAATAACCTAAATTCTTATTATAATAGCCTAAGAAACCGTATTTGGTTGCCAATTTCAATACTAGGTCGCCAGCAATGCGTTGGTACCATTCGGCAGTAAAGCGATACTTGTGGTACTCAATCCACTTAAATTTCTCGCTGGTTGGCTCATTAGCAAAATCTCTATCACTAAAGGCAGAATACGGGGGCGTAAACTGCATGGTAAGATTTATATTAGAACCGCTTCTTGGATAGATAGGTTGGTCTACAGAGTTACGTGCAATAGATAAACGTAGTGAAAGGTTATTAGCCGTTCCGTCCGTAAATCCTGGAATTAAGGAGAAATCTTTCAAGAAATAATTCTGATAGTTTACTCCATAAGAGAATACGAAGTTGTCATCAGGCCACTTTAAGCGTTTGCTCATAGTAACACCACCACCCATATTACGCAAATAGTGATCGTTAGGGCTGCCATTGTACATGCCGCTAGATGAGTAAGATTGACGGCCATACACACCACTTACCGTAAGCGCTGTTGGTCTTTTACCACCCAACCAAGGTTCGGTGAAAGAGAAGTTGGCAGAGTTAAACCACAAACCGTTAGACTGATAACGTAATGATAATTTCTGACCATCACCCATAGGCAATGGATCCCACTCTTTAAAGTTTAAAAAGTTGCGTAACGAAAAGTTGTTGAACACAATACCAATAGTACCGGTGAAGCCAATGCCACCACCAAAACCAGCGGATAATTCCAACTGATCGCTCGATTTTTCAGCTACCTGATACTCTATATCCACTGTACCATCGGCTTGGTTTGGCTTAGGTATCGGATTTACTTTCTCCGGGTCAATAAACCCAAGGTTAGAAATTTGGCGGATAGAACGAATGATATCTGTACGGCTAAATTTATTACCAGGTAAGGTGAATAATTCCCTGCGCAATACATGGTCGTTCGTACGGTCGTTGCCCGATATGGTAATATTTTTATTAATCGCTTGTGGCCCTTCTACGATGTTCACTTCGTAGTTGATGGTATCGCCAATAATAGATTTTTCGCGCGGGGTAACAGTAAAGAATAAATAACCATCATCCATATACAAACTACCAATATCCAGGCTACCATCTTGGCTAGGCATAGAGCCAAGGCGACTGTCCAACAATTCTTGGTTATACACATCACCTTTTTTGATGCCCAATAATAAGGTTAATAAAGAATCGGAATGCTTGGTATTTCCCTTCCAATTAATGTCGCCGAAATAATACTTCTTACCCTCCTTAATCTTAATTTCAATATTGAGGTTACCATTATTAGCGAAATAGGTAGTATCATCTACCAATTCTGCATCGCGATACCCTAGCGAGTTGTAATATGCAATTAGGCTGTTCTTATCTTCTTCATATTTTTTAGGGCTAAATTTAGAACCCGCAAAAATATTCCAACGGAAATAGGGATTCAAAGCATCCAATGTTTTACTCAAAGAAAGGTAGCCTTGGTTCTTAAGGTATTTCTTGAACGAGCGCTCGCTACCGCCATATACAGTAGCAGCATCGGCAGGGTGCAAAGAAATACGGGGCATTTCTTTAGAGCCTTTCATTGTGGCTTTCAGCCTTGTATCATTGGCATTCTCGTTACCGGAAAAAGCAATTTGGTTAACGTGAATCTTGCTGCCTTTATCAACGGTAATTAACAAAGCAACAGTATTAGGACGTATCGAATCTTTTTGTTCTAGAACAGTAGTTTTTACTGCCATAAAACCCTTCTCGTTGTAATATTTTTTTATTCTTTCTATAATATCTTTCTTCATAGCCTCAGTAACCATACGGTTCTGCACTATTTGTAACTTCTCTTTTATTTCTGTTTCCTGCGTTTTGGAAATGCCTCTGATGCTGAATCTGCTTAACCTTGGCAATTCTTTAATAGCAATGTCCAAAGTCACTTTGCTACCTTCAATTTTAGCAATAGTGATAGCAATGTCCGCAAACATTTTTTGGTCCCACAGGTTACGGATAGCCTTTGTTACCGCCGGGTCGTTTGTCAATTTGATATTATCGCCCTTAGCAAGCCCAGTTATGGATTTAATAACTTCGCCGTCAGCATATTTGGTTCCCGAAACAATAATTGAATCAATGGTATACGTACCCGGACGAGTACCGGTATTGCTAACGCCAGCCAATTGTGCCTGTGCTAATGGTGCAATAAAATGGAGCAGTAATAGGGTGCTAAGAAAATAGCGAAGTTTTAAATTAGGCATTGATGTTGTTGAAGCTAATAATAGTTCTGTTTTTATGCTAAACCCTTAATGATATTTAAGATGGTTTTACTTGTTCACTCGTTTTGCCAAATCGTCTTTCCCGTTGTTGGTAATTTAAGATGGCGTCAAAAAGATGATTTTTCCTAAAGTCGGGCCAATGAATATCGGTAAAATATAATTCGGTATAAGCCATTTGATACAATAAGAAATTGCTAATCCTATGTTCGCCGCCGGTTCTTATCATCAATTCTGGGTCAGGATATTGTTTAGTAGTCAAAAACAGCTCAAAATATTCGCTGGTGATTGCTGAAGCCGAAACTTTTCCAGAAGCCACCTCATTTGCTATGCTACGCACCGCCGATTGAATTTCCCAACGGGCACTGTAACTAAGCGCAAGCACTAATGTAAGACCTGTACAACCAGCGGTAATCTCCATACCTTCGTTCAATTCCTGTTGACATATTTCAGGAAGCGAAGCAAAATCGCCAATTACCTGTAGGCGTACATTATTTTTCTTCAAATCATCTACTTCACGTCTTATAGTGCTTACCAAAAGCTCCATAAGTGCATCTACTTCATACTTTGGTCTATTCCAGTTTTCGGTAGAGAATGCATATAAAGTAAGGTATTGCACACCCAACTCACCGCAACCTTCCACTACTTCTCTTACGCTGATAACGCCTTGCTGATGACCATGAATACGGTCCTCACCTTTCTCCTTAGCCCAACGTCCATTGCCATCCATAATGATGGCAATATGTTTGGGCAAGTAGGTAGTGTCTATTAAAGATTTGCTTTCCATTGCTCGTTTCCTAATTCCAAAAGTGGGCAAAGTTACAAAAATAGCATTACCTATTGCTATGTTCCTTTTTCTGAGACTATTTATTAGGCTTTTTGTCCCATTTTTTAGATTAGTAATGGGAATTAACGTAATAGTTTGGTTGAAAATTGTTT
>Ga0256901_1001462_pt1 | contig 11880 bp, 12 predicted proteins | sample MC6MC0689MT_FD_190200 | JGI IMG/M metagenome (GOLD analysis project Ga0256901, IMG submission 190200) | Metatranscriptome of enriched soil aggregate microbial communities from Iowa State University, Ames, United States - MC6-MC0689-MT... | ecosystem: Environmental > Terrestrial > Soil >... | reverse complement strand
GATTGAATTAACAGAGTTTCATTGTTTTCTAGTTTCTTTAGCGATTCGACTATTGCCTCAAAGCACTCCCAATTTCGCGCCGCTTTGCCGATTCCGCCGTAAACAACGAGCTCGTCCGGATTTTCGGCGACTTCCGGATCCAAATTATTCATCAGCATTCTGAGTGCCGCTTCCTGCACCCAGCCTTTGCAGGAAAGCTCCGTTCCCGTTGGGGCTTTAATGACACGTTTGGCTTCGGTAACCATGATTTCTTCCTCCCTTTATTTTAGTAAGTGACTTGCAATGACCATTTTTTGCACTTGTGAAGTCCCTTCAAAAATCTCCAAAATCCGTTGATCGCGATACATCCGTTCCACCGGGTATTCCTTCATGTAGCCGAATCCTCCGTGGATCTGCACGGCTTTATGGACAACACGCTGGGAAGCTTCTGAAGCTATTAGCTTCGCAATCGCTGCCTCTTTTGAAATTCGGTAACCCTCTTTATCTTTTAAACTGGCAGCATAGTACGTATACAAACGGGCCATTTCCACATCTGCCGACATTTCCGCCAGCATCCACTGCAGCCCTTGGAACTCGGAGATTGGCTTGTTAAAGGCAATTCTTTCTTTTGAATAGGCTACAGCAACATCAAGCGCCGCTTGCGATAATCCCACTGCCATGGCGGCAATCCCAATTCGACCGCGGTCCACGACACTCATCGCAATTTTAAAGCCTTCGCCTTCTTCTCCGACTAAGTTCTCTTTAGGAATCCGGCAATTTTCAAAAATGACTTCATGGGTCCGTGCCCCGCGAATTCCCATTTTGTCATCGCCCGCTCCATAAGAAAGTCCTGAAGTACCTTTTTCGACAATAAATGCGCTGATTCCTTTTGTTCCAGCGGTTGTATTGGTTTTAGCATAAACGACAATAATATCGGCTTCGGCGCCATTGGTAATGAAATGCTTCGTTCCATTCAGGACATATTCATCTCCCTCTAAACGGGCATTGGTTTTCATCGAGCCGACATCCGTGCCGCCGTTTGGTTCTGTCAAACCAAAGGCAAACAATTTTTCACCTGTGCAGCCCGGCACCAAAAAGTTATCTCTTTGCTCATGATTTGCCGCTAAAAACAGGCCATCAATCCCTAAGTAATGCGCTGTTAATATGGAGCCTGTTGCTGCACATGCATAGGTAATTTCTTCTACCGCAATCGCTTCCGCTATGGAATCCGCTCCAACACCGCCATCTTTTTCCGGATAGGCAATTCCCAATAACCCTAACTCAGCCAGCTTGCCGATATGTTCTGTTGGAAAACGGTTTTGCTCATCCAATTCAGCGGCTTTTGGTAAAATAACCTCCCGGCTAAAATCCCTCACCATCGCCCGTATACTTTTTTGCTCATCTGTTAATTCGAAATTCATTTGTTTTGTCTCCTTTTTTTACTGAATGATTTGTTTTTTTCGATTCGCGGATAAGGTGTAATTTTATACCGGATATCTCCTGCTAAAGACAACAAAGTTTATACTTCCTGCCTTTCCAAGGCTTGTAATTGCTTTGAATCCCATTTTAATATGTCTTTTAGTACTTGGGCGGTGTGTTCACCAAGGACCGGTGATGCTTCTTTAATAACCGGAGGGGTTTGCGAAAGTTTTACCGGATTTCCCGGTATTCTCATAGGTCCTGCCACTGGATGGTCGACATCAACAAGCATTTCCCTCGCTTTTGTATGTTCATCTTCACATACCTCCCCGATTGTTAAGATTGGAGAGCATGGAACCCCGCCAGCTGAAATCATCTCGACAGCTTCTTCGACGGTATATCCTTTCAGCCAAGCTTCAACGATGGCCTTTAACTCGGTTTCGTTTTCCGTACGTAACGGATCAAGGTAGAATCTTTTATCTTCGGCCAGTTCAGGTTGTTGCATAACGTCAGCTAATTTTTTAAATAAAGGGTCATTGGCAATTGCAATCACAACATAGCCGTTTTGAGCTTGATAGATATCAAACGGTGAGCTGATCGGGTGCCGGCTGCCAATGCGCTCTGGAACAATTTTTTCAACTGTATAGCGCATCACATTGTTTTCTAACAGGGCAATGATGCTATCCGTCATGGCAATATCAATATATTGCCCCTCCCCTGTGCGTTCTCTGTGGAACAGTGCTACCATGATCCCGTATACCGCGTAAAGTGCGGCACTCATATCTCCTAGTGAAGCGCCAGACCGTGTTGGTGGATCATCTAAATGACCGGTTATACTCGTCAGTCCCCCCATCGCTTGGGCAACCAGGTCATAGGCTGGCCGCTGGCTATACGGACCATATTGGCCGAATCCCGAAATAGACGAATATATGATGGAAGGGTTTAGTTCTTTTATGCTTTCGTAATCAAGCCCCAGTTTTTTCATGACGCCCGGGCGGAAATTTTCTACCACCACGTCCGATTCTTTGACTAATTCTTTTATGGCCGCAATGGCATGTGGATTTTTTAAATCTAATGCCATACTTTTTTTACCCCGATTTAAATAAACAAAGTAACCGCTTTCCCCGTTCTGAAAAGGACCGAAGTGCCTCGTATCATCCCCCGCCCCGGGCCTTTCAATTTTAATAACTTCCGCACCCATGTCGGCCAAAAGCATTGTACAATACGGGCCGGCCAACACTCTCGTAAAATCTAATACTCGAATTTTCTCAAGCGGTCGCTGCATCGCCTTTCCTCCTTTTGATTTCGTACCTCCATTATCTCTTCCTAGAACGCAGGATTGTAGTCTGAATTTTTACTCTTTTGTAGATTATTTTAAGGTACACCCAAAAATAATCCACCAACCCACATGCGGTGACTTTGTGTTGATATTGTCCATTTCACGTGAAAACGAGGAGGGACGCAGCTTTTGCAGATATCACTGAAATAGTCCTCTAAAGCAAAAAAAGTATAATACCCGATAACTGAGGGACCAACGGCTACTGTCCTTCACTTTTCTTGGTACCTGACACCCTCTAGAAATAATTGTAAAGCCTATTGACGTGTAATTATGTATTAGTGTACTATGTAATTAGTACACTAATACATAGTTATTGGAGGTTATAAAAATATGTTAGCTTTTCAAGGTCTATTGAAAAAGGACTTTGGCATCTCAAAATTTTGGTTTCTTTTATGGCTTATTTTCCTGGCTGTTTTTTTGCTTATACCGTTTGCATTAGAGACTTATTATCATAAGCCGCTAACACTTCTTCCTGTCGCGGTCATACTGTTAATCGGATCTCACGTGTTTTTCTTGCCGGGAATGTTATTATCTATGCTTCGTTTGGAAGGAAAGACACAATTGTGGCTGTATAATCCGCAAAACAGTAAAGCACTATTTTTATCAAAAATAGCTGTTTCCTCTTTTTATCAACTGATTGCTCAATTGTTTTTAACAGGAGTCGGCTTAATTACTTATCAATTTAATAAAAATCAACTCTATATTGAAGCGGCTGATTTGTTTAAAGGAATTACAGTTTTTAATGTCGGTTTACTGTTGCTCAGTATATATATTTCTTGTTGGGCTATGTTTTATTGGACTGTTTACCATTCCTTAGGGAAATTTCCAGCGGTTAAAAATTGGCGCTGGCTAGTGATTCTACTTCTATTTTTTGTTTTTAATACCATTACAACCCTTTTAGCAAGATTTGAATTCTTAAAAGAAATAATAAACAAATGGAAAATACCAGTATTAATGAACGCAAATGGTGATTTCAAACATGGAGGATGGGAGATTTATTTGAATGCCGTCGATATACCAGTGGTGGGACTAGTTATTTATGTAATCGTTGCGTTCAGCTTATTCCTAATTTCTTGTTGGTTACTCGACAGAAAAGTTGAGGTGTAACGGCCATGACAAAAGATTTTCAAACATCTAAACCTATATATATCCAAATAGCTGATCATCTATCTTCCCAAATTGTAAGAGGAGAAATGAGGGCAGGAGAAAAACTGCCATCTGTTCGTGAAATGGCCATTAATTCAGGTGTCAACCCTAATACAATCCAAAGAACCTATAGTGAGATGGAGAGGATGGGAATCGTGGAAACAAAGCGGGGACAGGGGACATTTGTCACAGAAAATGAACAAGTACTAAAAGCGTTAAAGATTCGTTTGCAAGCCGATATTATTGGTGTCTTTGTACAAAACATGAAAGAGCTTGGCTTTTCACAGGAGGAAATGATGGATGGCTTAGAGCAATACTTTAGGAGGGAGCAAGAGTGACCGTTAAACTACGTAATGTTTCAAAAAGGTATGGGAAAGATTTTTCATTAAAAAATGTATCCCTTACATTTGAAACAGGGAAGATTTATGGGTTATTAGGACCGAATGGCAGTGGAAAGTCGACGACATTAAAAATGATTGCAGGCCTGGTCTATCCTAACAATGGAAAAGTTGAAGTGGACGCTGAAGAGGTAACAAGAAAAATTTGTAAGAAGGTGGCTTATTTAACGGAACTCGATATGTTTTATTCATCCTTTACAGTGGGAAATATGATTGAATTTTATGCTTCTCAATTTTCCGATTTTGATATGGAGAAAGCTGAACAACTTTTAATCGATATGAAACTCGATCGGGCGAAAAAAATCAAGCAATTGTCGAAGGGAAATCGCGGCAGATTAAAATTAGTTTTAACATTATCAAGGAAATCACCGGTTTTACTATTAGATGAACCGTTCTCTGGACTTGATCCAATGGTTCGCGATTCGATTGTGAAAAGTCTATTATCATACATTAATTTTGACGAGCAAACCGTTATTATTGCCACACATGAAATCGATGAAATTGAACCGCTTTTAGATGAAGCGATTGTGATTTTTCAAGGAGATATCATCGGGCAGAAAAATGTCGAAACCCTTAGGGAAGAAGAAGGGGTATCCGTTTTGGAATGGTTTAAATCCACGATGGTACAAATGGAGGGAAATTGAATGAGTAGTCCAGTTGTTGAATTAAAAAAAGTGACAAAAGTAATTAAAGGGAAAAAGATCATTGATGATTTAAGCTTCACCATTGAAGAAGGGGAAGTATTTGGCTTTTTAGGACCAAATGGTGCAGGGAAAACAACGACCATCCGCATGATGGTAGGCTTAATGGGGATCACTTCCGGTGAAATTTTGATTTGCGGTAAGAGTGTGGAAAAGGAATTTGAGGAAGCCATTGGGAATATTGGCGGGATTGTTGAAAATCCCGAGTTATATAAATTCTTAACCGGGTATCAAAATTTGATGCAATATGCCCGAATGGTAAAGGGAGTTTCTAAGCAAAAAGTAGAGGAAGTAGTGGAGTTTGTCGGTTTAAAGGATCGGATTCACGATAAAGTGAAAACCTACTCCCTTGGAATGAGGCAGCGATTAGGGTTAGCACAAAGTCTGCTTCATGATCCAAAGGTGATGATTCTGGATGAACCAACCAATGGCCTTGACCCGGCTGGGATTAGAGAGATTCGTGATCATTTGAAAAAATTAACGAAAGAAAAAGGGATGTCGGTTATCGTCTCCAGTCATCTATTGTCTGAAATGGAAATGATGTGTGATCGAATTGCGATTATTCAAAATGGAAAGCTCATTGATATTCAAAAGGTCCATGATGCACAGGAAAGTAAACAGAAATATTTCTTCGAAGTGGATATGAAAAACATCGCTGTCCTTAAGAATCGTGGTATTGCATATGAAAAAGTGGACAATGGGATAGCCATAGAGATGGAAAAAGAAGAGGTACCAAATATGATTCAATTGTTAATCGAAAAAGGGATCCGCATTTTTGAAGTAAAACCAATTGCTAAGTCGTTAGAAGATCGTTTCTTAGAAGTCACAACACAAGGGGAGAAGCTTCATGCATAAACTCATTGTTAATGAATGGATCAAAATTTTTAAACGTCCAGGCACTTTTGTCATGATTGGGCTGCTGATTCTTGGTGTCATTGCTACGGGAGTTTTAACCAAGATATATAGTGATAAAAGTCAAACTGTTAATCATCAGTGGGAACAACAGGTAAAGCAAGAAATTAAGCAGTATCAAACACAAATAAATGAGCTGCCGGCCACAGCCGTAAATGTAAAAAAAGATTTAGAAAGAAAAGTTGCGATTAATCAATACCGTTTAGACCATAAAATCCCGCCAGATAAAGGGACAACAGGGTGGACATTTATCAATGACAGCTCTGCTCTTATTTCGTTTGCAGGTTTATTTACAATAATTATTGCTGCTGGTATTGTCGCAAGTGAATTTGGTTGGGGAACGGTCAAGCTGCTGTTAATTCGACCTATAAAAAGATATAAAATACTATTATCTAAATATATGACGGTTATCTTATTTGACCTTTTTATGTTGGCAATTTTATTTGTTAGTGCTGCTATTTTAGGGTTTGCTTTATTTGGAACAGGCGATGGCAATAATGTGCATCTTGCCTATTCAAATGGCAATGTAGTAGAACAAAATATGTTCCTTTACTTAATAAAGACTTATTTATTGTCGTCCATTGATGTTATCATGATTACTACAATGGCATTTATGATTTCTGCTGTATTTAGAAACAGTTCTATGGCGGTTGGATTATCCATTTTCCTTTTATTAATGGGAGGAACGATCACTTCTCTGATCGCATCCCGGTATGATTGGGCAAAATATATTTTATTTGCCAACACAGACTTAATCCAATATTTTGATGGCGTCCCATTAGTCAAAGGGATGACGGTAGGATTCTCGGTTATCATGTTGTTGATTTACTTTTTCGTCTTTCAGCTATTGGCTTTTAGGGTTTTTACCAAGAGGGATGTAGCTGCGTAAACAGAAAAGTCATTTGGAGGAGCATTTATATGGAAATGCTCCTCATTTGTATATCGTTACATTATTAATGTAATCCTCAAGGTCTGCTAATCAGGTGGCCCAAAATAAGAACTGACCAGTAACCCCTTGTTTAACCCTAGCCCCAGTTTTTCACATTGGCTTAAGAAAAAAGCTGTCCTTTCAGAACCCCAAACCGTTCCTCAAGTATAGCATGATTATATTTTTTATATAAATCTTACTCTTGGAAATTCCTACAACAAAAGACAAAAATAAAAAGCATTCCTCATAAGAAAGAAATGCTCTTTACATTAAACTAAGAGTTTATTTTCCTTTTGATGGTTCGCTTAACTTCTGAATAATAAATAATCATAGATATGCTTACCTACTCTGCTTATTATCTGGTTTCCCGCAAACACATCGTCAAGGCGGTCCAATAAGACCGCAGCATAGGCCGTTTTCCCCTTATACGTTATTATCGCACAATCATGTACAACGTGAGGAAGACTGCCTGTTTTATTGGCTGCCATTACCCTGTCTAAGTCCATCATACCTGGAAGTCTATCTTGAAATTGCTGATACTTCATCATGTTTAAGGCTGTCGCTCGGCTTTCCTCTGTTAAATACAATCCTTCATTGATAACTTTCAAACATGTCAACATATCCACTGGACTTGTAAAGTTATCACGCCCCTGTTCCATGGCTTGAAAGTCCATCATTTTCCGATTAAGGGCGGTATGCTGCAGTCCCATTTTTTCCACGGAACTATTAATTGCTTCCATTCCCAATCTTTCTATCAGGATGTTGGTGGCTGTATTATCTGAGACCGTGATCATTAAGGTCATGAGATCCTTCAGTGTCAGCAGTGCATCACGAGATAATGACTGTAAAACCCCGGATCCGCCAACATGATTCGTAATCGATACCAATTGATCAACGTTTAGTTTACCTCTCTCACTCTGCCGAAGTCCTTCTATTAAAATAGGAACCTTAATAAGACTTGCAGATTGAAACACTTCCTTGCTTTTAATATTAATACATTTGCCTTCCATTTCGATAGCCACCCCAGCTCGACCGCTGAGGCCACGAAGTTCTTCTTCGATTTTTTCCATTAATCTTTCCATCGTTTACCTCGCGTGAGCGACCTGGGAATAATCATGATCACCGGTTTTATTTTTATCATATAAATGACAGGCGATGTGGTGGCCTTCCTCGACTTCTTTCCAGACAGGCTTCTCCTTGTCGCAAACCTCCATGGCCATTGGACAGCGGGTTCTAAATACACATCCGCTTGGAGGATTAATCGGGCTTGGAAGTTCCCCTTTTAAAATGATCCGTTCGCGCTTGTCCTCAATGTCCGGGTCAGGAATAGGTATGGCTGAGAGCAATGCCTGTGTATATGGATGCAGCGGCTTATTGTATAGCTCACTGCTTGTCGTTAATTCCACTAATTGACCCAAATACATGACACCAATCCGGTCACTAATTTGTTTTACCATCGAAAGGTCATGGGCAATAAACAGATAGGTTAATCCTTTTTCCTTTTGTAATTTTGTTAGCAAATTAACGACCTGGGCCTGCACGGACACATCCAAGGCCGAAATCGGCTCATCTGCGATAATAAAATCAGGGTCGAGGGAAAGAGCCCGGGCGATTCCAATCCGCTGTCGCTGTCCGCCGCTAAATTCATGCGGATAGCGATTGGCATGTTCGCGATTTAAACCGACATCCTCTAATAATTGATAGACCCGATTTAATCGTTCTTGCTTAGTTGGATATAAGCCGTGAACTTCCATCGGCTCAGAAATGATTTCACTTACCGTTGACCTTGGGTTTAACGACGCATATGGATCTTGGAAGATCATTTGCATTTGTCTATGAAAAGCAAATCTCTCTTTCGATGTAAAATTGTGTATATTTTTCCCATTAAAGACAACTTCTCCATCGGTTACGTCATAAAGCCCGATAATGGTTCTGCCCGCCGTGGACTTCCCGCACCCTGACTCCCCCACAATTCCGAATGTCTCGCCTTTATTAATGTGAAAGGTTACTCCATCAACGGCTTTTAACACTTGATCTTTACCTAAGTCAAAATGCTTTTTAAGATTGTTTACCTGTAATAGCTTCTCCATGATTATGCCTCCGTCTCAACCCAGTAGCGTCTTGCTGCACATAGTTCTTGCTCGTATATCGTTCCTTCTAAAGGAATAATTTCCACTGTTTTGCCGGTATTTGGGGAATGCAGTAATTTTCCATCTCCATAATAAATGCCAACATGATGGATCCTCCCTTTTCCTTCTTCATATGCAAAAAATAATAAATCACCTGGTTCGATTGCATCTATTTCGACTTTTTTGCCAGCCGCTGCTTGGTCGGAAGCGTCGCGTGGAATCACATACCCATTTGCCTTACACATCGAGTAACTAAACCCTGAGCAATCATAGCCATAACTGCTCATCCCGCCCCACAAATAGGGTAAATGTAGAAACTTCTCACCAGCGGATACTATTGTCTGTCCATCTCCTCTTGCTGGAGAATCATTGACAACAACATCCCTCGAATCTAGCACGCCCGCCCCATCAGGGGTTTTAACGAAAATCTTCCCTTCCTGTTCATATAAAAAGGGTAAGGCCGTTAAATAGGAAAGTTCTAAACTAGATTGATGATTCTCTTTAATCAACTTTGCCTTTCGGCTCGTCACAATCGCGACAGGTACATCCGCTATATTCCAGCCATCAGCAACCTCCACTAACTGAGTTTTCGGGACCCAGCCTGGATAACCGCGGTCTTCCTTAGATGTTGACTGACTAGGTATGATTACATGTGCCCAATCATCATTTTCCTCCGTAATCATTACTTCTTCACCATATAATAGCTGCGTTTGAACAAGGTTTTGATTATACAATCCCAGCCTGGTTTCATAAGTTAATCCATCTAACCACGTGTCAATCGAAACTGGGTTAGTTACGGCAGCATAGTCAATTTCTCGTGGTGAATCAAAAGACGTCCAGACGGTTGCTACTGGTACATTTACAATCCATTTAACCAATTAAGACTCCCCCTTTAATGTCTATAGACTTTATCCCTAGGCCTGGGGCCTCCGGCATTGTTAATAATCTACTATTATATTGTACTCCGCCTTCAACTATTTCCTTTGCTAGCATTAACGGTGCATCAAAGTCAAAACGAGTAATATTTTGCTTACTTGCTGCAAAGTGAGCAGCTGCTGTAATACCAAGCCGGGTTTCAATCATACTGCCGACCATACACTCCACACCGCATGTTTCAGCAAGATGGTTGATGATTTGAGCTTGATAAATGCCGCCAGCCTTCATCAGCTTAATATTAATTAAATCGGCACTTCTTGTTCTTAATACTTGAAAGGCTTGTTTCGGTGTAAATACACTTTCATCGGCCATAATCAGTGTGTCAACTGCATCCGTAACCTGCTTCAGACCATCAATATCGTCTGCTTTAACAGGCTGTTCCACTAGTTCAATTCGTAAATCATGGTCTTCCATTTTACGGATGGCGCGGATTGCATCCTTCACTGTCCAGCCCTGATTCGCATCCAGACGTATTTTAATATCCTTCCCTACCCGCCTTCTAATTTCCTGGATTCGTTCCATATCGGCAGCAATATCATTCTTCCCTACCTTTACCTTAAGGACATTAAATCCTTCTTGGATATATGAAACCGCATCCTCGCCCATTTCCTCAGGCCCATTCACGCTAACAGTAAAATCTGTCTCCATTTCTTTTTTATGTCCGCCAAGGAATTGATAGAGCGGCAGGTTACAAAATTGGGATAAACAATCATAAATGGCCATATCCACAGCAGCTTTTGGGCTTGGATTTCCAACCATAAGTGTCTTTAATCCTTGAAAAATCACCTCATATTGAAACAGGTTTTTCTTATGTAAAAATGGCTTGATCACATGGTGGATGGAAGATTCAATACTCGAGAGGCTGTCTCCTGTAATGACAATAGTGGGAGGTGCTTCACCCCAGCCAATGATTCCATTATCGCAGGTAATTTTCACAAAAATTGATTCAGCTGTCGTCACGGTTCGAAGGGCCGTTTTAAACGGCTTTTTTAACGGAACAGCGACTCGGAATGTTTCAATTTGCTCTATAATCATATATATAAACCATCCTTTACAAGATGCCGCTATCGACAATTAATTTTTTTTCGTACGTATTCATGGATGCTTGTACGCCTAATGGAATAGCGATATGAGGGTTACAATGTCCCATCATGAATCCCTTCATCGCCGGCTTTTGTACGAGTTGAACATAATGAGTGATGACCTCGTCGAGCGATAAGGTAAGTTTCCTTTTTGGCGTACAATCACAAAAGTCTCCAATAAGAATGCCGCTAGTATCCTTTAACTTTCCAGCCAAATAAAGCTGATTGAGCATCCTATCAACAGACCGAGGTTCTTCATTCACATCCTCGATTAGCAGCAGCTTACCCAACGTATCTATTTCATAAGCTGTTCCGAGAGTACTGACTAGAAGTGACAAATTTCCTCCCACAATTTCTCCACTTGCCTCACCATTCACTAAAGCTTCCAATGGGGAGATTTGTTCCGTATAGACTATAGGGGCAGGTTCAAATAATTGTAAAAACCTTTCTTTTGAAAATGGGTGTGTGTCCTCTTTCCCCATATCTGAAGCCAGCATCGGCCCATGAAAGGTGACTAACTCCGATTGCTGCCGAATGGCCGTATGTAAAAAAGTAATATCACTGTAGCCCCAAAAAATTTTGGGATTCTTTTTAATCAGTTCATAGTTAATTTGCTCGGCAATTCTTCCTGTTCCAAAACCGCCGCAGGCACAAAAGACGGCTTTAACCTCTGGATCGCTGAACATTTCATGGAAATCTCCAAGCCTTTCTTGATCGAAACCAGCTAAATAACCATTTATTCGAGAAACATGGTTTCCAACCTTGACTTTTAGCCCTAAATCCTTCAAAAAATCTATGCCCCGTTCTAGATTTCCTCGGTTCGGCGGGCTTGCCGGGGCAATGACCCCAACGGTATCTCCCTTTTTAAGCCGATTTGGCTTTACTGCATTCATTTAAAAACCCCTTTTCGG
>Ga0256901_1001454_pt1 | contig 11950 bp, 10 predicted proteins | sample MC6MC0689MT_FD_190200 | JGI IMG/M metagenome (GOLD analysis project Ga0256901, IMG submission 190200) | Metatranscriptome of enriched soil aggregate microbial communities from Iowa State University, Ames, United States - MC6-MC0689-MT... | ecosystem: Environmental > Terrestrial > Soil >... | reverse complement strand
GCCAAAGATGCACAAAAATCGAGAGGAACGCCGCAAACATGAAGAACAGTCCAATGATGCCATCGTTCAGCAATTCATCGAGCACAGTGTTATGGACGTGGCGAAATCCCCCCAACAGAGCAGCTTGCTCTCCAGCTTGCGCCCGGACTACGTCCATTTTCGTATAAGCACCAACCCCCGCTATCGGATTCTGCTCGATAACCTTTGCCGCACTCGTCCACATGACTTCTCGGATATCCGCCGAAATTTTATCTTCCCATTGCGAGCTGTCACCACTGTCGTAGTATTCGACCATTCCCGCAAAACGTTTGGAGATGATATCTCCAACGGGTCCTACGACGACAAGAGCCGCGAGAGCGGCCACCACGGCTGCATAAGCAGCTCCCTGTTGTCGAATAGTAAAGCGTTTGAGGAAGAATATCGCTTCGATCGCTGCAAAAACCGGCAGCACAACAATTACTGCTCGCGTTTCTGATACCAGAACAGAAACCAAACCCAAAATCAGCCAATGTGGGCCATTTGGAAGATAACGATGAGTCTTGCCAATTGGAATAGCGGCTGAAATAGCTGCCACGCCTGCGACAAAGGCAAAGACCGCTTGGTTGCCACCAACACCAATCCGCCCCCCCTCAGCGAATAGAAGGTATATAACCGCAAGAACGGCCATGATGACACCGACACGCGATCCTAGCACATAGGCCCGAAGGGGGTTCCTAACCAGCAGCATTCCGGGACCCGCAAAGGCGAATACCGTGATCAAAATTGTATAACCAATTTGACGATTGCCATCAAAAGGTTCGCCTCGAATAAGGACCAAACCTAGAGACCATGCTGCGTATAACAAAATAAATATATAGAACTTCTTCGCAAAAAGACGTGCAGTCGCGTGGCGCGCGAAGCTCAGATAAATACCGATGCAAGAAAATATAAAAAGAACAAGCGGACCCAATCCTAAACGAATTGGCATCGCGGCAGAGGCAACACCCAGTACCCAGCGATCCACTCGACGACGGACCAAGAATGATTTTTTTAGAAACGCCACTTAAACCTCTTTCAGGACATTCCGCCTTAGAGCGTATGCGATTCGTCGAGTATAGTCAGTTGTCCTAAATAAAAGGGTGGACAATCGCTTATAAACAGGCAGACGCTTTGCAGCATATGCAGTTCGCCCCTGTGCTATTGTCGACACTGTTGCCTTCGATAAGACGACAACAGATTGGTTTAAAGTAAAAATTTCATAACCTCCCGCCCATCCCCGCTCCAACTCCACATCGAACGGCAAAGACATGATACGAATTGCATTCAAAAGCTTTTGCGCGCCCTCGAGTGTAACTCCGTAAGCAGCGGCACTGCCGAGTGGTCCGTGTAAACAGCGTCCTATCGCAAAACCGCTTTCTAGTTTCATAAACGGTCTAAAAGCTGCTGTGCGATGATTCACCAGCTTTATTGCATCCCACCCCCGCAGCTGAATGGCTTCATCTACAATGGAAGAAAACTCCGGCGTGAACTCCACGTCATCTTCAATGATGACTGCAAAAGGCTCGTTTTCAGCGATTATCGTTTCAAGCGCACGTATATGGCTGAAATAACATCCGATTTCAGCAGGAAGTGGAATCTTTCCATGCCGCCGGCGGAAGCTATTCTCGTCCAAATCGGTCAGCTCTTCTGGAGCAAGGAGTTTACCCTCGACTGCTTCTACGCGACGAATATCAATGGAGAATGCATCAGCGCTTGCTCGCAGGGCATCCCATCTGTCCTGAGAGCGAGCAAGATTGATGGCGTAAACCGGGACAGAACCAACCACGGGCTCTCCTTAATTTTTATTCTCTTGGCAGCTCAGTGAGGCGATGCCATGCATTAATTTCTATCAATTCTAAACAAAGGTCTCTAATCAGAGATGAGTACCTCTCCCGACACTTAAATCATACCGGAAAAATGCTTAATACCTGCGTTAGCCACAGAACTGGACGAATTCTTGACTGGTATGATCGGCACCATCGTATTCTACCATGGCGTGTATCACCATCAGAACAATCGCACGGCATCAAGGCTGACCCGTACCGGATATGGCTTTCGGAGATCATGCTTCAACAAACAACGGTTGAAGCGGTCAAATCCTACTTCACCAAGTTTGTCGAACTCTGGCCGGATGTCATGGCTATGGCTGCCGCGAGCGAAGACGACATTTTGCGAGCCTGGGCAGGGCTTGGCTATTATTCGCGCGCGCGCAATCTCAAAAAATGCGCAGATCTGGTTGCAGCTCAGTATGCCGGAAGCTTCCCCGCAACCGCTGCCGAGTTAAAGGAACTACCGGGCATCGGGGATTATACGTCTGCGGCCATCGCAGCAATTGCGTTTGGTCAGCCCGCGGCCGTAGTGGACGGCAATGTCGAGCGTGTTATTTCACGTCTCTATGCTATCGACACCCCTCTTCCTGCAGCTAAAACAGAAATCCGTCTCCTTATGGGAGAGTTGACACCGGCAGACAGGCCCGGTGATTTTGCCCAAGCAGTCATGGATTTAGGCGCAACCATCTGCACACCGCGTCGCCCAGCTTGCGCGATCTGTCCTGTCAATGACGGCTGCGAAGCTCTTACAAAGCGCGACCCGGAGGAATTTCCCGTCAAGCCCCCCAAAGCGTCGAAGCCAATCCGAACGGGCGCTGCTTTCGTTGCAATCGCCGATGATGGTTCGGTTTTGTTGCGCAAACGCAAAGGTGAAGGTCTGCTTGCTGGCATGACAGAAGTGCCGGGCAGTCAGTGGACGGCGCGTATTGATGGCGATGCAACGGTAGATGCCGCTCCTTTTGCTGGCGACTGGGTCGCTTCAGGTAGCATCACGCATGTCTTCACACATTTCGAATTGCGCCTTTCCGTCTATTCAGCCGCCAACATCACCAAGCACGACATTACAGAAGGCTGGTGGTCTTCGCCTTCCGAACTGGAAGGCGAAGCACTGCCAACTGTCATGAAAAAGGCAATTACTGCCGCTATTCCAGACGCATTCAAACGGGGGAGGAAAAACCGTTGACCATTACAGTCAAACACGTCGTTTTCGATATTGGAAAAGTGCTGCTGCATTATGATCCAGAGCTCGCCTATCTCGATGTGATCCCTGACGAAGCTGAGCGCCGCTGGTTTCTGGAGAATATCTGCACAGGCGCATGGAATATCGAGCAGGATCGTGGCCGCAGCTGGCAGGACGCTGAAGCGCTGCTGATTGAAGCGCACCCAGAAAAGAGCAGTCACATTCGCGCATTCCGCCAAAACTGGAATCTGATGGTGCCCCATTCCTACGATGACAGTGTTGCCATCCTGCGCGGACTTATTGCTGAGGGCAATGACGTAACCATGCTCACGAACTTCGCTTCCGACACATTACGTGAAGCGCAAGGACGGTTTCCGTTTCTGAAGGAGAGCCGCGGCGTCACGGTCTCAGGCGATATCCGTATGTTGAAACCAGACCGCGAAATTTACGATCATCACGTTGCAAGCTTCAATCTTGATCCTGCTGCAACGCTTTTTATTGATGACAGTCCGGCCAATGTGGAAGGTGCCAAAGCAGCCGGTTGGCAGGCTGTGCATTTCGCCGGCGCACCTAAACTGGCAAACGATCTGAAAAGCCTCGGTCTTTCATTCTGATCCAAAAAATACCTAAACAGAAAAAGACCCCCGAAGCGAAACACTTCGGAGGTCTTTTCATCAGACTTTGTTGGAGGTCGTCTGATAGTAAGCTCTACAGCATAATTCCTTAAATACGCTGTAAATATAGAGTGTTAGAGCGCATTCCGAAAAGTGCGATGCGGTTTTCGGAACAAGATGTGCGCAAAAACAAATGGATCGAGATTAAGCGCCTGCCACAGCCATCTGATCGCGGATCACCTTGCGCAGATCATCAATTGGCTTCAGCGTGCCTGCTTCTTCATAATGCCAAAATGTCCAGCCATTGCAGGCATCAAATCCCTGTACCTTGGCCCCGATGCGATGGATCGAACCCGCTTCACCATTCGCAGCCAGCGTGCCATCAGCGCGAACGATGGCAGCATGACGACGGCGCGCATCAGAAAGAACCGTGCCCGGACGTAAGAGACCTGCTTCCATGATCGAGGTGAAGGCCACGCGCGGCTCTGCACGCTTGCCGGTCATAACCGTCAGTTCGGCCTTGCCCAGCGGTTCGACCGCATCAATGCGAGCGGTTGCCGCATCGATATAAGCCTGCTCCCGTTCGATACCAACGAAGTGGCGGCCGAGGCGCTTTGCAACAGCACCCGTGGTGCCGGAACCGAAGAACGGATCAAGAATAACGTCGCCTGGCTTGCTTGATGCCATCATGATACGGGCAAGCAGTGCTTCCGGCTTTTGCGTCGGATGAACTTTGTCGCCGTTTTCATCTTTCAGACGTTCTGAGCCTGTGCAGATTGGAAACAACCAATCAGAGCGCATCTGTACATCGTCATTGGCAGCCTTCATGGCGTCGTAATTGAAGGTGTAACCTTTGCCCTTTGCATCTCGCGAAGCCCAGATCAGCGTTTCATGCGCGTTCTGGAAACGACGACCGCGGAAGTTCGGCATCGGGTTGGTCTTGCGCCAGACGATATCGTTGAGCAGCCAGAAACCAATATCCTGCAACTGCGTGCCGACGCGGAAGATGTTGTGGTAAGAACCGATGACCCAGATAGTGCCATTTGGCTTCAGAACGCGGCGGCAGGCCAGAAGCCATGCGCGAGTGAAAGCATCATAGGCCTGGAAGCTTTCAAACTGGTCCCAATGATCATCAACGGCGCTGACCATCGTCTGATCAGGGCGATGGAGATCACCACCAAGCTGAAGATTGTATGGAGGATCGGCGAAAATGACGTCCACCGAGTGATCAGGAAGGCGTTCCAGAGCCGCAACGCAATCACCCTTGATGATAGAGTCGAGCCAAGCGGTACGTGGGGCCTCAATAGGCAACTCATGTGCAAGACGTACTAGGGACATGGGATACTCGATTACCTGTGAACGCTAAAAACTTGTCCTTATGGTTACTGAGTAGGGTAAATATGCGGTTAACGCCAAGTGATTGAAATCGTAAACCTTTTCTTAATTGAGCGGTAAAGGCCCGCGTTTCCGGCACTTTTGCAAGCGATATGGCTTAAACAGTTTTCTTCCAGCCATATTAAAGCCGTCAACAAATTGCAGTGCAGAAATGCAATATGACGTAATCAATAAGGCTTGGTTATTCGTTTTGCGCCTATAATTGCCTTCAAGTGATTTGCTCCAACGTGCTGCTTGTCCGAAAACCGTTTCATATTTTGGACTGCAACCCGAGACTGATATGCGTACCTGTTCTATGTGTCTGACATGAATATCAATGAGCTGCGCCACAACCGGTATTTGCGGGTTCTTTTCGTACCCTTCCGTATGCGCGCGCTTGTGCGCGGCAGTGAAATTGGTCTCGCTATTGCTGGTGTGGTTATCGGCGTGATTTCCGCGCTTGCTGTTGCAGCAATTGGCGGCATTTCTCAGTGGATGCATCAAGCTCTGTTCGGTCTTGCAGAAGGGGAGCGGCTCAGCTCCGCCTCGGAACTGAGTTCCAGCGCTTACATTGCTCCACTCGCCGGCGGCATCCTCATGGGCGTTGTCATATGGATATTGGCGCGCTGGCGTAAACGTCCCATCGTTGACCCCATTGAAGCCAATGCTTTGCACGGCGGCCATCTTTCACTCACGGACAGTTTTATCCTCGTCGGGCAGAACCTTATTTCCAACGGGTTTGGTGCGTCCGTAGGGCTTGAAGCAGCTTATACGCAGCTCGCCAGCGGTTTCGCATCGCGTATCGGACGTGCGCTGAAATTGCGGCGCGCCGATTTGCGTACTTTAGTTGGATGTGGTGCAGCAGCCGCGATTGCAAGCGCCTTTAACGCACCGCTGACCGGCGCCTTCTACGCATTCGAACTCATTATCGGCGTTTATTCGATTGCCACTCTTGCGCCTGTCGTGGTCGCAGCAATCGTCGGCATGTTGGTCACACAAGCGATCGGTGGTCCGCCTTTTGTCATTCACATCGGACCTTTGGATAGCATTGCGGCACGCGACTATGTGCCTGCACTGGTTCTCGGCTTTCTTGCTGCTGGCATCGCCATTCTCATCATGCGTGGCGTGACAACCGTTGAGCGTGTCGCACGCAAAAGCGTTGTCCCGACAGTTCTCGCTCCAGCCATTGGCGGCGCAATTGTCGGCATGATCGCCTTCGTCTCGCCCCAAGTTCTGGCTTCCGGCCATGGCGCCCTACATCTCGACCTGAATGCCAATCTAACCATTCCGGTTTTGCTGTTGCTAATTTTCAGCAAGTCACTGGCTTCAGCCATCTCGATCGGTTCAGGATTTCGCGGCGGCTTGTTCTTCGCGTCACTGTTTCTTGGTGCGCTTACTGGAAAGCTCTTTGCAGCCGTGACCGGCTATGTCTTACCACTCACGCTTGAACCAGAGGTCTACGCTGTGATCGGCATGAGTTCGATGGCCGTCGCCATCGTTGGCGGCCCATTGACGATGACGTTTCTGGCTCTCGAATTAACTGGCGATTTCCCGATTGCGATGCTTGTGCTTGGTGCCGTCGTGTCTTCATCTCTGATGGTTCGCAAAACCTTCGGCTACTCTTTCGCAACCTGGCGTTTCCACTTGCGCGGTGAAGCTATACGTTCCGCACACGATATTGGCTGGATACGTAACCTTACCGTCACCCGGATGATGCGTCATGACGTGCGTACGGTGCAGATCGACACAGATATCGAAACATTCCGCCACGACTTTCCGCTTGGTTCGACACAGCGCGTCATCGCCGTCGATAGCGACGGCCGATATGTCGGCATGATTCCCGTTCCTGCTGCCTATTCCGAGAGTTTCGACACAACGGATGAGACACGCAGCATCTCCGAATTGTTGCGCTATCAGGATGAGTTCCTGCTTCCACAGATGAATGCCAAAGAAGCGGTTGCGCGTTTTGACCGTGCGGAAGCTGAAGCACTCGCAGTCATCAACAACGCACAGGACCGCAAAGTGCTGGGGCTTTTGAGTGAAGCGCACACATTGCGTCGCTATAGTGAAGAGCTGGATCGCCGCCGCCGTGAGGTTTCAGGCGAGGTATAAGTTTACTGGCTTGTTTGAGAAGTGGGTTCGCTTCCGTTGTTTTCCGGCGTTGCGCGGTAATAATACGGGGTCGCAAAAATAAAAGTTAGAACGACGATAACTGCCAGAACAAACAGTACAACGGATTTACGCATCGAATTCTCCTTTGAGAGCGCATCAGGGAGATGCCTAAGCAAGCTTCACGGTGATACGCGTCAAGTATGTTTGTCAGATCGCACCACGCTCCGACCAAGAGAAAACGGTCAGCAATTGATATCGTTCCTAACATCCCTTCATCCTTGAAGAAGCCGAGTTTGACGCCTAAGTCATAAAGGTGTAGCTCATCGGCGATAGTTCGGTGGGTGCTATTACCCCCACACCTCCCACACAAAGGCTTTTTGAAATGGCGGCTCCGTCCCTGATTATTTTTGACTGTGATGGCGTATTGGTGGACTCGGAATTCATCGCCGCACAAGTCGATGCAGCCCTTCTCACTGAGGCCGGTTATCCAATTGAAGCGGAAGAAGTGGGTGAGCGTTTCGCAGGCCTGACATGGCAGGACATTCTTCTCACCGTTGAGCGTGAAGCTGGAATTCCGCTTTCGGCGTCCCTGCTCGATAAAGCCGAAAAGCTGCTGGATGAACGCCTTAAGAACGAAGTTCAGGCGATTGAAGATATCGTCGAAGTCGTTTCAGCTCTTGGCCTTCCAAAGTGCATCTGCTCGAACTCGACCAGCGCTCGCCTTGAACTCATGCTGAAGCGCGTCGGCCTCTACGATCTTTTTAAACCGAACATCTTCTCGTCTCGTGAAGTTGGCTCCAAGAAGCCAAAGCCTGCACCAGACGTTTTCCTTCATGCAGCGAAGCACTTCGGTGTCGATCCGGCTGATGTAATCGTTATTGAAGATTCAGCCCACGGCATTCATGGCGCGCGCGCTGCGGGTATGCGCGTCATCGGCTTCACCGGAGGCGCTCACACCTATCCCGGACATGCAGACAAGCTGACCGATGCAGGCGCGGAAACAGTTATTCACCGCCACAAGGATCTTCCGGGCGTGATCGAAGCACTGTCAATTTGGACCGATGCCTGATTTTCATCCGTTTCTCCGGAATGGATTTTCGGGAGAAATATCGTCGCTCGTGCAATTGATGCAGCATATTTTCGCTGCATCAGTTCACAGCAATTAAGCATTCCTATCTGCTTAGAGCGCATCCCGAAAAGTGTGAAACAGTTTTCGAAACAAGATGCGCGTTAAAACAGATGATTAGAGCGCTCAGGCAGCGCTACGCTTGCTCTTGCCCTTCGACGCGGCATTTAGTGTCGCAAGCAGCTCTTCAGATTCGCTTTCGCTCAATCCGATCAGCATGCGCTCACCCAGTGAAGCAGGCTCGCCTGAGATCGTATCGAAGATAGCCCAGGTATCCGTCGGTTCAAGCACGCGTTCATATTTCTGTTTCATGGGCATAGACCAGAGCGGTTTCTGTGAGCCGCCCCATCCTCTTGTTTCGTTGCAGTTTCAGTCGAAGATGATTGCGCCCGAACTCCAGATGCAGTCATCTCTGTTGATACTGTTGTAGCGCAAACCTCTTGCTATTCACTTCACACAAGCGGTCTAATTTAATTAGAATCTTATAGATTTGTCCTATAGTTAAATATCTATTTCGAAGTAGGCGTCTTTGCCTGTCTGCGTTTTTTGGGGCCCTTAGAACCAACGACAAGCGCTTGAGCGAACTTGGCATCAACCGGCTTTCCAAAAAACCATCCCTGCCCTGAAATATCGCCACTAATGCTGCGGAAATATTCCGCCTGAGCAGCGGTTTCGATACCTTCAACGACGATATCGAGATTATGCCCATGTGCCATGGAAATGATCTGAGGAACGATCGAAACCTTGCCATCCTCGTCACCCACGGTTCGGGTGAAAGCCTTATCGATCTTGATCGCGTCGACCTGCAACTCTCCCAGATAGGCAAGGCTGGAATAACCCTTACCGAAGTCGTCGATATAGATGCGGTGGCCCCGCTCACGCAGGTCCTTGATACCTTCGGAAGCCTTAGAAAAGTCAACAGCAGTGCGTTCAGTCAGCTCCAGCCCAATCTGATGGGGATCAATGTCGGCAGCAAGCAAGCGTTGCTCAAGTGCTGCCCTGAAAGTTGGATTTTGCACATCGCCTGCCGTCATATTGATATTGATACGTAAATCGCGCTGCTCACGAAGCAGCTCATCCATTTCTGCAAGCATATGATCGACGACGTAGATTGTGATCCTGTCAGCAATCCCAGCAGTTTCCGCACGCGCTATAAACAAATCGGGGGGGACAAAATCGCCTTTCGTTATTTCCCAGCGAATTAGCGCCTCAAAACCGGTAATTCTACCACTGCCGATGCAGACAACGGGTTGATAAACCAGGGTCAGACTGTTCGCCGCCAGAGCCTTCTTCAAAAGTGAAATCAATGATCGGTCGCGATTGCGATAGTAATTCCAACCGACACCAAGCCCTGCTCCTACGCATGTGCCAAGCACTGTGAACAGGAGAGGTAAAATGCCATCCGACTGCGTATGCCAGCTTTCCGACGTCGCCAGAGCAATACAAACACCCGTGACGGGATCGCAGGTGTTTTCTCGCAGGATATCGTCTCCAACACCGAAAAATCGACTATTCCTCGTCGGTACAAAACTATTCTGGACATTGCCGGGAAATTCATCCGGAAAGCTGTAGAGACGAGCAGATTTTGTTTTATCGGAATTCACGAGAAAAATTGCGAAATGATACTGCGAGACATGCAGAGCATCAAAAGCAACCGAACTTAATACGACATTGGCTTCAGCCCGCCCCATGACAGGCCCATGACTACCGGGCGTGAGCAGCTGATGGTCGCCATACACATAAGTTCCGTCTCCTAAAAGCACATCTTCAGTCGAGCGTACCTCACCGGTGTCAATATCGTTTAACAAGGTCGAGCACTGGAGGCGATCATTGATGAGACGACCGATGTCTTTGATATGATAGGCACTGAACAGCAGTTCTCTCAAATAACGTTTATCGTCGTCTGAGCAGGCCGAGTAAGGTGAGCGGTTCGTTTGTTCCAGAGTTTTCCGGGCGGAAGTGACGATGCGGTTTGCCTGAGACATGAGCACGGTCATATATGCGTCCATGTCGCGTTCTTCTTCAAGAAGCTGGAAACGTTCTCCGGTCCATTTGCCTATTATTGCGCCAAGCAGCAGCATGACGACGACCAGGATATAAACAGGCAAAATAACAGACCTGCGTTGAAGTCCCATCAGAAAACCTGCCGTTTCAATATCGACAATCGAAAATCCAGTTTAAAACTGCGCCGCCATATTTATATGACGCATAAAATCAAATAATGTAAATGAATAATTCTCAAATATTCTTACTAAAGATCAAAGCCAAACTCTCAAAAAAGCAATATATAATACAGTACTAAAACTTTCGCAGCACTATGATTAGCAATTAATTCAAAGTGCAAGTCTAAAAAAGGCGCCCACAATCACGGTGAACGCCTCTTTTGATTAGCAGTTTCCAGTTCACCAGTAATGTCGATGCATATTCTTAGAGCACCACTGTGATTGGATCAGATCGGCGTTCTAAATTGAGAAATTATTTGGTATTGTACGGACCTTCGTCGAAGCCCACGAAAATCTGAACGCTGCGAGCACTTTCAGACGGCACCGTAATTCCCTTGTCGTTAAAGACGAACTGCGTGGCACCGCCACCGCTGGTAACACTCACAGCCTGCTTATGAAGCTTGGAGTAGATCACCTTGTCGCCCTGAACCACGGCAACGCGCACCGGCATAGTGACATTTCCGCTCTTGTACTTCGGACCCGGTACGACCTTACCAGCCGCTGCTACATCAAGGGTGATAGTCCCTTCGCCATATTGGCAGCTGCGAGTGGTGTCGGTCAAAGCAGCCTGATAAATCACCCGGCTTGCATCCTTATCGCCGCCTTTTTCATAAGTGTTGAAATAGGCTGTACCGTCACGCAACGTGACAGATGGACAAAAGGCGCGAAGCTCCGATTCCTTCACACGAGGCTGGCTTGCGTCCGTAAGCGCGCCATCCGCAGACTTCTGCGTGCCGCTTGTGGTGCAGCCTGCAAGCGCTGCGAGCAAAACCGTTGCAAAGACTGGAAACAACGATGAACGATTCTGTAATGCTTTCTGCATAAACCGGGCTTCCCTGCACTGATCGACCTGTTCTATACCACTACGCAATGCATAGCGTGAGGGTGTTTTCCTGTTTTTTGTCGCCAAGAGCAACCCCATCCCTCAAAGGTTGCTTTAATTCTTGCGGCTTTTTTAGGGACGCTCTATTGCATTGACGGCTAAAAATCCGCCTCGACCCGAAATGAAGGCCTTTGAGATGAAATATATCAGTACCCGCGGCGAAGCACCTGTTCTGGGATTCAGCGACGCTTTGCTCGCCGGACTTGCCCGCGACGGCGGTCTTTATCTCCCACAGGAATATCCGCAGTTCAGCGCCGATCAGATCCGCGATCTTCGTGGAAAATCCTATGTGGATATCGCATTGGCCGTGCTGACACCCTTCACTGGCGGCGAGATTCCTCAGGCCGATTTCGAACGCATGGTACGCGAAGCCTATAGCTCCTTCCGCCACGATGCTGTCTGCCCATTGGTTCAGACCGGCGCGAACGAATATGTACTTGAGCTGTTTCATGGCCCGACACTCGCCTTTAAAGACGTCGCCATGCAGCTCCTTGCGCGCATGATGGACTACGTTCTTGCCCAACGCGGCGAGCGCGCGACCATTGTTGGCGCGACATCCGGCGACACGGGTGGTGCGGCTATCGAAGCCTTC
>Ga0256901_1001453_pt1 | contig 11952 bp, 8 predicted proteins | sample MC6MC0689MT_FD_190200 | JGI IMG/M metagenome (GOLD analysis project Ga0256901, IMG submission 190200) | Metatranscriptome of enriched soil aggregate microbial communities from Iowa State University, Ames, United States - MC6-MC0689-MT... | ecosystem: Environmental > Terrestrial > Soil >... | reverse complement strand
ACCTTTTGATGTGCGTTCGAATTTTCCTATTAAAGAAATAGTACAAGTGACAACTTTTTTTTCTTCAAAAGGAGATAACGAAATTGTTAAGAGCAGTTATACTCTTAATAATAAAAATAGAATGCTAACCGAATGGAGAGTAAATGAAACAACTGGACAATCTTTTAATTTTGAGAATACATATTTATACGATACCTTATTAATCGCAAAGAAAAGTGAAGTTAAGCACAGATCATTTCCAAAGGAAATAAGAATTTCTCATTACATTCTTGAAAATAGTGGAAAAGTTATAGCGGTAATCAAAACAAATCTTAAAGGAGATACTTTGGAAAGAATCAATTTCATATTAAATGAACAAAAGTTGCCAGTTTTATTAAAAGTCAATGATGGAGAAATGGGATATGAAACTGCTGAATATGATTATTTTAAGAATACTGTTGTAACAAAGGTATACGACAAGAATGGAAATCTTAAAGGTGGAAATCAGGGTATTATCAATAGACATGAAAAATCAGAAGATAGAACATATGACAGCTTCGGTAATCTAATTAAAAATAAAAATCAAGTTTTCGAGTTGAAATATGATAAATATGGTAACTGGATTAAAAAAATACGTTTCGAATTAAAAGGGAATGATAAGATTGAGAGAGCAGTAATTACAAGAAAAATAACGTATCGAAAATAATATTATTGAACGTCATCTCAGAACGATTTAGACTCTGTTTAGTGAAATTATTGATCTGTAAATCAGATGATTATTTTTTATTTAATATAAATTCTACTAAATAGGTAGAATTTATATACATTTGTGCTGTTGATTAAAAAGAAAGAACAGATGATTTTAGAGAAAGTAGAAAGAAACACTGTTGAGCCTAAAATAACTTTAGTAGGAGCAGGCCCTGGAGATCCAGATTTATTGACCTTAAAAGGTGTTAAAGCATTAAATACTGCAGATGTAGTATTGTATGATGCGCTGGTAAATGAGGCTTTATTAAATTATGCGCCAGAAAATGCCATTAAGGTTTACGTAGGTAAACGCTCTGATGATGAATCTTTCTCTCAAAAAATGGTCAATAAATTGATGATAGATTACGCTTTAAATTATGGTCATGTAGTGAGATTGAAAAGCGGAGATCCATTTGTGTTTGCTCGTGGTTACGAAGAAGTGCATGTGGCAGATTCTTACAACATTCCTACTGAAATTGTACCAGGTGTTTCGAGTGCGCTAGGTGTACCTGGCTTGCAAAAAATACCAATGGTTTATGGTAACATGAGCGAGAGTTTTTGGGTGGTAACCGGAACAAATGCTCAAGGTCAAATCTCACCAGATTTATATGTAGCAGCAAAATCTAATGCTACTATTGTAGTGTTAATGGGTATCGAAAAAATTAAGGAAATTGCTTCGATTTTTAAAGCAGAAGGTAAAGCAAATTTGCCAGTGGCGGTCATCGAAAACGGTTCTTCGCAAGAAGAAAATGTTGTGGTGGGCGTGGTAGATACTATCGAGGAATTAATAGAAGAAAAGAAATTAAGTTCGCCAGCATTATTGGTGTTTGGAAATGTGGTTTCATTACATCCACAGTTCAATTCCATCCATCAGTTCTATGCAATTATGGCGCAAGAAGAATATTAAAAATCTTATTACTTAGCGTAATATTTTTGTTTGGTTGTGATTAGCTGGGTTCTTAAGCCCAGCTTTTTCGGTTTTAGGGGTTTGTAACGCACAGCCCGTATTGGTTGCGTCATTGCAAGCTCGACTAGCAATTTTAGTACAATACCATATATAGAAATTAGGTTTTCTCTAGTACTAACTCCATGCCCTCGTTCAGCTAATTTTCCGTCTCTTATTTTTCGGATTGTACTGATTTAGCCAAAGCACTTTCTTTGAAAGAAAAATGAGCAACCGAGGATTTTTGTTATTTTTTGCAGTCAAAAAGTAAAAGGCCAGCGGCGGCGAGCTAAAAAAAAATTTCTAGAGAATTTCAAATATCTCTTAAATAAACTGGCATTATATTATTTAAGTTGCATTAAGATTGCTTCGTACCTCGCAATGGCGAAGTAGGAGACTAAACCTGATATTCCTTATTTTCCTAAAATAATTTAGTGTAAAAGTTTGCAATACTCGATGATTTAGGTAATTTAAAACAATTTCTATCCGAGTATTATTTTTATGGAGATCATACATCTAAGTGCAGAATGCTATCCCGTTGCTAAAGTAGGTGGTTTGGGTGATGTTGTGGGCGCCTTGCCTAAATATCAGAACAAGCTTGGCCATGTGGCTAAGGTGGTTATGCCTGCCTATAATTCAAAATTTTTATACGAAAACGATTTCGAGACTGTTTATGACGGTTGGGTTAGAGTAGGTTCTACAAATCATCAAGCTAGAATATTAAGAGAGAAAACCAATAAGTTGGGCTTCGATATTTTTTTAGTGCATATTGCAGGCTTATTTGATAGGGATGGCGTTTATGGTTTTGGAGACGATACCGAGCGCTTCATCGCTTTTCAAATTGCAGCTTTAGATTGGATAGCCCAATGGAAACACCGTCCAGATGTGATACATGTTCACGATCATCATGCCGGGTTAATTCCGTTTATGGTAAGTAACTGCTACCAGTACGCACATTTAAATCAAGTGCCAACGGTTTTAACCATCCATAATGCGCAATATCAAGGCCAGTTCGGTTGGGATAAATTGCATTATCTGCCAGCATTCGATTTAATCAATACCAGTAAATTAGATTGGGGTAATTCTATCAATCCTTTGGCATCTGCAATTAAATGTGCTTGGCGTGTAACTACCGTGTCTCCTAGTTATTTAGAAGAAATTAGCCACGTAGCAAATGGATTAGAAAGTTTACTTGCACAAGAGCGATGGAAGTCTAGGGGAGTATTAAATGGCATTGACACGGAGGTGTGGAATCCACAGCAAGACAAGATGATAACCAAGACTTACAATGCCAGAACGATAGAAAGTGGAAAAAAAGCAAACAAAGAGGAGCTTTGCCGTGTTTTTAACCTCGATTCAAGTAAGCCATTGTATACATTTATAGGTCGTTTAGTAGGAGAGAAAGGTGCAGATTTGCTGCCTGATATTTTCTATAATGCCTTAGCACAAAGTGATGGCGAAATCAATATTTTGGTTTTAGGCTCTGGAGATACGCAAGTAGAAGATAGGTTGAATGAAATTACACATCGCTATCCTGGAAAATACAACGCGTTCATTGGATATAATGAAGCTTTATCGCATCAGATTTATGCAGGTGCCGATTTCTTGTTAATGCCATCGAGGGTAGAACCTTGCGGCTTGAACCAGATGTATGCCTTAAGGTATGGAACTATACCCATTGTAAGGCGTATCGGGGGACTGAAAGATACAGTTACTGATATTGGAGACGGTGGTTTTGGAATTTGCCACGACCAAACCAGTGTGTGGGATGTGGGGCACGCCATAGGAAGGGCGTACGAGTTATATCTAGATCAAAAAAAAGTGAAAGATATCAGAAAATACATGATGTCAATTGACCATTCGTGGGATAATTCGGCACAGCAGTACATAGATATATACCAAATGTAAAACATATATAAGACGATGACGGAAAAAGTATTAGGAGTAATTCTTGGCGGTGGCCAAGGCTCTAGATTAGCACCACTTACACTAACGAGATCTAAGCCAGCAGTGCCTATTGCAGGTAAATACCGATTGGTTGACATTCCAATTTCTAACTGCATTAATTCTGGCATACACCGTATGTTTGTACTTACGCAATTTAATTCAGCGTCGTTAAACAAACACATTAAGAATACCTATCACTTTAGTCACTTCTCTAAGGCTTTTGTAGATATTTTAGCTGCAGAGCAAACTCCTGATAATCCGGCTTGGTTTCAAGGAACTGCAGATGCGGTGCGCCAATGTATGCATCACATTGTAAGCCACGAATTTGATTATATCTTGATCTTATCAGGAGATCAGCTTTATCAAATGGATTTTAAAGAGATGCTAAAAGCACATATAGATGCTGAAGCGGAGATTTCTATCGCTACTATTCCGGTAACGGCTAAAGATGCTACGGATTTCGGTATCATGAAAACGGATGATCAAAATGTGATTACCTCTTTTACAGAGAAGCCAAAGTCAGATATGTTGCCAGATTGGACTTCCGATACTGGAGAGGAAATGCAGCGTGAGGGTAAACACTTTTTAGCTTCCATGGGTATTTATATTTTTAATCGCGATTTGTTGATTAAGATGTTGAATGAAAGTCCTGAGGAAAAAGATTTTGGAAAGGAAATTATTCCGAGAGCCTTGGAAAATCATCATGTGTTAAGCTATCAATATGAAGGTTATTGGACTGATATTGGTAATATTTCATCATTTTTCGATGCTAACTTAGGCTTAACAGACGAACTACCGCAGTTTAATATGTTCGATACGGCACATACGATCTTCACTAGAGCAAGGATGTTGCCTCCTTCAAAAGTTTCGGGTACAACCTTGGAAAAAGCTATTATTGCAGAAGGCTGTATTATACAAGCAAGTAGGGTAGAACGTTCGGTGTTAGGTATTCGTGCTCGTATTGGCAGGGGAACTACGATTGCCAATTGTTACGTTATGGGCAGCGATCGTTACCAAAATCTGGAAGAGATTAACGAGGCAAATGCAGCGGGTATACCATTATTAGGCATAGGCGACAGATGTTATATCAACAATGCCATTATCGATAAAAATTCGAAAATTGGAAATGACGTACGCATTAATGGTGGTCCGCATTTAGCAGAAGGAGATTATGGATTATATGTCGTAAAGGATGGCATCGTGGTGGTAAAAAAAGGTGCTGTATTGCCAAATGGTACAGTGATATAGTTCTAAGGAACTTCAAAAATAGATTTAAAGCCTTTCAGATATTATGGAAGGCTTTTTTGTCGGATAATTTATGGTTTTTAAATGATATGATTTGTAGCTGGTGACGTTTTGCAGATTTGCGATGGGCGGGATTTCGAAGCACAAAAGTTCAATAGAATTACTGCTGTTGAACCTTGCAGAAATTTTTCATAGAAGCACTTCAGCCGCCATATTGCCAAACCGATGTTACCAGTAGTTGTTTTTCGTCTTTCCATTTTATGTTTTCGCTTATCCAATGGTCGAAACCTTTTGTCCGCACCCAATGTCCGTTTTTTTTCTCGTATAAGTCTTTACCGCCTTGTCCACCTAACATACAATTGCAGTCCTCTTGAAATTCAATAATTACTTTCTGTCTGTCGGCTGAAATAATAGGAAATGAAACATGGTATAAAATTCCTTCATTGCAGACTGTGTCAGTAGTCGTGCTTACAAAAGTTTTATTACGTCTATGAAACCATTTCAATTTGTCAGATTTAATTGTCGAGTTTTTGAAAAGTTTTTTTTGTCGTCTAATGAATTCAAAGTCTTCGTCAGTCAACTCCTTTTTCATTTCTGGTGTTAAGTCTATGTCTTGAAATTTCCAGCAAGCTCTGTTTACATACAAACTATCGTCAGCAATAATTTCGTTTAGTATTGTATAAACCTCATCCTCCGTCAAGTCAGGAGTCGACTTGCAAGAACCGAAAAAAAATACGCTCAATGTCGATATGATTATTAATGTTCGTGTCTTCATACAATTACTGGTAACTAGTGTACATGTGCAATATACTTGCGCCAATCCATCCTAAAATGGACGGTTTTGCGCAACTATTTGAAAGATAAAGATAAAAAAGAAACTAGTATGATTATTATCAATAAGCAATGGTCAGCTTTGTCTATTGTGAGTAATTTCTGTGTTATCTAAACCATCCCCAGTTTTTGCTGTTGTAATAAGAAACATCCCATTTCTTTTATGACAGCTACACATTTATATCAAACAGGAATTATTGGAAACTGCTCTTACATCGCTCATATTCATAAAAATACTAATATCAGTTGGCTCTGCTGGCCAAAGTTCGACAGCTCCTTTGTTTTCGGCAGTATGCTTGATGAGGAAAAAGGAGGAAAGTGTACAATTCTGCCTACTACAGCTTATACTTCGCACCAATACTATGTTGAAAACACAAATGTGTTAAGAACAGAAATTACTGCCGCAGACGGCACCTACCGTATCACAGATTTTGCGCCACGTTTTCATTTGCACGAGCGTTATTTTAAGCCTTTAATGCTCGTTAGAAAGATTGAGCCTTTAGAAGGAACACCACGTATTAAGGTTGCCTGCGAACCAGTTTGCGATTACGGCAAAAACAAAATGAGGTCTGCACTTGGTAGCAATCATATCGATTATTTTGGTTGTGAAGAAGATATGCGTTTAACCACCAACGTATCGTTAAATTATATTCTTGATGAACAAGATTTTGTACTTAATGATGCAAAGTACTTGATTTTCACTTACGGTTACAATTTAGATGCGCCGGTTGTAGCTACAGCCGAACATTTTTTAAGAGAGACCGTTGCCTACTGGCGAATGTGGATCAAACATTCATCTATTGCAGGTTTTTACCAACCATTGGTGATCCGCTCTGCCTTAGTTTTAAAAATACACCAGTACGAAGATACCGGGGCGATCATTGCTGCCAGTACCACAAGCTTACCCGAATCGCCAGGTAGCACGCGAAATTGGGATTACCGATATTGTTGGCTTAGGGATTCTTTTTATGTGCTCACTTCTTTGAACCATATTGGCCATTTTGAGGAGATGGAAAAGTATTTTAATTACATTTCAGATATCACATTTGACAGCGATTTACGTTACCAACCACTTTATGGAATTACCGGAAAGCGAGATATTGTAGAGGAAACCTTAGATCATTTGACTGGCTATTTGGGCGAACAACCCATTAGGATAGGAAACCAAGCTTATGAGCATATTCAAAACGACATTAATGGACAGGTGCTCATTTCTATGTTGCCACTTTATACAGACCATCGTTTCGTTTTTTCTGAACGAGGGGATTCGATAAGATGGATAGATGGTGTTTTGAAAAAAATTGAAATGACCATTGATGAAAAAGATGCAGGTATTTGGGAGTTCAGGAATATTGCAAATACGCATTGCTACAGTAACTTATTTCAATGGGCTGGTGCAAACGCGGCTTTAAAAATGGCCAAAACCATCGGCAATACTTCATTGGAGGAAAGAGCAAAGATACTTGTAGACAAAGCGGCTGCTTACATAGAAGCCTGCTACGATGAGGAAAGAAAAGTTTACACCAATGCGGTTGGTAGCGAACATTTAGATGCGAGTACGCTGCAGTTGATTATGATGAATTATTTAGATCCGTCATCTCAACGAGCGAAAGATCATCTAATTGGCTTAGAAAAAGAGTTAAAAACTGAAGACGGACTTTTCTATCGTTATGTGCATGCAGACGATTTTGGAAAGCCAAAAACTACTTTCCTGATTTGCGCTTTTTGGTATGTAGAAGCACTGGCTTGTGTAGGCAGAATAGACGAAGCAATTGAGGCATTTGAAAATATCATCAAATACTGTAACCACCTACTATTATTCAGTGAAGATGTTGATGCCAAAACTGGCAGTCAATGGGGAAATTTTCCGCAAGCGTACAGCCATGTAGGTTTAATGAATGCTGCCTATCGTATTGCTAAAAAATTAGATAGGCCTGTTTTTTTGTAGACAGGACTTCGTTCTTTCCAGCGAAGCTAGTGGAAAAATCTTTGAGTTTGAATTTCGTTAGTTCAAGATTTACTTCGTAGAACTTCGGTTCTCGACTAAGTTCGAAACCACAAAAATCTAGATTATAATTTGTCTGTAAACCCACGCAGTTTAGTTAAAAAGGAAAAGCCCAAAATATTGTCTTCAGCTTATTGGAGGGCAATATTTTGGGCTTTTCTAATGTTAAAAAAAAGTCCTATAAGATCAGACTAACAAAAGTTCCTTAACTAAATGACACTCCTGTAGAACCTTTGTTTTTTTTTTGAAGTTTATGGGGCAAACATCATTATACCGACAGCTCCTTGTGTTCCTTCAATATCGACTGCAACAGATCTCTCACTTCCAAATGATCGTTTAAGTAGAATTTAGCTTCAGAAACTTCGCTGCCGACTTTAATTGTAATGGCATTGTTTGGCATGGCTTTGAAAATATCTTCATCCGTATGATCATCGCCCATCGCTAAAATAAATTCGTAATCCATTTCGTGCATCCAGTTCATGGCAGCTTTACCTTTGTTAACTTCCATGTTTCTAAATTCGATGACTTTGTTGCCTGGCATAATTTGTAGACCTTTGTCTGCAGCAAGCATTCTTAAGTTGTTGACGATTTCGTTTGCCCTCAATTCGCCCAGACCAGTTTCCGTTTTGCGGTAGTGCCAAACTAATGAAAAGCTCTTCTCTTCAATGAACGAGCCCGGCGTTCTATCTGTGTAAGTTTCTAAAATCGATTTGATTTCACTCTTCCATTGGTCATTAAGTAAGGGAAGCGAGTGCCATTCTTCATTTCTTCTTTTTTGCCAAGCACCATGTTCTGCAATTATGTCAATGTCTAGGTGGCCGAACCAATTTTCTAAAGTTTCATGTCTTCTGCCACTAATAATAACAACTGTATTTTGAGGATCTTTAGAGAAATCTTGTAGTAAATTTAACAACTCTTCATCTGGACTGGCATCGTCTATATTTGCTTTAAAACCTACCAAAGTTCCATCGTAATCCAAGAAAATGATACGTTTTTGTGTGGCGGCGTATCTACTCATAATTCCCTGGCTTACCTTATTTACGGCATGTTTTGTTTTTAACGAATGCTGTAGAGATTTTGCATCGTCCATTCGTGCCAAAAAGTTGTTTACCCATCTCTTTACATTGAATTTGCTTACCAAAGCTCGCATGCTTTCCATGCGTCTTTTTTGTTCCTCCAAAGGCATGGTTAAAGCTTCAACGATGGCATTCTTCATATCACCAATATTATTTGGGTTTACAATAATAGCATCATTTAATTCTTTGGAGGCACCTGCCATTTCACTTAAAATAAGTACTCCAGTATTGTCTCTTCTGCTGGCTACATATTCTTTGCTTACCAAATTCATTCCGTCTCGCATGGGCGTTACCAAGCAAATATCAGCTACGCTATACATTGCCGACAAGGTTTCTATAGAAAAAGAACGATAAAAATAATTAATAGGAACCCAGTCTAAGGTTCTAAATTTTGCATTGATGTTGCCCACCAACTGGTCAATTTTTTCCTTAAGCTCTTTATATTGTGCAACAGTGTCTCTCGAAGGAACCACAATCATGAACAGTGAAATTTCTCCAATAAATTTTGGGTTTAACTGTAGTAGCAATTCAAAAGCTCTGATGCGCTCCAAGATACCTTTACTGTAATCTAACCTGTCGATAGATAGAACAACCCTGCCTTGTTTTTCAGTATTGAGATTATCAATTTCAGCAATTACCTGACGCTGTAAAGGCAGTTTTTCAAATTTTTCGTAATCAATTCCCATCGGAAAAGGTTCTACAATAATTTGTCGATCGCCTAAGGATATTACATTTGATGAAAAATTTGCTGCTGTTAACCTGGATGCTGTACTCAAGAAGTGCCTTACATCATCGTAGGTATGAAAACCAATCAAATCTGCACCAAGTATGCCATCAACCAATTTATCTCGCCATGGAATTAGCCTAAATATCTCATAGGAAGGAAATGGGATGTGCTGAAAAAATCCAATTGTGGTGTTTGTTAATTTTTCTCTTAAAAGCGAGGGCAAGCATAGCAGTTGATAGTCTTGCACCCAAATTTTATCACCATCGGTAAAGGCTGCTTGCGTAGCTTCTGCAAATTTTTCGTTTACCGAGACGTAACTGTCCCAATAGCTTTGTTCAAAACGAGCGTAAGTAACCAAGTAGTGAAAAACTGGCCACAATACCTCGTTAGAGAAACCTTCGTAAAATAAGTTGATTTCTTTTTGCGTTAAGAAAACTGGTACGAGGTTTAAGGCAGCTAATTGTTTAGTAATTTCTGGCTGATCTGTTTCTGGGATATCTATGCCGGGCCAGCCCACCCAAAGCATACTGCCGCTCTTATACACATCGCCAAGTCCGGTCGCTAAACCTCCTTCGCTCTTCTGTAGGGCGTATTTTCCATTTTTTTTAGTGATTTTAACGGGTAGTCTGTTCGAAATAATAATTGTTCTGCTCATGCTTTTGTCTGTAGTATCTTATATATAAAAAGGCTTTAAAAGCATTTTTGTTTGGGTTTTTTCTATTTTAATACATTGAAATGATTTATATTAGAAATACTAATGAACATCAATGAGCTTTCCATACTTATTAATTCTTTTTAGGTTTTTGTTAGCGCCAATTGTTGCTGTTATTTCCTTTTTTATGGGAGAAAAAGCAGCTTACATAGTGCTTTTACTGATGTTTCTTGGATTGCTGTCGGATATTTTCGATGGCATTATTGCAAGAAAGCTAAAGATAGATACAGAGCGAATGAGAAGGTTAGATAGTCAAACTGATCTAGTTTTTTGGCTTTGTATTGCGTGGAGTTGCTATCTTATTCATCCGCATTTAATCAAAGAAAACTTAGTAGGCATGGTATCTTTATTAGTTATGGAGGTGGCTTGTTACGCTATTAGTTTAATTAAATTTGGCAAAGAGACCTGTACACATGCGTTTTTATCTAAAATGTGGGGCATAACATTATTGGTTGCTTTTACGAGTATGTTAGGTTTTGGCTATGGCGGGTGGATACTTAAATCTTGTATCATTTTGGGGCTAATTTCACAACTTGACGTAATTTTGATTATTTTATTTTTACCAAAGTGGCAACATGATATTCCAAGTTTTTATCATGCAATTTTGATTAGAAAAGGCATTTCTTTTAAGAAAAGTAAGTATTTGAACAGTTAATGTGCAGGGCTACAGATTGAAAGGATAGCTGCCGTACACTTTCAAATCATTAAATATATCTTTGTGTAATGCAAAAATCCTTCACCGATCATTTAGGTAATCAAATCGTAATTAGTTATCCTCCTAAAAAGATAGTTTCTTTAGTGCCTTCACAAACGGAATTGCTTTTTGATTTAGGTTTAGACGAAGAGGTTGTCGGTATAACAAAGTTTTGCATTCATCCAATAGAAAAATTTGCTGCAAAAGCTAAAATAGGCGGAACTAAGAAACTGTTGATTGAGAAAATTAGAGATTTAAAGCCTGATCTAATTATCGGCAATAAAGAGGAAAACAGCAAAGCTGATATAGATTTATTGCAACAAGAATTTCCGGTATGGATTAGCGATATTTTCAATTTGGAAGATGCGGTTCGTACGATTACCGACATTGCTACCTTAGTAGATCGTCAACCTGAGGCAGCCTATCTAAATCATTTGATTAGTGCTGGTTTTAGGGATTTACAAACTTTAGCACTTGAAAAGCGGATTGATAAAACGGTAGCTTATGTGATTTGGAAAGAACCTTACATGTTGGCAGGACGAGATACTTTTATCGATGATATACTCCAGAAAATCGGTTTACGTAATGTGGTGTCACAAAGTAGATATCCCCAATTGGATATCTCGCAGCTTATAATACTCAACCCGCAACTCGTGTTTCTTTCTTCAGAGCCATACCCCTTTAAAGAAAAGCACATCGCAGAAATTCAATTGGTTTTGCCACATGCTAAAGTAATGTTGGTAGATGGAGAGATGTTTTCATGGTATGGTAGTCGATTAATGAAAGCCGTACAATATTTCTTTGAGTTTCAAAATCAACTCATTGGAAAATAAAATGACAATTAAGTTTTTAAAATAATTTAAAAATTATAATTTAGTTTTTAAATTTTTAAAATATGCGTTGTTTACTATTTGGAATTGCTCTAACTACTTTGTTTAATTCGTGTGGAATTAGCAAAAGACAAACTGCAGCCAGCAATAAAGATATTGTTATTGCTAACGAAGTTTTGCCAGAGGCGCAAAAGCCATGTTTCGAAGGTGCTTATT
>Ga0256901_1001448_pt1 | contig 11967 bp, 8 predicted proteins | sample MC6MC0689MT_FD_190200 | JGI IMG/M metagenome (GOLD analysis project Ga0256901, IMG submission 190200) | Metatranscriptome of enriched soil aggregate microbial communities from Iowa State University, Ames, United States - MC6-MC0689-MT... | ecosystem: Environmental > Terrestrial > Soil >... | reverse complement strand
CGATACCGGCTGGTTGTTCGCGGCAACGCTGCCCCAGAAGACCAGCACGTCGGTGCCGATCCAGTCCTTATAATTGCAGCTTGAAGCGCCGATGCCGAGCGAGCGCTTCAGCGCCGTCTTCGAAGGGGAGTGGCAAATCCGCGAGGCGTTGTCGATATTGTTCGTGCCGATGTATCGAGCCGCCTTCGCCGCTGCATAGTAAGACTCGTTCGTAATGCCGCGCGCGGTAAGGTAGAAGGCGAGCTGCTTCGGGTCGATGGAGCGAATTTTGCCTGCAATCCGCTCCATGGCTTCTTCCCAAGTGGCGCGGCGGAAGGAGCGTTCTCCGTTGCGCCGAACGAGCGGGTACGGGATGCGGCCCAGCTTGCGAAGCTGGGCGCTGTCGAGCTTCCGCAGCTCGTCGATGTCGGCGTGCAGCGTCTCCGGCTTCATCGCGGGCATCGTGTTCAGACGCAGCACGTTAAGCCGTGTCGTACACAGATGCGGGCCGGTTAACGTCTGGTCGTACAGGCCCGCCACTCCCAATGCGCACCCATCGCACACGCCCCGGGTCAAAATCCGATACGCATAGGGGAGGTTGTCGCGATTGTCCCATACGACCTTCATGGTGTCGCGAATATGCTTAGGCTTTATTTTTCCCAGTCCGAACGGCACTTTGCTGACCCACAGCTTCGGATCGGGTCTGCCGGGCAGCTTAATTCTTCCGGTATGTTTGGTCGTTCCCACTTGGTCATCCCTCGTCTCCGCGTCGCATCCGTCTGCCGGTGGCAGGGGCGTTGATAGACTTATCTTAACAAGAAAACGCATACAGCAGCAATTGGGAGTTTGCTCGCGGCAGGCTTCACGGGAGAGAACCTGCAAAACGGGGCACGAAAAGTCGGATGAGCGGCTGCGGCTTTTGTTAGGCTATATGTAGGAAGGAGGCGCTCAAGATGAATTTTCTGGAGGGCATGAACGCGGCGCTCGGCTATATCGAGGATCGGCTGGCGGAGGAGATCGATTATCAGGAAGTTGCAAGGCGGGCTTATTGTTCGGAATATCATTTTAAGCGGATGTTCTCGTCCTTGGCCGGTGTGTCGCTGTCGGAATACATTCGCCGCAGGCGACTGACGCTTGCCGGGCTTGAGCTGATCGGGAGCGGTGAGAGAGTATTGGATGTTGCGGTAAAGTACGGCTACAGCTCCGCAGATGCGTTCGCCAGAGCGTTCCAGACGGTTCACGGCATGACGCCGTCGGAAGCCCGCAGCGGCAGCCGGACGCTCACAGCGTATCCCCGCCTTACCTTCCAGCTAACTGTAGGAGGAGGAGATGCCATGCATTATCGGATCGTGGAAAAGGAAGCCTTTCGCATTGTCGGCGTTATGAAGCGGGTTCCTGTCGTTTTTGAGGGGGTTAACCCGGATATTGCGGCGTTGGCGCAGAGTTTGGATGGGGAAGGGATCGCGGAGCTTAAGCAGCTCTCGAACGTGGAACCGCGCGGGATGATCAGCGCTTCGGCCAATTTTTCCGAAGGGCGAATGGAAGAGCGGGGCGAGCTCGACCATTATATCGGAGTGGCGACGACGGAGGCTTGCCGGGAGCGCTGGGCGCAGTTGGAGGTGGCGGCTGCCGCGTGGGCCGTGTTCGAGGCGGTCGGGCCATTTCCCGCTGCGCTGCAGAACGTATGGGGCCGAATCTATTCCGAATGGTTCCCGTCGTCCAGCTATGAGCTGGCGGTCGGCCCGGAGATACTCTGGAACGAAAGCCCGGACACCTCCTCGCCGACTTACCGGAGCGAGATTTGGATTCCGGTTAAGCTGAGGGAGAGGATGGAGTAGAGCTTGTCGTTATAAATTCGGTAACAATTGACAAACCGCCTTATTTTCGCTTAAATTAGAGTAATTACTCTAATTGTGGGCGGTGGGAAGGTTTGAACGCCAAGGAACGCATCGTGCAAGCGGCGGCGGTTTTATTCAACGAGCAAGGGACAGGCAAAGTTTCGACGAATCATATCGCCGCCGCGGCCCATATGAGCCCGGGAAACCTGTATTATCACTACAAAAATAAAGAGGAAATCATCGAAGCGATCCTCGACCGGATGTACGCGGAGTGGAACCCCGTATGGGAGCTGCCGGACGAACCCGTCACGAGACAAACGCTGCATGATCGGCTGCTGCGAAACTTCGAAATTTTGTGGCAATACCGCTTCTTCTATCGGGAAGCGGTTGCGCTGCTGCAGGCGGACGAGCGGCTGAAGCGGAAGCATATTCGCATGACCGAGAGTCGGATGCTGGAGCAGGAGCGGTTCGCGCACCGCTTCGTCGTTGACGGCGTCCTGCGGTTTCCGGAAGGCTTCGCAGACGTGCGCAAGCTGATTACGGCGTGTTGGATCGTGGCGAACAACTGGCTGGCCTTTCTGGAGATGAATGGGGAGGCTGTAGACGCTCGGAGTTTCGGAGAAGGTCTGGAGCTGATTTGGGCGATTCTAAGGCCCTATTTGACGGAGGGGGAGACGGGAAAATGACGAAGATGTCGCGTAGAAGCTTTCTGAAGGGGGCGGCCGCAGCCGCAGCATTGGTATCGGTAGGGGGCGTAACGCATGCCGTGAAGCAGGGGGCGTTCTCTACGGGAAGCGGGCCGGCGTACGAGCCTTGGCATACGTGGGAGAAAGTGGAGGAAGGAGACTTGCCGCTGCTTCGCATCGTCCGGGCGTCGGTGCTGGCCGCGAATGCGCACAACACGCAGCCTTGGCTGTATCGCATCGGGGACCGCTCGATCGATTTGTTTGCGGACGTCTCTCGCAACATCGGAACGATCGATCCTTGGTTGAGGGAAATGTACATCAGCTTGGGCTGTGCCGTCGAGAATGCCGCACTGGCTGCCAGGGCATACGGATATCGGCCGGATATTAAGCTGTATTCCGGCGGATTGGAGCGGATTCATGTCGCGGGAATATCGCTTGAGGAAGGGCCGGAAGAGCCTTCCGAGCTGTACCGGGCGATTGGCAATCGTCATACGAATCGCGCGGCGTACGATTCGGAGAAGCCGGTAGAGGATTCGGTTATGCGCGAGCTGGAAAAGCTGACCGATTCGCGGGATGACGCTCGTATCGTCTGGTTTGCCGATGACGCTGGCAGGAGGGAAATGGGCAAGCTGATCGTCGGCGCTACGGAAGCGGTCGCAAGCGATCGGAAGCAGTCTGCGGACAGTCATCGATGGTTTCGGAACGACTGGGGCGAAATTCAGAGGCACAAGGATGGCCCTACCATGGATGCAACGGGCAATTCGTCTTTTACGCGCTTTATCGGCAAGCTGTTCCCCGTATCCGAGCAAACGTCCAACGACTATTGGATGAAGGCGACGAAAAATACTTATGTCGCTACGGCGTCGGCCTTCGGTACGATCGCGATCAAGGATCAGACGGATCGCGTGCAATTGATGCAGGCGGGCAGACTGTGGCAGAGAATGCATCTGTGGACGGCCGCAAACGGTCTGGCCGCACAGCCGTTAAACCAGCCGCATGAGCGACGGGATCGCGAGCTGCAGCTTGGCATCGAACCGGTATTCGGCCGGGAGCTGGCTCGTCTTGTAAACAAGCCCGGATACGAGGGAGTGTTCACCTTCCGTCTAGGTTATCCCATCAGCCGAGGGCTTCCTAGTCCCCGTCGCTCCGCGGAAGAGGTGCTTTTGGGCGCCTCGAATCCGACTCCTTCGCCTTCTCGGTAAGCCCGAGCGGCTTGTCCGAAAACGAGATGCCAACCTTCCGCGGATTTGATACAATGGAGCTATCCATCAGGAAAGGAGGGAAAGCTACCGTGGATCAAGAGCTGAAAGTGATACTGGAGTCGATTCAAGGCGAACTGAAATCCGTGAAGGAAAATCAGGTAACGTTTGCGAAAGAAGTCAATCAGCGATTTGACGGGATTGACAGCAGGTTTAATGAAGTTGACGACAGATTTAACAGAATTGACAACAGGTTTAACGAAGTTGACAACAGGTTTAACGAAGTTGACAACAGGTTTAACGAAATGGACGGCAAACTGGGCGAAATTAAGAGTCAGTTGGATCGAATTGAAGCCGAATCCAACGATGACATCGTTGCCCTGCTCGAAACCATCAATGGAAAGCTTGAGACGCTCGCTACGAAAGAAGATGTCGAATATTTGGCAGGGCGAGTAGGCAGAACGGAGCTGGAGATCGATCGGCTCAAGCGCGCGAAATGAGAGTAAGTTTGTACAGTCTGCAAGAAGGCTTCTTAGATCAGTCCTCTTTATAACCCGCCGGTATATGCGCAATACATTTCAAATCTGAACCTATGCAAGCTCAATTGTTCGAGGGACCCCGAGGTACTCGAACACTCCCGCCAATCCGACCCCCACTAAGGGAGCACAATAAGAAAACGGCCGCTATCGCCGAAGCCGTCCCTGAAGGGATGAGCAGCGCGAGCAGCAGCCGTTTTTGTTATTTATGCGGAGATCTGTGAATTAGCCTTCAAGCAGCAGCGTTTCCGGATCTTCAAGCATTTCTTTGATTTTGACCAGGAATTGAACAGCCTCTGCGCCGTCGACGATTCTGTGGTCGTAGGAGAGTGCGATGTACATCATCGGACGGTTCTCCATGCGCTCTGCGTCGATCGCGACAGGGCGAAGCTGGATTTTGTGCATGCCGAGAATGCCGACTTGCGGTGCGTTCAAAATCGGCGTCGACAGCAAGGACCCGAAGGTGCCGCCGTTCGTAATGGTGAACGTGCCGCCTTGCAGCTCGGACAATTCCAGCGTATTGTTGCGGGCCTTGCCAGCCAGTTGCACGATCGAGCGCTCGATTTCCGCGAAGCCGAGACGGTCGGCATCCCGAACGACCGGAACGACCAAGCCTTCTTTCGCCGACACGGCGATGCCGATATCGTAATATTTCTTGACGATGATGTCGTCGCCGCTGATTTCCGCGTTCAGGTGAGGGAACGCCTTAAGCGCGCCAACGACAGCCTTCGTGAAGAAGGACATGAAGCCGAGGCCGACCTCGTGCTTCTCCTTGAAAGAGTCTTTACGACGCTTGCGAATTTCCATAATCGCGCTCATGTCGACTTCGTTAAATGTCGTCAGCATAGCTGCCGTATGCTGCGCTTCGACCAGACGTTTGGCGATCGTCATGCGACGACGGGACATGCGCTTGCGTTCTTCCGGCTTGTTGGCGTTGGAAGTCGGCTTGTCGATCGCTGCTGGAGCGGCCGGCGCGGCTTGCGGAGCGGCAGCAGGAGCAGTTCCTGCCGAAGCGACGTCGCTGGCGTGAATACGGCCGATCGGATCGCGAGCAGGTACCGCGTTCAGGTCGATGCCCTTCTCGCGAGCCAGCTTGCGCGCCGCCGGCGTAGCCAGAGTTGCGCTGCTGCCTTCGTTCGAAGAAGGGACGGCTGCAGGGGCCGAAGCGGGAGCTGCAACAGGCGCAGCCGCTTGCTCTTGCGCTGGAGCTGCTGCCGGAGCTTCAGCAGCCGGCGCGGCGCCTGCTGCGCCGATTCTGCCAACCGGATCGCCGATTTTGACAGTGTCGCCTTCGTTGGCCAAAATCTCGGAAATTACGCCGTCCTGTTCAGCGCTGATTTCCAGGTTGACTTTGTCGGTTTCCAGCTCAAGCAGGAGGTCGCCTTGTTTGACGCTGTCTCCAACTTTAACGAGCCATTTCGAGATCGTTCCTTCCGTAATGGATTCGCCCATCGCCGGTACAAGAATGTCATGCATTGAAGTTACCTCCCGGATTTAACTGCGGATTTCGTTTTTTTCTTCTGGACCAAAGTTTGGTTGATAATGAACTGTTGTTCGAACGTATGGATTTGTTGATAGCCGCTTGCCGGGCTCGAGCGCTTCGGACGACCGTTATAAGTAACGGATACTTTGACGTTGTCGACAAGCTCGCGCAGACGAGGCTCGATGTAGCCCCACGCGCCCATATTTTTCGGCTCTTCCTGAACCCAGAGCATTTCGGACAAGTTCGGGAAGCGGCTGATGATCGCCTTAAGCTCTTGTTTCGGGAACGGGTACAACTGCTCTACGCGAACAATGTGCAGCCAGTCGCGATTCGTATCCGGCGTCTTGGAGAGCTCTTCGGCCAAGTCGATGGCGACCTTGCCCGTGCAAAGCACGAGACGCTCCACTTTATCCGGTTGGCTGCCCAGTCCGGGCTGCTCGAGCACGGTCTGGAACGTTCCTTCGCTCAGCTCTGCCGCAGACGAAGCGACGTAAGGATTACGAATCATGCTTTTTGGAGCCATCAGCACGAGCGGACGAGCTTGATCCGTATTGAGGATCGAGGCTTGCCGGCGCAGCAGATGGAAGTATTGGGCCGCGCTCGACAAGTAAGCGACCGTCCAGTTTTCTTCGCCCGACAGCTGCAGGAAGCGCTCAAGCCTTGCGCTGGAGTGCTCCGGCCCTTGGCCTTCATAGCCGTGAGGAAGCAGCATCGTCAAGCCGGAACGCTGCGTCCATTTCGATTGGCCTGCCGATATAAACTGATCGATCAGCACTTGCGCCGAGTTGGCGAAGTCGCCGAACTGCGCTTCCCAGATCACCATCGTTTCCGGGGCGAACACATTATAGCCGTATTCCAATCCAAGTACGCCGGCTTCCGACAACGGGCTGTTATGGATGGCGAACGAAGCCTTCGCCTCGGGAATCGCGTGCAGCGGGCAGAACGTATCTCCGGTTTCCGTATCGTGCAGCACAAGGTTGCGGTGAGCGAACGTCGCTCTCTCCGCATCCTGTCCGCTAAGACGAATAGGCGTACCGTCGGCGAGAATCGAAGCGAAAGCAAGCGTCTCGGCATGGCTCCAATCGACCTTCTCGCCCTCGTTCAGCGCGTCTGCGCGGCGTTCGAGAATCCGCTTGAGCTTGCCGTATACGGTGAACGTTTCCGGGAATTGCAGCAAACCTGTGTTGATGCTGCGCAGCTTATCCATCGGCACGGCGGTTACGGGCTTCGGCGCGTCGAGCGAGAATTCCGGAGGATGCGAAGCGCGCACCGGGGAGCCGCCTTCCTTGCCCTTCATTTGCTCATAGGCGTCCCTCAGCCTGTTCTGCACGTCGCGCTTGATTTGCTCGACGGCTTCCTCGGACAGAACGCCTTCGCGAGCCAATTTCTCTCCGTACAAGCGGGCGACGTTGGCGTGAGCTCTGACCTTCTTATAAATAAGAGGCTGGGTCGTTTCCGGATCGTCCGTCTCGTTGTGGCCGTAGCGGCGGTAGCCGATCAGATCGATAACGAAATCCTTCTTGAACAGCGTCCGGTATTCGCTGGCCATTCGCGCCGCTGCGATAACCGCATCCGGCTCGTCGGCATTCACGTGGATAATCGGGATTTCGAAGCCTTTGGCCAAGTCGCTCGCATAATGCGTCGAACGGGAGTCTTGGCTTTCGGTCGTAAATCCGATCCGGTTGTTGGCGATAATATGGATCGTTCCGCCGCATGTATAGCCTTTAATATTGTTGAAGTTCAGCGTTTCCGCGACGATGCCTTCGCCGATAAACGCGGCATCGCCATGAATAAGAATAGACGCCGCTTGTTCGAGCTTCAATACAGGATAACCCGGAGCGGAGCGGTCTTCTTGAGCCGCGCGGGCGAAGCCGCCTACAACCGGATTGACGTATTCCAGGTGGCTCGGGTTGTTGGCGAGAATAATGCGGGTTTCCGCGGTTTCCCCGGAAGTGATCGAACGATTGGCTCCGAGATGATACTTCACGTCTCCGGTCCAGCCGTAGTTGATGCTGAGCGAGCCTTCCGCCGGATTGAGATTTTTGTTCGGCGCATGATGGAACTCCGCGAAGATGGCGCTGTAAGGCTTGCCCAAAACGTGAGCAAGCACGTTAAGACGACCGCGATGCGCCATTCCCATGGCGATATGGCGGGCGCCGTCATTGGTAAGCTCATGTACAATCTCGTCGGTTAACGGAACGAGCGATTCGATACCTTCGGCGGAAAAACGCTTCTGACCGACAAAAGTGCGCTGAAGGAAATCTTCGAACTGCTCCGCTTCAAACAGCTTTCTAAGCAGCGATTCGCGTTCGGACGCGAGCAGCTTCGTGGACGGGATAACGTACTCGGCTCGTTGGCTGAGCCACTTCCGTTCCTCTTCGACGTGAACGTGGCCGAAATCGAAAGCGATCGGGCCGGTGTATACCTGCAGCAGCTTCTGCACGGCCTCCCAGGCGTTGTTCAGAGGATAAGGAGCGTCTTCCCATATGCAATCGGGCGGGAGCTGCTTCAGATCGGCCTCGGTAAGGCCGTAAGTAGCGGGCTCAATCATTTCCGTATTGGCTTTCGGACTGAGTCCCAGCGGGTCGATGTCGGCGGCCAGATGGCCGAACGAACGTATATTCCAAGCCAGTTGACCGGCTGCGATAGCTTTTTTAAGCAAATTGGCGTCGAGTGCGATCGATCCGCCGGCAGTCTGCGGCGCGTTGGCCGGGGAGGCTGCGGGATCGTCTAAGCGAGGCGGAGCGCCGTATTGGGCGAATAGCTCGCGGTACTGGGGACTTACCGCTTCCGGGTTTTGAAGATAGATGTCGTACTGCTCTTGGACGTAACCGAGATTGGGGCCAAAAAACTGCTTCCATAATTCTTGCAAATTTCCATTGTCTACTGACATTGTGCATCCCTCTGCATTCATGTTAGTCATACACGGGTGCCATGACGCTATGTGCGCACCTGATACCATTCTAATGCATTTTTATGTTCGGAAATAGTCATTATTGTGCATAGGAATGATCTATAAAATAGATCGATCCTCGTTTGACCTCATAAAGATTAGGTTCCCGCGCATGATCTGCTTCTATACTTTGTCAACTGGATAATTGTGCAAATTCGAGGAGGGTGTTATAGTTATCCATAGATGGGTATTGAACGGATATATGTAATGAAGGGAGAGAATTGAGATGATCTACTCGGCAATGAACTCCGTCCAAGCTTTAAAACCGGTTTCCCCTTATATGTATTCTCCATTTCAGCAAGCCGGATACCGTCAATCGACCGGAATGTGGGCTCAAGCTACGCCTTATCAGGAATACGTCAAGAAGGCGGCCGCGGGCATTGCCGATTTTCTGGAGTCGGCGGGCAAGCTTCAGCAATCGGCGCTAGGGCTAAGCCGTAAGACAGACTTGCCCTTTCAGGCAAGAGAGACGACATCTTCGAACCCCTCGGCAATTTCGGTCCAAGCGAAGGACGGCGCTTCGGTACAGTCGTATCGCGTACAGGTTTATTCTCTTGCATCCGCGCAGAAGAACGCCGGAACGCAGATGGCGCGCGACGATCAGGCGACAGGGCTGCAGAGCGGCGTACAGAGCCTGAAGCTGTCGATCGGCGGCCGGGAGAAGACGGTGTCGGCGAACATTGCGGACACGGATACGAACGAGCAGGCGCTAAGCAAGCTTCGCGACGCGATCAACGGAGCCAAGACGGGCGTCACCGCCAAGCTTGTAACGGATCAGCAGAGCGGCACGACCAGATTGGAGCTTTCCGGCGATCGAACGGGTACGGACAATTCTTTTACGGTGACGGACGAGACGGGCAACGCCGCCGCATGGTCGGGAATTTCCGCAGTGAAGGAGCAGGCGGAGAACGCCTCGTATTCGGTGAATGGCGCCGCGGCCCAGTCGTCCCAATCGAACGCGATCGATCTTGAAAAAGGCAAAGCGACCGCCACGCTGCTTCAAACGACGGAATCGGCCGCTACGATAGATGTGCGAGTCGATAGTAAGAAAGCATTGGAGCAGGCGAATAAGCTGATCGACAATTATAATGAAACGATAAATCGGTTGAAGGACGCTGCGGGCTACGTGAATCCGCTCATCCGCAAAAGCTTTGACGGGGCGGTAAGCGGCTCTGAATACGGAGCGATCGGCATTCGCAAAAACAGCGACGGCACGCTGCGGCTGGACGAGAAGGCGCTTCAGGCAAGCTTGAGCGCGGATCCCCAGCGAGCGGCGCGGGCGCTGGGCGGAATCGCCAGAGGGCTGGAGAAGGAAGCCGCGCGGTTCCAGGACGTGCCGGCCAGCGGTCTGCTGAACAAGAATATGATGGCCTTGCAGCAATTCGCCTCCTATCAGTCGACGATGCAATCCTATCTGCAAATTCCGACGACAGGCCTTCTGGTCAACAGCTTCTTTTAATAAAAAAGTCGCGCGTCTCCCGAACGACAAGTTCAGGGAAGCAGCGCGACTTTTTTGTTAGGGCGTGTCTGAAAACCCGCTCAGGGGCATCTATCATCCCCTGCTGCGTCACTTTTGCTTGACGTACCCCCGGTACGCCTTCACAAAAGTTCCTTGCATGGAACGAAAATTCGGCAAAATCTGCTACCCTCGGAGTATTCAGACACGCCCTAGGAACGAAGCTTGTCTAGATCCATCTTCGGCACGAGGTCTTCCTCCATGGCCCGTTGCAGCAGCGTAGTTACGGCAGCCAGGCCGTCGTCCCCCAGATCGGCTGTAAATTCGTTGACGTACAGGTCGATGTGCGATTTGGCTACCTGCGGATCCATCTCCTGCGCATGCTCCATGACGTAATCTCGGGAAGCTTCAGGATGCCGCCAAGCATAAGCGACGGATGCTTGTATCCAATCGCGAATCTGCTGCAGGTCCAGGGAGCGCCGGGCAATGATCGCGCCGAGCGGGATCGGCAGACCGGTATCGCTCTCCCACCAGCTGCCCAAGTCGACGATTTGCGACAGGCCGTATTCCTGGTAAGTAAAGCGAGCTTCATGAATGACCAGCCCGGCATCGATCCGACCGTCGCGAACGGCAGGCATGATTTCGTGGAACGGCATGACGACGATTTCGCCTACGCCTCCCGGTACGTGCCGAGCCGCCCATAGCCTGAACAGCAAGTATGCCGTGGAGCGCTCGCTCGGGACGGCTACCCGTTTTCCGGACAGCGCCGCGCCGTCAGCTTCCGCCGATGGGGACGAGTCGTTCGCTCCGGCTCTGAGCACGAGCGGTCCGCAGCCTCTGCCCAGCGCTCCGCCGCATGGCACCAGTCTGTATTCAGGCAGCGCCCACGGCAAAGCGGCGTAAGAAATTTTCAGAATGTCGAGCTCGTCCGAGCTTGCGGCAAGACGGTTCGTAATGTCGATGTCGGCATAAGTGACTTCGAATTTCGGCGCTCCCGGTACAAGGCCGTGAACAAGCGCGTGGAAAACGAACGTGTCGTTGGGACATGGCGAATAAGCGATTTTCATAACGATAGTACCTCCTCGAGATGTGTGCTGGCCGATTCCAGCGCAGCAAGGGCTTCGCCGATGCGCCATGCGGCTCTGTCGCGCGGTCCGACCGCGTTGGAGATGGCCCGTATTTCCATGAAGGGAATGCCGAAGCGGCTCGCCGCCTCGGCAACGCCGTAGCCTTCCATCGCTTCGGCGGCCGCTCCCGGAACTCTCGCTGCCAACAGCTCCGCCGTCTCGGCTGTTCCCGTCACCGTCGACAGCGTCAAGACGGGACCGCAATGCGTCGGAATTCCCGAGCTGCGAAGCGAATTCGTAAGCCGCGAGGCGAGCGCGGCGTCCGCAACCACCCGATTTGTGCCGAAGCCCAGCTTGTCCACTCCAGCGAAGCCTTCCGGGGTTTCGGCTCCAAGATCGGCTGCGACCGATTCGCTGGCGACGACGATCGACCCGATTGGCGCGACATTCGCAAAGCCGCCCGCGATTCCGGCGCTGACGACGAGTCCGTAATCCGCGTTCTTCCCGGCGAGCGCCAGCGCCGTGCTCGCTGCCGCGGCGGCCGGCCCGACGCCGGCAACCGTCACCTCGACATTCGAGTTTCCGCGCAGTCCCCTTAGCACTGCATCTTTTTCCGCCTCAACGGCAGTTAACACCAATATTTTTCGAGACATATCGGCTACCTCTCCTTTCTGAACCAAGACAACACCGAACTTGCCTGCCTGATTAAGTATAGTCCTCCTCCCCTGCAGAGTAAATCGTTCGCGCGAGTCGCAAAAAGAGGATCGAAT
>Ga0256901_1001439_pt1 | contig 12006 bp, 11 predicted proteins | sample MC6MC0689MT_FD_190200 | JGI IMG/M metagenome (GOLD analysis project Ga0256901, IMG submission 190200) | Metatranscriptome of enriched soil aggregate microbial communities from Iowa State University, Ames, United States - MC6-MC0689-MT... | ecosystem: Environmental > Terrestrial > Soil >... | reverse complement strand
GGAGTGTTGACAATGCATATCAATACCTATCAAACCTACCAGCGGCGGGGCACAGCCGGCGCACCCGTTGTATTGGCTTTTCACGGCACCGGTGGGGACGAACTGCAGTTCGTCGGCCTGATTGACGAGATGCTCCCTCAGGCGGGCATCGTCGCGCCAAGGGGAGACGTGTCGGAATTCGGTGCCAGCCGCTTCTTTCGCAGAACTGCGGAAGGCGTTTATGATATGGCTGACCTCCGGCAGCGCACTGTGCAGATGCTTAATTTTGTCAGTGATGTGCGGAACAGTTATCCTGATCGGGCAATCTATGCGCTCGGATACTCCAATGGCGCTAATATCCTCGCGTCAATGCTGTTTGAGAATCCGGATTTGTTTGACCGCGCTGCCCTCATGCATCCGCTGATTCCGTGGACACCACAACCGCAGTCCCGGCTCAAAGAGAAGCCGGTGATGATCAGCGCTGGTATGCAGGATCCGATTTCGCCGTTAAATGGGTCACTGGCCCTGATTGAGTGGTTTAAGGCGCAAGAGGCCAGCGTCGAATCCGTCATCGCCCCTGGCGGACATCAGATTTCGTCAGCCGAACTTGGCGCATTGCGGGGTTTTCTGCGCGCAGCCTGAACAGAACCTGATCGAAAGAGATGACTGAATCTGGTTTCCGCCCGGTCTCTCCGCGCGGGCGGAACCGCTTCGTTATGAACTTCTCTCCCCCCGAAACTGACCCGGTCAATACCAGTCTTCGCGGGGGTGGCTGGTCACAGCATCCCAGCCGGTTCCTGATGTATTAATGACTGGTGCTCAATCGCTGCCGACAGCGGCCCGGTCGATAATCAGACACAACAAAAAAAACAAACAGAACATGGTGATCGCAAATCCGAATGGACCCATATTGAGCAACAGTTGAGAGATTTTCGCCAGCAGAAATGCCGAAATGCTGGAGACTCCCATAATGAGCGTGAACCGGATATTTCCATCAGGCATTCATCTATCTCCGGACTTAAAGAAGTTTTTGATTGCATCTTATCACTCATGCCAGTGGTGCTATCCCAGCTGAGTGTCCCTATTCCTGTGCCATTATTGCTTCATCGGAACGCCATTGTTTTTCCAATCAGAAGGCGGTCCGTGCTGCGCGGTCAGTGATCAGGTAGCTGCGTGCTCCGCTCCAGGGCGAAATAGCAGCGCAATGAATGCTGATCCGGCACTGATCGTGGCATTGATGCCGTCGCGGACGGTTATGAGCACGGTGAACTCCAGCTCTGCTTGTCGCGCTGTCCACAGCACGGAACGCAAAATCCGCTGAAACTGCATTTGTACCTCTCCAGCTATGCAGTGTCGCGGATATTGCGTGTGCTCAAATCAACTATGACATTGTTTGATATCGCTGGAAACCGGCAATGCATTGCTCGCAACATAGAGGTGTCGCGTTCGTCTGGTCAGTGAGACGCAGCCCCCGGCCAGAGACCGGCCGACAATGCTGGCGCAGTGCGTGCAGCAGATCAAAAAGACGTTGAAAGCGTGACATGAAGCGTGGCTTTTCCTAAGCAATGCCAGCAATACAGAGTTTCGACACCTTCTATACAGTCATCGTCCTCCAGACACCGCAGGTATTCCGTCAACTGCAATCGTTCCCAGCCCCAATGTAATTCCTGTTGCAGGATGGTTGAGCTTGCAAACCACAATCGCTATCAGCATCTGCATGTTAAATTTTTATAGGTGAAGCGGCCATGAACCCCAGTTTTCTCGTCACCCATTCGGGCGGTTTTCATGCGGATGAACTGTTGTCGACAATCATCCTCACACGGCTATACCCTGATGCCAGGATCGTTCGCAGCCGTGATCGCGACTGGATCACACCGTCCACGGATCGCATCATTTACGATGTCGGCGGTGCATATGAGCCGAACAACCACATATTCGATCATCATCAGCGCGGTGCGCCGCGCCGCGCCGATGATCAGCCTTACAGCTCATTTGGCCTGATCTGGAAACACTTCGGACTTCAGTATCTGGCGTTGTCGGGTGTTCCGGCTGAACATCGCGATGACATCTTCAATCACTTCGACCGCACATTCGTCCTGCCCATCGATCTCGTCGATAATGGGGCCCTGGATCCGGTGACTGCCGGTCTGCTGGCACCACTCTCGCTGCCGTCGCTGCTTGAAACCCTCAAACCAGTGTTTGATGCCGGGGATAAAGATGCGGAAACACATGCGTTTCATCATGCCCTGGCGATTGCCCGCAGCTTTGTTGAGGCAGCGATCTCGGTTGCGGCAGCGAAACGGCGTGCCGAAAGTCTGGTTCAGCACGCAATTGCTGAGGCGGGACAAAGCCGTGTTCTGGAGCTTCCCACCGGCATGCCCTTCCGCAGTGCGGTGCAAAAGGCCGGCGCAGATCATCTGCTGTTCGTGGTGCATCCACGCAACGATGACTGGTGCATTACCGGAATTCGTCGCGCTGATGACGGATTTGAACTCCGTGCGGACCTGCCCGCCGCATGGGCAGGACTGTCGGGTGAGGCGCTGGAAGCTGCCAGCGGCGTTCCAGGTGCCCTCTTCTGCCATAATGGCCGCTTCATCGCTGCAGCCAGCTCGCGGGAGGCTATTCTCGCGATGGCTGAACTGGCTGTGCATTCGGCGCTTTCCGCAGATATCACGTAAACGGTAACCCGGAACTGCGGTCTGAATCGCGGATCAGGTCGTTCAGGATTGCGGTGCTCGCCCCATGCGCAGCCGGGGCGATGCACGCACCCGGTCAAAGATGGTGCATTTCCGCAGTCTTACATTCAGCAAGACAGATTTTCGGGACCGCAGACAGCGAGTGTCCGTGCAATAACTGAGATCGTTCGGATATGGCCCTGGCCTCCCGAAGCCGCGCTGTAAATGCCGGGCGACACCTGCCAAATCTGTTTGAGTTATATATTCCTTATATTGTAATAATGATAGTAAACTATGCCTGATACTTCGATTTGCAATGCGTTATAAAATTGACGTATAAAAAAGCTATTGTATAGTCGAGAAGAAATAATGATTGGAATATAACAAAACATTATTTACATTAGGTGGTCACCATGAATTGGAGCATTCCAGTAGCGATACGTGTTAAAGATATGTTTTATACGGTCCGCAATCCCGGGCAGGCTGAATTTATAATGCTTAAATACTGGCCTTTGTTTTCGAGGTGCGATCTCCAGAATATGATTATGGCTTGCTTATGCAGCCACGCGGCTGATCCCGTCTTGCAACAGAACGCGCGTCATTATTTTGTGGAGGGGTGCAAAAATGCCGGGATTCTTGTCAGCGCTGTCATCATGGAGCAAAAACCTGGGCAGCACAGGATTCGCGCGCGCATTTCGCTCGCTGCCGCCACGGCCGTGTGAGCCAACTCGCGCGGTTCAGGCATGATGCAGCGGCTTTCTCCATGTGGGCATGATCAGAATAACCGGCTTAGGCCGGGTTTCTGACCGAACACCCCAGGCTGGCCTGTTTGTGCATATCAGCTATGCAGCGGGGAAGCCTTGTTTCAGCCGGGGCTTGAGCATAGATACGCAACGTCCGGTTTCACTCCTCCTCCCGGAATCCGGACACTGAACACGGCCCTCCTCCTCCTTAATCAGCCGTGTTTACCCATCAGCCCGCTTCGCTCCTCCTCCCCGCGAAGCGGGCTTTATTGTGTCTGGGAACGGCGTTCGACTGAATGGCAGACCGCACAGGCTGAAAGCACGCCGCGATGGACCCGCCCCTCGCTTGTTCTCCCGTTGCTGCTGCGGGTGTTTTGTCCGGCACTGGGTGTTTTTCAGGCACACAGTCTGACGGGCTGTGTCAGCTGGAGACCCGTTCTGCATCCGCGGTAATGGCCGGTCGTTTGACGGCGCGGTTATTGGGGAGCAGCGTGACGTGGCACTCCATTATGAACCAAATGGTTGCTGGCGCGTTGCTGTCTGAGGAAAATAAGAGAGGAGAGTGCACAATGGCATGGATGTTCTTCTTTGTCCTTGCACCGGTACTTGCAGCTTGCCTGACAGTATTCTGTGTCACCGCTATTGAGCTGAGGCGTCATTAGGTCGATCATCCGGTATCTGAGGCACTGCGCAGGCAGCAAGCCACGCCGGTTCAGGAAACAGTGCAGTCCACAGACGCGACGACCCTCAAACATCGCCAGACCAGAAATTGTCTGCTAGCCTGGGCCTGTTTCCTGTTCGTCATATCTGAGGCTCACATTGTATCTTGAAATTTTTATTGTCCTGTTGCTCACTCTTCTCAACGGCGTGCTGGCAATGTCAGAACTGGCAATCGTTTCGTCACGACCGGCCCGGCTGCGGGTTCTCGCTGATAAAGGCAACCGCGGCGCTCAGACAGCAATCACGCTGGCGGAAAATCCTGGCCGGTTCCTGTCGACTGTACAGATCGGAATCACGCTGGTTGGCGTTCTTTCCGGTGCATTCTCCGGGGCGACGCTGGGGGCACGTCTGAGCGGCTGGCTTCTCAGTCACGGCTTTTCCCCTGCAATTGCCGATGCGTTAGGTGTCGGATCAGTGGTGGTCCTTATCACCTATCTGTCGCTGATTATTGGTGAACTGGTTCCAAAGCAGATCGCACTGCGCGAGCCCGAGGCCGTTGCAAGCCGGGTTGCCCCCATGATGGTGCTTTTATCACGTCTTGCCGCGCCGCTTGTCTGGCTGCTTGATAATTCGGGGCGCCTCGTCCTCAAAATGCTGGGACAAGCCGGAAAATCCGGCGATGCTGTGACTGATGAAGAAATCAAATCGGTGCTGGCTGAAGCGCAGAGTGCAGGGGTTATTGAAACCGAAGAGTCGCGCATGATTGCCGGTGTCATGCGTCTCGCCGACCGCACGGCACGCGGTCTTATGACACCACGTCGTGACGTCGAAATGATTGACAGCGCGGATAGTCCTGACGAAATCCGCGAACAGCTGCAAAAATCAAACCGCTCACGCCTGCCGGTCCGTGGACATGGCTCTGATGAAATTCTTGGCGTGTTGCAGGCACGCGACTTCTTTATTGCCTGTTCCGGCAAAGCAACAGAATTGAATATTGCTGATCTCCTTCATAATGTCCCGGTTGTGTCTGATTTTTCTGACGCTCTCGACGTGGTCGAAGCCATCCGGCGGACCCCGACCCATATGGTGCTGGTTTATGATGAATACGGTCATTTCGAAGGCGTGGTCACGGCCGGGGACGTGATGGAAGCCATTATTGGTGCCATGCAGGAAGAGCAGGTCAGTGAACAGGCAATTGTGCGCCGTGCAGACGGCAGCTATCTGGTCTCGGGCTGGATGCCGATCGATGAGTTTGCCGCATTCCTGCATTTCAGCCTCGATGATCCTTCCGAATTTAATACCGTTGCCGGGCTTGCCCTTGAAGAACTCAAACATCTGCCGGAGGTCGGCGAATGTTTCAGCCGCGATGGCTGGATTTTCGAGATCGTCGATATGGACGGACGCCGTATCGATAAACTGCTGGTCCGCGCCGAAGAGAACGCCGCAGAGTAAGCGCAGCGTTCTGTAACCGCTAAAGGGAAAATTGCGACCAGCTGGCGCGGGCTGTTGACGAACAAAACGAGAACAGATATCTTTAAGGTATGGCTGAAATGACCTTAAAGAGAAAACTGGCAATATTGTCGGACGCAGCGAAATACGATGCATCCTGCGCTTCGAGCGGTGGTGAGAAACGGGATGCCCGTCACGGCGGCATCGGATCGTCAGGGGGGAGCGGCATCTGCCACGCATATGCACCTGATGGTCGTTGTATCTCGCTGCTGAAAATTCTCATGACCAATTTTTGCATGTTTGATTGCGCTTATTGTATCAATCGTGTCTCAAGCAATGTCGAACGGGCGCGGTTTTCGCCGGATGAAGTAGTCTCACTGACGCTTGAATTTTATCGGCGCAACTATATCGAAGGGCTCTTTTTATCCTCCGGGATTATTCGATCACCCGATCAGACAATGTCCGACATGGTGCAGATTGCCAGGACTCTACGCGAAGTCCATGGTTTTAAAGGCTATATTCATCTGAAAACCATTCCTGATGCTGCTCCCGGGCTGATCCGTCAAGCCGGACTTTATGCGGATCGGCTATCAATTAATGTCGAACTGCCACAGGATCAGAGTGTCCGCGAACTGGCGCCTGAAAAGCGACCTGAAACCATTCGGGCGGCTATGGCACAGGTGCGGGTGGAGAAAGAGGCAGCCGAGGAGAAAACCCACACCGGTCGCAAACCTGCGCGTTTTGCCCCCGCAGGGCAAAGCACGCAGATGATTATCGGCGCCGATGCAAGCACCGATGCCACTATCCTGAAATCCGCGGTGCGGCTTTACACCGGTTATAAGCTCAAACGGGTTTACTATTCCGCCTTCAGTCCCATTCCCGATGCCGCCACCCAGCTTCCCCTGATCAAACCACCTCTGATGCGTGAACACCGGCTCTATCAGGCAGACTGGCTGATGCGTTTTTATCAGTATGAAGCCGATGAGATCGCCCGGGGCACAACCGATGGATTCCTTGATCTTGATATTGACCCGAAACTGAGCTGGGCGCTGCACAATCGCGACAAATTCCCACTCGACGTGAACCGCGCCCCGCGCGAGATGCTGCTGCGCGTTCCCGGTTTTGGCCTGAAAACGGTTGATCGGATTGTCGCCGCACGCAAAGACCAGAACCTGCGCTTTGGCGATCTCGTTCGCATCGGAGCGCTCATGCAAAAAGCAAAGCCTTTTATCTCCGTGCCCGACTGGTCGCCACGCGGGTTAACCGATAGTCGGGATCTGCGGGCACGCTTCCTGCCCCGGGCAGGACAACTGGCTCTGTTCTGAGGCAAAGTGGCCGCCACCGTTGCACGCTGGCGCTCATCCGGATCTGCGGGGCCCATTGATGCATGCCTCATAAAGCGACTGTTCAGCAATTACAGCCCTTAACGGGCAGCGTGAAAAAAATGGATTACTGTGTTGATATTCCGCATACTGGCTGTCTCGATGCCTGGCGACAGGCAGCACGGGTTGCCCTTACCCATCACATCCCACCGGAAGCCATTGACTGGTCGACAAAACCGTCGCTTTTCGCGGGCCGCGCCCTGCCAGAAACCGCGCTGACCGGCACCCACGCCATTCCCAGACGTTTTCTGGATCTTGCAGGCACTGTCGTCTGGCATAACGATCCCGAACGCTTTGGGCTGCTCTACCTGGCGCTTTGGCGAATTACACACGGCGACAGGAAGCCGCTGTCAGCCGCGGACACTTTAGGCGCGCGTCTGGAGCACATGGCGCGCAATATTCGACGGGATCTGCACAAGATGCATGCCTTCGTTCGGTTCCGGGAACTGCCCTGTGACGGTGGCCGCCGCAGCTTTGCGGCATGGTTCGAGCCTGAACATAACATTATCGAGCCTGGAAGCGCTTTTTTTGCCGCTCGTTTTACCGATATGGACTGGCTGATTGCAGCACCGCAATGCTGCGCTCGCTTTAAGGACGGGACGGTCAGCTTCTCGGCAGGTGTCAGCAAACCCGAAATACCCGGTGACGCCAGTGAGGCCTTATGGGAAACTTACTTTACAAATATTTTCAATCCGGCCCGTACCAATGTAAAAGCTATGCTTTCGGAAATGCCCAGGAAATACTGGCGCAATCTTCCCGAAACGAGACTTATTCCTGATATGCTGGCCGATGCCGGGCAGCGTGTAAACAAAATGCATCATACGCAGCCTTCCGCCGTTTCGCCGGCGGCGGCGCGCATATCGCAGCGTTATCGCGATAGCTGGCCCAGGGTGCCGCGTGAATTTAACAGCACGGCCGAGCTTGCGATCGCGGCAACGGCCTGCCAGCGCTGCGGCTTGTGCGAGCACGCAACGCAAACGGTTTGCGGTGAGGGAAACTCTGAAGCGGATCTGATGATTGTCGGTGAGCAACCGGGCGATCGCGAGGATCTCCAGGGACGTCCGTTCGCCGGACCGGCGGGACAGGTCTTGCGCCGTTCGCTCGTGCGGGCCGGGCTCCAGGCCGATCGCGTCTGGCTGACCAATGCGGTTAAACATTTCAAGTTCAGACCACGCGGCAAACACCGTTTGCACCAGACACCCGCCGCCGATGAAATCGAGCAATGCCGCTGGTGGCTTATGCAGGAAATGGCGCTGATCAGACCTCGTTTCATCCTTGCTCTTGGCGCAACTGCTGCCTTTGCTTTGACTGGAACCCGATCGCCAATGCAGGAACGACGCCAGCGACCCGAAACTGGTCCATATGATATTCCCGTCGGTTTTTCCTGGCATCCAGCTTTCATCCTCCGGCTTCCCGACCCCGCGCAACAGCAACGGGCGGAACAGGAACTTATCGCTGATCTCACCGTGGCCTCGTCCGTGGCAGGACTGCATCAGGACCATCCCAAAGTTCAGTTGTAGCTACACTGGTACAGCACTTTTGCCGATGCCCGTTACCGATCCTGCGCCTCCGGCGGAAATGAGCCCCTTTAAAATATACAGTCCTCCTTCTGCACCAAACCTGGTTACATGCACCGGCCGCGATACGTCTCAGCAGCCGTGAAAATTTTGCGATCGATGCGATTTTAACCCCGGCGGGATCGCTTCCGCGTGAATCTGACCCCGGCGTCCGGGTTCTGGCTGTCCCTTCCCCCGCTGTTCAGGCGCTTGCAGAAAAACTGTTTGCGATTGATAGTCATTGTAGTTCCAGGTGACGCGCTGCAGACATCAAAGCACGATGATATGGTTGAAACAGTCGCAGGCACGAGGGCAAAGCTTTCGCAAGTCATGGAGCGCGCAACTGGCACTGCAGACGATTGCCCGCAATGGAAAGTCTGCCGTGCTGGTTGTCAAAACACAAATGCAATTCGCCCTGCCGCAGATTTGGGGTGTCGGACAACCCTCAACGCACTCTTCTGACTTTTGTGTCGAATGGCTTAATGTGCGCCAGCAGACGACGTCCCTGCATTCTATGGTGCTAAGCTTTTAAATCATCGATCCCTTCCTGGTTCGGGTCCGATGGTGGAACCATTCCATTTGTCATGGGTTGGTCTGTGACAGACCAGCACGACCACCTTGTCTTCAAACATGAGGCTCCGCCATCCTGGCAGAGCGCATCAGTGTCTGCATGAGGAAAACCAATGACCACTCACGGCAACAATACAGACCCGCTGACCACGGACAAAGAGATTAAGCTGATCACGGAGAACAGCGACATGTCTCCCCTCCAGGCGAAAGAGCTGATCGCACGGATTGGCCGTGATCATGAAAAACTGCTCGCCGAAGCAAAAAAATTTAAGGCAGAAAGTTAAGGGACCTCTTAACCCGGCCAGCCGCCTTCACCCTGGTTTGACAAAAGGGATCTTAGGACGGCTTCTGGCCGGTGTATTATCCGGGCAAGGGGTGCCGCTTTTTTCACCACCTGCGTAAATTTTCAGCATCGCTGAAGTTTGGGGCGTGAAGGGCTCTCACACATCCGCTTATTTCTGTATCGAACGCTGCAGGAATTGCCTGCATCGACCCAGACGGTACGGTCTCAGGAAACGGCAGAAGGCTTAATCACTGGCGTATGATGCTGTTGATAGCAATCTGGCACGCTTATTGCTTCATGTAAGTCAGACACCGGCAGTCAAAGCGCCGGGTGTGATTGGCTAACAGGCAGAAGAAGAGACCAAGCAAATGACGAAATTTAAACTCGAATATATCTGGCTTGACGGCTACACCCCAACACCAAACCTGCGCGGTAAAACCCAGGTCAAAGAGTTTGCGTCATTTCCGACACTTGAACAACTCCCACTCTGGGGCTTCGATGGTTCGTCGACAATGCAGGCCGAAGGTCGCAGTTCCGATTGTGTCCTTAAGCCGGTTGCGATCTATCCTGATCCGGCACGCAGCAACGGTGCACTGGTTATGTGCGAAGTGATGATGCCCGACGGTGTCACCCCGCACCCATCCAACAGTCGCGCAACCATTCTCGATGACGAAGATGCCTGGTTCGGCTTTGAACAGGAATATTTCTTCTACGAAAACGGACGCCCGCTCGGTTTCCCTGAACAGGGCTTCCCTGCGCCTCAGGGCCCCTATTACACTGGCGTTGGCTACAAAAACGTCGGCTCGATCGCGCGCAAAATTGTCGAGGAGCATCTGGATCTGTGCCTTGCCGCTGGCATCAATCATGAAGGTATTAACGCAGAAGTCGCAAAAGGCCAGTGGGAATTCCAGGTATTTGGTAAAGGATCACGCAGCGCTGCTGATCAGATCTGGATTGCACGTTATCTGTTGCTGCGGCTCTGTGAACAGTACGGCATCGACATCGAGTTTCATTGCAAGCCGCTGGGGGACACCGACTGGAATGGATCGGGCATGCACTGCAATTTTTCGACCCGCTATATGCGTGAAGAAGGCGGCAAAGCCTATTTTGAAGCATTGATGGCGCAGTTTGAAAAAAATCTGCAGGCTCATATCGACGTCTACGGACCGGACAATCATCTGCGCCTGACCGGTAAACACGAGACGGCCCCATGGAATAAATTCTCCTACGGTGTGGCTGATCGTGGCGCCTCAATCCGTGTACCGCATTCCTTTGTGCAGAATGGCTACAAGGGATATCTTGAAGACCGTCGTCCAAACTCGCAGGGCTGCCCTTATCAGATTGCCTCTCAGGTTCTCAAAACAATTTCCGAGGTACCGACCCCGGCAGAAGCCTCGCTGGCTGCCTGATGAAAATTCACCGGCCGCGATTGCGGCCGGTTTTTTTCTGATCTGAGAGCGCACCGGTCAGAAGATGGGACTATCCGTAAAAATGCGCAGAGACTTTAAAGCGCGCCGATCCGACTGGTTCAGACCAGCGCGCTGATTATCTTTCTAACGCGCATCTTTTTCCTAAAACCGTGTCCTACTATTTGAGATGAGATCCGAACAGCCATCATCCCGGCTCGCCATTGGCGGTGCCGGTTCCTGCAGCCCTTTCGGTGTGCATCTTACGGTCAGGCCGCCAGATAATTCTTCAGAAATGCCCGGGTCCTGTCATGGTGTGGCTGCCGCAAAAGCTGATCCGGAGTGCCCTCCTCCACCACAACGCCGCCATCCATGAACAGAATTCTGTCGGCGACTTCACCTGCGAAGCGCATTTCGTGGGTGACAATGAGCATCGTCATATGTTCAGCAGCAAGCTGCTTCATGACCAGATTCACTTCGTCAACCAGTTCCGGATCAAGCGCCGATGTCGCTTCGTCAAACAACATGACTTTTGGCTTCATCGCCAGAGCCCGCGCAATCGCGACCCGTTGTTTCTGCCCGCCCGACAGGCGGGACGGATAAACATCGGCTTTACTGGACAGACCGACCTTTGCCAGAAGCTCAAGCGCCATGCGCCGCGCGTCAGACCGCGACATGCCTTTGAGTTTAACTGGCCCGAGTGTAATGTTTTCTGAGACAGTGAGATGTGGAAACAGGTTGAAGTGCTGAAATACCATGCCCATCTGCTGCCGCACGGCGTTGATGTGCTTTTCAAACGCCTGTCCCTTCAGCGGCTGGTTCACCTGCTTGCCGTCCAGCCATATTTCGCCGCTGTTTAAGGTCTCAAGATGATTGATCGAGCGCAGCAGGGTGCTTTTGCCCGATCCACTGGGGCCAATGATCGCAATGATCTGGCCGCGTGAAACAGAGAGATCAATTCCTTTGAGAACTTCCAGGGCGCCATAAGCCTTGCGGGCTTCTCTGACCTGCACCATCGGCGTCGAACTGTTCATCGGGTAAACTCCACCTTGTTTTCGATGCCGCGCAGCACCGCTTCCATTGCCAGGTTGACGACGTAATAAAGCGCGGCCGCGGTGATATAAAATTCAAACGGACTGTAGGTTTCGCTGATCGCGATCTGCGCACTGTGAACCAGCTCCGCAATACCGATAATGGACACAAGCGACGTATCCTTGAGAAGCACAATCATATTGTTGCCGATGGGCGCGATCGTATTGCGAAGAGCCTGCGGGATGATCACATAGCGCAACGCCTGGCTTCG
>Ga0256901_1001435_pt1 | contig 12036 bp, 3 predicted proteins | sample MC6MC0689MT_FD_190200 | JGI IMG/M metagenome (GOLD analysis project Ga0256901, IMG submission 190200) | Metatranscriptome of enriched soil aggregate microbial communities from Iowa State University, Ames, United States - MC6-MC0689-MT... | ecosystem: Environmental > Terrestrial > Soil >... | reverse complement strand
TTTTTTTTAACGCTAATCATTCTTTTATGAAGAAAATTTTCTTATCTGCCTTATTTATTGGAGGCGCTGCTATGGCAGTAAATGCTCAAAATCAAATTGCTAACAGTGTTTTGGTTTATGGCGAATTAGGTATCAGTTCTGTAAAAACAGCTGGTGATGACAAGGCCTTCGCCTTTAATTTCAATCCAGGTATTGGCTACCAATTTGATAAAAACTGGGCTGTGGGTGTTGCCGGTGGTTTCAACACTGCTCGCGTTCGTCCTGATGGCGCTAGCGAATGGGCTTATACTAATACCTACCATGCAGGTTTATTTGTTCGTCACACCATGCCAGTTGGTAAAATATTTGCGCTATATACTCAGTTAGAAGCTGGCTACATGGGCAGTGCTACAGGCATTACCGACAATAACTCAACGTTCAATACTAACGGATTTTATGCTAGCTTAACGCCTGCAGTAGCAGTATATGTTGCTAACGGTTTAGCATTAAACTTTGGATTTGGCGGCGTTAATTTTAATTCAATGAAAGCACAAGGTGCTACGAAAGCGTCAACATCATTTGAACTTACTTGGGGTTCTCAATTCAACATTGGCGTATCTAAGAACGTATCTTGCGGTATGATGAAAAAACACCGCCGTGGTGGTGGTCATAAAATGAACCATGGCAGTCGTGTTTATCGTGAAGTAGGTGATGATGTGGAAAGCGAAGATTAATATTCAAATTGCAATAAAAGTAAAGCAGGCATTATTGCCTGCTTTACTTTTTTAATAGAAGTTTGTTGATAGTCTAAATGAACACTACCTACTACTCGTTTATCAAACCATAAAATTTGTGTTGTTTGACCATCGTGAAAACAAAAAATGTGTTTAATGTTATTTGTAGTCGCAGAATTTCCTGTAACTGTTATTGCGTAAAGCTTTGCGGAAATGAATCCCTTGGAGCAAGAAACAAATCCTTTCTTTTTATCTAAGTCAGTTACAAAGAAATTCAAATAAGAATATGGGATGTGGTCTTTTCTAAAAAGTAAATGGCTTATATAGCACTAGGCAACTAAGTGAACAGAAGACTAGGAAACTTGCTTAGGAACACGCGTAGTGCCACTAGAATTAAAGCGGTAGTAGCATTGTAGCCACTACCGCTTTGATTTATCTTACCAATGTCAAATCTCCTTTGAATGATGCTGTTTCTCCATCCAGAAACTTAATATTTATCAGATAATGGTAATTGCCTATTTCCGCTTCCGTACCATTCACATAAGTACCATTCCACATAGCACTGTTCCCGCTTGAAGCATAAACAGGCTTGCCCCAACGGTCAAATATTCTCATGCTTTCAATATTGAAAGCTCGTTTCATATAAAACGATGGTTTGAAAACATCATTATTACCATCGCCATTTGGTGAAAAAGCGCTAGGAACAAACACGCCATGGTCAAGTGGCTTCACTACAAATGAAATTCGACATGTATCAACGCAGCCGTTTTCACTTGCTCCAGTTACAATTACAGTGCCGTCAATCAAGGCAGTGAGATAATTGTCCAGATGGTCTTGTTTTGCAAACCAATCAGTAGGCGTCCATGAAGATATGGTATAGTTTGCAGTATTGGCACTTGTTGTAAACATCACGCCCTCGCCTTTGTAAGGGTCTTCTGGACTCATACTTAAGCTGAGTTCAAAATCATCCACAATAATATTTATAACTCTTCGCATACTATCACAACCGAACCTGTTGGTGAGCATCTCATCAATAGTTGTGGATGTATAATAGGTACGACCTTCAAACAACACACTATAACAACCAAGTGTATCAATAACACGTTGTACAGGAATGTTAGGATGAATGGTTATATTGGTGATGTAAAACAAACTATCGCAACCGTATATATTCCTAACTGTATCTTTCAAAGTAGTACTGCTAGTATAGTTTACATTCTCATAAAACAAAGAACCACATGCTGATGTATCCTTGATAATGGCTATACCACCTGGCAGAACTGTTAGGTTCAGGGTTACAATGCTATCACAGCCGTTTAGCGCTACCAGGGTATCTTTCGGGCCATTGATACTAGCTGAATACGTTGTGCCATTAAATACATAAGACTGACCCTGGCAAATAAATACATTTTGTATTCCGGTAGGATATGGCGTTACATTTAGGTTTAAGGTTACTATACTATCACAGCCCAAAGTGGTAAATGTATCCTTTAACCCAATCTGATTACTATGGTACGTCACGCCATTGAACGTGTAACTCTGACCTGCACAAATGGTGGTGTTAACGGTGTTGGTTTTATAAGGCGTAACGGTAAGATTAAGTGTTACTATACTATCGCAACCCAATGTGGTAAAGGTATCTTTCAATCCTGTTTGAGAAGTGTAATAGGTAATACCATTAAATATAAATGGAATTCCAGCACAAATAGTCGTATTCACTGTATTGGTTTTATACGGTGTCACGGTAAGGTTTAGCGTAACAATACTATCGCAACCAGATGTGGCAAACGTATCTTTTAATCCTGTTTGAGAGGTGTAATAAGTAATACCATTAAACACAAACGGTATGCCAGCACAAATGGTAGTATTTACAGTATTGGTTTTATAAGGCGTTACTGTAAGATTTAAAGTTACAATACTATCGCAACCAGCAGTAGTGAATGTATCTTTCAAGCCTGCTTGAGAGGTGTAGTAAGTAATACCATTAAACACATACGGAATACCTGCGCAGATAGTCACATTGGTCGTGTGTGTAATGTAGGGTATTACAGTAAGATTAAGTGTAACAATACTGTCACAACCAGAGGTTGCAAAAGTATCCTTCAGTCCTGTTTGCGAGGTGCTGTAGGTAATACCATTAAATGTATGCGTTTGCCCTGCACAAATGGTAACATTTACGGTGTTTGTTTTATAGGGATTAGCGGTGATATTGAGCGTCACAATACTATCGCAGCCCAGCGTAGCAAAAGTATCTTTTAATCCGGTTTGCGATGTGCTGTAAGTTACGTTATTAAATGTATACGTTTGACCAGGACAAATAACTGCATTCACCGTATTAGTGATATAAGGGTTTACTATTAAATTTAGATGCACAATGCTATCGCAGAAATTTGTTGCCTGAAAAGAAACAGTATGCAGTCCGGCAGTGCTAAAACTTTGATTACCTAAAGTAAACGTTTGACCAGCGCATATTGTAGCAGTCAAGGAAGTGTGTACCGTATCCAAAACAGTAATGGTAGACGACTTACCAGTTGTAGACATACAACCATTCCAATTGGTATAAGCATTGTACACTGTTGAGATTAAAGGCCTGGCATATACTACAGTGTGGGTGTCGGCAGTATTCATAGGTTGCAATAAAGCTACATCCTTATACAAATTTGTTACCGGTGACCAATTGATATTTTGTGCGGCATTGTATACTACTCTTATATCTGGCCGTATGGTATCGGTAAGCATAGTGCTTACGCCGCTACTCCATGCTCCAGAATTGAAGGATGAACTGCGTGCGAAAGAACCAGTGTAAGAGCCTCTGTAGGTTGGCGCTTGCGCAATATGACTAGGCTGCCCAGTTCTCACTATTAAAATTGACAAATTATTTATTCCGCCTTCATAATCAAATGGTGTATTTAAAACAATATTGTTCCAGTTATTAGCCGCTAAACCAGTGTTATGCCAAAGGCCTGAAAATACCTGAGTATAGCCACTGATACTTGCACTATTAGTTACAACCGCACTGGTTGTGTTCTTCATATAAATAGTAACAGTGCCTGGATTGAACGTCGTATTTGTGTTCTTTTTGAAAAAACCTATATTCGTTATCTGACCAGCAATACCAAGCTCTTCCGCTGTATATATGAGTTCAGCGGCGGAGTTGACACTAGAGCCATTGATAGGCATTTTGTTGATAGTTAAAAGTCCATTATTAGCTATGGCCGTATCTTTCTGTTGTCCTTTCGTGGCTGTAATCTTTACAATTTTTCCTTCACAAATTGTGGTATCAATAGGCGTTACTGAAAACGGTGCAACAACAGGAGGAATAACTTTGATATTAAATGGTATGCGTGGTGTATCACATACACCATTATCTACAGCAGCATAATAAGTTGTAGTACTCGTTAGTGTAGGTGTAGTGAAAGTGTTGCCTGTGCCTACCTGTACACCCAAAGCATTATACCATTTAACTGTAGCAGGCAATGTGCTAGTATAAGTTACGTTGAGCGATGATGTGCCTGATGTGCACAACTGTGTAGGGTTGGCACTGGAGGATAATATAGTGGCACATTGATGGAAGACATTTAATGTATAATCGTACCAACTACCATAGCCATACGTGCCGCAAGGGCTATCTTGAGGTGTACCATTACCCGAATTGGCTAATCTATTAAAGACCCTCATCCTATAAGACCCTGTGAGCGTAGATAGCGGAATAGTTATACTAAGGTTGTAAGTTTCAACCTGGTTTGGTTGCCAAGGTGGCAATGACATTATTTCGCCCGGATCATTGAAATCTCCATCATTATTTAAATCTACAGCAACCCCTACCCCTGTCCATCCCGCAGAGGTAATGGTTAATGGTGTAGGCATTCCGGCAGCTATTGATGTAGATATACTAGTGTAATCGTGTATAACACAACCTGGAGGTGAATGGTTAATAGTACCTATCACTACATTAGTAATTCTGTTATTACTCACCGTACAGCCGCTTGGATATGACGGGGAACAATAAGTTTGGGCATATCCAGAATTGAAAATTCCAACAATCAATACTAAGATTGCGGTATAAATAAGGTAATTATATGCCTTATAAAAAATACTGTTAGCCATGCGAGTTTATTTAAATTCAATTTTGTAATTGTTATGAATGATGGAATTAGACTACTAAGAGTATTTCCAGCGCCATAAATATCTTCATGCTTTGTAGAACATTATCGTCTGTGCAAAGCCGTAGCTACTTAACAGTTTTATCTGTCAAGAAAAATGTAATTAGTGTTTATAAAATTTATTTGGTAAAAATCCTGGTGATGTTCAAGGTATTGTTTTGGTAAAAAGAAGGGCTTGCTCGTTAAAGCAAGCCCTTCAGGTTGTAATCTTAATTTTTATTCACTTTCAATGTAGCTACTTGCACATCATCACGATAAGTGATAAGGTATAAGCCAGAAGCATAATCTTGCATTGATATAGAAACCGTGCCATTAGCGCCAATTTCTTTAGTGCGAATTATTTTCCCTGTTACATCTGCCACTTCAACAAATCCTTTACCCGACACTGTCGAAACTTTTACGCTTAGTTCATTGTTTACAGGGTTAGGGAATACATTAAAATCGAATGAACCTGTTTTAACCATTACCGATACAATGTTGCTGTATGCTTTTTGACCTTCAACATTCATCATCGCTACTCGGTAGTAGTTAATTCCATTGTTTGGCTTGTTGTCAACCAATTCATAATTTGAATTATCAACATACTTACCTGCTACTCGTCCAATTTGTTTGAACGCCTTACCATCGTTACTTTGTTCAACGATGAAGAAGTTGCCTGCAGTTTCAGTTTTCGAATTCCACTTGATTACATTTTTAGTTCCTTCATTTTTAGCAGTAATATTTCCTAATGCTATATTCAACGGTGTGCCAGTATTGGTGTTGGCAAAGAAACCAGAGAAACCATTAGGAGAATAGAAAGTAACTTCATAGAAGTTGCTGCTATTTAATACAACACTTGATGGTTGAATTAAATCTGCATTCAACAAGTCGTACTCGCCGTTAGGACCAGTTGTACCTGATGCAGGCGTACCATGGAATGCAGTAATTCTTAAGTTCGAACCATCAGCAAGTAATTGCGGGAAGGAACCTAAAGCACTTGCATTATATGCAGCAAAATCTGCTGGAGTGAAATACAAAGTTAAAGTAGCTGGCAAAGTACCATTTTGTGTAGGCTCTATTTCATAATAACGACCTAAGAAAGGTTCGCCATTAGTTGCAGCGACAGTAGTACTACCTACCGTTACTGATGCAGTTACATCTCCAAGATTGTTTGGACTGTTTACTGCTGCAACAAGTGCACAACCAGCATCAGTATAGAATTGCGTACCAGCACCCGATTGTGGTGTTGCAGGTGTGGTGTAGCTTGAACTTACAATACCTGTAGCATCGCCACCAACTAAAGTTACAGGGCCCAAAGTGTTAGAAACGCAAGCACTAGCAGAGGTAACAATAACGTTATCGTAAGTACCTTGAGGTAGTTCGAAGTAAACAAAATCAATAGTTCCGTTATTACCTGCAATTATTCCTGATTGTGTAATTGTGCTACCGCCATTTTTAGTGTAAGAAACATCGTAAGAACCAGGTGCATTTACTTCAAGAATCATGTATCCATCTTCTGTACCAACACAACTTGGATTTTCAGCTTCGTATAAAGAAGTAACAACAGGAGCTGCAACGCCATAAGTTCCAATAAACTTATTGCATGTAGCTGGGTTATTAAGACTACCAACCCAAATATCTAAACTATCACCGCCAGCTAGTCCGCTAAATACCGGACTGTCTTGCCATGTAGTAGGCGCAGTGCCTGAATTGGCTGGACTAGCACCATATTTCACACCAGATCCTTTGTATTTTATTACTAGGTCATCAATTGCATGAAGTTCAGAAATACCACCTGTACGTGCTGCTATTAATTGTTTCCAGGTTGCTTTGTTGGATGTACCATAAGCAGCTGGTAGTTGCACTTGGTTGAAGATAGTAGTTCCATCTATTGTAAGTGTCAATTTGTTATCTGCACTAATTGTCGCCTTTACAGGTTTATCAGTTGCATTAATCCACAAACTATTGTTGCTTGTGTTTGATGCCAATGTTACACCGTTGTATTTAAGATAAACACCAGCCGAAGCATAACTGCTAAATGATAGAATAAGCTTAGTTCCAGCACCCGACTCTACTCCTGCCGGAGAAGTAGCATAGTCAACATCGTTTCCGAAACTGTAGGATAAACCATCTGCACCTGCTGGCGCAATTGTCATTTTAAATTCTACACTTGCCAAGTCACCTGCATGTCCTTGTGGATTTAGTATAGTAATACCACCTTTCTGACTAAGTGTATTTGGGGTCAATTGCAAACGCCCACCAGTTATAGTTGCTACGCCACCTAAAGCAGCTTCTGCAGCAACTAACGTATTTGTGCTAAAGTCATTAGCATACCAGGTAGGTGTAGAAGGCCCATTAGGTCCTACAGCATTGTTTACTACAATAGAACCATCATTATTTGCGCAACTTGCACTGTTAGTCACTACATCAGCCGTGAAGCCTACGTAAACTGTTACCAAACCTGGTGTTGCAGAAACTGAAGTTGGACAATCTGTGTTGCGAGCATAAACGTTGTAAGCATGAGCCCCATCAGTAGTTGGCGTAACCGTAAATGATGTAGATGTTTGCCAAGGTGTAACTACGTTTGCCAGGTTATCTGTCAATTGATACTCAATAGTTCCGGAAGGACTAGCAATTGGCGTAACGTTAATGCCAACACTTGTGCCTGCAACGCAAGCATTCGTGCTTCCGTTAACAGTTGCAACTGGTATTAACGCTGTTATAGGCGACACAGTTGCATTAGCACTGTTTACACAGCCATTAGCATCTGTACCTGTAACAGTGTAAACTGTAATGCCTGCAGGGGAAGCATCAACAGATGCACCAGACGTTACGTTAAGTCCAGTAGCAGGAGTCCACGCATAACTAACCGCTCCAGCAGCTAATAATGTAGCTGTACCTGAGTTACAGAATACAGTTTGAGAAGGAGTAACAGTAACTGTTGGCAATGCAAAAACGTTTATAGTTGTAGGATCTGAATATCCAACCAAATTACCAGCGTTGCAAGTAACTGCACAACGATAATGCGTCGTGGAAGTTATTGTTGGTGTTGTGAAATTGTAAGCTGTAGCATTAGCAATATCCGACCATGCACTTCCATCTGGAGAAGACTGCCATTGATAAGAGATTCCAGATGAAGTAAGATAGTTATTTGTTAAACTTAAATTACTTGTACCGCTAACACAAATATTGCTAACTGAACTAATAGTTGAACCAGGTGCAGGAGTTCCTACACAGGCTGTTTGCGCAACTACTATAAACAAGTAATCTTCTGCTTCTCCCCAGCTATAACTAGTACATGGCTCAAAACCAGTATTGCTTTCTACCATACGTACTCTCATACGAGTGGTATCCGCCATAGCTGTTGTGGGCACTATAAATGAACCCGTGGCCGTAGCTCCAGAGGCAATTGTAGAAGCTGAAGAATACATTACTTCTGACGCCTCAAAAATACCATTATGATTCCAATCAACCCAGATTCTTACACCGCCTGCAAAACTTTGAGCAGTAACGCTGAAATTAACGGTAGTGTTTTGTACTGCGGTTACATACTTGTCTGCATAATACGTAAAAGGTCCAGTACAGCCAGTGCTATTATTGGTAATATTGTTAATAGATCCTGTAGTACTAAAGCTTCCTATAGTAGCGCCATTACTACAACCGCTGGTATAAGTTGGCGTACAATAGCAATTGTAGAATGCATTTTGCGCTACTGTTACAACACTTGTAACAGAGGAATCACCACTAAACGTGCAACTAACAACACAACGATAATCTGTTGACACAGATTGCGTAGCAACGGAATAGTTATAGGTGCTTGTTCCTACAGTTGGTACTACGGTATTCATGGTAGTCCACGTATTTGCACCAGCTGGCGAAGATTGCCATTTGAGTTCGATACCGTTGCTAGTAGGTACATTGGCTACAGATAAAGAATAAGGCGTATTACTACAAACAGTTGTCGCAGATGCTGTAAGTGTTGCAAGAGCTGGCGTTCCTACACAATTGCTAGATAAGGTAGTAAAAGTAATAGGACCTATCCAGTCAGAATAAGAACCAGCACCACAATCTGTTCTAAAATAAACTTGCTGATTGGCAGCAGACGACATTCCAGATAAGCTTGCAGTATTTACGCCTGCATTACCTGCTATATTTACAATAGTTCCGTTATCAGCAAATGTACCGTTTAATCCATAACTGATTTGGTAATTGGTGTTTGTACCATTACCTGTCCAGGACACATCTGCACCTGACGAAGTAATATTACTTGCAACACCATAAGCTGCTGGCAAAGTACAAGGTTGGTTATTGTTTGGAACAATACTTACACCCAATACATTCATTGCGGCTGCTCCTGTATGCGCAAAAACAATACTATCAATTTGTTTATTTCTATTGCTCGTAGCAATATTAATAGCTGTATCATGTAGGTAAGGACCACCGGTACCTAACGCATTATTCGAAAGCTGAATTCTTCCATTATTCGAAGTCACATTATTACCTGAAACAAACCAGTCAGGGAAAAATTGCCCTGCTACTTGAGTACTACCATCACGGAAATAGACAGTGGCGGTTTGAGTAGTTGTACCACTTCCACTAACGCCCATTACATATACCTTATTCGCTCTTTTCGGTGCAAGGAAACGAATTGTTCCGCTAACAGTACCAGTCATACGTAATGAATTATTCTCTGAATAAGAGTTAATCATATACTTACGTAACCCGTTCTGCACAATTCTACTCATTGGCAATGACTGTGTAGGTGGAGAACTAGAAGCTGTCGCTTTAAAATCGTTTGCGACCAAAGCATAACCAGCCCCATCTACATTGTTATTTGTAGATAAAGTTGCATTACCTATTCCGTTGGCAATAACATCGGCATTGAACCCATTAAGTGCAACAGATGTTAGTGCGTCAAAAGTTGTAGAGAACGATATAGAGGCCCAAGTACTAGAATCACCTACACTACAAAAAGTTCTTGCAAATAATGTATAAGAAGTTCCATGAGCAAGGTTAGTGAAATTTATTGGGCTGCCAAGAACTGTATTTGCTTCTGCTAAGCCTACTGCTCCACTACCTACTGTTGTCCCATCTGTACGTAATTCATAAATATAGCTTGTAGGCGTATTCCCAGCTGGTGGAGGCGTAAAGGATACTGTTGCTGTTGAATTGGTAATACCAGATGTAGCTAAATTTAGTGGGTTAACGCATACACCAGTTACAGGCAAAGTGTTGAATGTATAATCTTCAGTTTCGCCATTACTCAAATTACCACAAGGAGCTATTGTGTTAGTATAAACTGTATTTCTAATTCGCATTCTCGTATTTCCAGTTAGCGCTGTATAAGGCACAACAAACGAACCATTAACCGTTGTTGAATTTGGTGTAGAATAAGTTATTGTAGAAACCAATTCTCCTGGATCATCAAAATCGCCATCTTGATTCCAATCTAGGTAAACACCTCTTTTTGAAAGTGCGCTACTTGTAACTATCGTGAAGTTGATAGTAGAACCTTGTATTCCAGAAGCCGACATAGTAGCACTATAATTGTTGTAGGCACCAGAACTAGTTCCTGTATTTGCTATATTCGTTGTACCACCAGTTGTCGTAAAACCTGAAATAAAATAGGTAGTTGCTGTTGTTGAGGTTGGTGTGCAATAGCATGCGTTAGCCGCATTCATTGATACAGTTACTACAGATGATGCTGTAGACTGCGTACTGCTGGCGCAAGTTACGATGCAGCGATAATCAGTTGCCACTGTTTGCGTAGCCGAATAGGTTGGCGAAGTAGCAGACGCAATATTAGTATATGTTCCTGCTGTAGCAGGAGATGATTGCCATTGATAAGATATACCTTGACCAGTAGTGTGACCAGACAAACTTAAATTGAATGAAATGCCTGGACATACAGAGGCAGCAGGAGTCGTTGCAGTTCCTCCAGTAGGAGTACCATCACAAAAAGTTGAAAAATTGGATACCAAAGTCCAAAGACTTGATTCTGTAACACTACACGTAGACCTCACATAGGCGCTATAAAGTGTTAACGGTGTTAGGGGACTTGCAGTGGTGTTATTAGTAGCAACCGAGCCAGAAACAACTCCAGAAACTACGTTAGGATCTTCTCCTGGCAAAACGACTTTCCATTCGTAACTTGCCGGTGTTGATGTAGAAGCTACCCAACTAACAGCAGCAGATGTAGTACTTGGCACAACACTGACCGCTGATGGAGCAAGACATGTTGCAGTATTGGTAACATTTAATGTATAGTCTTGAAAACGACCATATCCATAAGTACCGCAAGGAACAACTCCGTCATTAGCACCACCCGCATTCGCCGTACGACTCCAAATTCTTAATCTGTAAGCTCCTGTTAATACATGTGGTGGGATGGTGATATTGAAGGCATAAGTCTGCGGACTACTGGCCAAATAACCTGGAAGGGCCAAAATTTCATCTGGATCAGTAAAGTCTCCATCGCTGTTAAAATCAGCCGCCACACCTACACCACAGAAACCAATAGAAATAAGCGATGTACTTGTAGCAACACCAGCAGTTAAGTTAAGCCCTGTTACGGTTGTGTAATTTGATGCGCTAGATGTTGGACTATGCGTAAAAGCACCGATAGTGACAGATGTCACACCATGAGAACTGCCACCATTTGGGTAAGTCGGGTTACAATAGGTTTGTGCCGATGAACTAAAGGGGTTGAGCAGGGCAATAAGCGCTGTTGCTAACCCCACTGCGCGTACTCTTTTTCGTAAGTTTTTGATCATGTTTAGAAATTATATTTTAAGGTGAGTTTTAATTCGATTCTTGACCAAAAGTGGCGAGACCGATGAAGTTTAAAAGATGACTCATTTACCATAGGCATAACAGGTGATTTAAAGGATAAAAGCTTACCGAATTAACAGATACTTATGTTTAAATTAACTTGACAAAATCCATTTGGAACAAATATATCTATATAGAAACTGAAACTTAGCTGCATGATAATGTAGCATCGATTCGCTTATTTGCCCGAAAGACACTACTGTAAAGCTTTTCAGACCTTACTAATTTGACCATGCACATAAATACATGTTTGTGTAGTATTAGTAATGCGATTATCGTTAAATAAATAATATACAATCTGCATTTGACTATGGAAATGCAAGAATTCATTTCAGTGCCAGTAGTAACAC
>Ga0256901_1001431_pt1 | contig 12054 bp, 9 predicted proteins | sample MC6MC0689MT_FD_190200 | JGI IMG/M metagenome (GOLD analysis project Ga0256901, IMG submission 190200) | Metatranscriptome of enriched soil aggregate microbial communities from Iowa State University, Ames, United States - MC6-MC0689-MT... | ecosystem: Environmental > Terrestrial > Soil >... | reverse complement strand
CTGGAGATCAAATTCTGATATTTGAAATATGGCTCAATAACTTTGCTACAGTTAAACAATTAATCTTCCAATAGCAATTGGAATAAACATTTAAAAAGTTAAAATGAAACGATTAATCTTATTTGCTTTACCATTATTAGCGCTACAAGCGTTGGCACAAAAACCAGAAGATACAGAATTTTATAAGCCAGTACCGCCAAAAGTAACTCCTGGCAATACGTTTTCTGATGCGCCATCTGATGCCATCATCTTATTTGATGGAAAGAACCTAGATCAATGGATTTCTGTTAAGGATAAAACCAAACCTGCTCAATGGAGCGTAGCCGATGGCGCCTTCACCGTGAAAAAAGGAACAGGTAATATTGAAACGAAAAAGTCTTTCTTAAACTACCAGCTGCATTTGGAATGGAAAATTCCAGCTAATATTAGCGGTAAAGGACAAGGCAGAGGAAATAGCGGATTATTCTTAGCGTCTACAGGCGGTGGAGATGATGGATACGAGCTACAAATTTTAGACAACTACAATAACGACACTTACGTTAATGGACAAGCGGGAAGTATCTACAAACAGTTCATTCCGCTGGCAACCGTAAATAAAAAACCAGGTGAATGGCAAACCTACGATGTAATTTGGACTGCCCCTACTTTTAATACAGATGGCTCATTGAAATCTCCGGCGAGAGTTACCGCATTTTTCAATGGCGTATTGGTACAAAACAATATCAGCCTAGAAGGTCCTACACAATACATTGGCAAAGCATCTTACAAAAAAGCCCATGGTGCCAGTCCAATAAAATTGCAAGATCATGGCGACCCAAGCGAGCCGATTAGCTTCAGAAACATTTGGATTAGAGAGTTGTAAACTTAACATCATCGGTTTGTAATGCCTGAATTATTAAATTGATATTCACAAAGCTATGCCGTAACTTTGCAGCTCAATTTAAAACAAGAAACAATATGTCATCAGTAGAGACAACTTACGTACCTTACAAAGTTAAGGACATTTCACTGGCGGAATGGGGCCGCAAAGAGATCGAATTAGCTGAAGCAGAAATGCCAGGCTTAATGTCTTTGAGAAAAGAATTTGGTCCAACAAAACCCCTGAAAGGCGCTAGAATTGCGGGATGTTTACACATGACCATCCAAACTGCAGTTTTAATCGAGACTTTAGTAGAACTAGGTGCAGAAGTTACCTGGTCGTCATGCAATATTTTCTCTACACAAGATCATGCTGCTGCTGCAATTGCTGCTGCTGGCATTCAAGTTTACGCTTGGAAAGGCTTAAACGAAGAAGAATTTGATTGGTGTATTGAGCAAACTTTACACTTCGGTCCAGATCGTCAACCTTTAAACATGATATTAGACGATGGTGGTGATTTAACTAACATGGTATTTGATAAATATCCTGAGTTAATTGCTGCAATTAAAGGTTTATCAGAAGAAACTACTACTGGTGTACACCGTTTATACGAGCGTATGAAAAACGGAACGTTGCATTTACCTGCAATCAACGTTAATGATTCGGTAACTAAATCTAAATTCGATAACAAATATGGTTGTCGCGAATCACTAGTTGACGCAATTCGTCGTGCTACAGACGTAATGATGGCTGGTAAAGTAGCTGTTGTTGCTGGTTACGGTGATGTTGGTAAAGGTTCTGCTGCATCGTTAAGCTCACAAGGTGTACGTGTTATTGTAACCGAAATTGACCCTATTTGTGCTTTACAAGCAGCAATGGAAGGTTATGAAGTGAAAAAATTTGCTACTGCTGTTAAAGAAGCCGACATCGTGGTAACTACTACTGGTAACCGTGACATCGTTCGTGGCGAACACTTCAAAACCATGAAAGATAAAGCTATCGTTTGTAACATCGGTCACTTCGATAACGAAATTGATATGGCTTGGTTAAACCAAAACTATGGCAATACTAAAGTGGAAATCAAACCTCAGGTTGATAAATATACAATTGATGGTAAAGATGTAATCATTTTAGCTGAAGGCCGTTTGGTAAACTTAGGTTGTGCAACTGGTCACCCATCTTTTGTAATGAGTAACTCTTTCACTAACCAAACTTTGGCTCAATTAGAACTTTGGACTAACAGAGATGCCTACGAAAACAAAGTTTACGTTTTGCCTAAGCACTTAGACGAGAAAGTAGCTCGTTTACACTTAGAGAAAATCGGTGTAGAGTTAGATATCCTTGATCCTCACCAAGCAGAATATATTGGTGTATCAGTTGAAGGTCCATTTAAGCCAGAAGCTTACAGATACTAATTATTAAATAGAAATTTAAAAAGCTCCTAAGTAAAATTCGGGGCTTTTTTGTTTTAATCAGTATTGTTACAGCATAACTTGCCGTTAATTCATCCCTACGTACGAGATTTACAATCATTAAATCCGTTTTCAGATGAATAACACCAACCTTTTCTTTTTAAGATTACCTTTAGCTGCTTCTATGCTTGGCCACGGCTTGGTTCGTATACCAAAATTAGATGCTTTTAGCCAGTGGATGATAAAACTAATGGAACCATCAGCTATCCCTATCATATTAGTAAAGCCATTTAGTTATGCGGTTCCATTTTTAGAATTAGCTATTGGAGTGTTAATTCTTTTGAATAGCACAAATAAGTATGCCCTTTATGCAGGTTTAACATTGATGACTTTTTTCATTTTAGGAAATTCGGCGATCGAAAATTGGTCGGCCATTAGCATACAATTAGTTCATGCCATTTATATGTCAGGTTTACTTTTAATTGCTAACCTCAAGTCCAATTAATTGTTAATTGCCATAAGTCATTATTTTAAGTTGAAGATCATAATGAACTCTTAATTATTAGAAGAAGCGAACATTTAACAATTAGTTATGTCAAAAACAAAAATCAACAATACCGATCTGGAAATCTCTCGTATTAATTTTGGAGGAAATGTATTTGGATGGACATTGGACGAAAAACAGTCGTTTGATATTTTAGATGCATTTTCAGGTGCTGGTTTTAATTTTATAGATACTGCAGACACCTATTCTTGGTGGGTAAATGGTACAGGTGGTCAATCGGAAACTATTATTGGAAATTGGCTGAAAGCCAGAGGGAACAGAAATGAAATGGTAATTGCCACCAAAGTTGGCTCAGAAACTAACGAGCATGGTTTTGATATCAGCAAAAAACACATTTTAAAATCAGTAGATGAATCTTTGAAACGATTACAAGTCGATCATATCGATTTATATTACACCCATTTCGATGACAAAAAAACTCCGGTAGAAGAAACCCTTGCAGCTTATGATGAAATTATCAAAGCTGGAAAAGTACGTTATATCGCAGCGTCAAATGTATCCCCAGAAAGATTAACTGAAACTTTTGAACTTGCAGAAAAAAATGGCTTACCCAAATATGTGGCGCTACAACCTCACTACAATTTAGTAGAACGAAATAAATATGAAACTGAATATGCTGCATTAGTAGAAAAACATGATTTATCTGTATTTCCTTATTGGGCTTTGGCCGCAGGGTTTCTAACTGGAAAATACCGCAGCGAGGCTGATTTAAAAAAAAGCGTACGAGGCGAAGGTGCAAGCAAATATTTAAACCAAAGCGGATTATCAGTTTTAGATGCTCTAGATGAAATTGCAGCTAAGCATCAAACTAAGCCCGCAACTATTGCTTTGGCTTGGCTATTGGCCCAACCTAACATTACCGCACCAATTGTAAGTGCTACCAATGAAGACCAATTAGCTACACTTACCAAAGCACCACAAATCAATTTAAATAAAGATGACCTGGCGCTATTAGATAAGGCAAGCAAACAACCATAGGTTGTAAAACTATAGCGCATCGTAAGAAGCTTCGAAATTATTAGAAGCTTCTTACTTCATAAAATAGTCGACGAATATTTTTTATTAATGCATTGAGAATAAATTTATTATTCCTAAAATTTGTTATATCTTACAGTCAAATTCTTTTAAGGATTATTGACCATAAATAACAGACTACAAATGCATTTCTTTGAAAGAGTTTTACAACCGCCAACTTACGGTTGGAAAAACCTAAACGGCGATTTAATTAAGCCTACTACCGCTCAGATTTTAAAAGAATTTTTCAGCAGACTAAACATTTTTAAGGACAAAAGAAACTGGCTACCGTTGTTAAGCTGGATTAAGATTTTGTGCTTAGTTCCTTTTTTCTTCATCTTTTTAATTTACTACCTAGAGTGGTGGACGATTCTAGCTGCTTTCATTTATAGCATGATTATTATGGGAACCCATGGCACCATTTGGCATCACCGCTATTGTACCCATGGCGCTTACACATTTCGCAATAAATTTTGGAGGTTTTTCACACAAAACTTAACCATCAATGTCATTCCGGAGGAGATTTATGTAATTTCTCACCATGTACATCACTCCCTTTCTGATAAACCTGGAGATCCATACAATGCTCAGGCTGGATTTTTATATTGTTTTTTAGCAGATGTAAACCATCAACCAATAGCCAAAGACCTTAGTAAGGAAGAATTTTCTCGTGTGCAAAAATTGATGGAGCATACGGGTGTAACTTCGAATAGCTATGCGCAATACCTTATATGGGGATCTTATGTAAGCCCAAAATCAGCCATTTTATCTTGGATATTAAATTGGGCCTTTTGGTATGCTGCGTTCTACCTCATTGGTGGCCACACCTTAGCTTGTACTTTATTTGGGGCAGCAGGGTTTTGGGGTATTGGTGTACGTACTTTCAATTACGAAGGTCATGGAAAAGGCGATGATAAAAAGAAAGTTGGAACCGATTATAATTGGAAAGACAATTCAATTAACCAACTATGGCCAGGTTTTGTGGCTGGTGAGTGGCACAACAACCATCACTTATATCCTAAAAGTGCTAGAAGTGGATTTAAGCCGCACCAAGTAGACTTAGCTTGGTACTATATTAAAATGATGCACACTTTTGGCGCAGTAAAACAGTACAAATGCTTTAAAAAGCAGTTTTATGCCAAGCATTTTCAACCAGCGCAGCAAGAAAGCCTAAGTTAATAATCGTAAAATTTACGATATAACGCAAAAAAGCAGCCCTAAAGCTGCTTTTTTCAATATGGTGGAGAATATCGGATTCGAACCGATCACCTCTTCACTGCCAGCGAAGCGCTCTAGCCAAATGAGCTAATCCCCCATGCGGGCAAATGTAAGTATTTTTGATAATTCTGCAAGTAGAAAATAAAAAAAGGGAAGACTATCCAGCCCTCCCAAACACAATAACATAGTTAAGTGAGAATAGACAAACATTAATTCTGCCTTACTTAACCTAAATTTTCTCAAATTTATCGCTTGACCGAACTAAAATCAATACCTATAATTAGGTATTTTAAATATTTTTACTCGTGTATTTCACAATTAATTTCGCCGTTTTTTCCGATGCCCCCGCACTTCCCATCAATTTATGCAGATCTTCATAATCAGTTAGCATTTGTTGCCTACTAGTTCCATCAACAACTAAGTTAAGCTCACCAGTAACTTTGCCTGGGTTGCAGTCTTCCTGAATTAACTCGGTGACAATCTTTCTATCTACAATTAGGTTTACCAATGAAATAAATCGAATTTTAACTAGCATACGTGCAATAGCGATGGAAATAGTTCCACCTTTATAAACAACAACCTGTGGCACTTTAAATAAGGCAGTTTCTAAAGTTGCCGTTCCAGACGCAACTACAGCCGCATGAGCGTTATACAGTAAATCATAAGTTTGATTGAACACCAACTTTACGTCATTGGCACCAATAAATTGCTCATAATATTCAGCTTTGAAAGTTGGTGCAGCGGCGATGACAAACTGGTAATCTCTAAAATCGGTGACTACGCTGAGCATTACAGGTAGTAAACGCTCAATTTCTTGCTTTCTACTTCCTGGCAAAAACGCGATGATTGGTTTATCCGTTAGCTGATGCTGCGCTCTAAACGCCACATTAGGTATAAAGGCAGAAATTTCATCTAACAATGGGTTACCGACGTAATCTACTTCCATCCCCCAATCTTTATAAAATGGGACTTCGAAAGGCAAAATACAAAACATGTGGTCTACTATCCTTTTAATTTTTAGCACACGTTTTTGGTTCCAGGCCCAAACTTTTGGAGAAATGTAGTAACAAACTTTAATGCCATGTTCTTTAGCGAATTCCGCAATTTTCAAGTTAAATCCTGGAAAATCAATCAGTATTAAAACATCTGGTTGATAGGCTAGCAAATCTGCTTTGCAGGCTTTTAAGTTTTTTAAAATAGTACGTAGGTTCAGTAGCACTTCGGTAAAACCCATAAAAGCCATATCTGCGTAATGTTTTACCAGCTCCCCACCTTCGGCCTGCATTTTATCGCCACCAAAATATCTAAAATTGGCAGCGGTATCTTCCAATTTAAGTGCCTTCATTAAGTTAGCACCATGCAAATCGCCAGAGGCCTCCCCTGCTACTAAGTAATATTTCATCCTTTTTAGATATGAGTATTGATATGTGAGATATGAGACATATTTTATAATAAGTCCAGCATTAGTGGTCAGGTATCAGTTAACCGATTTAAACAGTTCAAACAATTAACCCACCTATACTTCCTGCATTATTTTATAGAAGAAGAAAGCAAAGGCGCATAAAAAGGTGGCACTAACAATTCCTCTTGCTATATTTTCTTTGTTGATTTTATTGAAATAGTTTACCCAGAGTAAATTAACAGCAACACAACCAATCAATAGTAAATCTGCTTTTTTAAATGCGGTTGTGTGGTTCATTAAATACCAAGCAATAGAACCCAAAATAAGTGGACTGCCCAAGCCTATCCCCAAACCAACTAATACATGATTTTTAATGGATGAAAACAATTTCGCCATCTTAACCTAAATTAGTTCCATCTGCGGTAGATGTATTTTTTGATGTACTTGAGGTATCATTTAAATCCCAAGTATTCAAAATTTGAATGGCATGATGTGCTGTTAGATCAAACTGTACAGGCACTACAGAAGCGTAGCCATGATCTAAAGCCCACACATCAGAATCTTCCCCCTTATCATAATTCTCGAATACACCAGTTAACCAATAATACGGTCTAAGATAAGGGTCTTTACGTTCCTCAAAATCTTCAGCCCATTTAGCATTGGCTTGTCTACAAATTTTAATGCCCTTTATTTTATCCCCTTTGGGAAAGTTAACATTAAGCAAAGTGCCTTCTGGTAAGCCATTCGCCAAAACCTGCTCAGTTATTTTTTTGATGTATTTCTTACAGTGTGAAAAATCGGCATCCTGTGCAAAATCGTCCATCGAGAAACCAATTGAAGGAATATGCTCTATCGCTCCTTCTACCGCAGCAGACATCGTTCCCGAGTAAATCACATTAATGGAGTTATTTAAACCATGATTTATTCCAGAAACACATAAATCTGGCTTTTTGCCTTTGAAAACTTTATTAACTGCCAGTTTCACACAATCAACTGGCGTACCAGAGCACTTATACATCTCTATTGGCGGATATAAATCTACTTTATCAAAACGTAGCGGTTTACCAATAGTAATCGCATGCCCCATTCCCGATTGTGGTCCATCTGGCGCTACTACGGTCACATTTCCTATTTCACTCATCACCTCAATCAGGGCTTTAATGCCTGTTGCGGTAATTCCATCATCGTTAACTACTAATATCGAAGGTTTAGCTTTCATCTAATTATATTTTGTTTTTAGCCAAAATGTAACCCTTTATGATTAATCAACCATATGAGGTTCACTTTTTCAAAAATACGAGAAATATACTAATCACTTAGTTTCTATTTTTTATCGTGCAACATCAGCAAAATCTAAACGTCTTTGTATATTTGATTGATAACTTAATTAACTGATGAAAATAAAAATAATACTATTTGTTTGTCTGCTATTTGCAGGTTCAAACTTAGTTGCTCAAAACGCCACCTATCAGTGGAAAACAGCAACTGCTGACGGTTACACGTATAAATATGTGACCAATGACCCGTCGAAAACTCGTTTCTACACTTTGAAGAACGGTTTAACGGTAATTTTATCGCCAAATTATAAAGAACCAAAAGTTGAGTACCGCATGAGCATTAGGGCGGGTAGCAACACCGATCCTAAAAATGCAACAGGTTTAGCGCACTATTTGGAGCACCTTTTATTTAAGGGAACTGATAAATTTGGCAGCGCAGATTGGGCTAAAGAAAAGCCTTTGTTAGAAAAAATTGATGCGCTTTACGAAAAGTATAACAAAACTACGGACGTAGCGCAACGTAAAGAAATCTACAAAGAGATTGACAAGGTATCTGGCGAAGCATCTAACTTCGCTATCGCTAACGAATACGATAAAATGATGCAAGGCATTGGCGGAAACTCTACCAATGCACACACTTGGTACGAAGAAACTGTTTATAATGAAGATTTTCCTTCAAATGCAACAGATAAGTTTTTAGCCATTCAAGCTGAGCGTTTCCGCAACCCGATCTTCCGTATTTTTCACACTGAGCTAGAAGCTGTTTACGAAGAAAAAAACAGAGGTTTAGATAATGATGGCTGGAAGTTAGACGAAGAAATGATGGCGAAGTTATTTCCTACCCACAATTATGGGCAACAAACTACTATCGGAACCATCGAGCATTTAAAAAATCCTTCGTTAGTAGAAATTAGAAATTACTATAACAAATATTATGTACCTAATAACATGGCCATCATTTTAGCTGGAGATTTAAATCCAGATGAAATGATTAAGAAAGTTGACAAGGCTTTTGGCTATATGGTATCAAAACCAATTGCACTTTATAACCCAGCTCCAGAAAAACCGCTAACTCAAGTTCAAAGAGTTGATGTTTATGGCCCAAGTGCAGAAATGTTAGATATCTACTACCGTGGTTATGCAGAAAATACCAAAGAGAGTTTAATGCTTTCTTTAATCCGCAGTATTTTAACTAACGGAAAAGCTGGTTTAATTGATATCAATTTAAACAAAGCGCAAAAAGTATTGAGAGCAAGTGCTTCTTACCAGCAAATGAAAGATTATGGCGTGTTCAATTTATCGGCTCAACCAAAACAAGGCCAAAGTTTAGAAGATGCTGCTAAATTGGTGCTGGAGCAAATCCAATTGCTAAAGGAAGGAAAATTTGAGGAAGGATTGATAAAGGCAATCGTAGCTAACCAGAAGCTAAGTTTCTTACAAGCTTTTGATAGAAATAGCAATAGAGCTGAAATCTTCTCCAACCAATTTATCATGCACAGAGGCAATAAATGGAATACAAGCTTAGGCGATATTGATGCAACTGCAAAAATCACCAAAGCGCAAGTAGTTGCTTTTGCCAATGCATTTTTTAAAGATAACTACGTAATTGGTTACAAGCACAAAGGAGAAGACAAGAACACCATTAAAGTTGAGAAACCAACTATTACCCCAATCAATGCAAACGCTGGTCTAACGTCTCCTTTTGTTAAAAATATCTTAGAAACTCCGGTAAAACCAATTGCGCCAAAGTTCTTAGATTATCAAAAGGACATCACTTTTGGTAAATCTGGCATAGCCGATGTATTGACGATAAAAAATACAGAGAACTCTATTTTTAGAATGAGCTACCGCTTTAATATTGGTAGCAACAACTACAAATTGTTGCAATATGCAGCTTCGTATTTACCTTTCTTAAGTACTGACAAGTATACCGCAGAAGAATTGAGTAAACAATTTTACAATATTGCTTGTAGCTATAGCTTAAATGTTGGTGCAGAAACAACTACTATTAACATCAGCGGTTTACAGGAAAACTTTGATAAAGCAGTTGCATTGGTTGAGCATATTTTTGCCAACGTAAAAGCAAATGATAAAGCACTTGCGGAATTGAAAAACAGCATCCTTAAATCTAGAGAAAACAACAAGTTGAATAAAGGTGCTATTATGAATGGCTTAACTTCTTATGCACAGTATGGCAAGTTAAATCCTTACAATAATGTGCTATCTAATGATGAGGTAAAGAACATTAAAGCTGAAGATTTAATCTACACTTTGAAAAACCTGAACAATTACGAGCATGTAGTTACATACTATGGACCTAAAGATGTAGCAGCTTTTACAACAGATATTCAAAAAGCGCATGCATTACCAAAAGAGTTTACACCTGCTGCTCCAGCTAAAGTATATACTTATACTAATCAAGACTCGAACAGAGTTTATTTTGCTAACTATGACATGGTGCAGTCAGAAATTCGTTGGTTAAGAAATACAGGTTTATATAACAAAGCTGATGGCGCAACTATCGAAGTTTTCAACAATTATTTCGGTGGTGGTATGGGTTCTGTAGTTTTCCAAACTATTAGAGAGTCTAAAGCATTGGCCTATTCTACTTTCGCTACTTATGCTTCTCCAGACAAAGCAGACAAACAGTACAGTATGATTGCTTACGTTGGTAGCCAGGCAGACAAAATGAATGACGCGGTGGCTGGTATGAACGAACTTTTAAATGTACTACCAAAAAGTGAAAAAACATTTGAAGGTGCTAAGACCAATTTATTGAGCAATTACGAGTCTGACAGAGTATTGAAAGATGCGATTTTCGGTTATTACTTTGCAGATAAAAAATTGGGTTATACATACGATTCTAGAACAGACAGATACAAAGAAATTAAGCCAATTACTTTTGATACTATAGATGCATTTCACAAGCAAAAAATAGCCAATCAACCGTATACTTATCTAATTGTTGCTTCAGACAAAAGAGTGAAACAGGAAGATATGGCCAAATTTGGTGCTGTTAAAACTTTAACATTAGAAGAGATTTTCGGTTATTAAATCAATTTCTTCCGATAAAAAAGGCCCCGAAATTCGGGGCCTTTTTTGGTTTATATGCAGCTAGTAATTTATTAGCTTAATATAGTTTCAACTGAAACGTATTAAAAACAAAAAATAACGGTCGTTCTCATTCATTTTTAACTCTATACCAATAGAACCACAACTAAACTAAAAATGATGAGAAAGGCCTTATTATGCGCATTGTTCTGGCTATGCACTTTTAACTTATTTGCTCAAGATCCATTAACTGATCAATTTCTTTTCTATCAGAAAGCAAAACCTACAACAAACCTCTTTGTTCATTTCGATAAAAATGTATACGCCAGCAACGAAACGGTTTGGTTTAGTGGTTATCTCATCGCAACTAAAGATTTTGGAAAGCATCATATTATGTCGGTTTCCCTGATTAAGGAAAGCAATAACAAAGTTGTGCTCGAAGATCGTTTTATCATGAAGAATGGTTTTTCATTTGGCAATATTACCCTTCCGGATTCTATCCCAGTGGGCAATTATAGATTTTTAGTGATCACTGATTATGTTCTGAATAATCAGCCAGAAGTAAGCTTTACACAACCAATAACCATCAAATCAGTACTGGAACCACCATTTAAAGCCAGTATGAAAACAATGTCTACTGAAAATAATACAAGTAAGGTAATGGTATCGGTAACTACCGCCGACAATAGGTTTTTAGAACAGCCAACAGATGTGTACTACACTTACGGCAATCTTAAAAAGACAATGAAAACAGATGCTTCTGGCCAAGCCGTAATCCATTTAGAACAACAAGATAATCTGAGCGATCCAAATCTTTACGTTAAACTAAAATACGACAAAGACAGCACTTTTATCAATATGCCGTTAAATCAACCGAAAGGAACTCCGTTTGTAAAGTTTTACCCAGAGGGTGGCGATATGATCGGAGGCCTCATTAACAACATAGGTTGGGAGGTGAGAGATCGTCAGAAAAAACCCGTAGCAGTTAAAGCTTATTTATATAAAAATAACATAGCTATTGATACGCTAACGTCAAGTAACTCTGGGTTAGGTTCTTTTAAAATGTTTGCCGACCAAGGAGCTAAATATACCTTTAAAGTAATAGGAGCAAACTTAAAAGATACGGTATTTACATTGCCTAACATCAAAGAAAACGGCATTGGTATAAATATAATAAACGCTGTAGTTAGTGATACCTTAAAGATCAACTTAAGGTCTAAATTGCCTCAAAAGATTAATCTGCGTATCCATAATTT
>Ga0256901_1001428_pt1 | contig 12079 bp, 9 predicted proteins | sample MC6MC0689MT_FD_190200 | JGI IMG/M metagenome (GOLD analysis project Ga0256901, IMG submission 190200) | Metatranscriptome of enriched soil aggregate microbial communities from Iowa State University, Ames, United States - MC6-MC0689-MT... | ecosystem: Environmental > Terrestrial > Soil >... | reverse complement strand
GAGCGTATGAGGCAGTCTCCGGAAGGTATATACACTTTTTTATTTATCGATCATCTGAAGCAACTCTGCTTATGGGATATCCTCTTTTTTGTATTTGTCGTACGATTGCCACCTATAGTTGAAACAACCAATCAAGGAACCCGAGGGGCAACAGCAGGCTGGCGATTCGCTTAGCGGATCATGTTGACCGGGCAACTAGGAAAGGAGGGTTAGATGTCCAGATTAGGGGAATTGGCAGCGTATAAAACGATCGTTGCTCAGAGGCTAATCGGCAATTCGAACATTTGCAAAGGTTTGTTTTATTCGGACAGCGATTATTTGGATCAGCCGGAAATGGCGAATCCTGAGCAGCTGCTGCATGATCGTATTTATCTGTATCCATACAAGCCGGTTGAATCTGGTAACGAGAACGAGGCCAGAGCGTGGATTACGATTTCGTTGAATGATTTTAACGGAGTTGGAAGCTCGGTTATACGAGCCGGTTTTCTCACGATCGAGGTGCTGGCGCATAAGGGATTGCAGCGGACCGACTATGAGCTGCTGCGAACCGATCATATCGCTGCGGAAATCGATGAAATGCTGAGTCTGGAAAGAAGCATCGGAATCGGTCGTCTGCAATTTGCCGGGATGAACGAGATTAGCTTGAATGAAAATCACTACGGAGTTTCCCTGAAGTATCGACCTGTCGACTTCGGCTAATGGATTGCGGTGAATGAGAATGGATCATGACATTGAGTTAAAGCTGCTCGCAGGGCTGTCCGTAGACTTGGGCAACCAACTGTCGTTCAGCGTTCCCACGCTGCGAACGATCGCGAACATTGGGAGTAGGAAGTACGATGCATTGATTTCAGTGTTGCTGGTCAATAAAGCTTCGTTGGAGGAGCTGGCGGCCAGCCGAGTGACCAACTTCGAGCTTTTTGCGCTTAATTGTATGTTGAATGAAGCATTCTGGAGCAAGGCGAAGCAGGGATTGGAATTGTTTTTCGGAATGGAGCCAACGCTGCGGGAAAGCCCCGACGGGGCTCTTATTTATTTTCTGGACGATCCGGATATGCGGCTGGATGACGGCAGCTTTGACTATTTTCAAAGTCTGATTATGTATTCCCATAACATCCAGTTCCAGCGCGAGCAGTTCAGCCCAGGGAACGCCAAAGCTAAAGCGCTGATCGAGAAGCTGCAGAAGGGCAAACAGGAGATTTTAAGCCGCAAAGAGCAAATCTTCGACCTGGCCAGCAAAATTTCGGGAGTCGCTTGGAAGTCGAGCGGCGTAAGCATTTTTAATGTTTTCGACTTGACGATTTTCCAATTTTACGATGCGCTGAACAGACTCGAACAGGTGGATTATTACTTATTTACTTTGCAAGGCATTTACTCCGGCCATGTGGATGGCCAGAAAATCAACTTATCCAATATCCATTGGAGCAAAAAATACAAACCTTGAGGAGATTGATGAACTATGGCAACACCTAACCGTTGGGCAATTCGCGATGCAGGCATCGCAACTTTTTATAACCTTGTTACTGGCAAACCAGTGACGACGCTTCGCACGTTGAAAACATCCGGACTCGAAACGACCGGAGAAACCGTATACTCGCGCGGCGGCTTCGGCAATCCGAAGCTGGTCGGCTTCTCGGGCAACCGGGAGTCCAAAATCAAGCTTCAGGATGCGATTTTCGACAATAAAGCTTTGGCCATGCTGACCGGTAACGTGCTGTCCGAGGGCGCTGCTCCGATTCACGTCATCGAGAATGTTAAAGTCGCATCCAATGCGGCGGTTCTGGATAAAACCCCGGTCGGCACGCCGATCGGCGTGTTTGAGTTGAACGCGGACGGCACTTTGGGCGACGAGGTTGCTCTGGCGAGCGGTACTCCGGCAACGGGTGAATATTCGATCGCTGGGAAAAACTTGACCTTCTACGCCGGTGATTTCACGGACGGCAAAGTACTGTCGGTCTATTACAGCGCAACCTCCGACGCTTCCGCCAAGAAACTGAAGGTTACGTCTGATGCCTTCGGAGGCACCTTCAAAGTCGTTCTCGACTGCCTCGTGCGCGACGAGTTTACAAAGAAGGATTTCGCTGCGCAAATTACAATTCCGAACGCCAAGTTCGAGGATGCATTTAACCTGAATCTTGCCGTTGAGGGCGACCCTGCGGTACTCGACTTGAATCTTGAGGCCCTTAAGGACCCCGTATCCAACGATCTGTGGAGCATGTTGATCTACGATCAGGATGAAGTGATTTAATAAGTAGCTGAATATAAAGGGAGAGCCTGGCTCTCCCTTTATATTATCTTAAAGCTCATGATTCGATATTGTGGGCTTTAAGATAATATCCAATAACGAACGGAAGAGGTTACGAATATGGCAGCAAAACAAACGAAACTGACTGTGGCCGGCATTAATCGCAAGCATAGCAAGGAGTTTGGCTCGCTTAAGCGGGTAGAACTGAGCACGGGGGACTATACGGAAATCTATCAACGGTTCAGGAAGACGTCGATCCAGAAGCTGGTGCTGGACTACATGGATATTCTGAACGCGATGAAGGAAGGCGGCAAGAAGCTCGGCAGCGGAGCGATGGTATTCGTGTACTACATGCTGCTGCTTAAGCACTTCACCACGCTTAGCAGCATCATTCCTGAAGATTTGGGACAGATGATCGGTGTCGGCGAGAAGCTGCTTGACCTGGGCGTTATGGAACAAATCTTGAACGAGTTCCCCCAGCTGGAGTTGGAAAAGCTGAATGCGTCCATTCAGGAGGTAAATCGAAATATGCAGGCTCAGCTTGAAACCTGGCCTAACGAAAAGGGCAAGGAGAGCGGACAATGAAGATTAAATACGGAGAAATCGAGTTTTATTCGAAATGGCTGCTGGAGCATCTGACGCTGGCTGGCAAAAAGTCGCGCATGAGAGTTCGCTTGATTGAGATTTTGGGAGAGCATCAGGCGAAATTCGAGAAATTCAGAATGGATCTGATTAAAGAGCATGCGCAATTGGATGAGAACGGCGACATCGTTGTGATCGAGCGAGACGAGAACGGCAGCGGACAGGCGGACATCATCGATCCCGAGGCCTTTCGCAGCGATCTGCAGGAACTGTTGCTGGAGGAGTTCGTTGTGGAAGAGAGCGAAACGAATCGGGAAATGCTGCTCCTATTGAAGGAATGCGTCGACGAATGTCCGGTGGCTTGGTCGGGCCAAGCTGCGCTGGAATATGAAGCGGTATGTCGGCTGTTCGAGGGAATTTATCAGAATGAATGAATTAACCGGGCCTAGCAGAGGGAGGAGAGTTTAAGTTGGCAAATGGGAATGATTTGAGGGCGACGTTGTCTGTGGCGATTGATCAGGACACGGTTGTACGGGATATAAATAAGGCAATGAAGAAGCTGGAAAAGCATTCAGCATTTAAGTCATTGACGTTAAAAATAGATTTAGATAAAAAAATCGTTAGTATTTTGGCGAGCCTTGACAAGGCGAAAGATGCGATGGCAGATATCTCTGTACAAGCGGGATTGGCTGCAACTGGCCTGCAGCAGCTAGGGGAGGCTGCAAGAATGGCGGCTTCGGCAGCCTACGTAGAATGGAACATCTTGGGAGAGCAACTGGTGCGGATTCAGTCGCTTGCGGCTGAAGCCAGCGCGCGATCGGCGGAGGCGGTCTCTAGTGAAGCTGCTTCGGGCGGGCTTTCAGGATTTCTGAACGATGGAATTGCTGTGATGGAGACTATGGGGACGATGGCTTCTTTTAAGGAGGGGATTCTGTCCCCACTGAATACGGAGCTTATTCGGCTTCGAGCTTTATTTTTGTCAGTGGCCGCCACTCAAGGAGTAACTGCAGCGGCGACTCGGGTTTTAACTGCTGCGATGGCTGGGTTAATGAAGACTTTTCTGCCGTTGGCCATTATAAGTGGCGTTGTCTGGGGGTTAAGTGAGCTCTCTAAAGTACTTTGGGGAGCAAGCGAGAGATTGAAGGAAACTTCTAAACTCAATTTGGAGCATACAGATTCTTTAAAATCTCAAAGGAGTGAACTACAGAAGCTCGCGGAAGAGTACCGGATTTTGCAATCCGCGCAAGAGGCCGGTTATGCAACGATCGAGCAAAAACAGAAATTGCAATCCCTGCAGAACGAGCTTGTCAAATCTTATGGTGTGTCTGCAAGCACAATTAGTGCGGAAGGAGATGCGTACACGACCTCCACTGCGCTTATACAATTCAGAATCGATGCGCTTAATCAGGAAATTGCCGCTGAGAATGAGTTGAATAAAATAAAGCTGAGAACAAATGACCAACAGCGAACAGACACGATTCAAAATACTGAAAACTCAATAGAGAAGGACAAGTCACGAATAGAACAGCTTCGAAAACAAGCCGACGAAATTCAGGAGTTTGCAGATAATCAAAGTCCTTGGACTATGAACGTAGCCTCCAACCCGCTTTTTTATAAAGCGATGAGAAACAGAACCTTACTCGATATTAATGAACTGGTTGACGGCATAAGAACGAAGAACGGGGACTTACAGACGGCTTTATCTGAGACGACTAGCATTTTAAGAACAGAACTAGATGCTTATTTATCCACACTCGAGAATGATGGTACACATGTGACGGAGACACAACGAGCTTTTATGGAAGGTATCATCGATTCTATTGCCCGTAATGGCAAAGACATCGACTCGCAGATAGATGACATAAAGTCGGCTTTTGGCAGACTGAGGGGGGTGGGCCTAGACTGGTATTTGGCAGACTTTAACCAAGCAAAAGACGCTGGGGAGATGGAGAAAGCCAATAATATAAAGATCGCGGTTTCGCAAATAATGGATGATTTCAATCGCGCAGTTCCAATTACGGATTCCTTCAGAGAATCAATTCTTGCTTTATTTGATACGACCTCCAAGAAGGCTGCGATGTCATCTGATGCAGTTGAGAAGTTCACGAAGGACTCGATCAAGGAACTGACCTCGTTGGAGGATTCTTATCAGAAGCTCAGTCGCGGAGAGGAACTATCTTCGGAAGCAGTAGCTGATCTAATTGCTCAGCATCCGAAATTGGCAGAGTATTTGCTTGAGACTAACGACCTTACCTTTCAAAAAGGAGAGCTGATCAAAGCGGTTGCAGAGGAGCAACGAAAGCAGCGGATTGACGAACTGGATGCCTCCATTGCTTCGGCCGAGGCAACTCGTGATGAGTTGGAAAATAAACGCAAGATGTATAAACAATATTTTTATAATGTTCTGGGGGCATTCAAAGTATTTGGTCTTGATTTGTCCTCCAAAAATGAAGAGGAATTGACTCCAGAACAAAAAAAGAAACGTGAGGATGGGAAGAAACTTCTCGATAATGCGTCTTTGTCTCCAGAGGAAAGAAAACAGTTGGAAGAAACGAATCAATCTATTGAAAAACAAAAGGCTCTTCGTGCGTTTCTGGACAAGCCTATCACTATGGGAGGCTCAGGAACCTCAGGAACTTCAGGAACCTCAGGAAGCTCGTCCGCACCAAAGGAAAAATACGAACCCAGTCTTAACTTCTCCAAAGCACAGCAGGAGGTTGAAAATTACAATCGGCTGCTTGATAAGAACAACGATGAGATTCAACTGGCGATTGCTCAAGGAGGCTTGTACGATAAGCGCCTGGCCAATCGAATCTCCTTATATTCCGATCTTGCGAAGTCGCTGAATAGTCTTAGTAGAGAACAGGAAAAGGAGCGGGGCGACCTAAGGACAAAACTGACGAAGACCGGGCTTGTAGACAGCGCAGGAGAAGTCGTCGCCGATGTCGAGAAGAGGCTGCTTACTCTCTCTAAAGGAAAAGCTGCGTCCAGATTAGGCCATACCGCAGAGGAACTGGAACAATTCGTAGAACGTTATTTAGAGCTTGCCGGTGAGATCGCAGATACAGCTTCGCAATTGAGAGCGGCAACTAACGATTTAGCCGACACGCTCCAGATCGGGCTGGACAAGATAACAGCGGCGTCGACTCGAAAGCAGGACAAAGCGCAGCATAAAATTGCAATGCTAGGTGAGATCAATACGGAAGAGGAGAAGAAACTGCTTGCCCAGTATTCTGCTGAAATCGTAAAGGCGATAGCGCAGGAGAGACGCGGGATTGACGATGAAATTGCAAAGGCCAATGCTGTAATTCAAAACAAGAACAGCAGCAAACAGGAGAAGGAGGCCAATCGAGTTCACCTCGAAAATCTTAAGCAATCTAAAAAACAGGTGGATGAGAGTTTAATCCAGGAATCCGAGCAGTACGGAAGGTCCCAAGCGGAAGCTCTGGCATTCGGGTTTGACAAGACGCTGGAGGAACTCAAATACGCAAAGTCTCTCTTAGGCAATATTGATACGGATGAAGAGAGGAAAAAAGCCGCTGAACTTGACCAGCAGATTCATGACACGTTGAAAAAAGGCATCGACAGATACAATCAAGATATTGTTGAACTGGAACGCAAGCTCTCGACCGAGTTAACTGACGAAGATAGACATCGCACGCAGGCTAAGCTCGAATTGCTTCGCGAGTATGTCAAGAACTACACACTGGAACAAGCTCAGGCGGTTTCCGCTTGGGAGAATTCAGTTAAATCTTCGGCGAAAGACGCGATGTCAGCTCTGGAAGACTTCTATGCAAAGCAGGGGAAAGCAGCACAAAAGCTTCTCGACGACCAACTGGAGGATTACAGGAGCTTCATTGAGGAACGTAAAAAGCTGTTCAAGCGTGAAAACGAAGAAGAGGATTTTAACGGCAATCGTTCCAAGCTACAAAAGGAAGAAGCTGAACTGAAAAAGCAACTCGCTGTTCTTTCCTTAGACAATTCCATTGAGGGGCAGTACAAGAGAGAGCAGTTGGAGCAAGAACTGGCCGACAAGGCGGAAGAGATTCGTAAGCTTGAGTTGGATCGGACCAGAAACTTGCGGGAGCAAAATTATGACGATCTGCTTAAAAAGAAAGAGGACGAGATCAAAGTTGCTAAAGATGCGGCGGATACAAAATGGCAGCAGGATCTTGCAGCGGATCAGCATTACTCTGCCTTAAAGCAAGCGATGCTGGAGAACAATACCGCAAAAATGCAGAGTGCCCTGTTGGACTTTTCCAGCAACGTGCAGATGTATATGAAGGCCATTGGGGAAAGTATCGATCGTAATCTCGTCGAAAAGTTGGAGGATACACAAAGGTTTCAAAACCTTGCGAATACAATTACGGGCATTCCTAATTTGAACGTATCAACTCCTCCTTCGACATCGCCAAACGGTAGTGCCGGCAGCGGAACCGAAGCTCCAAAAAACGCAAAGGCTCTGGACTGGAAAGAGTATTTGGAGAATAAAGAGAAGGCAGAGAAACTTAAAAATTCCGATCCGGAATGGGTGAGACTGAATACCCGAAACAATGAGCTCAGAACAATATGGAAGTTTCCCGACGCAAGCTATGCCCAGCTTAAAGACCTTAAGTTCTACCACGAAGGTGGACAGGTCGGAGTCGAAGGAACGACCACGGCCAAATGGTGGCAGGGCATGCTAAAATCTGACGAAGTGCTGTCCGTGCTTCGCAAAGGAGAAGCGGTCATTAAGAACCCGGGTGCGTTTGTTCAGCAGATGATTGCCAGCGTAGCGCAGCGAATGAATGCCGGATCGAGTCTTGCGTTGTCGGGAGCGGGTACTTCCGGCCCCGTCACCAATCATTATGAATACGACATTCGAATCGAGCGCTTGGAGGGCGGAGAAGCCGGAGCCAAGGCGCTGTTTAAGCATATCAAGACGCAATCTCAGAGAGGCAATCGGATATAGGGAGGTGAATCGACTGTGACTATGCGATCAAGCATTTATTTTACTTTTAATGGGCAGAGGTCGGACGAGTTCGGCATCGTTAACGTGAATATGGAATCCGGTATGCTGAGTGAGCCTTTTGCCGCGGGGAGATCGATTCGCAAGCAGCGGGTCAGGGGAAGGGATCGGGGATATTTTCAGGAAATTGAGCTGGAAGAACTCAAATTTACGGTGACGTTCGCCTGGAGAGAGGGATGGGAGAACGAGGATAAGCTCAGAGAAGTAGCGAGGTGGCTGCTGTCTCCGAAATATTATGCGCCGCTGGTGTTTGCGGATGAACCGGACAAAATCTACTACTGTCTGTGTGTGGATAGCCCCGAATTGATTCATAATTCATTAAAACAAGGCTATGTTCGGCTGAATTTTGAGTGTTGTGATGCTTATGCCTATACGCCTGTTTATGAGCAGGTATTTGATCTTTCTAATAATCCTGTTGGCGGAACAATTATAGAGCTTGAAAATATCGGAGATGCGGAATGCAAGCCAATCGTCTCTATCTACAAAGTAGGCAGTGGCGATATCACGATTCGGAATCAGTCTAACGGCAATGCGGAAATGACTTTGGTGCAATTGGTCGACAAGGAGACGGTGGATATTGATTGCGAGAATCGTCTCATCAAGACAGATCTTCCGCTTACTTATCGCTACGACAAGTTAAGAGGAGATTATTTGATTCTTTCTATTTTCGATAACAAACTGCTCGTTCAAGGAAGCTGCAGATTAAAGTTCGTATATCAGTTTAAGAGACTTCAGTAAAGGAGGCGACAGACGATGATCCTGAATGCGAACGAATACACAGAGCCGGAGCGTCCGCGATTATATGTGGCGACTCCGAACAGAACGATAGTCGGCGAGCTTCCCGAAGCCTACAACATTAAACTGAACACGAAGCTTGGCAACGTTCCGACGTTGAACTTTTCGCTGCCTTATCGAATTGCTCGTATGAACAAACAGTTGGACAATCCGAATATCAAGAAAACGAAAAACCGCTATCTAATTAAATACGTTTACGGAACCGAAGCGGAATGGTTTATGATCAAAGCTCCCTCCGACATTATGGAGGACACGGATCGAAAGGACATTCAATGCTACGGGCTTGCGTACGAACTTGCCGACAAAAATGTGCGAAAATACGAAGCCACCAGCAAGAATGTGACGCAAATTTTGTCTGTGATATTGGAGTCGAGCCTGTGGAAGCTTGGAGTAGTCGATGCGGATTTCGATACCATGTACCGCTCCCTGTCGGTGTCGGACTCAAACGCACTGGACGTTGTGTTCGATGTCGCGTCTACATTCGGCTCACTTGTGACTTTCAATTCCGAACAGCGAACGATTAATCTGGTTCAATTTGACGAATACGGGATGAACAAAGGGCTGGAGGTAGCGTACGGCAGCCTGCTCAAGAGCGCGACTAAGAGCGAAAGCACAGACGAGTTTTTCACGTTGTTCAAAGGTTTCGGCGCTGACGGAATCGGAATTCAAAGCGTAAACGTGACGGGAAGCAACTATTTGCTGGATGTCTCCTACTTCATGTACCCTTTTTCCAGGGATGATCAAAGAAATGTGCTGGCGCACAGCGATTATATGAGCGATAGCTTATGTCATGCCCTGCTGGATTATCGGGACCTGTTGGAGTCGAAGAGAGGGATCTACCAGACTCATCTTACCTCGTTGCAAGCCTTACAGGCTACTTTAACGGATCGTACCAATGAATTGTATGATTTGAAAAATGAGCTGTCGATTATCGAGGATCAGATTGCTGTGGCTAATTATAACAAACAAAGTACAAGCGCTCTGGTTACACAGAAGAACGCCAAAAATTCGCAGATTGCGGTTAAAAACAGCGAAATTGCCAGCGTCGAGACCGGAATGGACAATGTGGAGGCTCAGATTTCTGCGCTCCAGCAGGCGTTGTCCTTAAACGCCAATTTTACAGTCGGACAGCTTGAGGAATTGAACCCGTATATTATCGAGGGGACTTACGAGAACTCCAACATTACCAAGCCGGAGCAACTGTTTGAGGTGCTGAAGAAAGAGTTTGATAAGGTCAAGCAGCCGAAGCTTGTTGTGGAAATCAGCATGGTTAACCTGTTGGAAGTCGTTGAGGAACAGGACAAATGGGACAAGCTTCGACTTGGGGACGTGCTGACAATCCGAAATGCCAGTATCGGGTTAAATGTGCAGGCCAAAATCATTGAACTCAACTACGATTTTGAATCCGGCGATATCGGCGTTGTGATTAGCAATGTTAGGGAGCTGCTGAGCGATGAGGAGCGTTTTCTCAGGGAGTTGTACAATTCTCGAACGGCTTCACAAAATGTGATCAGTAACAGCGGGTTATGGAATCAAGCTTCCGAGGAGGCGTCCGAAGCTCAGCGGATTCTAAACGGTGTATGGGATGCAACGGCCAGAAGCATTCAAGCCTCTGTGGACAATACGGTAACGATCGATCGCAAAGGCGTTGTTGTCAGCGATCCGAACACGCCAGACGACATTCTGATTTTGCAGAAGGGGCTGCTGGCAATCAGTCGCAACGGAGGCAACACCTGGTCAACGGCGATTAACGCGAACGGCGTCTTTGCCGAGCGACTGGTCGGGCAAATTCTGGTCGGTACGGATTTGAGCATCAGCAACAGCAGCGGCTCGGTTAACATCAATGCCAACGGCATGACGGTGACGGATATGAGCCTGAGCGTGGTCAACTCTACGATCAAATCCAAAGTACTTATCAATCCCAACGACGGGCTTAAGGTGCAAAAAAACACCGGAACGTCGGGCGCTCCGGTGTGGTCGGATCAGATCTCTCTGGATAGCAGCGGCAACGCCTTGTTTGGCGGTGTTCTTAGCATCGGTAGCGGCGGTGCCGTAGTCAAAGCCGACGGCAATACAGGATTGTGGGTTGGGGCGTCGGCTTTCGCTAATGCTCCTTTTCGGGTGGATTTGAATGGGACGGTTACCGCAAGTAGATTTAATCTAACTGGTGGTACCATGAATATCAATAATAAATTTATTGTGGATAGCTCCGGCAATCTCACGGCTTCCGGGAATATTACGGCTAACGCTCTTGTCTCTGGATCTTATATTCAGGCTCCTACGATCATGGGTGGAACTATCAACATTGGGAGCGGCCGATTTTCCGTTGATATCAATGGGAACGTATATGCTAACAATGGCACGTTTGTTTCCGGCTCATTTTCTGGAAACATTACCTCAACTGCCACCATCGAAGGGGGAACTCTAAAAGGTGCGACAATCGATGGTGGTAAGATTAATGTTACAACGGACATTTCAGTAGGAAATAATGTGTATGTTGGAACGAATGATACCCAGACTGGTAAAAGCATTTGGTTTCGTACAGGAACAAGCATGGCGGTTATTGGTTATGACAACAGTGATGCTCAGATCTATTTAAGTGCGATTAATGGCGTTAATATTAATAGTGGAGATTTGTTTGTGAATGATAAGCCAGTTGCAACTCGAGTATGGGTTCAACAAAATATTGTTGCTAAATGGGGCTAATCACATTGTTCTTGAGTTGAAATTTATTCAGGTTGAGCAAATCTTCTTTTGACAAAATCTGAAGCAAAAATTCTTCAGTGAGATAGGTGCGATCATTTTTACTATCGTAGTAATCATCAATATTATCTTTGATGATGAAGTTGGTTCCGGCATATACGACAACCAATTTTCCCTCTATTACTGTTAGAATAGCAAATCCTTCTTTTGCTTCACGAATATATTTAGCGAAATCTCTCCATTCATACAACACTTTCCCTTCAAGCGGAGAGGTGGTTTCGGTAGAGCTGTTATTTGTGTTTGAACTAGTGTTTCCATTATTAGTACCCGGGCTTGCAGGCTTTATCTCAGTAACAATATTAATATCCTTGCCGTTCAACTCAATCTTCCCACCGACAGCTTCGGCAGCTTTTCTTAATGGAAGATAGGTTGTGTTGTTGTAAGAGATCGCGGAAGCCTCTAACTGTTTTCCGTTGACCGAGACCTTAATATCGGGGCGAAGTTTAGCACTAATGGTCTTGATCGCTTCGGCACCGTAAGCGGAACCGGCAGTTGCGAATATAGCGCCTGCTAAGAATACAATTGCATATTTTGATGTTTGTTTCATTCCAATCATCTCCTCAATAAAGGCTGATGATTTTTATTATAGATGAGAACGTAAAATATGGAAACCAGCCTAAAGAACTCTATTCTAGCAATGTTAGGGGTGAGATTCATGGTCCCTTAACAATCCGAAGCTTAGCGAATTC
>Ga0256901_1001425_pt1 | contig 12083 bp, 7 predicted proteins | sample MC6MC0689MT_FD_190200 | JGI IMG/M metagenome (GOLD analysis project Ga0256901, IMG submission 190200) | Metatranscriptome of enriched soil aggregate microbial communities from Iowa State University, Ames, United States - MC6-MC0689-MT... | ecosystem: Environmental > Terrestrial > Soil >... | reverse complement strand
CTGCAATAAAAAGATTTATGAAATTGCGCCTCAGCGCAATCGATAATTTTGCACTCAACCCTATTGATACCCAAAAGCAGGTGTTCAATGAACTTGTAGGCTCTGCGCAGTTTACCGAATATGGCAAACAGTTTGGTTTCGAACATATAAATTCTATTAAAGAGTTTAAAAACCGTGTGCCGGTAAATGATTACGACTCATTGAAACCTTACATTCAAAAAGTATTGGAAGGTCAGCAAAATGTACTTTGGGCCGAACCTATAAATTGGTTTGCAAAAAGTAGCGGCACCACAAGTGATAAAAGTAAATTTATACCCGTAAGTAAAGAATCCTTAGACGATACGCATTTCAAATCGGGCAAAGATGTGCTCTCCTTATATGTAAGACAATTTCCGCAGAGCAATGTGATGAATGGCAAATGTCTAACTATTGGCGGCAGTCATCAGGTAAACCAATTGGGTGGCGAATCTTTTTATGGTGACTTATCAGCAGTAATGTTGCAAAACATGCCCTTCATGGGTCAAATCATGCGGGCGCCAGAACTTTCTGTAGCCTTAATGGACGAATGGGAAGCTAAGCTAGAGGCCATTATCTATAGCGTGTTTCATGAGAATATTACCTTTATTGCCGGTGTGCCTACCTGGACTTTAGTACTCATAAAGCGTATCCTGGAAATATCTGGCGAATCGGATTTGCACAAAATATGGCCTAATTTAGAATTGTATATTCATGGGGGCGTGAGCTTTACCCCTTATCGTAAACAGTTTCAGGAGTTAATACCTTCTGCCAATATGCGTTATATGGATACATACAACGCTTCAGAAGGCTTTTTTGCCGCACAAGATAATCTGGACGAAGAAGGTATGTTACTTTTCCTCAACCACGGCATTTTCTACGAGTTTATGCCTATGGAAGAATACGGGAAAGAAGCACCAGAAACACTCGGCTTGGGCGATGTGGAATTGAACAAAAACTATGCGCTTGTAATTAGTACCAATGGAGGATTGTGGCGTTACCTGGTAGGCGATACCGTACAGTTTACTTCGCTAGAACCCTTTAGGGTAAAGGTTAGTGGCCGATTGAAACATTTTATAAATGCCTTTGGCGAAGAAGTGATTGTAGACAATAGCGACCACGCCATAGCTGTAGCCTGCAAAGCCTCTGGTGCAATAGTAAACGATTATACTGCGGCTCCAGTGTACATGAGCGGTAATGAAAACGGCGCACACGAATGGATTATAGAATTTGAAAAGCTGGAAGGAACCCTTGAGGAATTTACGGCCGCTATGGATAAGGCACTGCAAAGTGTAAATAGTGATTATGAGGCTAAACGCCATAAAGATATTGCGCTAAGAATGCCCATCGTACACCGTATGCAGAAAGGAGGCTTTAACCAATGGCTTAAGAGCAAAGGTAAGCTGGGAGGGCAACACAAGGTGCCTCGGCTGAGTAACGACCGAACGTATTTGGAAGAAATTTTACCATTTCTACAAAGCAATTAGTAAATACTACAAAACTAATTTCCTATATTTATTGATAATTACTTTCCGGGTGCTCAGGGACTCGGAATTTTTTTGCTTAATATTTCAATTATGGAAGAAGAGAAAATTACAAGGCAGGATGTACACATTCTTAGTAGAAATAGTAATTGGGCAGAAGATAGTGTAAGAGAAACATTGGTGTCCAGCGAAATTTACGCAAGCAAATCTTCCTGGACCAATTTGCTGCGCTATACGCTGTTGGGCACTGGTATTGCTTTTACCCTGGTAGGCATTATTTTCTTTTTTGCTTTCAATTGGAATGAGCTTCACAAGTTTGTGAAACTAGGTATGATTGAAGCACTGTTGATAGCATCAGTGAGCCTTGTGCTGTTTAATAAACGAATGGATGAAAAGATAAAAAACTTCATCCTTGCTGGAGCGTCGGTGCTGGTGGGTGTGTTGTTTGCGGTGTATGGACAAATATACCAAACCGGAGCCAACGCTTACGATTTCTTCCTTGGCTGGACATTGAGCATTGCGCTATGGGCGCTGTTCTCGGGCTTTCCCGTTTTGTGGTTTATATTTTTATTGCTCTGCAATACTACAATGGTTCTTTATGAGCAGCAAGTGGCCGTTAACTGGTCGAAGCCATATTTGTACAACGTGTTGTTCCTAATTAATGCCTTGTTCATAGTGCTTATGGAATTTGTATATAACAGAAAGCTGGTGAAGGACAAATTGCGCTGGCTAATAAGTGTCACAAGTTTAGCCGCAACCACAATTATTACCACCTTAATATGTATTGGCATTTTTGATAACGGTAGCGAAAATGCGTTTACGCTAAGCGTTGTATTAGCATTAGTATTTTTTGCTTTAGCAGTTTGGTATGGCTATACGCATCGGCAACTTATCTATTTGGCTTTAGTGCCCTTTGCAGTGATGATTATAATTATCGCCCTTATTATTCAACCGCTGCGCGAACCTATAGGCGCGTTTTTGGTCATCAGTGTTTTCATTATTGCAGTCACTACATTACTCATAACCCAATTGGTTAAACTTAATAAACGCTGGCATGACACCAAAATTGAAGATTAACAAATTGCTGCAGCTTATCGGGGCTAATGAAGATACGTCGTTTGAATATGATGAAGCGCGCACCATTGCAGCAATGGAGAAGCACCACGCAGCCTATTCCAATATTATAATAAAAGTATTGTCAATTATTGGCGGCTTACTGGCTGCATTGGCGCTTATTGGGTTCCTGTTTCTTGCCGGCATTTATGAGTCAGAGCAAGGATTACTTGTAGTGGGACTTCTATTTGCAATAGGATCCATATTGGCTTCCAGAGCTATTGATCATGTATTTTTGGACACTACTGTTATTACGTTTTATGCTACTGGTTTAATACTTGTGGCAGTTGGCATGATGGCATTAGAATATAGTTTTGAGTCCTCGATACTGCTTGTAGCATTGCTTTCTTGTATAGGCATATTCCTGTCCAAAGGCTATATGATGGTACTTACGGCTGTCATTTCCTTGAATGCAACTATCGTAATTTTTGTAATGGAACGCTTGCCCACTATGGTTTTGCTGCCTGTATTACTGATTGGTGTTGTTTTGTTTGTAATTACATCGCTGGAAGCAAAACTTATAACGAGTAGCGAAATTGTCAATAGCCTTTTTGCGCCTTTGCAAGCGGGCTATTTTATCTCATTCTTAAGCTGTATGTTATTTATCACCATGGGGCATACGTTTGGCCTTTTTATGTTTTACCACAACCCCGTAGTTTTATCGATAGGCATCGATGTTGGTATATTGTTGTTGATAACCAAAATAATAAATAAAATGGCTGTCAGAGAGCTTAAACATATTGTGATGATTTACGCTTTCGCATTGCTGATATTGGCTTGTGTTTTTTACGCACCATATATAGCTGGAGCCTTATTTATATTGATACTCACCTACTATTACGGATACAAAGCCCAAGTGGTCATTAGTTTCGTAGCCTTATTGTATTTTGTTTTTAAATTTTACTACGATTTGCAAATGTCGCTATTAGTGAAGTCTGGCTTGCTTTTTGTACCTGGTGTTATTATGATAGCACTGTGGTTTTATGTAACTAAACAACTCAAACATCATGAAGAAAATTAAGTGGATAGTCATTTTGATAAACTTTGCGTTGGTTGTTGTACTGTTTAATTGGTCGGTGTTTAAAAAGGAACAAACATTGGCTGATGGAAAACTAATATTACTGGCGCTTGCCCCAGTAGATCCTCGTTCGCTGATGCAAGGCGATTACATGCGCCTCAATTATGCTATCTCCTCCGCAGGAAGAAATAATATATCCAGCTCGGGCTATATCGTTGTAACACTTGACGATCGTGGCGTAGCCGACCGCGTAAGATTTCAGAAAGGGCTATCGCCAAAACAGACGGGCGAGTATCTTATAAAGTATAGATGCCCCGATGAATGGAGTATGAATATAGGTGCAGAATCTTATTTCTTTGAAGAAGGAAAAGCAGGAAAATTTGAAAGTGCGAAATATGGCGCACTCAAAGTGGATGATAAAGGCAATAGCATTCTTATAGGTTTGTACGACGAGCAATTGAAATTTATTAAGCCCTAAAAGAGTTAAAAGCTTTGATGGCATAATAAAAGGTATTTGCTACATTACATATTCTGAACTTAGAACAAAACTTAAGTTATTGTTTTAATAACATAGACTTTAACAGTATAATAGCCAACCATCAAGATAATTTTTTGTAAATTGTCATTCATTTTGTGACAAAAGATAAAACAAACCATAAATATGGCTTTCGATGTAGATTTAATAAAAAAAGTGTATAGTGAATTACCAGAAAAAGTAGCTAAAGCAAGGCAACTTTTAGGTCATCCTTTAACGTTGACAGAAAAAATATTATATACTCACTTGGACAAGCCCGCAACGGAGGCGCTGAAAAGGGGTAAAGATTATGTTGATTTTCGTCCGGATAGAGTGGCCATGCAAGATGCTACTGCACAAATGGCTTTGTTACAATTCATGACTTGTGGTCGTGATAAAGTAGCGGTGCCATCTACCGTGCACTGCGACCATTTGATTCAGGCAAAAGTAGAAGCGGATAAAGATTTACAAGTTGCTATCGATTCTAACAAAGAAGTTTACGATTTCCTTTCATCCGTGTCTGACCGCTATGGTCTTGGTTTCTGGAAAGCTGGTGCGGGTATTATCCATCAGGTGGTTTTAGAAAATTACGCCTTCCCTGGTGGTATGATGATAGGTACCGATTCGCACACGCCAAATGCCGGAGGCCTTGGTATGATTGCGATTGGTGTGGGTGGTGCTGACGCTTGTGATGTAATGGCTGGTTTGCCTTGGGAACTTAAGATGCCTAAATTAATTGGTGTTCATCTTAAAGGAAAATTAAATGGTTGGGCTACGCCAAAAGATATTATTCTTTGGGTAGCTGGTCAACTAACCGTAAAAGGTGGTACAGGTGCTGTAGTTGAATATTTTGGTGAAGGCGCTACCAATATAAGTTGTACAGGCAAAGGAACCATAGGAAACATGGGCGCCGAAATTGGTGCGACCACTTCCACTTTCGGTTACGATGAATCCATGGAACGTTATTTACGCGCTACCAACCGTGCTGAAATTGCGGACTTAGCCAACGAAGTAAAAGAACACCTTACGGGCGATCCTGAAGTGTATGCCAATCCTTCTGCCTATTTCGACCAGGTACTAGAGCTTGACCTATCTACCTTAGAGCCTTACATCAACGGACCTTTCACGCCCGATTTGGCCACGCCGATATCTAAAATGAAAGCTGCTGCGGCTGCCAATGGTTGGCCTACCAATATTGAAGTTGGTTTGATTGGTTCTTGTACCAATTCTTCTTACGAAGATATAAGTCGCGCTGCAAACCTTGCTGAGCAAGCCGTTACTAAAAATTTAAAAGCCAGAGCAAGATATACCATCACACCAGGTAGCGAATTGGTAAGATTCACCATCGAGCGCGATGGCTATATCAACACTTTTGGCAAAATAGGTGGAACCGTATTTGCCAATGCTTGCGGACCATGTATAGGTATGTGGGCGCGTGAAGGTGCGGACAAAAAAGAGAAAAACACCATCATACACTCATTCAACAGAAACTTTGCCGCGCGTCAGGATGGCAATCCGAATACCTACGCCTTTGTTGGTTCGCCAGAAGTGGTAACTGCATTGGCTATTGCCGGAGATTTGACATTTAATCCTTTGACCGATACCTTAACTAATGAAGCCGGCGAGCAAGTAATGCTTGACCCACCAAGCGGTTTTGAACTACCGCCAAATGGCTTTGATGTAGAAGATGCAGGTTTTCAACAACCAGCGGAAGATGGCAGCGGTGTAGAAGTAATCGTATCCCCAGAATCCCAACGCCTGCAATTGCTCGAACCATTTCCTGTTTGGGAAGGAACCGATTTAAAAGGTTTAAAATTGCTGATAAAAGCAAAAGGTAAATGTACCACTGACCATATTTCCATGGCAGGTCCTTGGTTGAAATTCCGCGGTCATCTCGACAATATTTCTAACAATATGTTGATTGGCGCTACAAACTTCTTTAACGAACAAACCAATAGCATTAAAAATCAGTTGACCGGCACTTACGCGCCTGTGCCCGATGTGCAACGCGACTACAAAGCAAACGGAATTGGCTCTATAGTTGTAGGTGATGAGAACTATGGTGAAGGCTCCAGCCGCGAGCACGCTGCCATGGAACCGCGCCATTTGGGTGTACGTGTAGTATTGGTGAAATCATTTGCCCGTATTCACGAAACCAATTTGAAAAAGCAAGGTATGTTGGGCGTAACCTTTGCCAACAATGATGATTACAATAAAATTCAGGAAGACGATGTAATAGATATAATAGGCATTACAACATTTGCTCCCGGCGAGCCCTTGACCGTGGTAGCGCATCATAAAGATGGTACTAAAGATGAAATTACGGTTAACCACACCTACAATGCGCAACAGATTGAATGGTTCAAAGCCGGTAGCAGTTTGAATTTAATTCGCAAGGAATTTGGGCAGGAATAAACATAGATTAAAATTCGTATAGAAAAGGTCGTTTACCATTATGAGTAAACGACCTTTTTAATTTCCATATAATAATTTTAATTTCGTTGAATTTGGAAGCTGATTGATAAACGATAATTTTAAGTTAACTTGCGAACATAAAAACAAAAATTAAATGAAGAGAATGTTTGGTTTTACAGGACTACTATTTGGCTCCTGTTTAATGTTTGGTATGCCAGCAGCAAATGCGCAATCGAATAAGCTGTCAATCGCGATTGAAAATGAAGCACAAAATAAAGCAGCTGTGCATTTACCTCTTTTTAAAATATCAAGCAGCAGAGATGCGATAATCGATAATGAAATCGATAATGTAACATACCTGAAACTTGATACAGAATCGTTAAAATCTCTACGCAAAGACGGCTTAAAATTCATTTCATTTGAATTGCCTGTCGATGGAAAAAATCAAACTTTTAATTTATACAGCTACAATATCATAGATGCAGGATTTAAAGTTTTTGAGCGTGGTAGCGATGGTATAAAAAAGGAAGTAGCTTACAATACAGGTTCTTTCTTTCGTGGTGCATTGGCAAACAAAGAGAATTCTCTAGCTTCTTTTAGTTTTTATGATGATGATATAGCAGGTATTTTTAGTATACTAGAAAAAGGGAATTATAACCTTGTTTTAAACTATGAAAACCCTGGTATTAATAAAGACAATTATCTTCTTTTTAAAGAATCAGATGTGCGTACCAAACGCACTGCTGGATGCGGTGTAACTGATGCCCACAATATTGGTTTAGATGAAGGAAATGTAAACACAGCGGCTAGAGGTGCATATAGCAGTTGCAAAACATTAAGAGTTTCTCTACATGCCGATTACAGATTATATCAGCGCAGGAACAACAGTACAACATCTGCTACTAGCTATCTTACTAGCTTATTTAACAACATAGCTGTGCTGTTTGATAACGAAGGTATTGTTGCAGCGCTTACTGAAGTTGTAATTAACAGTGCCCCTGATGGCTATACTTATGGAGGCTCAGACGAAGTGCTAACAAAATTTGGGGAAGATATGCAAACTATGACCATGAATGGTGATATAGCTCAAATGGTAAGTGGTTATCGTCAATGGGGTTCTGCACCCTTAGGTGGCTTAGCATGGTTGAATGTTCTTTGCGTTACACCGATCAATTCTCCAGACGGCGAAGGCGGCTTTAGATGGGTGGGACCGTATAGCATGTCTAATAACGATATTTTAAATAATATTCCACAAATTCCAATTTATTCTTGGGATGTAAATGCGTCCATTCATGAAATGGGGCACAATATCGGCTCTCCACATACTCAAAGTTGTACCTGGGCAGGTGGCGCTATTGATGATTGCTATCCAACAGAAGGTTCTTGTAGTCCTGGCCCAACACCTGTTAACGGCGGCACTATAATGAGTTACTGTCATTTAGATAATCCTGGAGTTAACTTTGCGCTTGGTTTTGGTCCATTGCCTGGCCAATTAATTAGATCAAGAATGGTATCAAGGGCATGTTTAACAGGTTTCCAACCGACAAAAACGATAACAACTGCTAATGTTACAAGAATTGCAAACAGACAATGTGACGATGGTGTTTGGACATCTTACTATTTCGATAATAATACAGTAGATTTAGTTGATGATGAATTGTTATTGATGGTTAGAACTAACAATCAAAATATCGGCAATGTAGATTCTGCTGGCGTTGAAATTTCTATGACTACTTTGCAATCTTACAATACTGGTATAGCAAATACCATTACTGCTCCTTATGGTTCAGGAGATTGGAAAGAAATTAACAGAACATGGAAAGTGACATTGCCAGCAGGTTCTCAACCTACTGCCAACGTAAGCGTGCGTTTCCCTTTCACTAATCAGGATTTTACTGACATCCAAGGATCTTATCCTACACTCGCATCTGCTAACGAAATGTCTCTTGTTAATTTCACAAATCAGGCTGCTGCAAATAATCCCGCTACTGCAACACTAAGTGCTACTAACTTTTATGCAAATGGAAATACTGCAAGTACTACAGCTTGGCGTTTAGTAACAGGAAGCGAATATAATTACGCTGAGTTTATAAGTAGCAATGGTATTTTCGGAGGAAGTTTAGGCTATAGAATTACCTCTGGCCTTGACAAAATAAATTCTGGAAATCTGTTGTCTATATATCCTAATCCTGCATCTACTGAATTGTTTATTCAACTACCTCAAGGTGCTGTAATTCAAAACGAATCTGTTACGGTATTTGACAATCTTGGTAGAGTAGTTATAAGAAAGTCAAGCATTGCCAATAATGGAATGGTTAAAATTAACGTGAGCGATTTGAGTTCTGGAGTTTATTCTGTTCGTCTACAGGTAAAAGACCAATCATTTAAAGCAACATTTGTGAAGAAGAATTAATTTATTGAAATTAATTCCTATCAGTCAAAAAGGTTGCCGTTCCCAAGCAGGGGAACGGCAACCTTTTTAATATCCAATACAATGTAGTTACTTAAGTCAAAAGCATAATTTTTGAGTAAATTGCCTGAAATATCTAAAACAAAAATGGAATTCCAAACATTAAGTTTTGGAATTCCATTTTAATGATATCAATTATATTCTTTCCCTAATTTGCCACAGGCGGTGCAAATTTTGTCAAATCAATACCTACAACCGCAGCCTTATATTCTTCCATATTTGGAATACGACCGAGGATAGCTGAAAGCACAACTACTGGCGTTGAAGCTAATAAAGACTCGCCTTTTTTACGGTCTGAATCTTCTACTACCCTACCCTGAAACAGACGCGTAGAGGTAGCCATAACGGTATCGCCTTTCGCAGCTTTTTCTTGGTTACCCATACAAAGGTTACAACCTGGGCGCTCGAGGTACATCATATTTTCATACTCTGTACGTGCTGTATTTTTAGGCATTAAATCATTGAACTCAAAGCCTGAATATTTTTGCAATACATCCCAATCGCCTTCCGCTTCCAATTCGTCAATGATATTATAAGTAGGTGCAGCCACCACTAGCGGTGCTTTAAATTCTACTTTGCCATATTGTTCCTCAATATTTTTCAACATTTGAGAAACTATTTTCAAATCGCCTTTGTGCACCATGCACGAGCCCACAAAACCAAGGTCTACTTTTTTATCGCCACCATAGTAAGATAATGCGCGGATTGTATCGTGCGTATAACGCTTAGACACATCACTATTATTAACGTCAGGGTCTGCAATCATAGGTTCTTGAATGATATCAAGGTCTATCACGACTTCAGCATAATATTTAGCATTTGCATCTGGAGTTAAAGCAGGTTTTTCGCCTGATTTAATTTCAGCTATACGTTTATCAGCCCTATTAATTAAGCCTTGCAATACTTGTCTGCTATTGTCCATACCCTTATCTATCATGATTTGGATACGACCTTTAGCTATTTCTAATGATTGAATCAAAGTATCATCGTTAGAGATATTTATAGAAGCTTTAGCCTTCATCTCCGCAGTCCAATCGGTAAATGTAAAGGCTTGGTCGGCAGGAAGCGTACCAATGTGAACTTCAATAATTCTACCTTGGAACACATTTTCGCCACCAAATTGCTGCAACATTTGTGCTTGTGTAGCGTGCACCACATCACGAAAATCCATGTGCTCTTTCATCTCACCTTTAAAGGTAACTTTCACCGATTCCGGAATAGGCATGGAAGCCTCGCCAGTAGCTAGAGCCAATGCCACAGTGCCCGAATCTGCACCGAAGGCTACACCTTTTGACATTCTCGTATGCGAGTCGCCACCAATGATGATAGCCCACTCATCAACGGTAATATCGTTGAGTACTTTGTGTATAACGTCCGTCATGGAATGATAATCACCCTTAGGGTCGCGGGCTGTAATCAAACCAAAATCGTTCATGAACTTCATCAATTTTGGAATATTGGCTTGCGCCTTTTTATCCCAAACAGAGGCTGTGTGACAACCTGATTGATAAGCACCATCAACAATTGGAGAAATAACGGTTGCCGCCATTGATTCCAATTCCTGAGCCGTCATCAAACCTGTAGTATCTTGCGAACCTACAATGTTTACTTCCACACGCACATCTGAACCTGCGTGTAAAACTTTACCTGGCGTAAGACCAACAGCATTTTTGTTGAATATTTTTTCAACAGCAGTAAGGCCTTGGCCTTCGTTAGAAATTTCTTTTGAAGGTGCAAATACAAGTGTAGGTTCGATGCCTAAAATTCTTGCTGCAATGGTTTGAATTTTCTTACCAAATACAATTGCATAAGAGCCGCCAGCTCTAATAAACTCTTTCTTCTGCGGCGTAAGTGCTTTAGCAATATCAATCAATTCCTGCTCGCCGCTGTATAGTTTTTTTGTTTTGGTATTGATGGTAAATACGGTACCCGTAGCTACAGAATAAGTTTGCTCCAAAATAGGCTCACCCTTCTCATTGCGAATAGGATTTCCTTCTGCATCCAATTTCTTTACCCAGTTTTTAAGGTCAAGACCAATGCCACCAGTTACATCAACCGTTGTAAGGAAGATAGGCGATATACCATTGGTACCACCAACAATAGGGGCAATATTTACAAAAGGAATATATGGACTTGCTTGTTTACCCGTCCAAAGTGCCACGTTGTTTACACCCGACATTCTTGACGAACCAACGCCCATAGTACCTTTCTCCGCAATCAACATCACGCTCTTGTCAGGATGCTCGGCTTGTAAGGCTTTTATCTCTTCTTGCGCCTGAGGTGTAATCATACATTTACCGTGCAATTCGCGGTCGGAGCGGGAGTGGGCTTGATTACCCGGCGATAATAAATCGGTAGAGATGTCACCTTCACCAGCAATAAAAGTTACAATTTTAATTTCTTCAGGCACTTCAGGAAGCTCTGTGAAAAAGTCTGCACGCGCATAGCTTTCAAGAATTTCTCTGGCAATTGGGTTATCATTACTAAATGCTTCTTTCAAACGATCGGTATCCGCATCGTAAAGATAAACCTGTGTTTTCAACACATTTGCTGCTTGTTTTGCAATAGTATTATCATTGCCCAAAGCCAGGTCCAGCAATACTTCTATAGAAGGGCCACCCTTCATGTGCGACAACAATTCGAATGCAAAAGCAGGTGTAATTTCTTCAACTACAGCTATACCCAGGATTATTTCTTTTAAAAATTTAGCCTTTGCACCCGCAGCACTAGTTGTGCCCGGCAAAGTATTATAGATAAAAAAGCGAAGTGAATCGGTACGGTGTTCGTTGCCAGTATCTTTAATTTGCGCAATTATTTCGTTCAATAAATCTGCGCTATCAATTGGTTTTGGATGAAGACCTTGACCTTTTCTTTCTTCTATTTCCTGAAGATAATCCTGATAAATATTCATAAGTTGATTTTTCAATTATTTTGGAGCGGCATTTTCAAAGAAATGCCTCGTTTTCTTTGAGTTGCAAATTTAATCTATAAAAAAGACATTAGAAAAAAAAGACAGAATAATGACAATTGTTTTTGTAAATTTCTATATCAAGT
>Ga0256901_1001418_pt1 | contig 12114 bp, 10 predicted proteins | sample MC6MC0689MT_FD_190200 | JGI IMG/M metagenome (GOLD analysis project Ga0256901, IMG submission 190200) | Metatranscriptome of enriched soil aggregate microbial communities from Iowa State University, Ames, United States - MC6-MC0689-MT... | ecosystem: Environmental > Terrestrial > Soil >... | reverse complement strand
GTAACTTTCTATTCAGAATTTTACAAGATTAGCTATGATAAAAAATAAGTGTCTCATATTTCTTTGTTCGGTTTCGTTTTTGTGTTCAGATTTTGTTTTTGCTCAGAAAACAGTAGTTAAAGATGTGCAAATTAGTGAGATGCTCAGCGAAGTATCTCCTGCCAACTTAGAAACGATTATAAAAAAGCTCGTTTCCTTTCATACTCGTCATACTTTGAGCGATACACTGAGTAAAACTACTGGCATCGGCGCTGCCAGGAATTGGATAAAAAGTGAATTCGAGAAATACGGTAAGGCAAGTGGAAATCGACTTCAAGTTTCTTTTGACAAGTTTACGCAACCTGCAGATGGAAGAAGAATTACATCGCCTGTAGTACTAAAAAACGTGATTGCAGTTTTACCTGGAACCGATCCTAATGATAAACGGATGCTGATGGTTTCTGGACACTACGATTCTAGAGTAACCGATGTAATGAATGTGAAAGATTTTGCACCTGGTGCAAATGATGATGCTTCTGGCGTGGCTGCGGTAATGGAAATGTGCCGCATTATGAGTAAACATAAATTTAGCAGCACTTTGGTTTTTGTAGCGTTTGTAGGTGAAGAGCAAGGCTTGTATGGTGCCACAAATTTGGCAAAAAGAGCTAAAGAAGAAGGCTGGAATGTACATTTATTATTGAATAATGATATCGTTGGTAACTCTTACGGGATGGAAACCGACATTAAAGACAATAAAAGTGTGCGTGTTTTTAGTGAAGGTGTGTCTGCTTTAGAAACTCCGGCGCAAGCTACAGCTAGGCAATCTGCGGGAACAGAAAACGATGGTAAAGCTCGTCAGGCGGCAAGGTATATTAAAGAGATTGCAGAGCGATATGTTGACCAATTAGAAGTGAAATTGATTTATAGAAGAGATAGGTATTTGCGTGGTGGCGACCATACACCATTTTCTCAGCAAGGTTTTGCCGCAGTACGGATTACCGAAATGAATGAAGATTTCAACCGCCAACACCAAGATGTGAGAACAGAAAATGGATTTAAGTTTGGTGATTTACCAGAGTATGTAGATTACAATTACTTGCAGAAAGTAACTCGAATGAATTTAGCTGTTATGGCTAATTTAGGTTTGTCAACTCAAGAACCAGAAAATGTAACGGTAATTACGTCAGGTTTAACTAACAAAACCCAATTAAAATGGGAAGCACCTAAAGGAAAATCGCCTTATGGTTATTATGTGTTGATGAGAGAAACGACAAGTCCATTTTGGGAGAAAAAAATCTTCGTGAAAGAAAATTCAGCTACGCTTAATTACTCTAAAGACAATTACTATTTCGGTGTTCAATCTGTGGACGAAGTAGGGCATGAGAGTTTAGTGGTTATCCCAAAACCTGGGAGATAAAAAAAAGGCGGTAACCAGCCGCCTTCATTAACTAAAACTAAACTAAAAAACTCTTTATTTGATATTCCTTTTTAATAGGATAAAATAACCAACGATAAATAAGATTAAGCCGTAAGCTAAGCTTACCCAAACTTCTTGAGTAAAAATGGGCATGTCTTCTGGTCTGGCATTTTTACTTGCTTTGGTAATTTTAAGCGCCAAAGTTGGGTCGCTGTAAGGAATAAGGTAAGCATGTTTCCATCCCACATTTGCAGTGATAATTCCAGCTATTGTTCCAATAAAGCCAATGCCCATAGGCTTTAAAAAATCGCCCCAAATAAGGCTTAGCACAAATTGAACTGATAATATCCCTAATGAAGCTAAAAAGAGCTTCATATAAAATTTTGATAATATAATAGCTGGGCTATAATCGTTAAAGGTGTATTTTGGAACTAAAGCCTGTAGTAAATAGCCGGTAGAGTAGGTGAGCAACGCAAAAAGGAATATGCAAATGAGCAACAGCGTGGCAGCATAAAGATATTTAGCCGCATATATTGAAAACTTGTTTAAAGGCTGAGAAAACAAGGTTTTCCAAGTATCGTTTTTATGCTCGATGTTATTGACAGAAAAAGCCATAAACATCACGTAAAAAGGTAAAATTAGCATGCCCATTACACCAAGAGCGGCACTGCTGTATTGAAACCACAACATCATACCGTTGTAGTTATATTTTAAGATTTTTTCTGAACTGGTATAATAACCAAAGGCGATAAGACCACAAATAACTAAAGGAAGTATAATGGCAGCCCAAAAAGCTAAAGTTTTTCGTGACTTATAAAACTCTGAAATGAACGATATGTATAAAGACCGCATGGGCGTGGTTGTTTGGTTTTTTGGTGATTGTTGTAGTTGGTATTTGATGATTGGAATTTGGTTGTTAGTTTGGCCATTAATTCTTCGAGGTAATGTCCAAGAATAAATGTTCTAAATCTTTTCGTTCGGTACCAATGCTATAAACGGTAAGTCCGTTTTTAATTAAAAGACTGTTCAAACTTCCCATATCTGCTTTGCCAGTGTAAGGGATGTGAATGGCGCCTTCTATTTCATTTAAAATTTCTGTGCCATTGCTGCTCAATATATTTGCTGCAGTTGCTTGGTCATCAACTTCTATTTTTACACTGGGTTTGCTTAAGCTTTGAAGCTCACCAATGGTTCCCTGAAAGAGTAATTCGCCTTTGTTAATAATGCCTACATGCGTAGCCGTTCTTTCAATTTCGGCCAGTAGGTGACTAGAAACCAAAATCGTTTTGCCATGTTTGGTGGTCAAGTCCATCATCAAATTCCTGATTTCGATAATTCCATTTGGGTCTAAACCATTGGTCGGCTCATCCAGCAACAAAAGCTCTGGGTCAGCAATTAAGGCTAGCGCAATACCCAAACGTTGTTTCATGCCCAACGAATATTTTCCCGCCTTTTTGTTGGCAGCTTCGGTTAAACCAACCAAAGCTAGCATTTCGGTTGCTTTGGTTTTATCGATGCCCAAAAGGATGCAACGGTTAATCAGATTTTCTTTACCTGTAAGATGTGCATATATAGCTGGTTGCTCTACTAAAGAGCCCATTTGTTTTAAGGATGCAATGCGGTTTTGGTTCAGTTCCTTTCCGAAAATAAAAACTGTGTCAGCCGGCGATTGTAAAAGGTTAAGTAACAGCTTAATCGTAGTGGTTTTACCAGCCCCATTGGGTCCTAAGAAGCCATAAATACTTCCTTTAGGAACTTGTAATGACAAGTTTTTTACTACAGCTTGCGAACCAAAGTGATGATTAAGTCCGACGGTTTCTATGGCAAATCTGCTCATCCTTATTTCAAGATTACAGTTGCAGCTTTAACGATACTTGCAGTTTTTGAATTGGTTGTAGTTTTTGCTACCACTTCTTCGTTTGTATTGTTGCCGTTTATTGTAAAAGCAAATAACATTACCATAAATACTGGGAATAATAATAGTAAGAATGGCGATACGTTGGTTAACTTTTTCATGGTCTTAAGGTTTAAGTTTTATACTCTTGTCTTTTTCGTTGAACAAATAGAATAATTATTAAAACGCTGTGAAAATGTTTTAGACCAAGCGTAAAATATCCTAGATAAACGGTTGAAATGCCTGTTTGTCGAATAAAACGGCTAAATTGCCTATTCGTAGAAAAAAAATGCCCGTTGGTCGAAAGTGCTTGGAGACAATTGGGCTTATAAGTAGTTTAGAAGATTAAGTTTCTACAAAATTTATGAAGAACAGCAGCAGAGCATCGTTAATATTGAATTGCATCTTTTGGGGAGTGATAGGGGCAATTATCGCTGCCTCATTAATTTTTTCCCCAAAAGAGGAACCTTTAAAAATACATATCATAGACTATTTGGTGTTTGGAGCTATAAATGTTGCTGTATTTTACATCAATTATATTGTTCTCATTCCCGAGCTTATAAAAAAACGTAAGCAATACTTATGGTATATCGTATGTTTTATATTGGTTATTGCGGCTTCAGTTGGTATAAAGGTAGCGGTAGCTTTACTTAATCCAGAATATTTAATTCAAACCCATCCTGATGGAAAAACAAAAGCCATTTCAATTTCTGTTTACATTATAGGAACTATATTTATTGCTGGCTTCTTTTTAGTTTCTAGTAGTATCATCAAATTCGCGGTAGATTGGTTTTCTAACGAACGCATTCAACGTAATTTAGAAAGTGAGAAAAAGGACATGGAATTGCAGTTCTTAAAATCGCAGTTAAATCCACATTTCCTATTCAATTCCTTAAATAATATCTATTCGTTGGCTTATCAAAAATCTGATAAAACTGCTGATGCCATTTTGAAGCTATCGGAAATTATGCGCTATATGATTTACGAAAGTAACGATAGTTGGGTAAGTTTAGATAAAGAGGTAGAATATGTAGAAAGTTACGTGGAACTGCAAAAACTGAGGTTTAAGGATGGCGCTGCGGTAGAAATTAGTATTAATGGTGTAATAGATGGACAAAAAATTGTACCATTGATTTTAATATCATTTGTAGAAAATGCTTTTAAACATGGTGTTGCCAACGATGCGGAAGACCCAATTAAAATTAACATCATTGCTAACCAAAAGATATTACACTTCAGTGTAACGAATAAAAAAAGTACCGCCAATAAAGATGCTATTGGTGGCGTTGGATTAAATAACGTAGAGCGTAGGTTACAATTGCTTTATCCAGATAGATATAAGCTAAATATTGTAAATTCGGCTACGCATTATACTACAGAACTAATGCTTGATTTATGATTTTAAAATGTATTGCCGTTGATGATGAGCCGCTAGCGCTCGATATTATTGCTGATTACGTAGCAAAAGTGCCTTTTTTGGAATTGGTAAAACGTACCGAAAATGCTATCGAAGCGATGCAATTGGTGCAGGAAGGCAATATTGATTTGGTATTTTTAGACATCCAAATGCCAGAATTAACAGGTATTCAGTTTTTAAAAATTGCAGGCAATAAAGCAAGCTACATTTTAACCACAGCTTATTCACAATATGCCCTAGAAAGCTACGATTTAAACGTATCTGACTATCTGTTAAAGCCCATCGCGTTCGACAGGTTTTACAAAGCAGTAGAGAAGGTGCGTAACCAGCGTCAAAAGCAAGAAACTACAGTAGTAGCGCCGCCAACTCCAGAGCCAGCAGCAGTACCTGCCAACGCTCCCATACAAGATTTTATCTTCGTTAAAACAGAGCATAAAATCCAGAAAATAGAGTTGGATGATATTCTTTACATAGAAGGATTGAAAGACTACATTTCGATTTTTACTAAAAATGAACGTGTAATTACGCTTCAGAATATGAAGAAAATGGAAGAGACTTTGCCTAAAGGGGAGTTCATTCGGGTTCATAAATCTTATATCATCGCAGTAGATAAAATAGAAAGTATCGAACGTAGTCGCATTGCCATTGCGGGTAAAACTATCCCGGTAGGAGATACCTATAGAGATGCCTTTTTTAAATTAATAGACGCCAAGAACGTTTAGATTTCAATCCTAATCTATTAATTATAGTTATTGCGATAAGGAACAAGGAAAAAATCTAGTAAGTGATATTAAAATAAAGCTAACAGGTTGCTAGCTACCCTTAATATAGTCGATTTTCAATGCTATATGTGTTCGAAAAATACGAAGACCTATGCCTGCCTAATCTGCTTTTTAATGGCGTTTTCGGCTTCCAATACTATTTCCTCAGCATTTCTGTCTCCCTTTTCTATAGGTTGTAATACAGTCCACTTTAAGGGTAATAGTGCCGTTAACGGATAAGTGCCGTAACGGACAACCCGCCAAGAATTTTCTATAGCCACAGGAACTAATAAGGCATTGGGAACAATTTTTAAAAGCGTGGCAAGTCCGCCTACTTGAAAAGGTTTCATATTGCCATCTTTAGCTCGGGTACCTTCTGCAAAAATAACTGTACTCCAGTTTTTTTCGTTCATACGGCGACCAAGTTTAATAATTTCACCAATAGATTGTTTGCTATCTTTCCTATCTATGTTCGCTCCGCCACCATATTTCAAGTTGAAAGAAATAGAAGGAATCCCTTTTGTTAATTCAATTTTTGAAATAAACTTTGGGTGGTGTTTGCGTAAAAACCAAATTAAACTTGGAATATCGTACATACTCTGGTGATTGGCCACAAAAATAATCGGCCTATCGGTAGGTAATTTATGCGTGTTCTTAAAGCTGATGCTGTTTAACAACGTAAATTGCGAATAGGTAAGAAAGAAATTGAGCACATCTACCGAACGTTTATGGGCAGCGTAACCGAACGCTTTGTAGCATATCCACTGTATCGGATGAAAAATAGCCAAAGAGAGGCCAAACGTAAAATAAAATATTGGAGTTAAAATATAGCCTAACAGCTTCTTCATTGATTGTTCTTATAGATTTTCAGCAAAGTTACAAAGTTTTGCGGACCTGTAGCTAAACCTCGCCTGCTTGCAGTAAAATATGAACTTTAAGAATTGCAGCTACGCTCATGCTGTCTGTAATTTCTCCATCTAAAACCATTTGATAAGCTTTACTAAAAGGTACTTTAATTAATTGAAGATCTTCCGTTTCTTCTGGCTCGGCTTCGCCCTGCGTTAAATCTTGTGCTAAATAAATGATGGCTAATTCATCACTAACCGAATTAGAAAGGTGCATTCTCTGGATTTCCGTTAGCTTGGCAGTACTTAGCCCAGTTTCTTCTAAGAGCTCTCTTTTGGCGCTAAGTTCTGGGTCGGTGTCCAATGGGCCACCACCTTCTGGAATTTCCCAACTGTATGCTTTAAGTGGGTAGCGGTACTGACCAACTAACCAGGTATTGAGGCTTTCATCTAATGGTAAAATGCCAATGGCGATGTTTTTGAAATGTACCTCTCCATAAATGCCTTTTCCACCAGATGGATTAATGACTTGATGCTCGGTTACTTTAATCCAATTGTTATCGTATTTTTCTTCGCTACTGAGGGTTTGCCAAGGATTTTCTTCGCTCATTAGAAATTTTTATAATTATTGACCGCAAGTTATGGCTAAATGTCAATATCTCAGTACTAAAATCTAATTTTTAGAAGTTGTTGGTGGTGGCGGTACTTCAACTTTGTTAGTTTTTACTTTCGTAAAACGATAAGTGACGTTAAAAGTAATATTGTTTGTGTTAACTACGCCATAGGTGTTGGAAAAAAAGTTAAGACCTTCATTATACGTTGAATTTCTACGTGCCCTAAAGGGATCGTTAGCACTCACGCGAGCGGTAAGTGTATTCTTGAAAAATGTTTTTCTAGCTCCGAAACTGGTATTTACAGAGGCGCTATTTCTGCCCAATGCAGTTACATTATTGTTGTAGTTTAGGTTTGCTTCAAAAGCTGTTTTGTATGGCAACTGCATAGACAAGCCCGCTCTAGACCTGATGCTAAATCCTCCCTGGTTACGATCGCGATTAATGGCAGAGGTATAGTTACTATGGATAACCTGAAAGTTTCCGTTAGCCGTAATTTTCTTTGTAGGTCGGTAGTTACCTATCAGTAGCAGCGAGAGCATTTGATTAGTGGCGACGTTACTAAATGTACTTTCAGAAATACCATTAGGATTTACAAAACGAGACCTTTCTATTACGCCGCTTGCGGTAGAGTAGGAGATGCGTGGTGTAAATGTCCACTTCTGTCCAAAAGCTCCAAAGCTAACATCAAACTGATGCGTATATGATGGCGATAGGTCTGGATTTCCGTAAGAAATGTTTAAAGTATCGGAATTGTTTACCTGTGGGTTTAGGGTATTCTCTCTGGGGCGGTTAATTCTTACACTGTACGTTGCACCAATGTTATATTTCTTTTTAAAGAAGCGATTTAGTGATAGAGAAGGGAAGAAACTGAAATATGGATTTACGTTATAAACTTCTCCAGTAGATAAATCAAAATTTACGTTGGTGTATTCGCTACGCATTGCGGCTTTTGCCGACCAGCCTTCTTTGCGATAATTATAGGAAGCATATCCTGCCAAGATATTTTCATTATAAAAAAAAGCGTTGCTCAGCCTAGCATTATTAACGTACTGTTGAGTATTATAGTTAAAATTTTCTACCAATAAATCGTTGTCATTTTTTCTATAGTTGTAAGCAATGCCAAACTCCAGTCGGTCTCTTTTCTTGAAAACCGGCTTGTCGTAATCTAGGTTAAAATTAATTCCTTGGTTGCCTATTTCGTTATTGTTTTGTTGTAAACTCGGGTTAACATTGGAAGGAAAAACGTTTAAGCGTTCAAAGGTTCTGCCCGAACTATTATTACTCGTATTAAAAGTAAAGCCAGCTGTTAGCCTCCCTCCAAGGGTGTCGGTTGTAAGACTATAATCAGTATTGAAGACGAAGTTATTGCTGCTGTTGTCGCCTAAGTTTATTTGGTTGCGTAAGCGTGTAGTAATTTCATTTTGATCAAGAAATTGAAAGTCGCTACCCGACCAGCTATCGCTGCCATTTAAGTTGTAGCTACTGTTTACCCTAAGGTTTTGCTTTTTACTGATGTCCCAATCTAAAGCAACCCTAACATTTCCACCGTTGCTTTCGCTGCGGGAATTGCTAAATTGATTGTTGTAAAAAGTGGTATCTGGTTTTGAAATTCTATCTGTAAAGAAATTGGTTCTATAACTTTCGCTACTACTTTTGCCAATATTTGTTCTGTAAGCTCCTCCGCCCGTAAAACTGTAATTTGAACCTTTGTAAGAAGCATTTGCATTAGTAACGGTATTGCCTTGGGTTCCGGCACTAAAGCCAACGTTACCATTAAAGCCAACCTTAAAACCTTTTTTCATCACAATGTTGATGATACCTTCTCCATCTGCAGAATATTTTGCTGGAGGATTGGTCATCACTTCTATTTTCTCAATAGCATCCGAAGGTAAAACGTTCAGTAGATCGGCAATGTTAGAAGTCATGTAGTCTGACGGCTTGCCATCAATAAAAACTCTCGTGCTTCGTTTTCCAGAAATGGTGGTATTGCCATCAATGTCAACCTCTACCATTGGTACATTTTTGAGTAAATCTGTAGCTGTGCTTCCTTCTGCTAAAATGCTAGAGCTAACATTGTAAGTAATCACATCGGCGCCGACTTCTATCAATGGTTTTTCTGAAGTAATCACTACTTCGTTCAAGTTGTTTTGCTCTTCTGATAATTTTAAGGCACCTAGGTTTTTATCAAAATCGGTTTTGCCTATTAATATTTCATTTACAAACAATGCACTATAGCCTACGTAGCTAACTTTAAGCTTATAAACCCCTAATTTAACGTTGTTGAATTTGAAGAAACCATTTTCATCAGTTTGAGAAGTAATTATTGGTTGTTCTGCAGCGCCTTCGTAGATAGATACTACGGCAAAAGGAATGGGCAATGCGCCTACTTCCTCAATTACTTTTCCTCTAATAATGCCTTTTTCTACACTTTGCGACTTTGCAAGTAAGGGGATAATGAATAATGCAGTAAAAATTAGGGTAAGTAAGTTTTTCAACGCCTATTTTATTCTAAATCAATGGTATGGTTATGCTAATATATTAAGAAACTCGCTAAGATTTCAATTTTGATAAAATTTGGTTTCAAAAAATAATTCGCTTAAGTTTTCAGACTAAAAAAAGCCCTTAAGGTTTAATTTCCTTAAGGGCTTTTTTCTTTTGTTTGTATTATGTTAAATATGTTGTCGAAAAGTTAAAATTGCTCTTCGTCAGATCTAGGTGCTTCTGTAGGCTTCTTTTTCTTTTGGCTGAAATCTGATTTTCCGAAGCGATATGAAAAAGTTAGCGAACCCATGTTGCCTGCTCTCATTCTGCTGAAGTCTATGGTAGAACCAGTATTCTGGAATTCCATTTGGAACTTACGCGTATTGAATAGGTTTCTGATATTGAAACTCAAGCTGGCTTTCTTGTTCATCAGGTCCATTTTTGCTCCAGCATCAAATCCGTACATTGCCTTAAAAGTTCCTTGAGCAGTTACTTCGTTTGAACGATAATCTGCTCTTAGTTGCAATGTAATATTATAAGGAAGCGTGATATTGTTAGTGATATTTGCATTGTAGGTTAATCCATCAACGTCAGCGGTGCCAAATGCTGCCACGCCTTCTATTTTGCGGTGATACAAATTGAAGTTTGTAGTTAGGTTATATTTTTTAGAAACATCAAACTTTCCAATCAATTCTACCCCACTATTGGTAGCGCTGGTAAGGTTTTGCGGAATGGTTAAATTGATACCACCATCAAGCTCATATCTTATACGTTGGATCACGTCGTTCGTTTTGCGGAAATAAGCTGATGATACCAATGAGAAACTTTTGAAAAATCTGCTGTAGCTAAATTCAAAAGCATGAACATCTTCTGGCATCAAGTTCACATTACCTTGGCGATAGTTAATAGGATCAGATACGTCTAAGAATGGATTGGTATCCCACCCACGTGGACGGTTAACACGACGGCTGTAACTCAATTGTAGTTGTTGCTCGTTCTTCAATTTTTGCGTCAAGAAAATACTTGGATATAAACGTCTGTAAGCAACCCTTCCTGGCGTATAGCTGATATTTCTATTTGCATCATAAGCGCCCATTTCAGTTTCTAAGGCGGCATCCTCAGCTCTTAGGCCAAGTTGATATCCAAAATTCTTTATTTGATTTTGGTAGTTTACATAAACGGCGTGTACGTAATCATCACTATTAAAATCATTACTTAAACTGCGGCTAAACTCATATACATTATTAACTAGGGAATCTGCAATTGTACTACTGTTTGATGTACGGAATTGACTTCTATATCCACCCTCAATTCTTGAGGTTTCTGTTAAAGGTAAGGTATAATCTAATTGAATGTTATAGTTTTTATTGTCGGTTGGCCTAACAGTTCGTTGTCTAAAATACAACGAAGATATCGGCGCTCCGTTTTCAAAATACCTGTCGGTGTCAAATAATTGATAAGTGTCGTTGTTTCCAGTTGCATAGCTCGCGTTAAACGAAAGTTCCTCTCCCTTTTTCTTCAGCTTTTGTAAAAAGTCCAAGCTAAGGTCATAATTATTCCCTTTACGATCTCTACTGTTCACTCTGTTAGATAAGTTTACTGGTACCCTTGAAGTGCTGAATTCGTCAATGCTAATAAATTCATCTTCTATACTATTTCTTGCATTAAATCCTCCGGAAAGACTTACAGTACTTTTTTCTGCCAAATTATAATCCATTCCCAGCTTCACATTATGCCCTTTTTCTAGCTCGTTAGAATTGTTGTTCTGGCTTACGTACCCAACTCCTCTAAATTCTCTATTATAGCTGGTATTGTTAAAACCGCTGCCAGGTCTGTTACCATAGCGATAACTATAGTTAGCATAAAGATTTACGTTTTTATTTTGGAAGGCAAGGTTGGTAGCAGCATTATAGTTTTCTCTGTTACCGGCGGTTAATGCTACGTTTCCGTTTAAACCTAATTTTTTGTTTTTCTTTAGAACAATGTTGATGATACCCGTTTGCCCTTCAGCATCATATTTAGAAGAGGGGTTGGTAATTACCTCGATGGTTTCGATAGAACTTGCAGGAATAGACGCAAGAATTTGAGCCACATCGCCACCACCAATTAATGATTGTTTCCCATCAATTAGTATTCTCGCATTCGAACCTCTTAATGAAACACCGCCGTCCATATCTGTTTGTACAGAAGGTACGTTTTGTAAAACATCTGTAGCAGAACCACCTTCGCTTACCACACTTTGATCTACCGAGAAAACTTTTTTATCTATACCCAGTTGCATAGTAGGTTTTTGCGCTGTAACGGTAACTTCGTTAAGTATATTTCCCTTGCCTGGTTTCATTTTAATGATGCCTAAGTTGATGTTTCTTAAAGCACCAGTGATAGATATAGAATCTCTAACCATGGTTTGGTAACCTATGTAGCTCGCTTTAAAAGTATATACGCCGTTTGGTATATTTGGGATGGTGAAATTTCCATCTACATCCGATTGAACAACCCTTACGTTGGCTTTTGTTTTTCTATCAGAGAGTATGGCAGACCCATACGGTATGGTTTCGTTGGTTTGAGCGTCAACAATTTTGCCGCTAATTTTGCCGGTATTACCAGTTTGGGCATAAATTTTTACAGTTGCAATACAAATAACAGCGGCTAATAAAAGAAATTTGCGCTTAATCCTATCCATTTAAATTTAGTTGAGTTGTGTGT
>Ga0256901_1001417_pt1 | contig 12115 bp, 14 predicted proteins | sample MC6MC0689MT_FD_190200 | JGI IMG/M metagenome (GOLD analysis project Ga0256901, IMG submission 190200) | Metatranscriptome of enriched soil aggregate microbial communities from Iowa State University, Ames, United States - MC6-MC0689-MT... | ecosystem: Environmental > Terrestrial > Soil >... | reverse complement strand
GCGGTGCGCTCTTACCGCACCATTTCACCCTTACCGGCCTCTCGAAAGAGACGTAGGCGGTATCTTTCTGTTGCACTTTCCGTCGGCTTGCGCCGCCCAGGCGTTACCTGGCACCTTGCCCTGTGGAGCCCGGACTTTCCTCGGCACTCCCGAAAGAATGACGCGACTGTCTGGCCGACTCCGCCGCGCGTATTGTCGCACGTCCAGCACCACACCGGCCGATCATTTCATTCAGCTGCAAGCAGTTGGTAACGCAGCGGTCGCACGCCGCCATGCGTGAATGACAGCAACCAACCTTCATGCAGGATGTCGATCTGCTGGAAGTCTGCATGCGCGCCGCTGTCCAGCAATTGCCGCGACAATTCATCCAGGGCCGCCAGCGCCCAGTTGCGCAGCACCGCAGGATCGGCATCTTCGACAAACGCCACCGTCGGCAACGGCCAGTTGTCGTACAGCAGCAACACATTCCGCGATTGCCGGGCAAAGCCCGGCTTGTGCAGCACCTGGCGCTTCTTCTCCACCGCCCAGCGCATCACTTCCACCCACAGCCGCTCTGGCTCATCGCCCGCCCATGGACTGCCCTCATAGGTATCAGCCAACAACTGACGCAGCAGCGGACTATCCCATTCGGCCCGCGCTTCCTCGGCGCGGTGTTGTGGCACCGGCCGCACCCAGCCGGAGTTGATGCCATTCAACTTGGCCTGCACCTGCTTGAAGGCCTCAGGCACCACTTCCATGCACTCCACACCGATCCGATCGCTGCCGGTATCCAGCATGAAGTCCGGGCTTTCGCGTTTGCTTACCCGTAGCGGATAGGCCAGTTCCGACGCCCAGGCGGCCAGCCACCGCACCATCATCCAGCGTTCGCGCTGGGTCTTGATCTCAGCACCCGTTCCGCCCGCAAGCGGGTGCTCGCGCAGGTCAAGTTGCTGGCGCAGGCTGGCAGCATCGGCTGCCGCCCACATCGCCTCAGTCGTTGCTGCCCTGTCCATACAAAGCCTTGCGCGGCGCGCCGCTCAGTTCGGCCGCCAGCTTGGCGGCAGTGGAAGGCGGCAGGTGCTCGTTCAATTTGGCGTACAGGCGGCGGCCATCGGCGATCCTGGCCTGTTCATCGTCGCCGGCGCCCTGCACCATCACCACGAACTCGCCCTTGCGCTGGTTGTCGTCAGCCAGCACCTTGGCCAGCAATTGTTCCAGATTGCCATCGAGCACGGTCTCGAACAGCTTGGTCAGCTCGCGCGCCACCACGGCCGGACGCTCGCCACCGAACGCACCCGCCATGTCGGCCAACGATTCGGCAATGCGGTGCGAGGATTCATAGAACACCAATGTGCCGGTCTCGGCTGCCAGCTTGTTCAAGCGCTCACGCCGGGCCGCACCCTTGGCAGGCAGGAAGCCTTCAAATACGAAACGATCACTGGGCAGACCGGCCACGCTCAGTGCGGCAATTGCCGCGCAGGCGCCTGGGATCGGGCTGACCTTGACCCCCGCCGCACGCGCAGCGCGCACCAGGCGAAACCCCGGATCACTGACCAGTGGTGTACCGGCATCACTGACCACCGCCAGCGACTCACCGCCCAGCAGTCGCGCCACGACCCGCTCGGCCATTGCCTCTTCGTTGTGGTCGTGCAGGGCCACCAGGGGCTTGCTGATGCCGAAATGCGACAGCAACTGACCGGTATGACGGGTGTCTTCCGCGCAGATGGCGGCCACGGAGCGCAGCACCTCCTGCGCACGCGGGCTCAGATCGGCAAGGTTGCCGATCGGCGTGGCAACGACATACAGGGTGGCAACTGCGCTACTCATCATCGGTATTTCCATGGGCCAAGGGTAGAATCCTACCGTTTCCCCCGCCCGGCACTGCCGCGCCCTGTCGAACGGACCTCAAATGAACAAGCCAGCCGCACGGATTTCCGCCCTGTCATTGTCGATGCTGCTGTTCGTCGGCTGCGCCACCACCAGCGTTGCCCCGACCAGCTCACCCGCCCAACTGGCCGCCATCGCCCTGCTCGAACAGGGCAAGCCACGCGAAGCGGCACAGCAGTTGGAAGCTGAAGCAGCACTGGTCCGCGGCGCGGCCAAGTCACAGTTGCTGGCGGATGCCGCCTTCGCCTGGCATGAAGCCAAGGATGACGCACGTGCACGCATGCTGATGCCACAGGTGCAGCAGCGCCAGCTCAGCGGCGCCAGCGCCCAGCGCTTCCAGCTCCTGCAGGCCGAACTGGCCCTCGCCGACAAGCAACCCGTCGCTGCCCTGCAGGCCCTGACCGCGAGCCCGGCCCAGTTGCCTACCGCATTGCATGCACGCTGGTACCTGGCCCGTGCCCAGGCCCTGGAAGCCAATGGCGATGCGTTCAACGCCGCCGCCGACCGTGCCCGCGCAGGTACGTTGCTGAGCGGCAGTGAGCGCACCGACAACCAGCGCGCCATCACCCGCCTGCTGTCAGGGCTGGACGACGCTACCCTGAGCAGCCGCACTGCCGCCCTGCCCGCCGGTGATGCACTGTACAACCACGCTGGCCGCGCCCTGATCGCCCGCGGTCTGCCGCTGCCGCGGCCGTTCGACCGCGATGCCGCCTGGCAGCTGGATACCGGCAAGCGCCCACCGGCCGATGCCGATGGCTACCGCCCGCCCGCCAAGATGGCCGTGTTGCTGCCCTTGAGCGGCAATCTGGCGACCGCCGCCGCACCGGTCCGCGATGGCCTGCTGGCCGGCTACTACGGCGAAACCCGGCGCCGTCCGCAGATTGACTTCATCGATACCAAGGGCAGCGCTGCCGGTGCGATCGCCGCCTACGACAAGGCCGTGGCATCCGGCGTGGATTTCGTTGTCGGCCCGCTCGGCCGCGATGAAGTCGATGCCCTGTTCCATCGCGAACAACTGCCCGTACCGCTGCTGGCGTTGAACCGCGGCAAGGACACCCCGCCGGCCGGCAGCGCCGGTTTCTCGCTGGCACCGGAAGACGACGGCATCATGGCCGCCGAGTACCTGCTTGGCCGCGAGCGCGGCAACGTGCTGGTGCTGTCCAGCAACGACGACGCAGGGCGCCGCGCCAGTGCCGCCTTCAAGGAACGCTTCGGTGAACGTGGCGGCAAGGTCGCGGCGAGCATCAGCGTCAGCGATACCCCCGCCGACATCGGCGCGCAGCTGCGCCAGGCCGGCGCCGTGGACGCGGTGTTCCTCGCCGTGAAGGGCAGCCAGGCACGCGCACTGGCACCGCAGCTGGCATTGTCGGGACTGGCATCGGTCAGCCGCGTCGGTACCTCGCAGCTGATGACCGGCACCGGCAAGGCCGACGAGGACATGGCGCTGGACGGCATTGCCTTCCCCAGCGAGGCCTGGACCACGCGCGGCATGGCCGGCCTGCCGGCCGCCAGCAGCCTGGCCAGCACCCTGCCCACCGCGCGTGGCGGTGCCGCACGGCTGTTCGCCTTTGGCTTCGACGCCTGGAAGATCAGCGCCTACCTGGAAAAGCTGGCCAACAGCACCGGTGCCGGCCTCAGCGGTGCCACCGGAACCCTGCACCTGGACGGCTTTGGCAATGTGCTGCGCACCCCGGCCTGGTCCACCTTCAGCGGTGGTCGTCCGACGGCGATCGGTGATGGTCGCTGAGCAGGCGCAGCGCGGTGCGGCGGTCGAGGCTGCCGCCCGTGCCCTGTTGGAGGCTTCCGGCCTGCGCTGGCGCGCCGGCAATGTGCGCTACAGCGGTGGCGAACTGGACCTGGTGATGCACGATCCGGGCGCCGACAGCTTGGTGTTCGTCGAGGTGCGTTACCGGCGGACCAGTGGTTTCGGCGGTGGCGCCGCATCGGTGGACGCCGGCAAACGGCGCAGGCTGATCACCGCCGCGCAACTCTACCTGGCCCAGCACCCGCAACTTGCGGACAGCGCCTGCCGCTTTGATGTGGTGGAGGCCAGCGGCGAGCCGCCGCGCCTGCACTGGATCCGCGACGCGTTCCGCGCTGACGACTGCTGATGCCCAGCGTCTTTACCCATGCCGCGGTTCCGCTGGCCTTGTGGTGTGCCAGTGAACGCGGCCGTGTTTCCGGCCGCCTGCTGGCTGCCGGTGTCGCCGCCGCGATGCTGCCCGATGCCGATGTGCTGGCGTTCGCTCTGCACATCCCCTACGCCGATGCCTTCGGCCACCGCGGCGCCAGCCATTCACTACTGTTCGCCGGCGTGCTCGCGCTGCTGGCGCTGGCTGCGGCGCGCTGGTTGCACGCCGGGCGACTGCAGGCATCGGCATTCGTGTTCATCTGCGCCTTGTCGCACCCGCTGCTGGATGCCCTCACCTCGGGCGGTCTGGGCGTTGCGTTGTGGTGGCCCTGGAGCGAGCAGCGGCTGTTCGCACCATGGCGGCCGATCCGGGTATCGCCATTCGCCAACAACTTCTTCAGCGCTCGTGGCTTGCAGACAATCTTGTCGGAGCTGCGCTGGGTGTGGCTGCCGCTTGCGGCGGCAGTGCTTGGCTGGAAGGCGATCCAATCGCCGCGCAGTTGTCCTGACCGTGCACACCACTGAATGCGCAGCTGCAGACTCCCGGGCTCATATCTGTCACTGCCATCGGCGTTGCTGTCCCGCATCTGCCTGCTGGCGCTGCCGACACCGCCAGTCGCTGCTGCCGGCAACACCGCAGCAGCACTACGCACCGGCGCACTTCCACCCGCCCAGCTTGGCCGCAACCTGCAGGGTGAGCTGGTGGACCTGCAACAGCGCCGCGGCAAGGTGGTCATCCTGACCTTTTGGGCCAGCTGGTGCGGGCCGTGCATGCGCGAGCTGCCGGCATTGGCCCGCCTGCAGCGCGCGGCGGGAAAAGATGTCCTGCAGGTGATCGCGGTGAACTGGGATGAGCCGCTTGCGGACGTGACCGATTTCGCCATCCGCCATCGCAAACTGGACCTGGAGTACGTGGTCGACGCCAAGGGCAAGACCGCCGATCGCTACGGCGTGAAAGCCATCCCGCTGATGTTCGTGCTGGACCGTGATGGGCGCATCAGTGCGATCCACAACGGCTACTCGGAAGCGGCGCTGCCGGCGATCCTCGAACAGGTGCATGCGCTGCTGCCCGCACCTGCCAATAACCAGCCCGGAACCGGTCGCAGCGACTGACACGGCCTAGAATAGGCCCGTGACCAATCCCCTACCCGAAGCTTTCAACCAGACCCTGACACAGCTGCTCGGCGATGGCTGGCGTACCGACGCCGCCACGCTGGCAGCGCACGCGCAGGACAATTCCTGGCGCCATGTACTTCCGCAGGGCGTGGCACTACCGACGGACCGCACGCAGGTGCAGGCCATCGTGCAGGCGTGCCGGGCGCATGGCGTGCCATTGGTGGGGCGCGGTGCCGGCACCGGTACCACTGGCGCGGCGGTGCCGAGCGCCGGCGGCGTGGTGCTGTCGTTCGCACGCATGAACCGGATCCTCGCCATCCGCCCGGGCGACCGCAGTGCGGTGGTCGAGCCTGGTGTCCTCAATGGCGACCTGCAGCAGGCCTTGATCCCGCATGGCCTGTTCTGGCCGCCGGATCCTTCCAGCGCGGACATCTGCAGCATCGGTGGCAACCTGGCCTGCAATGCCGGCGGTCCGCGAGCGGTGAAGTACGGCACCAGCCGCGACAACGTGCTGGGTCTAGTGGCAGTCACCGGAACCGGCGAATTGATTCAATGTGGTGGCCCCTATACCAAGGATTCCACCGGCTACGACCTCACCCATCTGCTGGTTGGCAGTGAAGGCACGCTGGCGCTCATAGTTGAAGCCACACTCAAACTGACGCCGCGCCCGCGCAGCCAGGCTGGCCTGCGCGTGTTGTATCGCGACGCGGAGGCCGCGGCCGCAGCGGTGTCGCGGGTGATGGCGCAACCGGTGACACCAACCACGCTGGAATTCATGGATGCACGCAGCCTGCAGCTGCTGCGCCACAACGGCGCGCAGGTTCCCGAGGCTGGCGCGATGTTGCTGATCGACGCCGACGGCGACGAGGACACCCTGCCCTATCTCCTCAATGCGCTGGCCGAAGCCGCCGAGGGCGATGGCATGCTCGCGCTTGATGTGGCCACCGATGGCAGTGCGCGCGACAAACTATGGGCGGCACGTCGTGCCCTTTCGCCAGCACTGAAGACCATCGCGCCAGGCAAGATCAATGAAGACGTGGTGGTACCGGTATCGCAGATCCCGGCGCTGGTGGAAGGAGTGCAGCAGTTGTCCGAGCAGGCACGGTTGCCGATCGTCACCTTTGGCCACGCCGGCAACGGCAACCTGCACGTCAACATCCTGTACCACCCGGACGACGCCGACGAGAATGCGCGTGCGCATGCGGCCCTGCCCAAGGTATTTGCACTGGCCCTGCAGTTGGGCGGCACCTTGTCAGGAGAGCACGGCATCGGTCTGGCCAAACGCGACTTCATGACGCAGGCGTTTTCGGCAGGAACCCTGGCGACGATGCGCGCCATCAAGCAGGCCCTGGACCCGGACGGCATCCTCAATCCAGGCAAGGTATTACCGCAAGCCTAGCGTCAAGCAGGCTTGCTTTTGTGGGAGCTGCAACTGTAGTGCCGAGCCATGCTCGGCAAGAGCCCTGCAAGCTCCATGTCGGAAGATTCAACGGCTTCGCGACCTACCCTGCTCCATAAAACGGAAGAGGCAACTGTAGTGCCGAGCCATGCCCGGCAGGGGCCTCGCAAGCGCCGCATCGGAAGATTCAACGGCTTCGCGACCTACCCTGCTCCATAAAACGGAAGAGGCAACTGTAGTGCCGAGCCATGCCCGGCAAAGGCCTCGCAAGCGCCGCATCGGAAGATTCAGCGGCTTCGCGACCTACCCTGCTCCACAAAACGGAAGAGGCAACTGTAGTGCCGAGCCATGCCCGGCAGGGGCCTCGCAAGCGCCGCATCAGAAGATCCAGCGGCTTCGCGGCTTATGCCGCTTCCACACCCATCAACGCATGCAGCTGGACTCAGGCGATCGATTCCGCATAGCGGCAGGACAGCAATGCCTTGACCAGGAAATCCACCTGGCTCGACTCGCGTGCGTCCACCCACATCACCGGCAGGCGGTGACCGTCGCCAGCCAGTGCATTGCGGAAATCAGTGAAGCTGAAATCCGGCTGCCGATCCTGGCAGGTCACGCCCACCGCAAAGCACGCCTCAGGCGCCAGTGCGCGGAAACGCTCCAGCAACGTCAGCGTACTTGGCAGCGCGCGCGGATTGAGTGCGCTCACAAGTACGATCACGCCGATTGCACCTTCAGCCACGATCGGCCACATGAAATCCAGGTAGGCCTGACCGGGCACGCCGTAGACATGCAGCAGCTCACCGTCGCCGAGCTCGATGGAGCTGTAATCCAGCGCCACCGTCGTGTGCGACTTGTCTTCAAACGCCTGCAGCGCCGCGTCGTCGCTGATGGGCATCTCTGTACTGATCGGCTCCATGTCCGAGATCGACCTGATTGCAGTCGTCTTTCCCGCACCCATTTCACCGACAAAAACCAGCTTGGTTGCCATATCCGTCAGCCCTGAAGCCCCTTGGAAAAATTGAGCCCGAATCGCTTGGCGATACGCGAGAAAAAGCCGGGTACCTTGCCACTGCCATTGCCGCTGCGAGTGGCAGCCGCCTCGTTGCCCGAGGTGTCCAGCAGGCCGGTACAAGCCGCTGCGGCCATGATACGTGCAATCTCGTCCAGCGAACCGCCAGTGGCCAGGGCCAGGCGCTCCGGCCGCCACGGGCGGATCATCAACGCGGCCATCGGCAGCAGCCATTGCATCGGCAGTTGCCCGGTTGTCACCTCCGGCCAGCCACGCAGTTGCACCAGCCCACGCATGTCCTGCGGCAACAGCGGCTCGGCCGACAAGGCAGCCGCACGCCAGCAGAAATCCTCGAATGCATGGTGACTGACCGCGTCAGCCATGTACTGCCCGACCCCGCCACCCGGGGCCAGCAAGGACAGCGTCCAGCCGGATTCAGCGGCCGCCTTGAGGCAGTTCTCGTAAGGAATATCGCGCATCAGTGTTACCTGACGCTGTTCGGCGTCGATGATCACCTTGACCAGCCCCATGTGCAGAAGGCTTGGCGTGCCGCGTGCCTCGGCGAGGCTGCGGAACAAGGTGCGTGGCAGGAAGCGCTCGCCACTGTCATCGACCTGCTGCAGCAACTGCCTTAGCTGCTGGAAGATATCGCGCACGCTTGCGCCGTGCGCGACGCCAGGGATCGGCAGGCCTGACAGCAGCTTGCGGGTCACCGCCAGCACCGGCACGCCCTTGGCACCTGCTTCACGCAGCACCTGCTGCCCGGCGCTGTCATCGATGCTGGCCACCAGCAGGTCGACCTTCTGCTGGTTCCATTCCTGCACGTCGGCCTGGATGTACTCGGCCATCAACAATGAACTGGCAACCTTCAGCCGCATCATGTGCAGGACATCCAGGCCCTTGCAGCCGATCACTGCAGCGGAAATTTTGCGGGCGGGTGCGCTCATCGTTCAAACCAGACCTGGTTGCTGGGCTCGGCGACCGTGCCGCTGCCCCGAGAGGCAGCGGCACGTTGCTCGATTACTTGAAGTCCAGGGTCTGTTCGAACGACTTCAGCTCGTGGCGGGCCAGTGCGAGGTTGGCGCGCGAGCGGTCAAGCACGACATACAGGAACAGGTCAGCGTTGCTTTCCAGCGGGCGGATCAGGTGGTACTGGCGGCTCAGGGTGATCAGGATGTCTTCGATGGCATCGGTGATGCCCAGCGAGGCGGCGACGCGGCGCTTGGCGCGCACAACTTCGGTATTGCCCGCGGCGGCGACTTCCAGGTTAATCGGACCACCGCCCAGCATGCCAAGCGCCATGCCACTGTCGCTGTCGACCAGTGCCGCACCGACAAAGCCAGCGATCTCATTCAACTTGTCCAGCTTTACGTTACCAGCCATGTTTCTCTCCGTGTAATCAGTGGTTGTATGCAAAGCGCGCTCTGGCCCGGACAGGCAGCAAACGCGGTGGTAGGTGCCGCTCCACCTGCACGAAGCGGCCCGGACACGCCGGACCATCTTTGCACGGAGGATTTACAACAAGGGTTACAGCAAGGGTTTGATGCGGGCCGCGGCGTCGCGGGCCGCATACAGGAGAATCGCGAGCGAGGTATCGGCATGTCCCAACGCAGCCAACGTATACATGCGGCCCGCTGCAACGCGGACCAGCACCATGCTGCCCTGCGAAGTGGACATCGTCACGTAGTCCGCGGTTGCCAGGCCCAGCTCACGCGACAGGGTTTCACCCAGTGTCAGGAATGAGTTGCTCATCGCCGACAAGCGCCGGGGATCCACCTTGCTGTGCGAGCGATGGGCGATGGCGCGGCCATCCCCAGTGGATACAAGCAACATCGAAATGCCGCTGTTGGCGTCAATCACGTTGTCCAACGCAGTTTCCAATGCGCTGTTGTCCAGCGTGGCCGAGGGCTGCGCCACATCACTCATTCTCGCCCTCACTTTTTCAAGCGTTGCCGTTTCCACTACAAACCCCCTGTTTGCTGTCGCACGCATGGAACATGGACCGCGTGAAACGCGACATGCATCACGGTTGAAATGGTAATTCTGAATACGTTGACGACATGTGAACGGCGGCTCCCCTCGCCTTCTCCAAGCTGAACGATTCCCCAGCCAATCAGCCGAAATGATTGAAGCCAGGCCTCCCCGCGACTTCCGGATCACCTTCCTTGTTGACCAGATTCACCCCTGTTCCGGCTCGAATATAGCCAATACGGGTGGCACGAACTGCTACCGAGGCCATGGTTTGGCTCACCTGGGCCCGCAAAGCGGCAGGGGCGGTGAAGCAAAGCTCGTAATCATCACCGGCACTTGCACGCAGCTCTTCGAAGGCAGGCACCAGGCCCGCCGCCGCTGCGGCATCGGAGCCGGGCAATGCGTCCTGCTGCAGATCGGCGCCTACCTGGCTGCGTGAACAGATATGCCCCAGGTCGGCCAACAGCCCATCGGAGATATCGATCGCGGCACTGGCCAGACCGCGCAGGGCAATACCCGCCGCAAGCCGTGGCGTGGGCCGCGCCAGGCGTTGGCGCAGATGCTCAAGTGCGGGATCGGCATTGACCGCCGCAACGTCCAATTGCCCCTGTTGCCAGAGCGATAGCGCCATACCGGCCTCACCCGGCACACCCGTGACCCAGATGTCATCGCCAGCGCGGGCACCATCGCGACGCAGGGCGCACCCCGTTGGCAGTTGGCCCATCGCGGTGATCGATATCGACAGCGGGCCGCGTGTGGTGTCTCCACCAATCAATGCGATGCCGTGCGCGTCGGCCAGTTCGAAGAAGCCCTGGGCAAAGCCATCCACCCAGGCGGGATCGGCGGCGGGCAGCGACAGCGACAGGCTGCACCAGGCCGGCCGAGCACCCATCGCGGCGAGGTCGGACAGATTCACCGCCAGCGCCTTCCAGCCAATATCGCGAGCTGGAGTTTCCGCCGGGAAATGCACGCCCACGTTGAGCGTATCGGTGGTCACCACCAACTGCTGGCCTGGCGCCGGCTGCAGCAGCGCGGCATCGTCGCCGATTCCCAGCACGATGTCGGCGCGTGCGGCGGTACGCCGCCGGATCCGTTCGATCAGTCCAAACTCGTCAAGGCTCATGACCACGCTCCCTCAAAAACAACAACGCCGGCGCCGATGATGCCGGCCCGGCGCTGCAGCAAACCGATGCGTGGCGACGCCGCCATCGGTCAGTGGTTGGATTCCGTCTTGCGCCATTCCAGCGCGGCACGGTCAAGCACGCCGTTGACGTAGGTATGGCCGTGCTCGGAACCGAACCGCTTGGCGGTTTCGATGGCCTCGTTGATCACCACGCGGTACGGCACGTCCGGGCGGTAACGCAGCTCATAGGCAGCAACACGAAGCACCGCACGCTCGATGGCATCCACTTCTTCAACGCCACGGTCGACAAACGGGGTCAAGGCCTCGTCCAGGTCACGGCGGTTGTCCAGCACGCCGCGCAGCAGGCTTTCGAAATACGTCAGGTCGGCGATTTCGTGGGCCTGCTCGTGGGCGAACTGGGCCAGCAGTGATTCAGCGTTGCCGCCGGAGATCTGCCAGGCGTAGATCGCCTGCAGGGCACGACGACGCGCGCGCGAGCGCAGTACCGGGTCGACGCCATCGCGACGGACCGGCTTTCCGGCAGGCTTGCCGTTGTTCTTGTTGTTCATGGCAACTGTTCCAGAAGATTGACCATTTCCAAAGCCGCCAATGCGGCTTCCTCACCCTTGTTGCCGTGGCTGCCGCCTGCGCGGGCCTCGGCATCTTCCACCCGCTCCACCGCCAGCACGCCATTGAGCACCGGCACGCCGAAATCCAGCTGGGCGCGCATCAGGCCTTCGGCACAGCGGTCGGCAACGTGCTCGTAATGGCGGGTATCGCCACGGATCACGCAGCCCAGGGTGATGATTGCGGCGTGGTGCCCGGCCGCGGCCAGACGTGCTGCAACCAGCGGAATTTCCCAGGCACCGGGTACACGAATCACGTCGATGGCGTCCTCGCCGACACCATTACCGGCCAGGCTCTGGCGCGCACCAGTCACCAGCGCATCGGTGATGCGGGCATTCCAGCGGCTGGCAATGATGGCAAAACGGGCCGAACCGGCCGGGCGGAGGTCGCCTTCGTAGTGGCTCATGGGGGCGTGGGGTTCCAAAAGGTGGGTAAGTCTAACGTGCGGGGGCTTAACCCGCGACGCGGAAAGCTACTGGAAGCCCGGTCCAGCCGGGCTTCCAGGTCAGGCCGATGGCTCAGGGCTGCACGGTTTCCACGATTTCCAGCCCATAACCGGCCAGGCCGATCTGCCGGCGCGGGGTACCAAGCACGCGCAGCTTGCCCAGGCCCAGGTCCGACAGGATCTGCGCGCCGGCACCATTGCGGCGCCATTGGCCCACGTCCTTGTCCTTGCCCGGGATCACCGGCGCCGGCTGCTGGCGCAGCCGGGCCAGCAGCGAATTGGTGTCGCGCGGTGCCGACAGCACCACCATCACACCGGCGCCAGCGGCGTCGATGGCGCGCAGCGCATCGGTGTTGGCCACACCGAAGTCATCCCGACGCCAATGCAGCAGGTCGGCAAGCGGGTTCTCCACCTGCACGCGCACCAAG
>Ga0256901_1001415_pt1 | contig 12118 bp, 9 predicted proteins | sample MC6MC0689MT_FD_190200 | JGI IMG/M metagenome (GOLD analysis project Ga0256901, IMG submission 190200) | Metatranscriptome of enriched soil aggregate microbial communities from Iowa State University, Ames, United States - MC6-MC0689-MT... | ecosystem: Environmental > Terrestrial > Soil >... | reverse complement strand
CAAAAGCCGTGCATATCTGTTCAGAATCCGGTCCGTAAGCCTTCCATTCCGGTGCCATACCTCCGCGATATAGCAGCAGGCGCGCGGCCCTATCCTGCTCAAGATAGCCGGGGCCAAAATCGCGCGCCAGCAGACCAAGCCCGCGCTTGCGCGCTATATCGATCTGCCAGAGCCGATCGCGCGCGGCGTTAAAACCCTGTGCGAAAAACAGATCATGCAGATTTTCCGCCCTGATATGGGCGACGCCCCATTGATCCACATTGATCGTGACTTCGCTCAGCAAACCCGCAATGCAGGTTGCCGTTAATCTTGTAGCATCGGCCATGGCCGCACCTCTGGCTGTTATTCCAGTGAGAGAAACAGGCCCGCATGAAGGCGAGCGCGTTCGATCAGACTATCTTCGAAAATATGCTCGCCCAGCGTATGCAGACCTTCACCGCGCACACCGATGGAATCGAGCGTCGGCACGCCGAGCGCTCCGGTAAAATTACCGTCCGAGCCGCCGCCCGAACTCTGGACCGACATCGTGAAGCCGATCTCCTTTGCGATATTATTGGCAAAGTTGAAGAGTTTCATATCCTGTGGCTGGCCCGGCTCCCACACAGGACGCGTGACGCCACGGGTGACGATCAATTCAACCCCGTCTTTGTCTCCACCAAGCGCCATGATCCGCGCAACGCCGTCTTCAAGGTCTTTCTGCGTTTTGGCCATGCTGAGCGCTTCGGCGTTACAGCTTGACGAGACGCAATTAACCCATTGGCCTGCATGAATAACGCCAACCGAGAACGTGCAATCGTCTGTCGTCAGTGCTTCGATCTCGATAATTTTTTCGGCCATACGACGGATTGCCGAGCGGCCTTCTTTGAGCAGCCAACCGGCATGGCTTGGCTTGCCGACAGTCTCAAGATTGTATCGAGCGATTGCATAACGACCGACAACCGCGCCACCATCACGCAATGCTGGTTCCGGCACCAGAACATATTTGTTCTTGAGCGCTTCCTGCTCAATCAGATCACGGGTAGAAGGTGTGCCGACTTCTTCATCCGGTGTCAAAAGAAACGTAACGGGAAGCTTTGTTGCAAGACCGCTCCGTGCGATCTCACGCATGGCTTCAAGCGCCACGAAGTTGCCCCCCTTCATATCCTGAATACCGGGACCGTAAAGTTTACCATCCTCGCAGCGATAGGGATTGATGTTGATCACACCGAGCGGATGAACCGTATCAAGGTTACCTGACACTAGAATACCCGGCTTGCGCTGATCCTTATGCGGGAAACGAGCGCGCAGGGAGCCGCCGAACCCCATGCGACCCGGAATGAATTCAATTGTGGCACCTGCTGCAGCAAAATCATAAGCGGCAACCTCAACCATGCGGTTAACTGCGCTTGCATCGAAAGTAGGGCTTTCCGTTTCGATCCAAGGGCGCAGGCGCGCAATCATATCATCGAGGTTAAATGGCAATTCATGCGTACTCATGCTGCTAAGTCCTTGTTTACTGGCAGGCGCGTTTCCACGATCCGGGCATAAATCGACGCTCCGATTGGCAGCGTTTCGGGCTCAAGCACGAAAGCAGGATTATGCAGCGCAGCTTTACCGCCATGCATCACATTGATGTAAGCGCCCGGCACACGCGCGAGCATGTCGGCAAAATCTTCACTGCCCATAAAGGCAGGGCAATCATCTCTTACATTGTCTTCACCCAGCACATCTCGCGCTGCCGCCATATAAGCATCGGATAGTTCATGGTCGTTGCGCAGGACGTCAAAGACGTTGCGAAGATCAACATCAACCGTGATACCGTAACCCACAGCCATACCTGCACAGATTTCACGGATACGGCTTTCCGCAAGCTCACAGACACGCTGCTCGAAATAGCGGATGGTGCCGGTGATGGTTGCCACTTCCGGCACGATATTATAGGCGCTGCCAGTATGAAACTGCGTACAGGATACAACGCAGGCATCCGTTGCCGGGATGTTGCGTGACAAAATGGTCTGCAACTGTCCGACCAGATCGGCACCAATCACCAGCACATCGCGAGCATTGTGTGGCTGGGCGGCATGGCTTCCCTTGCCTGTCAGTTTGATATCGAAGAAGCTTGCGCCAGCCATAGCCGCACCCTTGCGGATAAGCGCTTTGCCGAGTGTGCCCATGGGCTGATTGTGCATTCCGTAGATTTCGTCGCAAGGGAAACGCTCAAACAGTCCTTCGGCGATCATGCCGCGTGCTCCACCCAGACCTTCTTCGGCAGGCTGGAAAACAAAGACAGCAGTGCCTTCGAAATTGCGCGTCTCAGCAAGATATTGAGCCGCACCAAGCAGCATGGTTGTGTGACCATCATGCCCGCAGGCATGCATCCGGCCGGGATGTTGCGACGTGTAAGACACACCCGAAATCTCGTCGATCGGCAGCGCATCCATATCTGCACGCAGACCGACACGACGATTGCCTGGATATCTGCCTTTCAGAATGCCAACGACACCAGTTTTGGCGATGCCGGTATGCACCTCGTCAAAACCCCATTTCTCCAGAAGCTCTGCCACGACGCCTGAAGCATGTTGTTCCTCAAAACCAATTTGCGGATGACGATGCAGATCTTCGAAAACCGCGCGCATTTCGCCAGCTTTCTCCTCAATAAACGGTATGATGGGCATGATTTCATTCCTGTCTAAAATACTGAAGATAATTAAGCGGCGGGACGTCCCGCCGCAAAATCCCAGAAGCGACCGGGCGCCGCCTCTATCAAAGATCGCGTATATTCATGCGAAGGCTTGCCAAGCACGTCGGAAGCATTGCCCTGCTCAACAACCTGTCCGCGTTTCATCACCAAGACTTCATCGCAAATCTGCGCAGCCACACGCAGATCGTGAGTGATGAAAATGATGGCAATGCCGGTATCGCGCTGCAATTCGGCGAGAAGTTCGAGAACCTGCGCCTGTACCGAAACGTCGAGGGCAGAGACAGCCTCGTCGGCCACCAGAATATCTGGACGAAGGGCTACCGCACGCGCAATGGCAATACGCTGTCGCTGGCCACCGGAAAACTGATGCGGATAACGCTTTAGCGCATCCTCCGGAAGCGAGACAATCTTCAACAGACGTCTGGCTTCAGCGACAGCCTCCTCATAAGGAACACCATAATTAACCGGGCCTTCCGTCAAGCTTTTCTCAATTGTCCAACGCGGGTTCAATGAGCGGAACGGGTCCTGAAAAACGACCTGAAGCTTCTTGCGGAACGGCTTCATTTCGCGTTTTCCAAGATGCGCAATATCGCGCCCGTCCACGACGATTTCACCCTCCGTCGGTTCAATCAGACGCATGATCGAGCGGGCAACAGTGGTTTTGCCGGAACCGGATTCGCCGACAATTCCAAGTGTTCTTCCGGGCTGAAGCTCGAAGTTCACTTCATATGAGGCTTTAACTCCGGGCTTTGTACTGAACAGTCCACCAGTTTTATAGGTCATGCCAAGGTCACGAACGCGGATCACCGCTTCACGTCCCTGCGGATCACGCGCCAGTCGCGGAATGAGGCTTGGCACAGAGCCAAGCAGATCTTTGGTATATTGCTGGTGTGGCGATGTCAGAACGTCACGGATTGTCCCGCGTTCCACGATCTCACCGCTGCGCATGACACAGACGCGATCAGCAATTTCAGCAACCACACCCATATCATGGGTGATGAACAGCACCGCTGTTCCATGCTTTTCCTGCAATTCCGCAATAAGCGACAGGATTTGTTTTTGCGTGGTCACATCAAGTGCAGTGGTTGGCTCATCGGCAATCAAAACCATCGGCTCCAGGATAAGCGCCATAGCAATCATGATACGCTGACGCTGCCCACCTGAAAGCTGGTGCGGATAGCTCTGATAAATCCGCTCTACATCGGGCAGGTGTACCTGCTCCATTATGTTGATGACTTTGGAACGTTTGGCCTCTGACGAAAGGCTGGTATGAACATCCAGAACTTCCGTGATCTGCTCGCCCACCCGCATAACAGGATTAAGCGCAGTCATCGGCTCCTGAAAGATCATGGAGATACGTGTTGCCCGCATCTTTTTCATGTCCGCAGCCGACAGCTTGAGCAAATCGGTGCCGTCGAGCCTGATCGCGCCTTCTTTGACCAGAAGCGCATCTTTCGGCAAGAGCCCCATCGCGGTGAGCGAAGTTACCGACTTGCCTGACCCGGATTCGCCCACCAGACAGACGGTTTCGCCCTTGCGAATGTCGAAGCTTACACCCCGCAGAACTGGTGTGCCGCCCGGAAGCGCCACAACAAGATTTTCGACATCCAGGACGACAGGCTCATTTGTGAAATCACGATTGCGCAGTTCCATATCAGCCCTCCCGCTTTTTCAGACGTGGGTCGAGTGTATCGCGCGCTGCGTCACCCAATAGATTGATCGACAAAACGCAGAGTGTCAGCAACAGACCCGGCCAAAGCACGATCGATGGCTTGATCCGGAAAAACTGGCGACCTTCTGCCATGATATTTCCCCAGGTCGGGATTTCCGTGCTGATACCGGCACCGAGAAACGAGAGAATTGCTTCGGTAAGGATCGCGGAAGCCACGATATAAGTGCCCTGCACGATCAGCGGCGCCATCGTATTGGGCAGCAGATGCCGGAACAGGATCTTCGGTGTGCTTGAACCAAGTGCTAAGGCTGCTTCAACATAAGGTTCCTCACGCGCAGTCAGAATAACAGAGCGGACCAGACGCACGACGCGGGGAATTTCCGGAATGGTGATCGCTATGATGACAGAACCAATCGACGGACCGTTGAGAGCGACCAGAGCAATCGCGATCAGGATCGATGGCATTGCCATCAGAGCATCCATCATACGCATGATGATGGCATCCGCGGTGCGGAAGAAACCGGCAATAAGGCCTATGATTACGCCGACACCAATAGATGCGGCGGCGGCCAGAAGTCCGATCAGCAGCGAAATACGTCCACCAAGGATCATGCGCGAAAAGAGATCGCGACCATAATTGTCAGTTCCAAGCAGATATTCATCCGAAGGCGGCTTAAGCCGCATCATAGGATTCATGGCGAGCGGATCGTGTGGAGCAATCCAGGGAGAAATGAGGGTGAGAAGAAGGATTGCACCGAGAAGAATGGCGGCAATCATCGGCCCGATACCAACGCGTGCAACGCGCGGCAGCGAGAACATGCGGAGCATCCAGTGCATACCCGCTGATGTTTTTTCTGAGCGCATCAATAACGAATCCTTGGGTCGAACAGTGTATAGGAAAGGTCGATCAGCAGATTGACGAACACATAAAGCGCGCTTGTCAGCAGGATCATCGCTTGAATAACCGGATAATCGCGCGCAAGAACTGCATCGACCGTCAAGCGCCCGATGCCCGGAATATTGAAAATGCTTTCGGTTACAACCACGCCGGAAATCAGCAGGGCAAAGCCGGTGCCAACGATGGTCACGACCGGCACGGCTGCGTTTTTGAGCGCATGGACGAAGAGCAGGCGGCGATCACTCACGCCTTTCGCACGCGCGGTGCGAATATAATCTTCGCCAAGTACATCAAGCATTGCCGCACGAGTCATACGGGCAATCAGCGCGATGTAAATCGAAGCAAGTGTGAGAGCTGGCAGAATTGCGCGCTCCAGAAAGCCGCCCAAGCCTGATGAAATCGGCTTGAAGCCCTGTACAGGAAGCCAGCCAAGATTGACCGAGAAAATCAACAGCAGCACATAGCCGACAAGAAAGACCGGAACGGAAAAGCCAAAAACCGAAAAGCTCATGACAAGATAGTCTGCCCATGACCGATGGCGCCATGCAGCCACCACACCCATTGGAATAGCGACAAGCACTGCAATGATAATGGTCAGCACAGCGATAGAGATTGTGGGGCCGATACGCTGCGAAACCATGTCGAGAACTGGCACGCCGGAAATCAGCGACACGCCCAGATCGCCCTGCATGATCTTACCCATCCAGGTGAAATACTGGGTGAGGATTGGCTCATTAAGGCCCATTGCTTCGCGGATGCGTTCAAGCTGTTCTGTAGTGGCGGCATCGCCAGCCAGAATTGCAGCGGGATCACCCGGCGTCAGTCTCAGGAGGAGGAATACAAACACCGATACCAGCAACAACACCGGCACGAGTGCGAAGATACGTTTTAACAGATAGACAGCCATATGCGCGTCCCGCTTGAGGTGGGACTGGCAGAGCGCCGGTCCCACGTTGAACTGGGAGCTATCGCACTAAGCGCGATAGCTGCGGGCGGATTACTCTTCAGTCTTTTTCACATTCCAGAAGACCGGAACAGGCGAACCAAGCATATCGATGACATTGGTTCTGCGCCCCTGCGGCGGGTTATATTCACCCAGTGGAATGTAGAGAACATTTTCCAGTGTCTGGGCCTGTATCTTCTCAACCGCAGCTTTCTGCTCTTCAGGCGTCCTGGCCGCGATATACTCCTTTTTCAGCGCTTCAATCTTCTCGTCTTCCGGCCAGCCAAACCAAGCCTGATCTCCACGACCATTGAGCATGACCGAATTCAACGGTGTTGCAATTTCCGGAATCTGCCAGTTGGTGAAGAACATATTCCAGCCGCCCTTTGCAGGTTCATCTTTCGATGCGCGGCGACCGACGAGGGTTTGCCAGTCCATTGGTTGCATATCGACATTAAAACCGGCTGCCCGCAGTTGTTGAGCTGCAACAACTGGCTGCGGTGACAGACTGGACACGTCAGTTGGTTGCATCAAGACAACCGGCTTACCATCATAGCCAGCCTTCCTGAGAAGCTCTTTCGCTTCTTCGATATTGCCCTTTGCTACAAGGCTTTCAGAGCCAACATCTGTTGCATTGGGTGTGCCGCAACCAAAAATCGCACCACAAACCTTATAGTAATTTGGATCAGCCATCAGAGCTGCCAGTACCGGCTCCTGCGACATGGCGAGGAACGCTGCGCGGCGAATATCCGGATTATCAAAAGGCGGATGCTTGAAATTAAGGCGGCCCATGGTCTGATAGCCAAGCGGATCGCGTTGTTCCAGAACAACGGTGTCATCGCCTTCAAAAAGCGGCACCAGATCAACCGGAACCTGTTCGATATAGTCGATTTCACCACTTGTCAGCGCATTCGCGGCCGTCTGAGCATCCGTCATCGTGACCCAGCGCACCTTATCGACGTTGACGACCTTACCGCCTGCCATCCAGCTGGCTGGCTCGCTGCGCGGTACATAATCTTCGTTCTTTATGTAGGTCACGCCGACGCCCGGTTGGAACTCGGCGGGTACGAACTTGAACGGTCCCGAACCGATATGTTGGGTGATCGCGGTATCAGCAGGCGTTGCCGCGATAGGCGCTGGCATAATGAATGGAGGCAATGCTGACTGCTTGGCAATCGTATCGAGGAACGGTGCGAATGGCTCCTTGAGCGTCCAGACAATCGTTTTATCGTCGTTTGCTTTGAGCGAATCCGTGATGTCCATGATCAGCTGGCCACCCGTATCACGCTTGGCCCAGCGTTCAAGCGAAGCGACAACGTCAGCAGCTGTTACCGGCGCGCCATCATGGAATTTGAGACCATCGCGTAATGTGAAAGTATAGGTCTTACCGTCATCTGAGACGGTCCACTCTGCCATTTGCGGCTGAGGTTTGAAGTTTTCATCAACAGCAATCAGCACGTCATAAATCATATAGGCATGATCGCGCGTAATGTGAGCGGTAGTGATTACCGGGTCGAGCATACGCAGATCCGAGTGCATAACAGCAGTCAGCGTTGTTTCTGCTGCGGCATGACCCGCACTGAGCGCAATCAGCGAAGCGGCAATGCCATATTTGAGTTTGCGGAGGATAGGCCCAGTGTGTGGTGGTTTAAAAAACGTCATATACTTGGTTCCTCTGAAGGTTGTTTTTATTGTTTATTTGAATGTGTCTCCCAGCGGCTCAAGCCGAATGCCTGAACGCAAATTCTTCCATGTCAATTGTGCAGGGCTGAGAGGCATTGCGCCAGGAGCAGTGCAAACCAGAAGCCTTTCGGCGATTGGTGCAAAATCCGCCCTGAAATGCACCGAACTTTTATTGACCAGGATGGCTTCCTTTTCAGGCTCGATGCCAACCATGCGATAAAGTGCGCGATCCGCCATCTGCGCTAAATTTGTGGTCACGACGACGCGCGTGCCGCCGAGCCGTAAACAAGCAGATGGTCCCATATCAAGCCATGTTCCGCCATAATAAGGACCGGTTGCATGCGCCTTGCCATCCGACAGCTTTTCGACAGTAAACGTCGCCTTGTAAGGTTCATCGCCCGCAATGCCAGACTTGCCGCCGAGTGCGATTTCAATTTCCGCTCCCTCGCCTGCCTGATGTGCAATCTTTGCTGCTGCTGCGTCATGAATACAGCCGATAGCAGCGCGTTCCGCACCACCAGAAACGAGTGCGCGTAGCATTCCGGTGGTATCCGAACTACCACCCGCACCGGGATTATCCTGTGTATCGGCAATGACGATCGGGCGGCTTGCATCACGGGAAAGCTCAATGGCTTTCGCAACACCTTCTTCAGGCTGATAGGCTGTGCCCGCAAAGGCAGGCTCTGCCGCAGACAGTGCTGCCATGATCTCATCGGCAAAGGCTTCAACCGCCTCGACGTTCCAGCCATAGGCAAAGACTGAGGAGCCGCATTCGGCAAAATCAGCCGCAGGAAAGCCCATGAACAGCGAAGCCGTCAGTACATTTTCCGGTGGATCAATGGTCATGCCGTAAAGGCCTTTGGCAGGCTGTTCATCTGTGCACTGCCACGCTATCGGAATGAGATAATCACCTTGTCGCATTGCTTTATGCCAGCCGTGATGCTTGTCCATCAGCGCCTGCAACGCTTCCGCCGCACGATAACCGGTTTCCGCCATATCGATATGCGGATAGGTGCGGAAGCCAACCATGACATCCGCATGGTCGAACATACGCTTTGTGATATTGCCATGCAGATCAAGCGCTGCGGATAGCGGCTCACTTGGGCGCACCGCGCGCACCCGCTCCAGAAGTTCACCCTCTCCATCATCGATGTGCTCGGCAACCATGGCACCATGCAGGTCGATGAAGATACCATCAAGCGGACCGCATCCCTTTAAGCCTTCGACAATCTCAGAGACGATTGTTTCATAAGCGTCCTTTGTGACAGGAGCGGAAGGAATGGCGCCGGCCCAAAGGATCGGCACAATTTCCCAGCCCGCTTCATACGCAAATTTCAGTGCCCCGGCGATACCAAGATTGACGTTCTGCGCATTTTTAAAAATCGCATCACCGCGCGAAAGCGGGATATATCCGCCACCTTGAACGAACGCTGCCAATGTTGCTGGAGTTGCAGCAAAAGTGTTCGTTTCATGCAAAAAGCCAGCTACAGCCACGCGTTTTGACACGAGCGTACTCCCATTTTCCTGATTTGCCCCCTCGGGCTATTATGTGTATCTGTCAGCGATACATCTATATTGATTTTTTATGATAGGGACCAACTTTGACGCTTGTCAATCATTGAATCTGGATTAAAGCTTTTTCTCATGAACACATTTCGAGACCTGCGCGGCATATCCACTTTCGACCCGGATGAAGCAGACGCTTTCGCGGATGATCCGCTATTCTTGCGTTCAGTTGCCCGAACGGTCGCGGTGATGTCGGCATTTCAAACTGCACGACATCCCCTGTCACTCAGCCAGGTAGCCAGTGCTGCTGGCATTGATCGAAGTGCCGCACAAAGAATTGTCCATACGCTGCTCAAGCTGAATATGCTGGCGCGCGACCCGGACGATCGCGGTTATCTGCCGGGCTTGCGCACTCTCGATATGACCCACGACTTGTTGCGACTCAACCCTATGTTGCAGCGTGCAAATCCTGTTATGCTGGAACTGCGGCGACGTGTCAGTGAGCGCGTTGATCTATCGCTTTTCGATGATGTACGTGTGATCTACGCACTGCGTATGCCCTCCAAACATGAGGTGTTCAGCGCGACGATTGTTGGGAATGCTGTGCCGACTTACTGCACCGCAGGTGGCGTGGCGATACTTTCGCGCCTGTCGGACGAAACTATTGCCGATATCGTCAGCCGCTCTGATCTTACACCATTTACGCAGCACACCGTTCGCGATTTGGAAGGCGTGATGGAATACGTACGCGCCACGCGTGAACGCGGACATTCACTGTTGTGCAAACAATTGCTCAATCATGAAGTGGTCATCGGTGCCCCAATCATGGATTGGAGAGGCACGCCCGTCGGTGCAATCCATGTGGCGGGAAGCCTTCAAGAATGGACTGCAGAAGGCTTTAGCGATAGTTTTGGGCCACTGATCCAAAATGCGGCGCAGACAATTTCGGAAAAATCGTCCCCCTCTGATAAGAGACGCATTGACGCTGATTAAACGCTTTACCAAACAAAAATGCCGGGCTTTTGACCCGGCATTTTCATCTATTAGTCTTCCTTTATCATGCTGTCTTTACTGGTATCGCGCATCCGAAGATAAACGATCAGCGAAATACCGATCATGATAGTGACGTACCAGTAAAAGCCGCGTTCCCAGCCGCCATTCTTGAAACTCAGCGCAACATATTCAGCCGTTCCACCAAACAATGTGTTGGCGAGAGCATAAGGCAGCGCGACGCCAAGTGCGCGGATATGAGCCGGGAAGAGTTCAGCTTTCACCACCGCATTGATCGAGGTGTAACCTGTAACAATGATCAAAGCGCCCATGACCAGCAAACCAGCGATGATCGGATCACGCGTCTGCTCAAGCGTCGAGAAGATCGGATATGTGAACAACACACCGGCTGCACCAAAAGCAACCATCAGCGGCTTACGGCCAATTTTGTCGGAAAGAGCACCCGCGATCGGTTGCAGGCACATGAAGATGAACAGCGTGATTGCGTTGATCTGGCTGGCGACTTCACGGCTGAAACCGGACGTGTTGACCAGAAACTTTTGCATGTAGATTGAGTACGCATAGAAAGCGAGCGTACCACCGGCGGTCAGAAGCATGACCAGCGCAGTTTCCTTCGGGTGATGCTTGATCAGCGTCCAGAAGCCCGACTTTGGTGCATCCTTGGTTTTTGCGTTCTTGAAGCTTTCGGTTTCAGCAAGGCCGCGACGCAGCCAGAAAACGACAACTGCAAGCAGTGCGCCAATGAAGAAAGGAATACGCCAGCCCCAGGATTCGAGCGCCGATGTTTCCATCGTGCTCTGAAGCACGATCAACAACAGAATTGCCAGAAGCTGACCAGAAATAAGCGTCACATACTGGAAAGACGAGAAGAAACCACGGCGGCTCTTGCCAGCCATTTCGGAGAGATAAGTGGCGCTCGCACCATATTCACCGCCAACCGAAAGGCCCTGCATCAAACGTGCAAGTACCAGAAGAGCAGGAGCGACAAGACCGATGGTTTCGTAACCGGGGGTCACCGCAATAATGAGCGAACCCGCGCACATCAGCGTAACGGATAGAGCCAGACCCGCTTTACGACCTTTGCGATCGGCATAAATACCCATGATCCACGCACCAATCGGGCGCATGATGAAGCCAACGGCAAAAACTGCTGCAGCGCTCAAAAGCTGCGCAGTCTGACTTTCCGACGGAAAGAAATGCGGCGCAAAATAAAGCGTAAAAGCTGCATAAACATACCAGTCGAACCATTCGACAAGATTACCGGTCGATCCACCGATGATGGATTTAAGCCGGCTATTGGTGCTTTGCGCATCACTCCGTTCGGATGTTATTGAGACCATACGGTTGCTCCTTCAAATCTCTCGATCTTTGAGGTTCACCCGTTGTATGAGCGCGAAGCCGCGCTTGTTCCGGGTGTTTTGACTGCTTTCAGGTTGGTCCGTTTCAGATCTTTCAGATACTTTGAAACCGACCCCTCCCCGAAGCGATTGCTAAATGGTGGGTTTATAAATCCGTGCCCCTCGACCGGTTCGGTCTTCGCTCGTTTGCGCATAGAAAAATACGCACGCCTGAATTTCAGAAAACTGAGCGTCAAAAAGATCATATTCTTGCGGTTGCACGGATTAGCTCCTCCCTACGAAACTCCCATTTTCGAAGTGGCGCTAAAATGCGGGACAAGATTTGCGACCGCTATAGCCGTGGATTAAAAAGTTTAGTTTATTGAAT
>Ga0256901_1001413_pt1 | contig 12123 bp, 2 predicted proteins | sample MC6MC0689MT_FD_190200 | JGI IMG/M metagenome (GOLD analysis project Ga0256901, IMG submission 190200) | Metatranscriptome of enriched soil aggregate microbial communities from Iowa State University, Ames, United States - MC6-MC0689-MT... | ecosystem: Environmental > Terrestrial > Soil >... | reverse complement strand
TACGCGCATATCATATTAATTCCGATCGTACTCAATCCATTTTATACCCCAATGCAATCCGTTTTGGATCGTTCATCCCTTTACGAGAGATCCCAACGCAATTTAAAAAATCAATCCAACCGTAAACAAGTTGATTTTATCAAATCTAAAGGAGACGATATCCCACCACTCATTCGCCAAACCAAAGAAGAACTTGCTCCTGTTCGTCAATCTTTACCAATTTATGAATACCGTGATGCCCTTATTCATGCAGTTGAAACGAATACAAATATTGTTGTTGTTGGTGAGACAGGTTCTGGTAAAACTACCCAAGTCCCACAATATTTATATGAAGCCGGTTTAGTTTCCCAAGATCCATCGATTTATTCATCAATTGCAATTACCCAACCCCGTCGTGTTGCTGCAATGACATTAGCCGAACGTGTTTCTCAGGAGGTTGGAACTGAACTTGGTGATGGTGTCGGATACACCATTCGTTTTGATGACAAATCCTGTGCTCGTACCAAATTAAAATTTTTAACCGATGGTATGCTTCTCAGAGAGTTACAAATTGATCCCAAACTAACTCGGTATAAAATTATTGTTTTGGATGAAGCCCATGAACGTACATTGAATACTGATGTCTTATTTGGGCTTCTAAAAACTTTACAATTAACCACTCGCCCCGATTTGAAACTTGTCGTTATGTCCGCAACTTTAGATGCTGATAAATTCTCCACATATCTCAATAATGCCCCAGTTGCATTAATTCCTGGCCGTACACACCCAGTTGACGTGTATTACCTTGATAGAGACGCAATTGATGAGGAGTTTAAAAAGGACGAGGTTAATCTTACTGATTCAAATGATCTTGTTGCCAAAACAGTTATGCAATTACATCAAGATAAACCATTAGATGGCGATATTCTAGTATTCATGCCAGGTAGTGATGATATCGAAAATGTTAAGGAAATTTTAGAAACTCGTGCAAATTTATTACTCGAAAAACACAAATTGGAACAAGAACAACGTTGGTTAGAATATCAAGTCAAAATGAAAACACTCCATGGTAATAAATCTAAATCCAAGAAATTACCCAAATCAATGAATAATAATGGTTCGGATACAGAAAAACCATCACAATCCCCGACCAATCTATTTCTTGAGCATGAAATTGATCAAGACATTCTCGATTCTCTAGAATTTCAATCCTTACAGGAGTTTGTCGCTGCTAATAATGTCTTACCACCGCCTGGCCTTCATATCCTGTCATTGTATAGTACTTTGGCCCCAGAATTACAACTTTTGGCTTTCCGCCCGGCCCCAGAGGGGACACGGAAGGTTATCTTATCAACGAACATTGCTGAAACCTCTGTTACTGTTTCTGGCGTTAAATATGTCATTGATACTGGCTTAGCTAAGGTAAAGGAATATATTCATGGCAGCGGTGTGGGGAGTTTAAAATCTCATGTCATTTCTCGCGCAGAAGCTCAACAACGTACCGGTCGTGCTGGTCGTGAACAACCAGGTGAATGTTATCGTTTATATACTGAAGACGCGTTTGAAAATGAATGGGAACAAACCCCTAAACCAGAGATTGCAAGGGCCACTTTGACCGCGACTATTTTAAGTCTCAAATCCCTTCATATCGATATCCGTGATTTCCCCCTTATTGATACCCCATCTGTTGAAGCAATTAAAGCTGGGTATAAAGAATTATTACAATGTCATGCGTTAACCAAGTCAACCCAGCCAGGTATGACCAAGGATGGGTTAGAATTAACAGAGTTGGGCAGGTTAATGTCAACGTTCCCCATTGAACCTGTATTTAGTCGGTTATTAATCACATCTGCTCGTCCAGAATTATTATGGCTTACAGAATCACCCGGATTATTTGGCCAAAGTGCAAACTTGGCAAACCCAAACGACAAAAAGGGTCAAACCGTGATTAATAAAAAGACTCAACAAGCCGAACTTGCGCAAAGCAAAAAGTATTTAGAAGAGTTAACAATGACTGAAATCCAAAGAGTGTTAAATAAAGATGCTGGTGATATTGATGCTGGTATTTTATCCCAGCCATGTTCAGAAGAAATGTGTATTTTGATCGCCGCGCTTAGTGTTGAAAACCTCGTCAAGACTATTCCAGATACACCCGCAAATCGTGCTTTGAAATATAAAATCGAAACATTACAACAAGAACATTATTCCCCTTATGGTGATTTATTCTTTGTATTTAACATTTTGCGTGATTTTTTATTTTTAAACACTCATGAAAAGCGTTTTGAATATTGTCGTAAATATTACTATAATTATCGCAATCTTAATCACGCATTAAATATTTATCAACAATTATGTGAGTTAGTTTTGGAATCCGGTTTACCACTTGTTTCCACCCTACAAACAATCAAACCGAAGAAATCATATACTTATGCACAGTTTTTACGTAATCGTGCAAATACTGCTCCAGATTCCAATAGTAATGCGACGGAATCAACTGATGCGAAGAAAAAGGGCTCACGTACTGAAAGATCCGCTGCAATTCAAAGATATCTTGATGATAACGCCGCAAGTGGTTATAATTATTTAGATGATGAAGTTGATTTTGATCGTATTGGAGAACAAAAAAAAATGAAGAAAAAAGGTCAAGGTGTTGGTGGAGGTAATAATAATAATAATAATGACGAGGATGAAGTTGATTGGGAAGAAAATATGGGGAAATGTTTAACTGCTGCATTTCATACAAAATTAGTTACAATGAACGATAGTAGTAAATATGAAGATCATGTTAGTGGTAAACGTGTTGATATTCATCCATCAAGTATGATGAATTTTTATTTTAAACGTGAGCAAGACCAATGGAAAGAGAAAAAAGCACAAAAACAAGCAAATCAACAGCAAAAACAAGACAAAAGATATAAAGATTTACAACAATTAAATGCATCTGCTCATCATAATTCTGCCTTACAAGAAGCAAATATGACCAAAGTCGGCCACGGTGGGGTTCCAAATAGATTTAAAGATTATACAACATATTCCCATATTTGTTATTACGAGCTTATTGATACTTCTAAACTTTACATGCGCGGGATTTTCCGTACTAAACCAGAATGGCTTCATGTTTACAGTCGTGGTAGTTATAAACCTGACGCAACGACAGATTTATTGTTAGAAGCGGCTGCATCACATGCCAATGGACATCACCCACTTCAGCATGATACCAAAAACACTCAACTTCATGGTGGCTATTTCGGGACAAAAGCCGCTTATTCTAACCTTACCGGTAAAACCCTTGCTCATACTGTTGCTCTCGGGGCCGGTCAAAAGGCGTTGGGGCTTAAAAAGACTGTGATTGATGCAAATCAAATCAGCAATGATGGGAAACCTCAAAAGCGTTCTCTTCTTTCCATTGGTGTTGGTAGTTCGCAATCGTTTCAGGGTAAGAAACATCAAAGCGGGATGCCACATGGAAACGGACAAGCTGTAGTGTCTTTAGCGCTTGATCAACAACCCACACAATTTAAAAAGGGTGGTAAGAAGTAAGTAATTAATTCCCACGTTTTAACTCGTGAAAGTGTATTTCTGTTTCAGACTCTAATTTGCATATTTTTATCCCAATATTCCCTGTCGTTGGACCAATAAAAACTCAAATTTATTTAAACTAGCAATATTATTTTTTTATTAACATTTTACAAGTTAAAGTGGTTCCTGATTAAAGGGAAGGGGTGTACCAGAGCGAATAAGTAGTACTAATTAATAGCGATATAGATTAAATTATAAACAACGGGGAGTAATGTACAGAGAAGAGTCGCTGTGTGAAGAGCGGGAATAAAAAATAAAGTACGACATATTGAAATGTCGGAAAATTAACCAAAAAGACCACCAACACCACCCATTGCACTTTGTTGTTGACTACGTTGGACTTCAATAATATTTTGTGTAAGAAGATCAATTTTTTCTTTAAGGTTATTTAAACCAAATTTTAAAATATCAAAAGATTTTAATTGACCAAATGATTCAATTGTAAAATAAAAAACGGACTCATCTTCTTCAATAATAACACCATCAATAGCACCAAGGTTTTCAGCAGTTTTCATACATTCCATACATTGAACACAAGCTAATGCATTTTCGACTTCAATCATATCAACATCTCGTTTGTAAGTGATGGCATTGGTTGGACAAACTGAGGCAATTTCTTTACGTTTTGCCATATCCATACCTTTACCAGCGTTAAGAATGGCTTGATTGAGTGTAATTTTTGGCAATGGGAACATTTTGACATGACCGGGGATAAATTTGGCATGTTCTTTCCCGATTGATTTTGTCGCAACACACGTCATTCTTAGTGTTTGACCAGGTGCAAGTTTTGCAATAACAATTGGTTTTAAACCTAACTTTTCAGCTTCAGTAAGTGGGGTTGTACCATTATTTGATAAAATTTGGAGATTAAAATCGCTATGGACAGGATAGGTTTCGTTTTGATAATCACCGCCATGTTGCGGACTACTATCAGCAATGAGATCATTAGTGGTAACGTTAAGAGGGGATTCGGTATTATTAAAAACATTTAATGAAAGGTTACGAGTGCAATTATTACAACCTAAATTACATTTACAACGATATCTTGGTTCCATATTGGATAATGAAGTACATACAAGTGGTAATAAACCCATACGATGAGCAATAAATTCATCAAATAATGGTGAAGTATTTTCTTCAATTGTGATGTTATCAATTGCCATAGTTGCGACTTCTGCAACCATTACGCGACGGAGGGCATTTGCATATGGAGTATCGGCACCGGTAAGTTGAAATGAAAGGTAGGTATTTGTCCGTTCAGTAATTTTAATTTCTGGTTTGCGAAGAGATGGACGTCCCTGTGCACGGTGTTGCTATTGGGAGAGGTCATGATAGAGGGTAAGTTTGGGGATGGGCATGTGGATGAGTGGAAATATATTGAGGGGCGTGATGGGAATGATGGAATGAGGGAATGGAAGATGAAAAAGAACAAATGAAATTTAAAGCGAACGAATTAAAATTTTTAATTGCAAAAATTCGGCCAGAGAAAATATATTCAAATAGAATGCATTAGGCTATGAGTATAAATTTTTAGATAATAGCCATCAACAATGAAGTGTTCTTACAAGGAAATTGAAAATTATATTAATTTGGATTATAAATGTAGGAATAAAAAAAGTAACGGAAAATGTTGAACATACCATTTTGTTAAACTTGGAGGGAACGATAGAGGAGTCGAGGGAGGTGTCGTGAAGTGCAGAGTTCCAACGTTAATGGTAACGTGTAGCTTTGGATATATGAGAAATTGCTCAAATATAGGCGTTTATTTTGATTTGTTTGGAAAAGTCTGTTTTGGGGGAATGTTGGTGTAATTAAATTGGAAATAATGGCTAAGATGAGGTTAAGCCGGAGAGAATTCGTATCAAGACATAAAATGAGCATTTTAAAAAGAGGTGAACGGGAAAGAACGCTAATGAGCCACATCTACAAGATATTAAAGCGGTTGAAAAAAAAAGATTTTGGGATTAAAAAAAAAAACAAAAAAAACAAAAAAAAACAAAAAAAACTGTTGAGTTTTTTAAATTTTCGGAATAATTTTGCGGAATTTCAATTGTTTTTAGGGTTTCTTTTTCTGGGTCAATTTTGTCTTTTTGGTTATTCCAATTCAATTATCTGAAAATTCGCCGATATTATCCTTTCAAACTATAAACCTTTTCCCCACAATTAACCAGTATCGAAATGTATTTTTTGACACATTTTTTATTTTTATCTATTTCCGCAAAGATGAAGTCCAATTTGTTGAACTTTACGAACATAGATGTTAATCCTTATATACACCCTGATTATCTCCAAATAACCTGATAATAGCCCAACTTTTCCCAAAAATAAGTCAAATGATGAAATAAGTTTGTCCCAATTCATCAGAGAGTTCGTAAAACGTTCTATTTGTCGGTTATTAACGAATCACAACCGCTTGAATGCATCACATCCCCTGCCATTTCCTCTTATCATTCCATTATCGCCCTTTTTTTTCCCAAACTTTTTCAATTTCCTCCATCCAATTTAGAATGTTGCAATTGTCGGCATTATTGTCGTTTATCGCGACAATTCTCTTTGCAAATGCTTCTTTTACCCGTTTCCCAACTGATTATCAAGGTTTACCAATTTGGCTCCAAGTTGAACATCCAACCGGATCATACACTGTCAAAGACCTTTCAACTTGGCCAACAACGTATACTGAAAGTGGTACTACATATACACTCGCACCAAATCTCGCCTTAAACGATGTATCCACTTTTGATCAAAATCGTTCTTCAATCACAATTTATCAACAAAGAAATACGAGCGATTCAAACCGTTCTGAATTTCGTTTCCCAAATTTTTCAATCGAACAAAACAAATATTCCCGTATTTCTCTCTCACTTTATGCTGTCCAATCAACTTTGGCGGAATATACATTTGTTCAACTTCATCAAAAAGATGGTACCAGACCGCCTCTCCGCATTACGAGTCAACTTAGTCAAAAAGATGGGCATAATGTTACTTGGAATAATTATATCTGGGCAATCATCCTCGGTCCAAATGCTAGTGCAACTACAGAACCTGTTAAAATCCCGTTATTTCCGCATCCTGGCCAAGATAAAGTTATTCATATTAGTATTTATTCCACTGGGAAGCTAACTGATGCTGAAAAAGAAGGGTTGTGGATCCAATGGTATGATTTTGCGGCAGAAACTACTAAATCTTATCACTTCAAGTTAGATTATTCTAAGATTACTACAAGTAATTTATTTTATCATAAAACTGGTGTTTATTGTAGTGGTAGTGGTGTTCCAAATGGTAGCGGCAGTGTTGAATACATGGATATTGATTTGAAATATGCATCAACAACCCCAATTGGTTTTCCATCTTGGTGGGTGCCTTCATCGACTGGCGGTGAAGGTGGTGAAGGTGGTGATGGTGGTGAAGGTGGTGAAGGTGGTGATGGTGGTGATGGTGGTGACCCTGATGATGGTACTAACGTTCCTCCAATTAACGATGATGAGGAAGAACCAGAAGACACACCTGGAGCTGGATATACTAATTCAGTCAGTGCTGTTCTTTTCATTGTTGGTGCTGCAATGTTGACTATTTTAGGTTAAGTTTGATTTTATTGCACTTTTTAATTCTTTTTCTGATTCCTTTGGATCTTGTTACTTTTTCAAATGATCGCTCGTTAACAAATATCCCCAGTTATTGGCCACATTTTCATCACCACGTTCCTGCCTAAACTTTCGGGATTTCACCCTTCGAACAAGGCAAAACATTATTTACTCATTTTTGAACCACAGTTTTTTCATTCCACTTTATTTCGACTCTTGTTTTTCTGAGATTATTGTAATAAATTTGTGGTAAAACCGGGTTGTATAAATTAAATTTATTAGAATATAATTGTTTGCCTTCTGTGTGTGATTGGGGCTTTTTTTTGGGAATAAAATATTTTATAAAAAATAAGGGAATAAATTAAATAAATAAATACAAAACTCAAAATATAATGTTTGCGTTTTGGAAAGTTGTGGGTATTTTACATTTTGGTATTCTTCTGAACAAAATCAGGGTTTAATTCCTGTGCGACAGCTTTATTAATTCTTTGCTGTTGTTGTTTAGATGGGATAACTTCAACATGCCCATCATCACTATCACCACTATCATCACTTCGATCATCAAAATTATCATCTTTATCATCATTTTTATCCAAACCCAATTTTGCCCTTAATCTATCAATTTCAGAATCTCTTTTTTGTGAATATTTTTCACTGCTTTTTTGTCTACGTGCAGCTTTTTGTTTTTTACGTTGTAAACGTTCAATTTTACGACCAATATAACTATCTTTACCTTTAAACAATGCTTCTAATTTACGTTTCATAATCTTTCTCGCAATAGCACGATTGATATGTAATTCTCGAGTCTGAGAACATTTAACAACAGTACTAGTTGGTTTGTGTTGCAAAACGACACAGTTTTTCGTTTTATTAACAGATTGCCCACCAGGTCCAGATCCACGAACAAAGTGTTCTTCTAAATCATCTTCGTGTAATTCAAACGTAAAGAATGATTCGCCCCCAATAATTTTCGCAACAGCTTGCGGTTTACCTCCCCCAGCATTAGCATTAGCGGTTTGATGCCCTTGAACATAAGATTGTTCTTCTTCATCTTCAAATTGATATACTTCATCGTTGCTAAGGTCATTTTCAATGATTTCCTCCAAATCGATAATATTTTTTCTATCTTTTCTGTTCTTTTGGGTGGTAAAATGAGTTTTTGGGGTTAATTGAGGGTGGTCTTGGTCGTTAACTGGTAATTGTGTCATACCGTTAGAAAGGCCTTGATATTCAGGCTTTAAGAAGCCAAGATCATCATAACAATCTGGATCTTCAAGATTAAGTGGTTTTTTCGGACCTTTTTTTAATGCATTTTTAAGCTGTGGTGAATATTCATCATTTTCATCGCCACTATGAACCAATTGTTCTAAAAATGCCTCATCACCGGATTCACCATAATCAGATAATACATCATCTTCAATGTTATCAAATTGACGCGAAAAATCGTCATCGGTGTGAAATTTGGAGTTTGAGTCCGAAAATTTCATTTCACCTTTTTTCTTTGCTAATGGAGCTTCAGGGACAGTCCCTGGCTTGAATTTATTAGAAACATCTTGATAACGATCTAAACGACGTGATAGACGTTGTTCTTCATCTTGATCTTCAACTTGGAAACCCTTCATTTGTAATAATTCAACTTCATCATAAAAGACATCAGTATCTCTGCCCCATTCAGCTTGGGTACGTTTTTCTTCAGCAAGTTGTTCTTTTGTTTTACGGCGAGCAGATTTTTGTGAATATAAGCCCTTTTTATGTAAATCCATATACTTTTTTGGTAAATAAATATTATTAGTATCATTAACATCGTCACTATCAAATTCATCATCATCATCATTATCATCACCGCCACCACCATCAACACGGTGTTTACCATGCGGAGGTGATGATTCATTATCAGAAACCGGAACATCACCATAACGATATTTTTTTTTGTATTTATTATAATCTTCATCAATAAAATCAGGGTCTTGTTCCAATTCAGTAATATACCCCAACCCACTTTCAACTTTGGCTTCAATAGTTTGTTTTTCGAGTTCTTCTTCAAATAATTTTAATTGTTTTTCATAAGAAAGTGTTGGAGCTGTCGGATTGTTATTATATGCGTTCTTTTCCGCATACTTTTTATAAGCAGCTTTGAATCTGTTCTCAGTTAATTTGTTAATAAGATCACTTTGTGATAATGGTTTATCGTCTTGACTACCTTCTTCATTATCATCATCATTATCATCATCATCATCATCATCATCATCAAGAGACCCTGGTTGAAGGAAAGAATTGGCTTTTTTAATTGGTTTGGTTGAATTTCTTTCATCTTCACGTTTTTCAGCGACCTTTTCACTTCCTTGAAAACCAGGTGTGACATCAATACTAAACGCATTTGCTTTGTTTAGTAATTTTTCTAATGCACGTTCAACTTCTGATTCATTTGCGGTATCCGCACCAGAATCATCATTATTATCATCATCAAAATCAATATCATCCAGAATAGAAATCTTTTTGGGTTGTTTTTGTGAAATTTCATCCCCGCCGGCTTGAACTGGTAAGAAATCATCCCCTTCAATTTTGAACCCTCCTGCATTATCCCGGGCTAATTGGACTTGCTTTTCAACTTGTTGACGAATCAAACCTTTTGCATAGAGGACTTCGAAACGAGTAGAATCATCTTCAGGAATTAAATCAATTTTGCGTTGAGAAATGAGACTCATTGGGTCAGTTTTGAAATGTTTTAATGGGCCAAGTTCAAGATCTAAATCATGATCATCATGCATACCAAGGGAATGAAGTTGTTGTGATAATGTTTTAGAAACTAAACGATCTTGTTCACGTTTAGAATATGAAAACGCACGGTCTGTTTTGACTTCATCGGAAGCAAGACCTAATTCAATATCATCATCAACATCATCAACATCATTATCATCTCCTTCATCAGTTTTTACCGCTTTGGATGGTTTTGTACCCATTTTATCAGAATTAATTACATTTTCATCATCATTTCCATGTTTGTTTGCCTCTGCAGCACCATCAAAACCTTCTTCACTTTGTTCTTCTTCACTCCAATGTTCATTTAACATATACGGGTCATTATCCATATCAGCCATCCAAGCAGGGAATTTTGGACGGCTTACATTTGGACTTGATTTAAGGGCATCGTCATAAGTCGTTGGATAACTACCATTTAATTTACCAACAAAATCCCGGGAGCGATCACGTATTGCAACTGCAACGGCTTTAGCACGTTGTAAACCACTTAAATGTTTCTTTTTAGTAACAATATTACCATTAGCATTGATTGTAAACGTTGTTGAGGTCCCATCAGAATTACGAATGGCAGATTGACGGATGGCTTTATTGACTTGGTCTGAGAAAACATTATGTTTTGGTTTATGTTTCCCTTGAAATTGACCAAGATCTTTTAACCGAGCTTCACGCATTGCTTTACGGCCTTGTTTTGTTGGGACATTGTAGAATTCTTCAGTGGCAGCAGCAGTTTTTGAACTAGAATTACTTTTATTAATTTTCCCAAGTTGTTTTTCAACAAACCCCTTTGCATGGGATTGATCACCAAGATCTTTCATGGACATTTTAAGAGCGGAATGAGCTGATTTGATTTGTTGTTGTTTTGCATGTGTTTTTAACGCTTTTTCTTCTTGTTCTATTTTTTGTCGCTGAAATTGTTGCATTTTACGATTTGCAGTTGGCTCCAATTGTGGGTTATTTAATTGCTTTTGGCGATGTGATGGTGATGCAAGTAAGGAATCTAAACGAATATTTGCACTATTAATGTCTTGATCAACAAGTTGAGAAACACGGCCTGGTTTTGGTTTGTTCGAGGAGGAAAACAGACGGTTTTGGGATGAACGAGGTGAATGTGGGAGACTAGAAGTGAAGAAACGTTTGGAGGTGAGAAGAGGGGAGGAGTTGTTATGATTAAATTTGGTAGATGGGGAAAATGTAACTGGGAACATGCCCGAAAATGTTGTTTGGAGTGTTTGAATTGGGTTTGTAAAATTATCCAAAAGTTGAATAGTTTTTTGGGTCTTGATGTTATTATTATCTTGAACATTGTGGAATCCATTTCGATGTACAATGCTATTATATTTTTGAATAACAGTCGAAAATTTACGTGATGGGCGATACATTTCATGAATACGATTAGATTCATCCTTTCTTGCACGTTGATTGGCGCGGTTATTAGTAGGGGAGTTATTTTCTGGAGAAAATTGGTTAGTTTTTGAAAAAGTTGAACCCAAAGTGGAACCAAAATGGTGATTTTTGGTCATACTTTCACCACCATTTAAATGTTCAAACATTTGTTCAAAGTTATTACCACCCAAATCATTCATATTATTCCGACCCTTTCTTTTATTACGTGAACCTTCATTATATACTGCTTCAAAATCATCAAAATTATATTTTTCATTTTGCAAATTTAGATCTTCCTCATGAATTAAATTGTTTTTGGTCCCCCTTTTGAGAGTTTTTTCATAATCGTGTGTTGCATTTTTAATCATATTGACATACTCATCATCATTATCACTAGCAGGACCCATTAAATGTTGTAAATCATCACGGAGTTCCCCAGATAATTTTTTTCCACGGCTACCATTTGCAATTGAACGATCAAAACGTTCATCTTCAAAGCTTTTTAACCCATGTTGTGAGAGATAACCTTTTTTAAGTTTTTCGACATCATTAACTTCAAAATCACGTTTATTTTTATTCTTACGTAATAAATCTTCCAAGGTTGGGCGCTGGGATTGAAATGGGTTAAATGATTCTTCAGTTTGAGCAACATTTTGAACCTTTTCAGTTTTGTTTTGAACATTTTCCATTTTTTGAGCCTTTTTTTCAACAACTGGTTCTGAATCAGAAAGGTCCGCCAAGACAATTGTCGATTTGAATTGCGGAGTTGGGGTTCCATCACGTTGGCTAGTAAATAAAGCAACCATATCATCCTTTTGAGTCATTAAATCTTCCAATTCCG